>WNGE01003213.1_pt1 | contig 19449 bp, 13 predicted proteins | sample 5400651 | NCBI WGS metagenome assembly WNGE01 (sample SAMN13153370, study PRJNA577476) | soil metagenome | isolation source: 60 cm soil or saprolite under grassland replicate 2 | place: USA:California | collected 2016-06-15
AAGGGACACGCGAGCTAGCAGCTGAGCGGAGCTGGGCAGCGGGAGTGCCTGTAGAGGAAGTTAAGCCTGCGCCGACCCCTCAGACAGAAGCCGTCAAGAAATACAGTGACTACAGTGACGAGCGCATCGTCGCCAGGCAGCAGGTAGCCGAAGCCGAACTCACGTCTGCCCGCCGTCGCACTGAAGAGTTCGCTTCACTTCGGCACCTGATGAAGTTTGAGCTTAAGGGTGAAGAGCAGCGATGGTCACTTAATGATGTAGAGCGTGAACTATATCGAAAACAGAAAGACCGCGCCGACCTTGTAAACATGTTGTTGCCCGGCAAAGTTAAAGACATTGACGGACAGCTCGAAAGGCTCGTCAGCATGAAGAAAATGGTCCAGCAAGCGATTAAAGGAAGAGAAATGGAGCTCGTATTTAAAGTCGAGATCGCTGAACAGCGTGCCAGGGTTATGAGTGCGGCCGTTGAAGATATTCGCTCCGAACACGCAGCTGCCGGCCATGCGATGCCTGGACCGCGTTACACTGCGGAGGAACAAATACGACTGGCGGAGATTGCTGCGCGCCATCGCGATGCGACTCTCTTGGAACATCTGCATGAAGCATCAGGCAAGAATATGAAGAATCCGCCAACAGCCGAGCGGGTAAGGGAGATGGCTGGACAGGCACTGCTTGCGCGAGTCGAAATGCTGAAGGCAGCAGAGCGACTTGAAACAGCAAAACAGTACCGCGCATTCAGACGGGTGCCGTTCAAAGACGAAGCAGAAAGAGATCAGGCCAGGTCCGTTCGTGAGGTTGAGCCACGCTCAGCGGTGGAAGCGCTATACAGGCTCGCCGACACTGCTGAAGTAAAGCGACAGCGAAAGGCAGTGAGGCGTGCGGTCGAGGTGCAAATCGAGCGCAAGCTGGAGGAATATGAGCGGGCGCGCTCCTACTATGACGTGCGGACGCAGATAGTCGATCATTTAACGGCGTCGGCGGGACTGAAAGAGGATCAGCTCGCACCAAAGCTCCACTCGGAACAGCTAAGAGCAATCAAGGATTACGTTCAAACGCTCCACGTATTGAGTCGCGATCGCCGCGAGCTCAAAGAGCAGATCGCCCGCGCCGAGATGTCACCGCGACCGCCATTACTCCGCCGCGAAAATATTCCAGCACAGAACCGTATGTCACAAGCCGAAACACCTATTATCTCTGCGCAACGGATGATTACTCTGCAACCACAGAAGCAGGCATCGCCTGCACAGTCGCAAAATAGTCCAGGCAAACATGCTCTTACTCCAGAGCCGACAATCGAGCGCACACAAATAGTTAAAAATGGCGACCAGGCTACTGCGCGTATCGAAGTGATGAAAGCGCGCGGCGAAGCATTGGTTGCGTTCGCCCGCTACTGGATAGAAAAAGAGATGCAGAAATCAGGCTTTGATCATCAAGTAGCAGAGACAGGCCGCGAGTTGGTGAAAGCTGACACCCGAGCTAACGAACTCATCAGCGCCTACACAGCTACATACAAGGAAAAGGCGCCCGAGGCGATGCTCGATCGCGAACAAAACGAACTAATCGATAAGAGTATGTGGATCATCGAGGATAAAGATGCGCGGGCCAGGATCTCCTTCGAATGCAGACATGCGCAAATGGTCTACGACCGCAAAGACAGCAAAAGTCACGAACGAGAGCCGACCATGGAAAGAAACACGTACGATTGGGGTAGATAATAGGGCTTCAACGAAGGTGTCGGAGAGTTGGTGTCGGGTCGGCGGGAGGTCTGGCCAGCGGCGTGAGATCACGTCGGTCGGCAGTCGGCTCGTCGAAGATGGCTTCGTCTAACGGCGAAAGGACAACTTATGTGGGTCTTTACCAAACACGGTTTCTTCAGCGCGGTGTGCGCGCGGAAGAGTGGTGGCAAGCAAGGCGCGGCAGTCGATCCTGACCGCATCGTGGTTCGCGCCAGACTCCGAGGACATCTCGAAGCACTGAAAGAGCAGTTTTCCGACCTGCTTGGCCGGTGCGAAGTACAGGAGTTTATCGGGACCGACAACGCCTATCGCATCTTCGTTTCGAAGTCGGTGTGGTCCCAGGTACTCGCTGGACTAGCTGAAGAAACCGACTACGATAACTTCAAGTCCGAAGTTGCTCACCATCAAGGGCGTGGCGGTGCCGCCTACGAGGAAGCGCTACATGAAGTCTGGTCGGTGATGAACACGCTGCAGAAGTAAACGGAAGCCGGCGCCGCCGAACAAGACGCTGCCGCAGACGGTGGCCGACTCGTATCCGGCTTGGTGCCGGTCGGCGCAATGGGGTTGGGACCAATCCTCCATCGAATGCTCGCAAGTTTCATCTCGATGACGTCGCCGACACTGCTGCGAACCGGGCCGGAGTTAAAGTCACTTTGACTGTCTTTGTCAGCGCATTATGTTGAAAAAGTTACTATTGCTGTCCGCCTCCGCAGGTGCAGGTCACATCCGCGCTGCCCAGGCTGTTGAAACAGCCTTCAGTGAATTCCGTAAAAGACACAGGTGACCTGCACCCAGTTCGACATTCGAATACGCCAATAGAGACTCTCGCCGTCTTTATTCAAAAGGCTATATCAAACTCGTGAACAAGGCCACCGAAGTACCCGGTTGGCTTTATGACAAGCTTGACACGCCTTGGAAGAATGAACGGCGCATTCGAAACCAAGCAGGATCGCCTTCCCTCTCCGTAAATTCTGTCGGTACGCATTGCGGTTTCATTTTTGAAACGGGCGGTTTCATTTTTGAAATGGCAGTTTCATTTTTGAAATACCTCAGCGCTCTTTTCGACTGGATCGTTGGTTCGTATTCGGATCGGAGGACATCTTATTCGAGAGTTTGTGAGCGGTATTTCTGGGCTTCGTGACGTGAAATTTTCTCGTTGGCACGTTGTTTGAAAGGCCAAGCCGCTAGTAAATTAGAAGACTACCGCGTCAGGTGTGAGATCGTTTCCTTGGGGCGGCTGCGCCCAAGACGACAACTGACAGCATGCACCGAATGACCGAATGATTCGCTTAATCGGCCAGCTTTGGTCCTTGGCGTTGGGTCGGTACCAACAGACGGGCGGTCGAACCTATGAGTCAAGAATGTACCGCACTTTTCGATGAACGGATGAAAGAGATTGCCCGCGAGGTCGCTCAAGAGGTGATTCATCATCACGTCCCTTACTCAGCCGCGCCGACGCAATTAATACCGTCTCAGATGAACTGGCTACAGTTCTAATTGACCGCTTGAGTTCAAGCATGAGCTCTGATTCGCCGATAAGCTTTGCGTCGAGATGCTGTAATCGGTAATCAACGCGTTCAGGTGCGGAGCGCAATGCCTTGACGGGCACGGATCGCGAGATGGCCTTGCCCTGAGATTGAAATACATCCGTATGAACGGATACCACCTCGTTGCCCTCAATGTCCACGGAAATGATGTCGCCAGCAGGGGTCCTTCGCTGTCCCCGCCAAAACAATTGGTGTCTGATGTCTCGCACAGCCTGAGTGGAACAGTTAGAACAATCGGTGTGCCATTTTGCGTTCCTGAAAGAGTTTCAGATGTAGTCGAGCCAATGAGTCACATATGACCCAACGCCTGGTTGTCTAAAAGGTTCATGCTGCAACTGATCTGGCATTTGTGTCGCTTCAGTAGATCGTACTCGAACTTAGTGACCTCTGAATTAGGACTATCTGCTTTGAAGACAGCTTGTTCATAGCAAGCTATAGGTTCAAACATGCCTTCGAAAGCTACGGAACCCAAATCTCAATTGAACAAGTCGCAAAAATTCTGGGCGGCCTTCATCCAACTACCGTCCTTCGTGTTCTACACAAACGGAAGCTCGGCTATTAGCAATTTGGAAGCCGAAAAATGGTAGGACACCACTGATGGCACAAGACATGCTTTGGAACACGCCTAACAGGCAAAAACAAACGTGCAATACTCAAAATCTTGACCTTTCGGAGTCAGAACACCATGTCCCCAAAAGTAACCGAAAAGAAATTCAGAATTAAAGAGGCCGCCTCACTCATCGGCATAAGCCCCTCAGGCGTCCGTCTCTTACTCAACAACCAGAAGCTAGGCTATTACCAGTCTGGAACCAGAAAAATAATCGGAGAAGGTCACTTAGCCGAATACCTCGAGAAAATCGAGCGGAACAACACCAAAGCAGAGATTCACTAAAACAACTCGGCACTCCGACAAAGACCGGTATCAATTCTGAATTAGCGGGGCCAATTCTCACTGACCCCGCGTGCCAACACTCACCAACGGCTCTAATTCACAGCGCGTGTCTCTTTCTGGATTTCGGTTTCTAACGATTGTCGGTTTCGCTCCTGCAAGTCATGCAAGACCTCACCTGCTGCCCGCACGACCTCTGGAGTGCGATTTACATAACGTTGTGTAGTTCTTGGATCACTGTGACCTAGAATTAGACCAACGTCCGAAATAACGAGCTTGTCCTTCAAACGGGTGGCCGCTGTATGCCGCAAATCATGTAAACGAACGTGCTGCAACTTTGCATCAGCGCGCGCCAACTCCCAACTCTTCTGAATGGTCCTGCCAATTCCAAATACTAAATCTTTGTCAGGCTTCATCCTTGTCTTTCTACCTATCTTTCGAGTAGCGATTGGAGGGTGTTCGCGAAGATCCACTATAGCTGACAGCAACCGCGGCGTTAAAGGAACCGGTCTCTTTTGAACAGTCTTTCCCTTATAACTTGTTACGGTCATATGCATAGCCTCAACATCAACGTCGGCCCAGCGAACGCGAAACAATTCACCCCGGCGCGCTCCTGTATCTAGCAATGCAATGATAAATGCTTTCGTGTGGCGCCTATATTCGGTGTCACAAGCCCCCAACAGCCGCCCCTCTTCCGTAAGCGAAATCACCGTTGTACGTTTCCGCTCATCGGCAATGCTAATCAATTCTCCAGCACGAACACGCTTGAATGGATTCACTAGAAGCCAATCATTAACAATCGCCTCATTTAACACCGCCCGCAAAGTCGACAATTCACGGTTGACCGTACAAACACTCAATAGCGTACCTGCCTTCGTTTTAGTCAAAAGGCGCGACTTGCGATAAGCACGTAACGAAGCAACGTTTATCTCACGCACCAGCATTTTGCCGAAAAACTTTTCCAATACCGCCAAGTGCCCTAAGATCGTAGCCCTACCTCTCACACCCATGAGCTTTCGGCCTTCACTGTCGTAAACCGGCTCACAGTAACGGTTCTCTTTGCAGTGCGTAACGAGCACCTGAAAAGTCATACGAGCCGATTCGACAGCAACCGCACCACCCGTAAGGAATTCATCTTCGAGCTCTTTTAATCTTCGCCGCGCCTCTTTTGGCGAATCCGCATTTCGAGCCTTTTCCTTCCTTTGGCCGGTAGCAGAATCTTCGTAGATCAGCCGAGCCGTCCACTGAATCGAATTACCCCTTCGCCGTTTTCTAATCGTCAGGATGTACTCCATTGTCTTCTCCTTCACTCTGGCTGAAGCCAGGCGCAACCAACGTTAGCAAACGTGAGACCACCCTTAAGTGTCCCACCAAATGTCCCACCAACTTGGTGCCCACAGTGCGTGTTGTAACACTGTTTGCACTTAGTGCGTGGTCATTTTCCTAAGAAATTCGAAGGAAATTTGTAAGTGTTGATTGTAAAGAAGGGGTTTTGGAGTAGAGTCGCTGCTTGGGAAGCTGACACTCTACCATTGAGTTACGCCCGCTCGTAAAGAAGGGATGAAGGCGGAGGGATGAAGGATGAATTGATTCAGAGTCATTCTCGCCGCCTACGCGTTGAAAGATAATTAAAGTGAAAGGCTGCTGTCAATTGCCTTTGAGCCTGGTACTTTGAACTCTGTTCTTTGAGCTTGGTACTTTGATGGCCTACCTAGATCTTCAGATACTCTTGTGTAATGTCCGCCCAGCGACCCTGCACTTTAAGAATTAGCTCGACCACTTCGCGAATGGCGCCAAATCCACCCCGCGCGCGAGTTACATAATGCGCAACCGCACGAGCTTCTTCGGCGGCATCGGCAACGGCTACGGCAAATTCTGAGCGCAACATGAGCGGAATGTCATTCAGGTCATCTCCCACGAACGCCACTTCACGCTTTTCAACATCCGCCTGAGAAAGTAATTCCTCAAAATCCTTAAGCTTGTTTTCCGCCCCTTGCCGCACAAACTCGATATTCAGTTCAGACGCGCGGCGCTCGACACAATTGGAGCGACGACCCGAAATAATTCCGGACTTATGACCAGCGCGATGCCAGAGCGCCAAGCCAAGTCCATCTCGCACGTTGAAACTCTTCTGTTCTTCGCCGCTTTCCAGCAGCCACACATGCCCGTCAGTAAGCACGCCATCACAATCCATCAAGAGAACCTTGATGTGTGCGGCGCGTCGTTCAATTGATGAGAGATCTGGCATTTGGGTCAGTTGTCCGACATGCTTCAGCTTGTCGTCAAGACTGGGAACTCTCAATGTGCGACGTTACGGGTAATACCCCTGCTTGAGTGTTGCCAATCTCGACGACAAGCTGAAGCATGTCGGACATTTTCGGTGGTCCGTAGTCAGTGTTTGGTGGTCAATTGTCACCTAACCTCGAACAATTCAATGCCGCCTAATTTCCAACCACCACTTGCGCGAGAAAGAATCAAGACAGCCGTGCCGGATCGTTCCTGGCCAAGTTCTTTAGCAGTGATGCTGACATCCGCGGCCATTAGATTTGCATCGAGCGGTTCGGTACGCAAAACGCGTGTCTGCCAGATCTCAGGCTGGGTGCCCACGATGCCCCCTATGAATCTAACCAGCTCACCTGATTCAACTCGCGATTCCAGGTCGGCCTTCTTGCCGCTGGTGATTGATTGATCGAACTGTTTTATGAACGCGCGGGCAGACTCATCGACAGGGGACCCACCGGCAGATGACTCAGCCCTGATTCTTGCGGCCCGGGCCGTAAGAGATGATGCATAGTCCGCCTCAGCACGCACTGCATCATTAAAACGCTTTGTGGCTTCGACTGTCTGCCCGCGCTTTAGACTAATCTCGCCCAACCCTATGTTGGCCCAGCCAAGCGTGCCGGAGGTCGGCAACGGTTCATCGAGAGCTGCGCGAAACAACTTCTCAGCCTCATCTGTTTTATTTTGCGCCAGAACGGCACGCGCAAGAATGATGCGCGCCTCTTGCAGGCGAGGAGTGGTGGCAAGTATTTCTCTGGCGATGGCCTCGGCCTTCACGTAATCCTGAGCACCAAATTGACGCGAGGCTTCAGAGATACCTTCACCTGCGTCGCGCGTGCGGGGTGCTGTATCGTTGGCATAATCCAATTGGGGATAGAGCTTTTCAGGGTCAATTTCAGCGCGCACCAGTTTCGCCGTTGATTTGAAAACAGCCTCGCCCAGGTTGCGAGCCGGTACTGTAGTTTCAACCGATACCTGTTCGCCGCGGTCGGTAACGGCCCGCACGGCGACGACCGCGTCCGTTGAGCCCAGGTTCCGCAGCGCGGAAACATATTCACTGCCACGCTGCTGTGGCAAGCCAATCATAAGGTCCATATCGGTGACCTGATCGACCTGCTGATCGAGCAGTGCCTTAAAATTGTCGCCTCCCTTTTGAACCAACGCGGCTCTGAACGATGCGAGGCTAATGCCGTTGAGATCGCTTTTTCCGGTCTGTAATAGCTCGCGCAGTGTGCTCATAAACACATCATGCCCCAGTCGACGATCTGCCAGACGCCACACCATCGCACCTTTGTTTGGCACAGAATTGAAGTAAGCATCGTCCAGCGCTGTAGAGCGAGACAGAGGGGCGTCGCGCTTGGCAACGGCGCTGTAAGCCAGACGCTGGCGTAGCAGCTCCGAGGCCGCGGCCTCAGAACCAAACTGCTTCTCAATAAAGAGTGTAGCCAGAAACCGCGGGAGGCCGTCACGTAGCACTCCGCTACCCTCACCGCGCACCGCGGTCTGCCCTCCGATCCAGATACGCGAGACGGCCTCGGCAACCAGCAACGCAGTCGCCGAGTCGATCTTCGCGCGCCGAAACGCTCCCGTCTCCAACAAAATAGTTCCAGCATCGCTGAAGCCCGAACCCCGCCTTACGGCGACGAGCCGAATTGGCACTTCGGCTGCGGGACCTAACGAAGACCCGTAGAATGATCGTGCACTGCCGGCGAGCGCGATAATCGCCTCCGCCTGCCTGCGCTCCTCGGCGGAGAACCCCTTCGGAAGAAGGGCGGTTATTCCTCTTGCTTCACCTGCACCCTCGATTCTCTCCCAGTCTTGCTGAACAAAGAATGGCTGGGCATTGAGCGATTGCTCGTAAACACTCGTGCTGTTGTTCGCGCTCTTCTCGACACCTGACGAGATAACATTTGGTCCATTTAAGGTGAGACGAAACGGAGCGGTGTCTGCACCTCTCACCGTAAAGGGCGTGCTCGGCGCCGGGTACCAGAATGAAAGCGGAAGAAACTGTGACGCGCCGGGCGAAATCGCGGCGAGACCCGTGTTGCTTTCCACAGGAAGGCTGTAGCTAATGCTCAGATCCACTGTTGCATTGGGCGCGATGGGGCTCGGAAGCGTGGCGGTTACACGTTGAAGATTACCGCGGCTTTCTGGTAATGCCCGAAAACTCCCAGTCGCCCCACTTACTGTCACCGCTTTGACGCTGGCCTTCGAGCTAATCCGAAAAGAAACACTTGAACCTGCACCTTTCCCTACGTTGCGAAGGCTGAGTACGGCTATGGCAGCCAGCGTTCTATCTCCCTGTTGCACATTTGCCTTGATATCAAAGTTTGTTACCTGCCACGCCGCCCTTGCTTCTTCCTGAGCGGTAGCGGTTGACAAGAGTAGACAGAAAACGGTCGTTGAAAGAACAGCTAAGAGAATTCGTTTCATAGTCAACTGAGAACTTACGTTATCACCCGGTCGCTACCGCTCCCGGTTTTGTAAAGACTACTGGCCACGAGCTCCCACCAGTTTATGAATATCGCGTAAGACATTAAGCAACGGCTGCATGCGATCAAGTGGAAGAGTATTTGGTCCATCTGATGGCGCGCGCTCCGGGCATTCGTGAACCTCCATAAATACGGCATCGACGCCAGCGGCCACGCCTGCGCGCGCCATTGGCTCGATGTATTCTGATTGGCCGCCGGTTGCGTGGCCCAGCCCACCAGGAAGTTGCAGCGAGTGCGTCACGTCAAACACAATCGGAACACCAAAGCCGCGCATGATCGCAAACGACCGCATATCCACTACCAGGTTGTTATAGCCGAAACTCACCCCGCGCTCAGTTAGCATCACCCGTTCGCATCCAGCCGCACGAGCTTTATCGACTATGTTGCGCGCATCGCTGGGCGCCAGAAACTGGCCCTTCTTAACATTGACTGCGCGACCCGATCGCGCTGCTTCCACAATCAGATCCGTTTGCCGCGAAAGGAACGCAGGGATCTGCAGCACGTCTGCAACCTCCGCAACGACCTCCACCTGAGAAACATCATGAATGTCAGTTAAGACTGGCACCCCTACATCCTCTTTTACCTGACGCAGAACTTCGAGACCGGCTTCCATGCCGAGTCCACGAAAGCTTTTGATCGAAGAACGATTCGCCTTGTCGAAGGAAGACTTATAGACAAAATCCAACCCGGCCTCGCGGGCCCGGCAGGCACACTCCCGAGCCATCATCAAAGCGTGCTCGGAAGATTCGATTACGCACGGCCCGGCTATAATCGTTAAGCGGCCGTCTCCAAAACTGGCGTTACCCACTTGAAACGATTTTATTTGGGCATCATCTGTCATCAGTTTCACTAAATAATCGTTCCAGCTTAAAAAGGATTTTTGAGGATGCGCTTAACCTTCTTCAAAGCCGAACCGATTTTCGATTCTTTTTCATGCTTTTTATTCTCATTATCCGGGGTTGATTTTCTCTGTTCACGTTGCGGGGACAGCGTTGGCGACGGTGAGGGCGTCGGAGACTGCAAGGCTTCAGCCGTGGGAGATGGGCTCGCTACCTGGTTGACCTCCGTTGCCGGCGCCGTGCGCGGCGATCTCATGTAGAAAATAGCAAAGCTTATGATCAGTAAAGCTGCCACCGTCGCTGCGACCAGCAACAAAGATGTTCGCCTTGCTCGTTGGAGTCCTTCACTTAGTTGTACGCTCACACGCGGAAAGGAAGGTTTTTCGGTTGCTATCAATCCCGAGTTTTCCGACGGGCCTGGTCCACCGCTGCTGAGTATCCTGGCTCCCTGGGCCGGACTAATGACCGTCATCTCGTTCGCGCCGGAGGTGGCCGCCCGGTTTTCCCGCAGACGCGAGATGTCAATAATCAGCCGGCCGGAGGGCGATTCAGTTCCAACATTGCGGAGCGCTGTAATGTCTGGACCACTCGTAGCAGCGGCGTGTTCCAGTCCTAATCTTTCCGCGACCGCGAGCAGTTCGCTGCGAAATTCCGCCGCGTTCGCCGGCCGGTCCTCGGGCCGCTTTTCGAGAGCGTGCAACACTACTTGTTCCAGCGGCACTGGAATAGACGCTACAAACTCACGCGGCGGCCGGGGCGGCTCCGAAGCGTGCTTCATGGCAATGGCGAGAGGACTAGTACCGGAAAAAGGCACCACGCCACTTAGCAGCTCGTAAAGGATCACACCGAGGCTATAGACATCGGCGGCCGGCGTTAAGTCCGCGCCGTCACATTGTTCGGGAGACATGTAGCGAGGTGTGCCGATCATCACGCCAATCAGCGTCAGTGACTTGGGATCGTCGTCATCAAGCGATTCTGCGGCGAGTTTCGCAATGCCGAAATCGAGCACCTTCACTACCGCCGGCACTTCAGAATTCTGAACAACGAAAATGTTCGCCGGTTTCAAATCGCGATGGATGATTCCCGCCTCATGCGCGGCCGCGACCGCCGCTGACGTTTGGAGCATCAACGATACCGCACGAGCAGTATCAAGCGGGGCTTCCCTGGCGAGCACTTCACGCAGCGTACGTCCTTCGAGCAACTCCATGACTATGTAAACATAGCCATCGGCAGTGCGCCCGAAGTCAGTCACGCCAACAGCGTTTGCGTGCTGCAACCGTCCGGCCGCTTTTGCTTCACGACGAAAACGTACCTGCGCGGCTTCATCCTCAACAAAACGAGGATTCAGCACTTTCACCGCCACAGGCCGATCGATGAGCAGGTGTCTCGCCCGGTAGACCGTACCCATGCCGCCTACGCCCAGACGCTGTTCAATCCGATACTTGCCGTCGAGCGTCTGTCCAATTAAGGGATCAACATCCAGCGCGCTTGCCAGAGTTGAGTCAGCCTGCAAAGGCGAATTGTCTTCCGGGCACACCAGTACATCCGCTGCATACTGTTGGCCGCATATTGGACAATGGAGCATATTTACTCAGGCCCGGAGAGCGAGGCTCGGGAATTATCCCGCAAAACGTGCTTGGATGCACTCGGTCGAGGTTTCAATCTCAGGCAGGATCATTTTCACCCTAGTCCGCACTCGTGACAATTGCTCGCTCGTGAACGACCACTTCCGTCTCGCCATTCTTTTCCATAGCGGTTTCATTCAGAAGACGATGCTCATGTGCGGCACACACAAACGAAGAAAAGAGAGGATGAGCGTCGAGTGGCTTTGATTTGTACTCAGGATGGAATTGGCAAGCGACAAACCACGGATGTACGTCGCGCGGTAGCTCAATTATCTCCACAAACTTCTCGTCCGGGGATACGCCGCTAAAGACCAGACCGGCACGCTCAAGAGTCTCACCGAACTGAGGATTGAATTCATAGCGATGCCGATGTCGTTCATGTATTTCGTTCGCTCCACCATATATTTCCCGCGCAAGCGAACCGGTTCCCAGGTTGCAGGGCCAGGCGCCCAGGCGCATAGTGCCACCCAACTGTTCGACATCGACTAGATCTCTTAGCTTGAATATCACCGGATAAGGTGTCTCAGAATCAAACTCAGTGGAGTCGGCATCCTTCAGCCCACAGACGTTTCTGGCATATTCGATACAAGCCGTCTGCATTCCTAAACAGATTCCGAAAAAGGGCGTGCGACTTCGGCGAGCGTAGGAGATGGCCCGAATCATTCCCGCCACCCCGCGTTTACCGAAACCACCCGGGATAAGAATCGCATCAAAATCGCGCAGGCGAGACTCGTAATCGTCGGCCATGAGTTCGTCCGACTCAATCCATTTAACGTCGACGCGCAGGTTGTTTGCCACTCCCCCGTGAGTAAGAGCCTCGCGCAGCGATTTGTACGAGTCTTCAAGCTCCACGTATTTGCCGACAATCGCGATGGAAGTTTTGCCGGCAGAAGGCTCACGAATGGTCCCCACAAGGTTACGACACTCTGAGAGATCTGACTGAGCAGCCCGCGCACCAAAACCGAGTTGGGTGACGATTAACTCGTCGAGCCCTTGTTCGTGAAATGCCAGCGGTACATCGTAAATCGTGTCGACGTCTTGCGCGCTGATTACGGCCGACTCTTTGACATTACAGAAAAGGGCAATTTTCGAACGCAGGTCCCGCGAAAGCGGTCTTTCGGAACGGCACAGCAGAACGTCGGGAGCGATGCCGATTTCGCGCAGGTCGCGAACGGAATGTTGCGTTGGTTTCGTCTTCAGTTCTCCTGCCGCGGCGATGAATGGAACCAGAGTGACGTGAACAAAAAGGACGTTGCCAGCTCCCTCTTCGTTGCCCATCTGGCGAATCGCCTCAAGAAACGGCAGAGATTCAATGTCGCCAACAGTGCCCCCTATTTCGACAATGACAGCATCGAGCTCATTCTTACGGGGAATGGCGCGCACCGCATCTTTGATCTCGTTGGTAATATGTGGGATCACCTGGATTGTTTTGCCGAGGTAGTCGCCACGCCGCTCCTTTTCGATAACGGAAAGGTAGATCCGGCCCGTGGTCCAATTGTTAGCCTGAGAGAGTTGGGCATGGGTAAAGCGTTCATAGTGGCCCAAATCGAGGTCAGTTTCCGCGCCGTCGTCAGTCACAAACACTTCGCCATGTTGAAACGGCGACATCGTGCCTGGGTCGACGTTGATATAAGGATCCAGCTTGATCAGCGCGACGCGAAGCCCACGAGCTTCCAGCAAACAGCCGATCGAAGACGCGGCGAGACCCTTACCCAAACTTGAAACCACACCACCGGTAACGAATATGTATTTAGGCATCACTATCTCCTTTACCCGCCTCTGGTCCGTCCCCGGATTCCTGTTCACCATTGTAATAACCCTGCTTGAGATCCTCCTGGACCTCCATCCCTTTCCCGGCCGCCGGATCGAGCAGCTTTTGCAACCCTGCAAAGCCGGAACTGATCAAGCTTGGCGCTTCATGAGCGCGTTTTTCAAATTCTTCCGGCGTCACGTCGTAAGGTTTGCTGAGACGCACCAGGCCGAACAAGCCACACAAAACAACAAAAATAAGAAAGCCCAGTCCAATCCAGTCGCTCATAAAATATGTGGTTTCGAGTTTCCGGGTTTTGAGTTTCGAGTCAATTCAAATTCCAGATTACAAGTTCAGGCGCCAAGCACATAATGGAGACTTGAAGCCTGAAAACTAGGTTGTTGAACTCGGGACTCGGGACTCGGAACTCGAAACTATCCTTCTTACCCTTTCCAGATCTTCCATCGTATCCACACCAATCGAGGGTGACGATGCTTCAATTGCTTTGATCTTCACGCCGTGTTCGAGCGCACGCAACTGTTCGAGTGATTCAATGCGCTCAAGCTCAGATTGGGGCCAGCGAGTGAATTCCAGCAAAACCTTTTTAGAATAAACGTACAAGCCGGTGTGCTTTCGAAATTGGTCAAGCAAAGCAGGATCAATCCGCAATGCATTTTCAATCGTGCCATGCTCGAACACGGCATCCTGCGGGAAAGGCACGGGCGAGCGGGAAAAATAGACTGCCCTACCAGTTTCATCCACCACGATCTTAACCACGGCGGGATTAAGAACATCCATTGCCGACTCAATTCGCTCCCACGTTGTGACGATTTCAACTTCTTGCGTTGCATCGCCTTCCCTTCTGCCCATCTGCCCTTTTGCGCGATTTCTCGTCTCAGTATCGCCGAGTCTCCGCAGCTCCCCTTCTCCCTCTCCTCCCTTCTGCGCGTCTTCCACCACTAGCGCTTCAATTGCGCGATCGATTGTTTGCGGCGAAATCAATGGCTCATCTCCCTGAACATTAACAATGATCTCTGTCCCGTTCAGCATCGCCGCAACTTCTGCCAGTCGATCTGTTCCGCTTCTGTGGTCTGCGCGGGTCACTATCGCTTCATGCCCTGCAGCCTGGACCGCATCGACAATTCGCTGATCATCCGTTGCCACAATCACACGCGAAACATTCCTGGCAGCCAGGGCTCTTTCAACAACTCGACAGACCATGGGCTTTCCAGCAATTTGCAGTAAAGCCTTGCCTGGCAAACGACTGGAAGTGAAGCGGGCGGGAATAATTACGACAGCTTTAGGGTTAGGAATGTTTTTGGAATTTGCACCCGTGTGATCCACGGGATAACAGATTAACTTGCGCACAAGCGAGTGTCAACGCGCGGCAAACGAACGTGAAAAAGGAATTCAAAACGAGAGGATTCACGGCTTGTTCGTCGAGAGATCCTGTCGCCACAAGTTTTTAGGCCGGTCCGTGAAACGATTTGCCGGGATTCGGCGTCTAAAAGAGAGGCGCTTGAAGTTTTTCAGAATGGCTAATTGGCGGAATGGTGGAATACGCTCGAAGTTCGGTGCTAACGCGGCAGATCTTCGTGATGTATTCCTTGACCGCTCTCAACGCCGCAGCTATAGTCGTTATCGCGTCAGTTGTCCTTTGAAATGGCAGCTGAAACCTATCCGGTCAGTAGTATTCAGTCAGCAAGAGGTTTTAATGAAAAAGCTTTTAGTAGCGCTGGTTATTGCGATTGCAGCAACGTTTGTCGGAGTCGCAAATGCGCAAAAGCTGAGCGTTGACGTAAATGCCAAGGATCCCCGGCTGTTTGCGCTGGAGGATCTACGACCCGGCATGAAGGGTGTCGCCCGCACGGTTTTTTCGGGGGCCGAACCACAAGAGTTTGGCGTGGAAATTCTGGGAGTCTTGCCGGGCTTTCCCGGACCGCGCCAATCCGCGATCATTGCAAAGCTGACTGGCTCAAATGTTGAAAAGACCGGCGTGTTTGCAGGAATGTCCGGCTCCCCCGTTTACATCGACGGGCGGCTCGTGGGTGCTATTGCTTTCAGCTTCCCCTTCTCTAAAGAGCCAATCGCAGGAATTACGCCCATCAAGCAAATGATCGACCTCTTCGAAAAGGGCAACGTAAATGAGACGCAAAGGCCGAGGGAACCCCGCGCTATTTCTTTTGCGCAGTTGGCCTCGACCGATTGGAAACCAACTCTGCCAAAGCCGGCCTTTACCGGGGCACCACTAATTGCCTCTGTCTCCCAGGGATCGCCACTCATTTCGCTGATGGGCCAGCAGATGGCGCCCATCGCCACACCGATCGTTTTCTCCGGCATTAGTCAGGAAGCACTTAGTTTGTTTGCCCCACAATTGATGGCCAATGGCTTGCTACCGGTTTCCGGCGTCGGTGGATCAGCCGCTATCACAACCCTGGGCGAGGCCAACGAGAAGACCCTGGCGCCTGGGACTTCCGTAAGTGTCCAACTGGTTCGTGGTGACTATTCAATTGCGGCTTCGGGCACCGTCACCTTCAGAGATGGCGATCGAATTTATGCTTTTGGTCATCCATTCTTGAGCCTGGGTGCTTCGGACATGCCCATGACTGAGACGACGGTCGTGACGGTCATTCCAAACGTCAACAATTCCTTTAAGCTGTCCGTGCCGGGCCAGATGATGGGAGCGATCTCTCAGGACCGCGCCTCTGGCGTCTTTGGCCACCTTGGGCGCGCTCCAAAAATGATTCCGGTGAAGATTAACCTGCACACCAGCCGGGATCGCACCGAGACTTACTCCTACGAAATCGCCAATGATGCTTTCCTGACGCCTTTGCTCTTGAACATCAGCGTCTTCAACACGATAACCTCAAGCGAACGCGCTTTGGGAGAGTCGACGATCAGTATCAAGGGCCAAATCAAAGTTAAGGGTCAGGAAAACGTGCAATTGGACCAGCGATTTTCATCTGCCAACTCACCAATACTTGCAGCGGGTTCGGTCGCTGCGCCAATCGCTTCATTATTGAGCAGCGGATTTGACGACGTTCAGATTGATGGAGTAAATCTCGACATCTCCTCAACCGACACGAAACACACCGCCACCCTTGAACGGATCGCCCTCGACAGGACTGAGGTTCGTCGGGGTGAGAAAATTGAAATTCAAGCATACGTGCGCACCGAAGCCGGAAAACAATTTGTTCAGCGAATTCCGGTGCAGATTCCTGAAGACGCAACGCCCGGACAGTTGCTGATTTTCGTCGGGGACGGCGGCGCGCTGCAAGAGGGTTCTGCAGCGAAGGCTTTTGTGCCGCAAGATCTTGGTCAGCTCGTCAAAGCCATCAACAAGGTGAAGAAGAGCGATCGTCTGTATGTGAAACTCTTCCGTATTACGCCGGGAGCAATTATCGGCACCGACGAACTCCCCAACCTGCCGCCTTCGGTAGTAGCTACGCTTAACAGCGACAGAACTTCGGGCGGTTACACGCCAACAGTTCTCTCTCCTGTTTATGAGATGGAGCTGCCACCGGCTGAATTTGTCATTTCAGGACAGCAACTCATTGGCATTGACGTAGTGCGCTAGTCCGCCAGCAATTGGTCCGGTTCCCAACGCAATTCGAATAGTCCACATTGTAGGGGCGTCCCTCCGTGGGCGCCCCGGTTCGCGGTAGTGCTGTACCCCAGTCGCGATGGCAGGGGCGCCCACGGGAGAGACGCCCCTACAAAAAAGTCCGTAGGTTGTGAATGACTGGGAAGTGACACTTGGTCAAAGGCGCTATGATCGATCGATGGCAAGACTTTTGGCGAGACCGGCGTTTTCGAGCGGCCCTCGGTATAGTCCTGTTCCTTCTCCTGGCTGTCCTCATTTATCCTTTCCAGCTAACGATTGTAGCCGCATGGCAGCTGAGGATTATCGATAACACCGGCTCTCCCGTAAGTGAAATCAACGTAACAGAGCATTGGCAGCATTGGTTGTTTGAAAAAAACGCATACTCTGATGAGCAAAGGCCGGGAATGGACGGTCACGTCAGCTTTCCTGAACGGACTATGCGAACCAGTTTATTAAATCGACTGCTGACAACTGTGCGCAGAAGAGCGAGTGAAGGTCGTCAGGCGAAGCTTGAGCCTGCCGCGTCAGTAGTCGCCTGGGGCAGTAAGGATCACGAGACAACGGTCGCAGTATACCGAAAAGGTGAAATGCTTCCGTCACAAATCGTAGTCCACTCCTTACGATAGCTCTTGCTAAGTTCGATTGATCACGAACAAGAATCTACCTTCGGAAAATGGGATCTGCGCCTCGACGAAAGTGAGACCCAATCCTTTGATCAATCCCGTCATCCTTTGGCTTCCAAAAATCAGCAGTGTGCTTGGTCGGGGTGACCATTTGACCAGGGTCGGCAGTTTCTCTTCGAAGCGATCAAGCGCGCGACAGCTAACGAACTCCACTTCGGGCGTTGGTAGGTTCTCGAATCGCTCGGCGATGACGGTCGCCGAGTCCGCTCTTTTCGTGTGACGCAATGCTTCGCGGAGAAACACCGTCTTCTTGTGTGAAGACTCGATCAGTAATGCGGTGACATCCGAGCGGGCGATCAGACAGGGAATAATCGGCAGTCCGGCGCCCGAACCAATATCGGCGACGTGTGCCGCCCCTGGCAGATAAGGAAGCGCAAGTAACGATTCGAGTACGTGCCTCCGGGCAAACTCCTTTGGCGAACATGGCGCGACGAGGTGCAGTTTCGGATTCCAAACCCTAAGCAACTCATAATAGTCACACAAGCCGCGGGTAACCTGCGGAGATAATTCGACTCGGTAAGCGCCGGCGTGTGACTCCAGTCCTTCTCTGAATTCATTCAGTTCTGCCCTTGTCGACTCATTATTCATGGTGTCATTTTAGTTTTACCCGGAAGTCGCAACGAGCGCAAAGCTTCCTAATAAAATATCGGCTGGCGTCCGGGTTACGGCTTTGCTCCCGTGAGCCTCAGCGTGAGATTCTTTGTTTACCGCAGGCGGTAGATTCCAAACTTTGCAAAGCGGACATGACTGAAGACTTAGTGGCACAGCACGACCGGTTAGGGCGTGCGGTAACGAAAATTATTACGGAGTTCGTAGCGAGCCTGGATACGCGGCGAGTAGCGTCGGAGGCTACACCCGCCGACCTGGAAAAGCTCTTCAGAGAGCCACTGCCGGAAACTGGCGTAAGTGTCGACGAAATATTGGCGCGGTTCACTGGCGAGATTGCACCACATGCGATGGCTGTTCCAAGTCCGCGCTACTATGGACAGTTTAATCCGACGCCGCTGCCAATCGCAGTTTGGGCTGACGCACTGTGTTCTACTCTGAATCAGAATGCCGGCGCGTGGCGCAACGGGCCAACCTCCGCCATGATTGAAGCCCGGGTGATGCGCTGGCTGTGCCAATTGATCGGGTATGGCTCCGAGAGTTTTGGTACGCTCGCAAGTGGCGGTTCAGAGGCGAATTTAATCGCTTTGAAATGCGCTCGCGATCATGCGCATCAAGCGATCATTCACCGCGGCATGCGTTCGGCGGGTGCTGATTTCGTCATCTACGCTTCTGAGCAGTGTCATTACTCAATTGAAAAAAATGCTGACATACTGGGGCTCGGCAGGGAAAGTTTGCGCAAGATTGAAACCGATGCACGCTTTTACATACGCGTTCAGGCGTTGCGCGACGAGATCTCACGAGATCTGCAGGCTGGGCGCATCCCTTGTTGTGTCGTCGGCGTTGCGGGAACCACGTCAACGGGAGTGATCGACCCTCTGGAGGAGTTGGCCGCTATCGCAGAGCAAAATAATTGCTGGTTCCATGTGGATGCAGCATATGGAGGCGCGCTAGCGTTCTCAGAGAGGCATAAGGGCAAACTGCGCGGTATCGAGCGGGCTGATTCGATTACATTCGACCCGCACAAGTGGATGTTTGTTCCTTTTGCCTGCGGCGCTTTGCTGGTGCGCGATGGCGGCCGCATTCTCCGTGAGGCGCTCGACATTACTCCAGAGTATCTTAGCGAAGACCGCGGTGGCGCTGACGTTGAATACGACTTCTTTCGTTATGGGCAGATGGGTACGCGCCGCTTCAATTCCCTCAAGCTCTGGATGGCTTTGAAATTCATGGGCAGAGCCGGTTATGCGGAAGTAATAGAGCGCCAGATCAAGCTAACTGAATACCTGGCCAGTTGCATTGACGGTCTCGACGACTTCCAAAGGCTCGGAGAAGTGGAGACTGCTGTCTGCTGTTTCAAGTTTTTGCCTGCTGATGCAGGCAATGCCAGCCCGATAGATC
>WNGE01003571.1_pt1 | contig 19447 bp, 15 predicted proteins | sample 5400651 | NCBI WGS metagenome assembly WNGE01 (sample SAMN13153370, study PRJNA577476) | soil metagenome | isolation source: 60 cm soil or saprolite under grassland replicate 2 | place: USA:California | collected 2016-06-15
GTTGGACTCGACGTCGAGCTTCTCACCAAAACAACCGGGTTGGCATTCGCGTTTTGATCAGTCGTGCCGATCAGGTCTACCAGGTTTCTGGCAAGGACCTGGCTGTTTAAACCAGCCAATAGCTGCTCTGCGAGCTGAAGGTCCACGACCGCCATGACTAACGGCATGTTTTCAAGCGGCGGAAAATCCTTAATCAAACGCGACGTCTTGAGAACCAGCTTTACATCAAACTTCTCTGGTTTCGTCATGCGCCCGTCTGCCGTCATCGTCATCATTTCGCCGCCATTTATGGTCGCAGCTCTTTCAGGATGACCAGTTGGATAAAACGTGCCGATCCCTTCCAAGACCATGAATTTCGTGGGTGGGCCTGTTGCGAAGAGGGCCGTTCCACCTGTTATCGCCGCAGTCACAGCCGATGTACTGACCTTAACCGCGGGTGCTTTGGGCGGTATCTGCAGAAGAACAGCACCACTTGTCAGATCAACTTCACGCGCCCCCTGCTTAAAACTGAAAACCGTGTTTGCGCCGAGTCGCGTTATCGTTAGGTCCGTGAAAGTCAGTTCCGCGCGAGATTCTACGCCTGTGCGTACTCCCATTCCCTGGGTGACTTTGTCGTTCACAGCTGCGGGGCGCGGCGCGCCATGAGTTTCCAGCACTCGCACGTCCTGAATCACCTGAGATACGCGCGCTTGCTGCAACTGGTCTGCGGCAACAAGGCGCTCTGCGCCAACGAACCAAAACAGGACGATTAGTCCGCCCCAAAAGATTTGCCCAAAAGGTTTTTTCATATTGGGGTCGCTACGGTATGGCGGGAGCTGCGTTACGACTCAGGCTTTGCACTCGATGTGGCGTCACCAGTGCTGCAGTTTTGCGATCAGCTGTGTCAGTGGGCTCCCGATCTGTAACCGACACTTGTGTGCCGCCTCCAAAAATAACCAAGTTTGTGTCGACTAAAGTCTTGGTCGATTTCTCGCGCTGCTGCTTCTGGCCCTCTGCCACGATCGACTTTACGCTACGCAGCGGAGGAAAATCTGTAGTGAAGTGACTGGTCTTCATGAAACGGTCAATATCGACGTCTACAGGATCGCTAAGCGCAGAGTCTGGGTTGCCGAACACCATTTGCCCGGGACGGACGAGAACCGAATCGCCAAGATGTCCGGGGCGATACGCTCGCGCGGTGCCTTCCAACACCAAAAATTTGTAGAAGCCGGGATGGTACTCGATCATGACGGTGGTGCCCGCCACGGCTGCCGCGACGCTGCCTGCGTGAATTGTCGCCCCATTTGCCCCCTTTGGAGCCTGAACAAGCACTGCGCCCTCTCCCAGATTCAAAGCGCGCGTCCCATGGTCGAAATCAAATGCAGTGTTGGCGGCGAGCCGCACAACGGTTTCGTCGGAAAAAGTCACTTCAGCGCGTGATCCGTCGCCGGTCCGCACAATGGTCTCCTTTTGGACGATGTCGTTTATCGAGGCTCGGCGCGCGGTGTTCTTAGAATCCGCCAACTGGACATGATTTTTTACCCGGGTGACCCTCGCTTCGTTGGTCGAAGCGGCATAGAGCCGGCTGGGAAACGAAATCGCAAGCGACCCGATGATCGTCACGAAGACAAGTAGGCAAAGCTGCCGGTTCATGCATTTTGGTCGAAAGACCTAATTCCGGCCGGCTTTTTGGCGCCTAAACCTTGTCAGGTCAAGGATTTTTTACACCCCTACAAGCTGTTATCCGGAAACGCCGCAGCAAAGTTCCTTGAAAACTTTGGAATTCTTTCTTCGTCTCTTAAAAACGGCACAACGAGCCGAGCGACGACTGACCCTGATTATGACAGCGCTAGGCTTAACGCAGAAGGCGGGCTACGGACTTGTGCGCTCCTCGTTGCTGAAAACTGAGACACCTAGCAACTCGCGCTGCCACGGAACCAGCAACGCCTCTGCCCGCGTGCCGTCTGCGGCGATCGCCTCGAGCGTGCTTCGCGGCGCGATGAGCGAAGGTTCCAGCCCGAGTTCCTCGGCGGATCTGTTGCGTCGGCGCCGCAGCTCTTCGGCGCGCTGGACTGTATCGTTGCTCGGTCGGGTTCCGAAGCGGCGACGCGAAATTGGCCACTCCGATTGAGGCGCCCGCAACGCGGCTTGCGCTGCCTCGCGGAATGCCTCACGGCGGCGGACGGAAAAATGCCTATAGTCAGGAACGCTTCCCGAAGCGAATTTCATTGCGGCCTTCAAGAGCTCCTCATTCCGCAAGACGTGAAACGGAGGGCGATCTGCGTTTTCTGCTTCTTTTTCGCGCCATTGCCAAAGCGCACGAAGTACCGCAGCGGACCGTCCACGGAGTAAACCAGATCCGCGAATACGCCAAGGTTCGTCGTGGTCGCGCGCCCGTGCCACCGCCGCCTGCTCAATGGCACGTTGGCATGACTGCCGCAGCCAATCCCGGCGCTCAGAGCGATCCAACTCGGCTTCCAATTTTTCGGCAAGGGGCAGCAAATAATGCACATCATTAATCGCGTATTCCGCCATGCGCGCCGGCAGAGGTCGTTGTGCCCAATTCGCCTTTTGCGAACTCTTCAACAAGGTGAGGCCGAAATAGCGTTTCACCAACGCGGCCAGGCTAAATTCACGAATGCCAAGGAGGCGAGCCGCAATCATTGTGTCAAAGATTTTGCTCGCTGCCAGATTCAGACCGCGGCGCAGCATTCGCAGATCGTAATCGGCGCCGTGCAAAACGATTTCCTTTGCTTCCAGCCCACGACGCAATGGCTCCAGATCGGTATTGGCCAGTGGATCGACTATATAATCGCAAACAGCCCTCGCGGATTCATGACCCGGGGGCACGCGTGGCAGGGCATCAGCGACGCCAGCTGCGGCGCCAGTCGCCGGGACGCTGATTTGGAGCAAACAAAGTTTTTCCCGATACGAATGCAGGCTGTCGGCTTCGGTATCGACTGCAACGCGATCGGCAGGCTCGATTTGCTCAATTAGACTTGCGAGTCGCGCGGCGTCCGTAATCACGTTTCGCGTCAGCGCAATCCGCTCAAGAGCAATTCAGCGTTGGTTTTGGTTGCCTGCAGATTATCGATTAGCTTTTCCATCGCTTCGAGAGGCGGAAGCGCTGCCATCGTTTTTCGCAGCATCAGTACGCGTTCCCATTCATCGGGATGATACAACAACTCCTCGCGCCGGGTCGCTGAGAGCATCGGGTGGATAGCCGGATATAGCCGTTTCTCCTGCAGAGCGCGATCAAGATGCAACTCCATGTTGCCGGTGCCCTTGAATTCTTCGAAAATCAATTCATCCATTCGACTGCCGGTCTCGATCAAAGCGGTCGCGAGCACCGTCAGGCTGCCCCCTTCTTCCACGTTGCGAGCCGAACCGAAGAATTTTTTTGGCTTAATCAGCGCCTTCGCCTCGACTCCGCCAGACATGATTCGTCCCCTGCCCGGCTGCAGATTGTTGTACCCGCGCGAAAGCCGTGTGATACTGTCGAGTAGAAGCACCACGTCCTGTTTCATTTCCACGAGACGTTTGGCACGCTCCATGACCATCTCTGCCACTTGCACGTGTCGCTGCACGCTTTCGTCAAAGTTGGAATGATAAATCTGGCAGTCGACTTCCCGCTCCAGGTCCGTCACTTCTTCCGGCCGCTCGTCCACCAAAAGTAATATGAGTACAACGTCAGGATGATTTACCCGAATCGCTTTGGCGATCTCCTTTAGCAGGATAGTCTTGCCAACTCGCGGCGGCGCGACGATAAGGCCGCGCTGCCCGCGACCCAGCGGTGCCAGCAAATCCACCGCGCGCGCAGTTATGGAATCCGTCTTTGGATTTTCCAGAATGATCCTGCCTTGCGGGAACTGCGGCGTTAGCTTGTCAAAGTCGGTCGGTTCCGTCCATTCTTCAGTCGCCTGGCCCTCAATTCTTGTGACTTTGTCGAGAGACAGGAATTTCCCGCGCTGGCCCGGCAATTGCACCGTCCCTGCAATCTTTTGGCCGGGCCGCAAATGATTTTGCTCAACGAGCGCGCGAGAGACACAGACATCCTCAGGGACAGGTAAAAAGTTCAATTTCGGCCAGCGCAACATGGCGAACGAATCGCCCACCTGGTCGAGGAAACCTTCCGCAGTGACAGTAGCGCCGCTGGCTAGTGCCGCGCGGAGGATATCGAGAATATGCTGATGACGCGAGCGGGCGGGGTGCAGATATACATCCAAATCCCGCGCCAATGCCTCGAGTTCTTCGCCTGAGGACTCCTGGAGCTCGTTGAGGTCAAGCGCAAGGTCGGCTTTTAAGTTGCGCTCTTCGTTGGGGCGCATCGACGTTTGGGGAGCCTCCGCTGCACTTTGACTGTGGGCGGGCGGCACGCCCGCTTCCATAGTTTCTGTGTGCGAGGCCGAGCCCTTTAGCTTTTCTTCCATGATTGCTCTTGCCAAAGCGCGACAAGCTCCTTCGCTTGCTCCAGGAGAGTCACACGGTCGTCGTTATTCCAGACAACATGATCCGCACGTTTGATTTTCTCCTCCAGGTGCATTTGTGAGTTAATCATTTGTTCGGCTTCCGAGCCTTCCAGAGATTTTCGCTTCGCCAACCGGTCTAACTGGACATTTCGCGAGCAGGCGACCACCACCACTCGCTCGCACAACGTTTCGCCACCGGTTTCATAAAGAAGTGGAATGTCAGCAAAGAAAAAATCGGGAGAATTACGATGCCTTTTCGCCTCCGCCATCCACTGGCGACGAATCCGAGGGTGAAGAATTTGTTCGAGCGCGCGTCTCTTGGCCGCCTCAACAAACACTATCGCCCGAAGTTTCGCTCGATTCAAGTCCCCATCTGGCGAAAAGACCCCGTCGCCAAACTGACCAAGGATTTCCTGTTTCACCTCTGGAAGTTCGGCGAGTGAATGAGCTGCCAGATCGGCATCAAAGAATTTCGCAGCCGGCACAATCTCGCGCAGGCAGTCGCAAAACGTGCTTTTGCCTGTGGAGATTCCGCCCGTGATTCCGATCGCAGGCATAGCGTGACCCTCACCGCGGTGTGATGCCTTCGGCAAGATCAACGTGAAACGTCTGTTTCATCTTCGTTGTGCCGAAAGTTAACTCCGCTGTATAATCTCCGCCTGGAAGAAGCCGCTTGGGATCGTCACCGCCGTATTCAGCAATCACGTCTTTCGTCGACCGCAGGTCCCAGTTCAATCGAGTAAAACCCGGCGTGCCCGGCGCCTTTAGATTCGCGACTGGCTGTCCGGTCGATTTGGTCACGACGATTTTAATTTCGTCGCCGGTAAATTCTCGCACCCATACTGTGAACAGCGCCCCCTCGGGTGGGTTCTGGCCGCGAGAAATCCCCTTGCCGTTCGAATCGACAAATCCGGGTTGAAGATAAGCGCCGGTCAGCGAACGCACGCTAAACAGTTGGGCCGGCTTGGACGCAATCTCGGGTGTGAATTCGCGAAACGGGACGATGTCGTCAAGAATGGCGATGCTGCGACCGTGTGTTGCGATCACAAGGTCTGATGTGCGCGGATGAACCTGGATATCGTCCACGCGTACCGAAGGAACATCACCAATGCGAACCCAATGCGCGCCTTGATCGAACGACGCGAATAGTCCGAAGTGGGTACCCGCGTAAAGTAATTTCGAATTGACCGGATCTTCGCAGACCACTTCAACAGGATCGCCCTGCGGAAGATCGCCTGTGACAGATTGCCATGTTTTTCCCAGATCAGCGGTGCGCAAAATCAGGGGGCGATCATCACCCGAGCGATACGCGTTGATCGCAACGTAGGCCACATTCGCATCGACATTGGATGGCTCAATTCGCACGATCCATTGGCCGTGCCCCGGCTCCGGCAAATTGCTCGTCAATTCAGTCCATTTGCCACCGTCATTCTCTGTAATCCAGAGCCGCCCATCATCCGTCCCCGCCCACAAAAGACCAGCGCGCTTCGGCGACTCGGCAAGCGAAAAGACAACCCCGTAATTTTCCGCGCCACTTCCGGTGGCGTTTGTTTTACTCGGATCGTTATATGTGAGGTCGGGACTGATCACAGAATATTTTTCCATCCGGTCGGTGAGCTTGAAGACGCAGTTGCCTCCCAGATAGATCACGCCCGGTTTATGCCGGCTTATGATCATTGGTGAATTCCAATGGAAGCGATAGCGCGGCTGACCTTCGGCTGGCTCGGGACGCAAACGGCGTATCTCGCCATTTCGCAAATTGATCCGATGGACTTCGCCCTGCTGACTTTCCGCATAAAAGGTGTCGCGATCGGTCGGATCGAACAGGACATAAAAGCCGTCCCCACCAGCAAGCGCGGTCCAATCGCAGTTGCGAATGCCTTCCTTGCTCTGGACTCCGCTCGGTCCCACCCAGTTTTCGTTATCCTGAAGGCCACCCGCAATTCGGAAATACGGTTTCGTGTCGTCGAGCGAAATCCGATAATATTCTCCCGAAGGAATTCTATTCAGATGATCCCAGTTTTTGCCCCCGGCGAAACTTTGATACACGCCGCCATCCGTCCCGAGCAGCAAACGCTGGCAAACTGGGGGTTTCGGGGGCTTGTTTTTGTCTTCCGGTTTGGGCGGCTTCGGCGGCGGCACTGTGCCCGGTTGAATCGCTAGCGCGTGACAATCCGGGTGAACTTTCTCGCTTAGGTCTTCGCGAAAATTCTTGCCGCCATCATCAGACACCAGCAGCGCAAAGCCCAGAACATAAACGCGCTGGTCGTTTGCGGGATCAATACGGATCTGGCTGAAATAAAATGGACGCGGGTCCATGGCGCTCATGCGCGTCCATTTTTCTCCTCCGTCATCCGATCGAAAAACGCCGCCAGTCTTGCTGCGCAGATCATCCAGCCTGCCAAATCCTCCTTCGTAACTTTGCACGACTGCCATTACGATCCTCGGGTTAGTTGCGCTGATCGCCAGACCGATGCGACCCATTTGAGTGGGCAAACCGCCGGCAAGCTTCTTCCAAGTTGTGCCACCGTCTGTGCTTTTGAAAATTCCCCCGACATCTTCACCACCAGTCACGCTGGGACCGGAAGTGAAACTCCACGGCGTGCGCTGTCGTGCATAGAGCACAGCGTAAACTGTCTCCGGGTTCGTTGGATCGATCATCACGTCGCCACATCCAGTGCGGGCATCGTGTGGAGCAGCTGCTTTCAAAACAAGTTTCCAGGTTTTTCCGGCATCAGCGGTCTTGAACAATCCCCGTTCGCCGCCATCGCCCCAGAGGTTGCCCATTGCGGCGACGTAGGCAACGTCCGGTTTTTTGGGATCGACGACAATGCGCGCAATGGTGCGACTATTTTTCAATCCGACGTTCTGCCACTTCTCTCCGCCATCGGTCGACCGATAAACGCCATCGCCCCAGTCAGACGAATTCCGGTCGTTGGCTTCACCGGTCCCCACCCAAATCACATCTGAATCCGACGGCGCAACGGCGACCGCGCCGATTGAGAGCAACGGTTGCTTGTCGAAGATTGGTTCAAAAGTAATGCCGTTGTCGTTCGTTTTGAAAACGCCGCCATGTCCGAGACCGACGTAGAAGACAAAAGGATTATGCGGACTAATTGCAATGTCCGAAACACGCCCACCCATCACGGCCGGACCAATCGAGCGCGCTTTCAGATTTTTAAAAAGGACATCGGTTAACTGCGGCGGGGTCGGCGACAGAGTCGGCGTCGGAGATGAAGACAAAGACGCAGTCGCGGTGGGGGACGCAACGGTGGCCGGCGAACCCCCGGGTTGCGTCTCCTCTTGTGCGGGCATGCTCGGAATCGCACAAATCGAAAAAAGCAAAGCGCACAAGTATGAAAATCGATTAGTCATGAGGAGGCTACCATCGCGTTCTACGGCTGCAGGGCAAGCGCTTCGCTTGCCAATTCCATGAGTGACAGGCGAAGCGCCTGCCCTACAATCGCTTACCGTAAGCCCGACGGTTTGCGATGCGCCGAATCGTTGTAACCTTGTAACTTGTTTTAACTTTCTTATGACACAGCAAGTTTTGGCAGGAAAAATCGGACTGGTCTTCGGCGTGGCAAACAAGCGCAGCATTGCGTGGGCGATCGCAAAAGCATGGGCCGCAGCGGGTGCGCGCTTGATTTTCAATTATCAAGGCGAACGACTAAAGGAAAACGTCGAGGAACTGGTGGGCGAGTTTGGAGAGAACCCCCCATTGTTTCCCTGTGACGTTTCCAGCGACGATGAGATCCAATCGTTTTTCGAAAACGTGCGACGCGAGACTGATCACGTAGATTTGATGCTTCACTCGCTTGCTTTCGCGCCGCGGGAAGCGTTGGAAGGCGATTTTGTGAGTACAACACGCGAAGCGTTCCGCACGGCACAGGACGTGAGCGCTTACTCGCTCGTGGCCCTGGCTCGCGAAGCGGCTCCCTTGATGACAAATGGCGGCAGCATTGTGGCCATGACTTACTACGGATCGGAAAAGGTCGTGCCACACTACAATGTAATGGGCGTAGCCAAGGCCAGCCTCGAAGCGAGCACGCGCTACCTTGCCTACGACCTCGGCCCGAAAAAAATCCGGATAAACTGCATTTCCGCCGGACCGGTTCAAACGCTGGCCGCTCGTGGAATCAGCGGGTTCACGTCAATGTTGAAGCATTATCAGGAACGCGCGCCTTTGAAACGCAGCTGTGATCCGGCCGAGTTAGGCGCCACCGGAGTCTTTCTTGCCAGCGATGGAGCCGCGGCAATAACCGGCCAGGTCATCTATGTCGATGGCGGGTATCAAATAATGGGAATGTAACCGGGGTCTTGCTCTTGAATCGAATCGTGGCGCGGCGCCTGCATAATGACATATGATTGCGCGAATCTGGCACGGCTGGACGAAACGAGCGGACGCAAACACGTACGAGGACATGCTGCGGGACGAAATCTTCCCGAGCATTGCTGCGCGAAACATCAAAGGCTATCGCGGCGCAGAATTGTTCGTCCGCGAAGATGACGATGAAATGGAATTCGTCACCCTGCTTCGATTCGATTCAATGGATGCCGTGAAAGAATTCGCCGGCTCCGACGAGATCAGGCCTGTGATTTTTCCGGGTGTTGAAAAACTCCTTACACGGATGGAGCTGGCGCGGCATTATCGGGTGGCTACCTGAGGTGAAACGCGTTGTCTTCAACGCGTTGAAAGATTCCACGCGGCAAAGCCGCATTCAGTCGCCATCGTCGTCGGAGAAGCCGATCCACCTGTAGCAGCCCCGAAAGCGTTCGGGGTTGCCCCACAACTCAGACGCGCCACGTTAGTCCCTATGGAAGTCGCTTCGAAGCTTCGGGAACTTTTAGGCGATGACATAGTCGCCGACGATCCCGAAACCGTCTCAGCGCACAGTGGTGACAAATGGTTTGCAGCTCACGAACCGGATGCCGTCGTTTTCGCAAGATCGACAGGGGACGTCAGCAAACTTCTTGAGTTCGCATCGCGCGAAAAAATTCCGGTCACAGCGCGAGGTGGTGGCTTTGGTTACGTGGGCGGATGCGTGCCGGCACGCGGCGGAATTGCACTGTCGTTGGCAGAAATGAACCGGATCAAGGAAATCAGCTTCTCTGACGCAGTTGCGATTGTCGAACCGGGAGTCTTTACCGCGGACCTGAAAGCGGCGGTGCGCGCACAAAAATTATTCTATCCGCCAGACCCTGCGAGTATGAAGGATTGCACGATCGGCGGAAACGTCGCCACGAACGCAGGCGGACCGCGGTGTTTGAAATACGGCGTTACGCGAAATTACGTAATCGGCCTCGAAGTAGTGCTGGCCAATGGCGAAGTGCTGCGAACAGGCGGTCGCGTGCACAAGAACAAGACCGGATTCGATCTGATCGGCCCGTTCGTTGGCTCGGAAGGAATGCTGGGCGTGGTTACCGAGATCACCCTGCGTTTGCTTCCGCTTCCACCGGCGCGTGCGACTTTGTCGGCTGCGTTTGCAACTGCGGCGAAAGCTGCCGAAGCGGTGCAAGCAATTTTTGCGGCGGGGTTTTTGCCTTGTTCGCTCGAAATCGCTGATCACTTCACGCTGGAAGCGGCGCGACGCGACCTGGGCAAAATGCTTGTGCCCGAGGGGAACGCACATCTGCTCGTCGATCTCGATGGACAAGAGGAAAGTGTACGCGCCGAATCTGCGGCGATTCGTAAATTGCTGGAGAAAAGAAAACCAAATGCGCTGGAGACGGCGATCGGTGAGGCCGATTGTGAAAAGCTCTGGGCTTTACGCCGGCAATTCAGCAATTCACTTCGCGCGACCGGGCTGACGAAATTGAATGAGGATGTGGTCGTGCCACGCAGTCATCTGGTCGATCTGATGGAATTCGCGGAGACATTGCAGACTAAGTATGGATTTCCGATCGCCTGCTTTGGTCACGCCGGAGACGGCAACATCCACGTCAACATCATGGCCGACCGTTACAAACGCGACGGCGCTGTGCGTGAAAAAGTCGAGCATGCGCTCGACGATCTCTTCGCGCAGGTGCTGGCGTGGGGTGGCGTCATTACAGGCGAACACGGGATCGGCTTGGCTAAGAAGCGCTGGTGGCCGGAGGCGGCCAGTGACGTCGCGCGCGAGTTGCATCGCCGGCTCAAACAAGCGCTCGATCCAAACGGAATTTTAAATCCGGGAAAATTTATTGACTAATCTGAATCCGCATCGAAATTCGGCGAGCATTTTACGGCGCATCGAATTCGCCGCGACTGACGCGCATCCGCGTCCTCGTGAACGAAAATAAAGAAAGATGCACTTCTTCCTTTTTCGCACTGCTTAACAACACAACAATGAAACCAGGAAAACTTACTCACACGATTGCGGTCATCCTTTCGTCGATCTCATCTCTTTTTGCGCACGGCACGGGAGAAAAGCCTGAACCTGCCAAAACTAAGTTCAGCAAAAAATCCGACAAATCGGCAGACGATCGTTCAAGCGGTGCGACTTCAATCGCATTTATCCCGGGGCAATTATTTAAAACACGATCTGACGCAGGACACCGTTACCCGTGGAAAAGCAATATCGTGACAACAGTTTTTTGGATTGGCGAGCAAGCGAGTGGAAATAATCTGGTGCCCAATCGCACGAGTTCTTGGGACAAACAATGGACAAAAAACTACGGCGGCTTTGATGATCCGAATCCTGCCCATCGCAGCAATTATATTCCGGTAAAATTTACTCCCGGACAGAACCCATTCTACTGCGCGCTTCCCTATAACGACAAGGCGCGCACCGGTCATCGGCCGGAAGCATCGCGCGTTGTTCCGTGGTTCAAAGATGCGTATCAAGGACCCGCCGTCTCAACTTGCAAGGGTCGATGGGTCGCCATCCGCAGAGGTAATCGAACGGTTTACGCGCAATGGGAAGACGCTGGCCCATTTCGCACCGATCATTGGCAATACGTGTTTGGCAACGAGCGCCCAAAGCCGAATCTGAACAAAGGCGCTGGTCTCGATGTCTCCCCTGCCGTGCGCGATTACCTCGGATTAAAGGAAACAGACGTAACCGACTGGAAGTTTGTAGATTTCAGCGAAGTGCCGCGCGGTCCGTGGTCCACTCACGGCGAAAATAATACGTTCGTGATCAACGATCGGAAAAAAGGTAAAGCGGTCGCGGAAAAGCTGGGCACAATCGCCCGCTAAGCGCTCGACCTGCGTTCCGCGCGTTTCTGGGGAGCACAGGCTGCTAGCCTGTACGTCTCGGCAGCTTGCTGAGACCGGGAAACGACGTCGCCTCTGAATTGCGTGCGCAAAGACGTTGCCGGCAGGCTGCCGGCAACTACAGGCTGGTAGCCTGTGCTCCCCAGAAACAGCGAGACGCACCAATCCACGCGATCGCGCTCCAGAAACCGATTAAGGGAACAATGGGAGATCGGCGCGTCCTCTTTGCCTTTTCTGCCGCAATCTTTACCGCAATCATTTTCGGCCTCGCTCTTCCCGTTGGCACAACTGCAGGGACCGGCACGCTCCTCACGGGCAAGGCCGCCATGGGCGATTGGACAAACGATGCGCCCGACGTGCGACGCAAAATCACTGTCCAAGACTTGCCTCCGCCGAGTTCGAATGTTCTAGCAATTAACCGGGCGCGCGTCGTTGATCGTCCTGCGAACGCTCAGCCTCGGGTTCCACCCGGTTTTAAGATCGGATTGTACGCCAGTGGTTTTCGCGACCCGCGTTTTCTACTCACAGCGCCGAATGGCGATGTCTTCGTCGCGGAGAGTCGTGCGAACCAAATCAAGGTACTGCGCGACGCGAAAGGCAATGGCAAGCCGGATGTAACCGAAGTTTTTGCAGAACGCGGTCTGAACAAACCATTCGGGATCGCGTTCTATCCGCCGGGTAATGATCCACAATTTTTATACGTGGCCAATACCGATGGCATAATTCGTTTTCCATATCGCGATGGCGACCTTAAAGCCCGCGGGCCGGCCGAAGAATTAGGTGCGCATTTATCGGGTGGCGCGGCGCGCATGCCCGGCCGCGGACACTGGACGCGTGACATCGTCTTTTCACCTGATGGCAAAAAGATGTACGTCTCGATCGGTTCGCGCTCGAATGTTTCTGATAACGCTGCTGAAGCCGATCGCGCGCGCATCTTCGAAATCAACCCCGATGGCACCGACCGGAAAGTTTATGCCTGGGGAATTCGCAACGCTGTTGGGATCGCGTTTCGCCCCGGTACACATGAGCTTTGGATGAGCACAAACGAGCGGGACGAAATCGGCGAAGATTTGCCACCCGATTACATCAGCAGTGTGCGACCCGGCGGTTTCTATGGTTGGCCCTGGTTTTATATTGGCAACCATCCTGACCCGCGACACAAAGGAAAACATCCTGAGCTTGCTGCCAAGGTCATTGTTCCGGATGTGCTCGCCCAGGCGCACTCGGCCACGCTCAACTTATGCTTTTACACCGGCGACCAATTTCCGTCTGAATACAAAGGCGACATCTTCGCCGCTTTCCACGGTTCATGGAACCGGATGAAACGCACCGGCTACAAAGTCGTGCGCGTGCCATTCGATCATTCCACGGGCAAAGCGCGTGGGGAATATGAGGATTTCGTGACTGGTTTTGTAACGGCCGAAGGCAAAGTCTGGGGTCGCCCGGTGGGAATCACCGTTGCAAAAGATGGCACCCTTCTCTTCAGCGAGGATGGGAACTGCACCATCTGGCGAGTGAGCTACGGTCGATAATTCAGAAGCTGTTAACCCCGGCAAAAGAAAATTGCTGCAGGCGATGTTGCGCATAATCTGCCCTACCGCAGCATGAAGATTGGTTTTGCTCAAATTAACCCGACCGTCGGGGATTTGAGCGGGAACTGTGAACTGATCATCGGCGCTTATGAGCGGCTCGCCACCGCAGGCGCGGAATTAGTGCTAACACCGGAACTTTCCCTCACCGGCTACCCTCCCCAGGATCTGGTTTTTAAATCGCGCTTCGTCCAGGAAAATCTTGCTCTGCTGGAAAAACTGCATGCTCAGGTGGGAGAATCCGCATTGCTGGTCGGATTTGTGGATCGCAATGAAGGGCGCGGCAAACCCTTTCATAACGCTGCCGCTTTACTCGAGCGCGGCAAACCGGTCCGAAAGACATACAAGTCGCTTTTGCCTACATACGATGTTTTTGATGAGGACCGTTATTTCGAGCCCGCGGCGCGCGTCGAACCGTTTGAGGTGCACGGAAAAAAAATCGGTGTGACCATTTGCGAGGACATCTGGACGGACGAGTATCTGCCGCGACCGCTTTACGACGTCGAACCGGTGCGCGCCCTCGTGGAGCAAGGAGCAGAGATCATTCTCAATCTGAGCGCATCCCCATTTCGTCTGGGCGCCCCGGCATGCCGGCTTGAGATGATCGCGGCGCAAGCGCGCACTTATCGACGGTCGATTTATTATTGCAACGTTGTTGGCGGAAACGACCAACTCATCTTCGATGGAAATTCGATTGCCGTAAATGCTTCAGGTAATTTGATCGCGCAGCTGGCAGCGTTTCGCGACGAGCAGAAAATCGTCGACACGAATTCAAACCTCGCGATCGAATTTCACGAACGCAATGCGCCGGAACAACTTTTTGCCGCGCTTTCGCTCGGCCTGCGTGATTATTGTCGAAAGTGCAACTTCCGCTCCGCAGTTGTGGGTCTGAGTGGCGGCGTCGATTCAGCTGTGACTGCGGTCATCGCGGTCGATGCGCTCGGAGCTGAGAATGTAACTGGCGTTTCCATGCCGAGTCCTTACTCGTCCCGCGGCAGCATCGACGACGCGCGCGCGCTGGCCCGCAATCTGGAAATTCAATTTCTGGAAATCCCGATCATCGACGCTTTCAAGATTTTCAAAGGGCAGTTTAAGGACATTTTCAAAGGCCTGCCGGAAAACGAGACGGAAGAAAACATGCAGCCGCGCCTGCGCGCGATGACCTTGATGGCGCTCTCGAATAAGTTCGGTCACCTCCTGCTTAGCACTGGCAACAAGAGCGAGCTGGCTGTCGGCTATTGCACGCTGTACGGCGACATGGCAGGCGGCCTGGCCGTGATCAGTGATGTGCCGAAAACGATGATTTACCAGCTGGCGCGTTGGATGAATCGTGATCGCGAGATCATTCCTAAATCCACAATTGAAAAACCGCCCAGCGCGGAGTTGAAACCGAATCAAAAAGACCAGGACACACTACCGCTTTATGACGTTCTCGATGAGATCCTGCAGCTTTACGTGGAAGAAAACTTGAGCGCACGCGACATCATTGCGCGCGGCTTCGATGAGAAGACAGTACGCTGGATCCAGCGCCGCGTCGATCTGAATGAATACAAGCGGGAACAAGCCGCGCCCGGATTAAAAGTAACAAGCCGCGCCTTTGGAATGGGCCGGAAAATGCCGATTGCGCAGAGGTACGTCGATTAAGCGAATATCGTGCACCGTGCAGGAATCGAACCTGCAACCCAGTGATTAAGAGTCACTTGCTCTGCCAATTGAGCTAACGGTGCATTTACGAGGGGAAAGTGCCTGTTTTACACTGTCTCGGAAGGCCATTGTACCACCCAATTGTACCACTCAGCAAATTTGCCAGCGATAATAGCCGCAGGATGCAGAGTCGGCAATCCCGCTGACAATCAAACTGTGCTCGGGGTTCCCGATACTCGCTCCGACGGTGGAGCAAAACTGTTCGCACTCCCTGCGAATGTGGCTTGGACGACCGATGTTGAACGGAAAAGAGCCACTTTGGGAGAGCACCAGCATTCAGAATTTGCTTCGATATCGCCCTTCGGGGACGTACTTTGCTCGGTTCCAAGTTGGTGGCAGGCGAATTCGGCAGAGCCTCGAAACCACCGTATTCTCAGTCGCCAAACAGCGATTGCCGGAGAAGATCCGTGAGTACCGTTCGCGCTATGAATCGTCCCAGGCGTTTGCCGCTGGCAAGATGACCGTTGGTGATGCCGTAGAAGTCTATCTCCAGAAGGTCCGAGCTGACGTCTCGCTCAAGCCGCGCTCGAAGGATTACCGCGAGAAGACGGTTGACTTCATTCGCCGCTCCTGGCCGTCACTATTTGAAACGGATGTTCGCAAAATTAGTGAACGCGATTGCGAGAATTGGGTTGTGCGATTTCAGCAGCATTACGCTCCAACCGTGGTCAACAACAGCATCGGCACATTGCGAGCGGTTTTCGAAGAAGCGATTAGCACAGGGGCGCGATTTAATAATCCAACCAGCCGCCTTTCGCGAGTTAGGGTGCGGCAGAAGCAACTGGAACTTCCATCACGCGAACAGTTCTTAAAATTTGTTGAGGAGATCCGCACCGCAGGCGCCGGACAGTCGAAAGACTGCGCAAATCTTGTGCGCTTTCTCGCCTTTAGCGGGCTTCGGGTTGGCGAAGCTAGGCATGTGACGTGGAGAGACATCGACTTCGTTCGCGCTCGGCTGCACGTACGAGGCGACCCGGAATACGGCACGAAAAACAGCGAAACACGCTACGTCCCGCTGATTCCTGAACTTGAGCAGATGTTGAAGGAGCTACGCGCGGAACGTCCTGAGGAAGCTCCGACGGCACCCGTTATGCGTGTCTTCGAATGCCAAAACAGTATGACGCATGCCGCAGCGAAGATCGGCATGAAACGCATTACTCATCACGATCTCCGACACCTTTTCGCAACGATTTGCATCGAGAGCGGCGTGGACATTCCCACTGTCTCGCGTTGGCTCGGACATAAGGACGGAGGTGCGCTTTGCATGAAAACCTATGGTCATTTGCGACAAGATCACAGTCTGGCTCAAGCGCAGCGTGTTAGTTTCGGTATGGCCGCCTAACGAATTAGCTCTTTAGAAGGCGCAACAATTCCGTGCGAGGAACGAGGAGCTTCCCGCGAAGTGCGCGACAGGCGCGTAACTTCCCGCGCTGGATGAGACGATAGACGCTGAAATAATCGACGCCGAGTAAGTCGGCAGATTCCTGGATTGAATAGGCCAGCCGTTCCGTTTCAGAAATGTTTGTCGCCGAAGGTGGCGACGCAGTTGTCGTTTCCATCTGGCCGTCATTTTGCGGCGCCCGTCGGTCAATGAGGCTCCCGCTTTGGAGCGGCTTTTATTGATGTTGATACGAGCGGAAGAATCGCACTCGTGAGCGCCGGAAAAGACGCGCCACCTTAATACCCACGAGGTAGGGCAGGAACACTACGAGAATGAGTCCAGCAATAACCAGCAATCCGTCTTCGGCTTTGGGCGACCTTAATAACGGATGGCCGTTTGCAATTTCATACCCTCGCAAAAAGATCCCGAAGATTAGAATAGCGACGGCGACGAAGGCCAAACCAACAAACGAACGCTGTCTCCGACTAAGACCACGGACTACTTCAGCGCCGCAGCCCACACAGACGCTCACGCTCTCAGGAACTTGCGTGTGGCAATGCGGGCATACCAAGGTCTTCACAGGCGTACAATAACATTGTCCTTATCAGAGTACGAGCAAATTTCGCGAGCTACCTTGCTTCCTCGATGTGAATTCCGGTGATGACGCCGCCATCGCCAGTCTCTAGACCCTCGTAGCGTTCGGGCATCGTCCGCAGCCACTTCACTGCGAAATCCTGCAACGCAAGAAGCAACGTTCGGAGATTGCGACCTTGCAGCTCTACAGCATGCGAGGAAAACAATAAGCGAAGCGTTTCGATTTGCCCAGCCGATGTGAGCGAGGCAATGACGAGATGCTGGTACGGAAAAACGTGCGATTCATTCGGCGATGTCTCGATGCGAAGGCACGGACATGGCGCTTCACGCTGCCAGCACGCGCGCGTTGTTTGCACGGTTTGTCTGCGATTTTCGGTTTTCATATTTTTGATTCAAATCAATGCCGAGAAATTGGCTGCTCCAGGAATGCATCGTCATAAAGCAAACGCGTCGCGCGAATTCACGGCCACGTCGGAGCGAGCGCAGAATCTTGTGTCGCTTGCTCGTGCCGCTGTCTTGTTGCGGGATAAGATCGAGCGCAAGTTCGCGCTCGCCGCTGCGCGCGACTGCATTGCGCAGAGCCTGCTTGTCAGGCGTAAAAATTCGGATGCTCTTTCGGCCACGCGAGATCGTCACATACCATTGCTGCGCATTTGACGCGGCCCGCACGCCCGAATCGCAGAACAGGACGTGATCGACCGTCTTCCCTTGCGAGCCATACGAGGTGACTGCATATCCGCGCTGAAACTGCCGATAGTACGGCGGCAGGACACGACCGTCCCTCACGTGAATCCAACCGTCTGGTGAAATTTTTGCAACCGAAACGATTTCGCCGTTCGCAATTTTACGACCGTCCAGAGTCCTGCTGTTTGCTTTCAACTGCAGCTTGTCGCCAATGCTGAGCCTCAGCACATGCGGCAAGCAAACCGTGATCTTTCCTAAATCCTTTCGCGGGATTTGTCGCACTCGATCGGCGACCTCAATGACAAGATGTCTTGCCGTAAGTCCAATTATCTTGCCGTGCTCCCCGCGGGTGCAGTTGCGAAAGTCGCGATTGAAAACGACAACGCTTCCTGAAGGATAATGTCGCAGGTCGAGCTTCTGTGCTTCTGTCAGATCGACTTGTTCGAGCGCGGTTACGGCTGATTCGTCGCCCGCCAGCAAGCCGCGGTCTCGGAGCTGCTCGCGAATGGCGTCATTAACGGCGCGAACTTCGGCGCGCGTTTGCGAGATAACGATGGCCGACTCGCCGCTCTTTGCGATCTCCAGATAAGCCTTCGTTAGACGCTCATTCTGCCCCGCAGAATCACACTCGACGATCGCGCCGAGCGCTTCCAATTTTCGAAATGAACGCGATAAATCTCCCGCTGCCGCAGCTTCAACGGCTTCGCGGTGTTGTCGAGTATCACCGGAAAGAATTAAACGTCCGCTCCGCGTCCTCACCAAATCAATCAAGTCGAAAAGTTGCTGGCCGCTGAGTTGTCCGGCTTCATCAACGATCACGACGGCGCGATCTGGCAATTCGGGTCGCTGCAGACATTCGGCAACTGTCGCTGTTCCTGTCAGGCCATCGCGATTTAGATCGATGACCTGTTGTCGCTGTGGCGCGAGAACAACGGACGCGCTTCCAGCGGCATCGAGTGCTTGTTGAACTCGCTTTAGAACAAAGCTCTTTCCAGTGCCGGCGCCGCCGCGAAAAAGCGTAATGAAATCGGCGGACCAAAGAATCGAGTCCAAAGCGGTCGATTGTTCCGGCGTCAGTTGATTGTCGACTCGTGCGATTCTCGGAGACAGTGGCGCGTATGCACCGATGCCATCGCGCGCGGCCTGCACGATTTCCCACTCTCGCGCGAGCACATCGCGATGTGCGACTTTGTCTTCGCCTGAACGCAGATACTCGCGCGACGCCGTTTCTCGTTTGATCTCATTTAACGAGGTCGAACTCCCGCGCGCAGCTTCGAGCGCGTGCCGCCAGAGTTCGTGTTCGTGGACAACGGAACGTCGTTCAAACAAATGCCGCTCAGCCCATGTCACGGCTTCGCCAGCTAAGAGCTCTGGCGAATCTTCACGCACTCGGCTTTGCGGCCGTAACGAGTCCAGCTCTTCGATCGTTAGTTGATCTCTCCATAATGACCGCAGTTTCCTCGAATCCGATTCATGGCTTTTCCTGGCTCGCTCCTTATGGGCGATGTGCTCTCGAATCGCCTTCTCGTTGCCGCCGTGCTTTTCGGGATGGGCGTTCAGGAAAGCGCGAGTCTTCTCATCAATTTCACGATGACGTTTTGAGAAACGCTCGCTGATTTCCGGAGCGATCTCCGTGATTTCAAAGTCACCGCGTGTTGCATTCCGAATCGCGTAACCGAACTCGCGTAATGACCGGGCCAGCTCGTGATAGTAAACGTTCTCCGCATATTTCTGCGCTCCGAGCATTTCGTAATTTTGAAGCGCTTTCCAACGGCTTTCAGTCCTGTCATAGGTCGCGTTGAAAACGATGCAGTGCGTATGCAAATGCGGATCGAGTGCACGCGAAGTC
>WNGE01005147.1_pt1 | contig 19440 bp, 19 predicted proteins | sample 5400651 | NCBI WGS metagenome assembly WNGE01 (sample SAMN13153370, study PRJNA577476) | soil metagenome | isolation source: 60 cm soil or saprolite under grassland replicate 2 | place: USA:California | collected 2016-06-15
TCGGTTCGCAAGGGATAGGTCGGGCGCAGTCCGGACACGGTGTCATCCTCGAGGTTGCTGTCCAAGTCGTGTTAGGCAGCAACCTAGCCATCCGCCCGCCGGCCGCAGGAGCGATTTATCTGACGGTGCTGAGCCACAGGTCGGCGTAGCGCGCGCCGTCGACGGCGGTTGCGACTTGTACGACGGTTGGCGATGGTCCGTGGGGATCGCTGCTGAGGTCACCGGACCAGTCGCGGGTGTCGACGATTGTGCGACCACGAGACCAGCTGCCCGACAGCTCGATCCGCAGGGGGAACGCTTGCGTCGTGAGCCCCGAGGGGTCGATCACCGCACAGACCGCGCCGCCGTCGCCGATGGTCGCGCCGTCCGACTTGTAGAGCTCGCTCCGCTTCTCGATCAACTTCCGCGCCAAATCCGCGGACGGCGAACCACCCAACCCGCGCGCCTGGTCCAGCGTGATCACCACGTCGTAGAACACGTCCAACCCGTACATCGTCACCGGTACGCCGAGCTCCCCGGCAGCGCTGAGGACGATCGCGGCAGCCTCGGGGTCGGTCCACATGTTGAACTCCGCCGACGCGGTCGCGTTCCCGATCCCTGCGGCGCCGCCCATGAACACGATCTCGCTCAATCCTGCGGCCGCGGCCGGGTACGTGCGGAGCAGCAGTGCGATGTTCGTCATCGGCGCCAGCGGGATCAGCGTCACCGGATCACCTGCTGCAGCAGCCTCACGCAGTACGTCGCGTAGGAGCTCGACAGCATGTCCGGAGCCCGCAGTACGCGTGGAGCGGGGCCAGTCGAGGTTGCCCAGGCCGTCGACGCCGTGGACGTGTGGCGCGGGGCGGACAGGTTGAAGCAGCGGCAGCGCCGCGCCACGAGCCACTGGGATGTCAGGGCGTCCGGCAGCCTCGAGCACGGTCAGCGTGTTGACCACGACGTCGTCCAGCCCGACGTTGCCGCCGACGCACGTGACAGCCTTCAGATCGAGCTCGGGGTGGCGGGCGGCGAGCAGCAGCGCGCAGGCGTCGTCCAGCCCGGTGTCGACATCGAGAATCACCGGCTTCATGCCGCCATCCTTCCAGCACCATGACGGCTCGGCAGATCCATCCGACGTTGGCGGTCAGTTCATCACAGGCTCCGCCGACGTTCGTGTCGGTTTTCTACGGTCGATGCTTATGAGCCTCACGACCGCCGAGCAGGCCATTGCCGCGGTCCAAGAGCCGACGGTCGACAACCCCACGCTCACTCCGCTCGCCAACGAGTCGTTCATCCGCGAGCAGGGTGGGCCACTTCGCGTCTGGGCACACCGCGGTGGCTCCTCGGCCGCGCCCGAGAACACGGCGGTAGCGGACGAGGTCGCCCGCCGGGCCGGGGCCGAGTGGATCGAGATCGACGTACAGCCGACGAAGGACGGCGTACCGGTGATCCTCCACGACGCGACCGTCGACCGGACCACCGACGGTACTGGCGCGGTCCGATCGCTGACGGCGGCTCAGGTGGCCGGGCTGGATGCGGGGTCGTGGTTCGCGCCGGCGTATGCCGGCCAGCGGGTGCCGACCCTGGCGTCGCAACTCGACGGGTTCAAGACGCGCGGCGGCAATCTGCTGCTGGAAGTGAAGGGCGAGCACACGCGGGAGACGGTCGACCGCATCGTCGCGGAGATTCGCCGTCGTGGGATGAGCCGCCGGGTGTTCGTGCAGAGCTTCGAGCCGCAGCACCTGCGCTGGGTTCGCGAACTCGCGCCAGAGCTTCCGCGCGGGCTACTGCGTTCAACCCTGGACCCCGATCCCGTCACGATCGCCAAGGACCTGGAGCTGTCGGCGTACAACCCGTCGGACGCGGCGTTCGAGACGAGGCCCGGGATCGTCGCCGATCTGCATGCTGTCGGCGTCGCGGTGAACGTGTGGACTATCGACGACGCCAACCGCTGGAACGCCCTGGAGAAGGCCGGTGTCGACGGCATCATCACCAACCGCCCGGCCGAACTCGCGGGCTGGAACGCCGCCTTCGCCCAACGGGTCAAGCCGGCGGTGACGATCCTCAGCCCGGCGCCGGGGGAGCGGATCGACCGGGCTCAGGTGCTCAGGGTTGCCGTTGGCAACAACTCCGGCGAGCCGCTGGCGATCACGCTCGACGGTATCCCGGTTGCCAATGGATCAACAGTCGACACCACAACCCTCACCGCCGGGAAGCATACGATCGAGGCGACCGTCGACGGCTCGACCGTCGAGAGCAGCTTCGACCTCATCGCTACGCCGACGGGCCTGGCCAACCTCATCCTCACCTCCGGCGCCACTCCGTCCACCGTCTCGACGTTGACGACGCTCCTCGGTCAGAAGCAGTACGCCGTACTGGCGTCGTACGCCAACACCCCAGGAGCTCGCGGCCTGTCCGCGGAGCGCCGCCAGTTGATCGCCGCCGAAGCAACCGCCCTCACTCCACACTGATCGCTCCCCGGAATGCCGCGTGTCAGTGGCGGCCAGGAGGCGGGCATGATCGGGGGGTGACGAGAGGAGCTTCATGACGTTGGATTCTGGGGTGTGGGGCGTGCTGGCGACGCCGTTCATTGCTGATGGTTCGGCCGTCGACAGCGAATCGCTGGCTCGCCAGGCGCGGCATTACGAGACCATCGGCGCGACCGGGCTGACAGTGCTCGGCGTCTTCGGTGAAGCGGCGCGGTTGACACCGGACGAACGCCGTACCGTCGTGGAGACGGTCGTTGCCTCGACCAACTTACCTCTGGTGGTCGGCGTCACCGCTCTCGAGGTGGACGAGGTATGTGCGGAGGCCTCGAATGTCCTGCCTGTCGTCGGTTCCAGGCTCGCTGGACTTATGGTTCAAGTGAACTCCAGCGATCCCGATGCTGTGAGCAAGCATCTGAACGAAGTTGCCGACCGCACCGAACGGCCGCTTGTGGTGCAGGACTACCCAGCAGTCAGCGGCATCCGAATCGCCACCGCCGACCTGGTCGCAGCGATCCGCAACGTGCCGTCAGTGGTCGCCGTGAAGTCCGAGTCGTCCCCGAGCCCGCCCGCCGTCGCCGAGTTGGCGGCCGGGCTCGACGTACCGATCTTCGGCGGCCTCGGCGGCACGTGCCTGCTCGACGAACTCGCCGTCGGTGCGGCCGGCGCGATGACCGGCTTCTCCGTGCCCGAAGGCCTGATCGCGTGCGTCGCCGCCTACCGGGAAGGCGGTTTCGAGGCGGCACGCGATATCTGGCGGGACTACCTCCCGCTGGTGAACTTCGAGTTCCAGGCCGGCATCGCGCTCGGCCTGCGCAAACGCAGCCTGCTGCTGCGCGGCCTGATCGCGTACGACGTGGTCCGTCCGCCGGCCGCCGTACCACCGGACAGCATGTTGCGCCTCCTGGAGGAGCACCTCCGCCGGACTCCAAAATGACCGGCATTTATCGCGGGCTGGTCAGCTACGGCGACCCGGAGTTCTCGCGCTACCTGCGGCGCGCGTTCCTGCATGCGAGCGACCAGTCGCCCGCGTCGCTGGACCGGCCGGTGATCGGGATCGCCACGTCGGCCAGTCCGCACCGGCGACCGGATCCGCCTCTCGGTGTCCGAGGCTCGGCTGGATCTGCTGGTCCCGGACGAGGAACTCGAGGCGCGCCGAGCCGAACTCCCGGCGCGTGCTGACGAACCGCTGACCGGTTACCGCAAGTTGTTCCGCGACCACGTTCTGGGTGCGGATCAGGGCTGCGATTTTCGACTTCTGCCTGCCGTCCTCCTGACCCCCTCGGCGGGCCATAGTTTGCGCCCCGAGAGGGTCACTGCGACGGCGCCACGCGGGACTACACGAGGCCGCGTGAGTGTTGGAACAAGGAGACGCGCGCGAGATCCGACCGTTCTTGCAAACTGTCGGAGCAGCGATCTAGGATCCCTAGATGTAGTGGTTACACGGGTGTAATTTTCCACAGGTTGTGGTCAGTTACTCACACGTCATACACAAGTTGTCCCCAGGATGATCCACATGTCGCCCCTGCGGCGGCCCACGGGAGGAGTGATTCGTCGTGCACTGTCCGTATTGCCGGCACGCCGATTCCCGCGTGGTCGACAGCAGGGTCGCCGAGGACGGCGGAGCTATCCGCCGCCGGCGGCAGTGCCCGGTCTGCGAGAAGCGGTTCACCACCGTCGAGCAGATGCAGCTGACGGTCGTCAAGCGCTCCGGCGCGACCGAGCCGTTCAGCCGGGAGAAGGTCATCAGCGGCGTCGGCAAGGCCTGCAAAGGCCGGCCGGTGCACGTCGACGCGCTGGCCCGGCTGGGCCAGCAGGTCGAGGACGCGCTCAAGGGGAGTGGCTCGCCGGAGGTGCCCGCGCACGAGGTCGGACTCGCGATCCTCGGGCCGCTGCGGGAGCTCGACGAGGTCGCCTACCTGCGGTTCGCGAGCGTGTACCGGCAGTTCGAGTCGGCGGACGACTTCGAGACGGAGATCGCGCTGCTGCGGGCGGAGAAGGAGCCTCAGGGCACCGAGCCGCGCCCGCTGAAGCCGACCCAGCAGACGTAAATCGGGGAACCAGTAACACATCGCAGTACCAGCACGTACGTAACGGGGCGGTCCCGACAGACCGCGGCAGTGCAAAACACAGGGCGAGGAGCAACCATGACAGAGACGGTGACCGGCCACTCGGGGTCGACCAAGAGGTCGGCGGCCGGGTCCCGCGGGCGGAAGAACGCGTCCGCGGGACTCACCATCGAGCGCATCTTCACGACCGAGGGAGTTCATCCGTACGACGACGTGACGTGGGAGCGCCGCGACGTCGTACAGCAGAACTGGAAGACCGGCGAGACCGTCTTCGAGCAGCGCGGGGTGGAGTTCCCCGACTACTGGAGCGTGAACGCGTCCACCATCGTCACCACGAAGTACTTCCGTGGCGCGGTCGGTCACGACAACCGCGAGTGGAGCCTCAAGCAACTGCTCGACCGGGTCGTCAAGGCCTACCGCAGGGCCGGTGAGGACTACGGCTACTTCGCCACCCCGGCCGACGCCGAGGTGTTCGAGCACGAGCTCACCTGGATGCTGCTGCACCAGTACTTCAGCTTCAACTCGCCGGTCTGGTTCAACGTCGGGACCTCGTCGCCGCAGCAGGTGTCGGCCTGCTTCATCCTCGCCGTCGACGACTCGATGGACTCGATCCTGAACTGGTACAAGGAAGAGGGCCTGATCTTCAAGGGCGGCTCCGGCGCCGGCCTGAACCTGTCCCGGATCCGCTCGTCCAAGGAACTGCTGCAGTCCAGCGGCGGTACGGCGTCCGGCCCGGTCTCCTTCATGCGCGGTGCGGACGCCAGCGCTGGGACGATCAAGTCCGGCGGCGCCACCCGGCGCGCGGCCAAGATGGTCGTGCTCGACGTCGACCACCCCGACATCGAGGAGTTCGTCGAGACCAAGATGCGCGAGGAGGAGAAGATCCGCGTCCTGCGCGACGCCGGCTTCGACATGGACCTCGGCGGCCGCGACATCACCTCGGTGCAGTACCAGAACGCCAACAACTCGGTCCGGGTCACCGACGAGTTCATGCGCGCGGTCGAGGAGAAGGGCACCTTCGGGCTGCGGGCGCGGCTGGACAACTCGGTGATCGAGACCGTCGAGGCACGGGAGCTGTTCGACAAGATCGCCCAGGCCGCCTGGGCCTGCGCCGACCCCGGCCTGCAGTACGACGACACGATCAACGACTGGCACACCACGCCGGAGACGGGCCGGATCACCGCGTCCAACCCGTGCTCGGAGTACATGCACCTGGACAACTCGTCCTGCAACCTGGCGTCGCTGAACCTGATGAAGTTCCTCCGCGACGACGACATGTTCGACTCGGAGAAGTTCGTCAAGGCGGTCGAGCTCATCATCACCGCGATGGACATCTCGATCTGCTTCGCCGACTTCCCGACCGAGGCGATCGGCGAGACCACCCGCGCCTACCGGCAGCTGGGTATCGGCTACGCGAACCTCGGTGCGTTGCTGATGGCAACGGGTCACGCGTACGACTCCGACGGTGGTCGCGCACTGGCGGGCGCTATCACCTCACTGATGACCGGTACGTCGTACAAGCGCTCGGCCGAGCTGGCCGGTGTGGTCGGCCCGTACGACGGTTTCGAGCGGAACAAGGACGCGCACACCCGGGTGATGCGCAAGCACGCCGCGGCCAACGACGCGATCCGGACCATGCACGAGATCGACAAGGACGTCCAGAAGCACGCGACGGCGGCGTGGGACGGCGTACTGAAGATCGGTGCGAAGAACGGCTGGCGGAACGCACAGGCGTCGGTACTCGCGCCGACCGGAACCATCGGCTTCATGATGGACTGCGACACCACCGGTATCGAGCCGGACTTCTCGCTGGTCAAGTTCAAGAAGCTGGTCGGCGGCGGCTCGATGCAGATCGTCAACCAGACCGTGCCCCGGGCGCTGCGTCAGTACAACTACACCGAGGAGACGATCGAGGCGATCGTCGAGTACATCGCCGAGCACGGTCACGTGGTGGACGCGCCGGGCCTGAAGCCGGAGCACTACGAGGTCTTCGACACCGCGATGGGCGAGCGCGCGATCAAGCCGATGGGCCACGTCCGGATGATGGCGGCCGCGCAGCCCTTCCTGAGCGGCGCGATCTCGAAGACCTGCAATGTTCCTGAGACGGCGACGGTCGAGGAGATCGCCGACATCTACTTCCAGGGCTGGAAGCTCGGGCTGAAGGCGCTCGCGGTCTACCGAGACAACTGCAAGGTCGGCCAGCCGCTGGCGGACGCGAAGGCGAAGAGGAAGTCGGCCGAGGCTGTTGCTGCTGAGGCTGCCGTCGCAGAGAAGATCGTCGAGAAGGTGATCGAGTACCGGCCGACCCGCAAGCGCCTGCCGAAGTCGCGGCCGTCGCGGACCACGTCGTTCACCGTCGGTGGCGCCAAGGGCTACATGACCGCCGGCTCGTACCCGGACGACGGTCTCGGCGAGGTCTTCCTGAAGATGGGCAAGCAGGGCTCGACCCTGGCCGGTGTGATGGACGCCTTCTCGATCGCGATCTCGGTCGCGCTGCAGTACGGCGTACCGCTGGAGACCTACGTCCAGAAGTTCACCAACCTGAAGTTCGAGCCGGCCGGCCTGACCGACGACCCGGACGTACGGATGGCGCAGTCGATCATGGACTACATCTTCCGTCGGCTGGCGCTGGACTACCTGCCGTTCGACGACCGGGCCGCGCTGGGCATCTACTCCGCGGAGGAGCGGGCCCGGCAGCTCGACACCGGCTCTTACGAGCCGGAGGTCTCCGAGGCCGAGTCGTTGAAGGAGTCGGAGAAGGCGGTCGAGAAGCCTGCCGCGTCCGTCGAGGCCGCGTCCGTGAAGAAGCTCGACACCTCTGAGGTCCGCACCACCGCCGAGATGTTCGAACTGATCACCGGCACCTCGGTCGACGCACCACTCTGCTTCACCTGCGGCACCAAGATGCGCCCCAGCGGCTCCTGCTACGTCTGCGAAGGCTGCGGCAGCACCTCCGGCTGCAGCTGACAGTTAGCTGAAAGCGCCACGGCCCCCGGGAACTTCCCGCTCTCCCCGGGGGCCGCAGCGCGTCCGAGCGGTTGTTGACAGTGCGTGCCCGGACGCCGCCGACATTAGGTTGCCTCTAGCAATGGCCTTGACGCGCCAGGTGAGACTCGATGGTGCGAGGGACTTTTCTGTCGGTGCGAAGTTCTAGCGTCACGACATGGAACTTGGGTACCAGGCCGAACGCCTACTTCTGATCACGCGGGGACTGCACAAGCGCGTGGTGGGCCGAGATGCGATGGTCTTCGCGAGCCTTGGCGGGCAGCCGGTGGAGGTGGTTGCGAGCAAGCTGAAGGCTGGGGATCTTCTAGGTCTTCGCTATGGCGTCTACGGCTGGCCGACGTCGCCAGCTTCTCTCCCGCAGTTGCCGGATCGCCGACCGTACGGGAGCGAGAAGGCGGTGACATTGTCGACCGCCATGACGGTGGAACTAGCGTTCTTGCTCGGGGCCTATGCCTCGGAAGGACACACCACGCGCAGCAACTGGTCTGTCATCGTGACCAACTCGGTGCTCGACATCCTCCAACGGGTTCAAGAGGCATGGGCCTCGTGCTTTGGGCTGACGGCGCGTATCACTCACCAAACCGATCGTTGCCCCGGCGTTGTTGTGTCCAGCAAGCGCCTGGTCGAGTTCCTTGAGTTGCTCGGATGCGGGTCGCGAGCCTCAGACAAGGCGATCCCAGACGTCGTCATGGCCTCCACGCGGGAACATGTGCTCGCTTACTTGCAGGGACTGGCGCTCGACGGGTATACGGCCAATACAGGTGCTGGGAAGTGGGCGATCTGTCTCGAGAGCAGCCGCCTCATCGACGGCATGCAAGAGCTTCTGACTCGGCTTGGCATCGTCAACGCTCAGATCAAGAAGTTCAGTCGTCGAACAGGCAAGACGTACTTTGAGCTATACGCTGCTGGACCGTGGGGTCAGGAGCTCTGTCGACTTGTTCCGTTTCTTGAACCCGACAAGGCGGCGAGGGCGGCCAAGCGCTCGCATGTATACCGGCGTCTCAACGGCGGATGTCATCCCAGGGATGTCGGGGCGAGAGCTGTACCAGCTGATCCCGCGCGGTCGGAGCGGTCGCAACGGTCGTGGCAAGGGACGTCAGCAGTTCTCGCGACTCTTGGACCCCCGGACGAAGCACATCTCCCGAGCAAGCGTCCAAAAGGTCCGAGCGCTAGCAGGTGTCAGACTGCCTCACTGGCTGGAGAACGTACTCGATGAATCGATCCACTTTGCACCGCTGATCTCGGTGAACGAACTGCCGACCGAACCTCCGCCTGCCTGACAAGCGGACGGTAGCGTCCGCGTGGGCCGCGGGCCGTTCAAGGGGAGGCTTGGGCACGAGAAGTCCGCCGAGGGTCTCGCCGGGCTCGGTCAATGTGCAGTGGTGGCTCGGAGACGTGGCTAGCCCATGTTCCAGAGAATCAGATCGTGGCAATGCTTCGCCTTCTCCTCGCCACGGAATGAAACCTCGTAGGTCTTCCCGCCGGCTTGGATGGCGATCTCGGATGTCGAGGCCCACTTGCCAAACATCGATCTGTCCGAGATGAACGACACGCTCTGCACCTTCGAGTACGGAATCGATGTCAGGGCGATCTTCTTCCCAACGAACGAGTTGTCCTGAATGACAACCCGACGGCTGGTTAGACCGATGAATCCGGTTCCGGCGCCGATGGCGTCGTACACCGCGATGATGCTCTCACCGGCCAGAAGGCCAGACATGATCTTGTCGAGCTGCTCTTGCTTGTCGAAAATCGGCTGCATCTGTGTCACGATCTGTTACCCCTGGACGTCCCTCTGTTCCCTGATCTGCCGCTGGCGCGGCCCCGCGCGCATCGTGCGGGTCCCGTAGTCCGTTACATGGGCGAGCGGCGCGGCTGCCGATGCAGCATACCGCTTTGATTGAGTGACTCTGTGTGGTCATTCAAAGGCCTTCACAGACCCGTGTCGCCAACTTGAGGCAGGTCAGCGCGTGGGCACCGTCCGTGATGGATTGTCGGGGTGCTTGTGGTTCCGTACCGTCAGGATCGTGGAGGAGGTCAGGGGTCTCCTTGCGGCCGGGGAGAAGGCGCTCGGTGACGGGGACTGGGTGGCGGCGCGGGCCGCGTTCGGCTCTTCGGTTGGGGTTGCTGCGACCGCCGAAGGCCTCGCTGGGCTGGGCAATGCCCAGTGGTGGCTCGGGGACGTGAAGGACGCGTTCTCCTGCTGGGAACGGGCCTACGCGATCTACAGCCGTACCAGCCCGGCCGAGGCGGTCTTCATGGCGCTCGGCCTCAGCCTGTTGTACGACGCCAACTTCGGCGACCGCGCAGCGGCACAGGGATGGGCAGCACGAGCAGTCCGCGTGGCGGAGTCCGTTGGTGTCCCGGTGGTGTCGGCCTGGGCCTCACTGGCCAAGGCCGGAGCTACGGACAACCCTGCGGATGTTGCCGCCTTGTCCGAAGCGACGTACGGCGTTGCGATCGAAGCAGACGACAGAGACCTCGAGTTGTGTGCCCTGAGCCTGTGGGGCTCGGCGCTGATCAATCTCGGCCGAGTCATTGAAGGCACTGCGCTGCTGGACGAGGCTCTCGCGGGGGCGCTCGGCGGTGAGGGTGCTCGGCCCGACACCGTCGTCTTCACCAGTTGTCTGCTGATGAAGTCGTGTGTACGCGGAGCTGACTTCCTGCGCGTCGTGCAGTGGAGCCGCTCGCTGGACGGCTTCATTGAGCGCTACGGCTGTCCGTACCTCCACGCGACGTGCAGAGCGTCGTACGGCGGCGTGCTGGTCTCCACTGGTGACTGGCCGCGAGCCGAGAACGAGCTGACCGCAGCACTGGAGTTGGCGCGTGACGCTCTACCTGCTGTCCAGGCGGAGGCGGCTGCCTTCCTTGCAGAGCTCCGACTTGGGCAGGGCAGGGTTGGCGAGGCCCGACGACTTCTCACCGGCTTCGAGAACCGCACCGTCGTACGGCCCGTCCTGGCAGCTGCTTACCTCGCAGCAGGTGAGGTGGCGATGGCTGTCTCGTTGGTGCGGCGCCAGCTCGGCGACTCGCCTCCGGCTTTGGAAGAGGCCCGGCTGCGGGAGCTACTCGGTGAGGCGTCTCTCGCTGTTGGTGACCTGGCCTGCGCAGCCGAGCAGGCCGAACTCCTTACTGCGCTTGGTACGGCGACAGATAGCGGTCTGATCGCAGCACGCGCTGCACGTCTGTGTGGCCGGGCTCTGCTGGCGCAGGGGCAGGCTCGTGAAGCCGTGGGCCGGCTGGCGGCAGCGCAGACCTGGTTTGGCCTGCTGGAGATGCCACTCGAGGTAGCGCGCACTCGAATGCTGCTGGCGCAGGCGCTGTCTGCAGAGCCCGGTGTCGCCGAAGCCCGGATCGCTCTCGCGGTGTTCGAGGACTTGGGCGCGTCTGCTGATGCGGACGCGGCCGCTGCCTGGCTTCGGGCGGCCGGAGCTACCGCTGCTCGCCTCGGGCCTAGAGGCCTCGGCCTGCTGACCAGGCGGGAGCACGACGTTCTCTCCGTACTGGCTGAAGGGTTGCCCAATCCGGAGATCGCGGCCCGGTTGTACATCAGTCGCCGTACCGTCGAGCATCACGTGGCCAGCATCCTGTCCAAGCTCGGCGTACGGAACCGGACCGAGGCGGCCGCCTACCTCACCCGACTGGGCGAATAGGCGAGTTCACCGATGCTCCGGGCAACCTCCCGGCGTGATGCTGCGAACAGCATCCAGAAGGAGGGGCATCATGAGCGAGGCATTGCTGGACACGACGCGGGTCGAGGCCGTCGGCCAGCAGATGGGCGACATACTCAACCACGCGACGCTCGCACTGCTGATGAGCATCGGTCACCAGGTCGGCCTCTTCGACACGCTCGGGGAGCTGCCAGCTGCGAGCAGTCACGAGATCGCTGGGGCTGCCGGCCTGCAGGAGCGGTACGTGCGTGAATGGCTCGGCGGGATGACGGTCGCGCGGGTTGTGGAGTACGACGTCGACCAGCGCACCTACTGGCTGCCGCGGGAACATGCCATGTTGCTGACCCGCGCCGCCGGACCGGACAACCTCGCCGGGGCGGCCCAGTTCATCGCACTGCTGGCCGGCGTCGAATCGCGGGTGGTCGACTGCTTCAGACACGGCGGCGGCGTTCCATATTCGGAGTACACCGAGTTCCACCGCCTGATGGCCGAGGACAGCGGCGCGGTCTTCGACGCCGCATTGATTGACGCCATCCTTCCGCTGGTACCCGAGCTGCCGGAGCGGCTCCGGGACGGCATCGACGTGGCCGACATCGGGTGCGGCAGCGGCCACGCGATCAACCTGATCGCCGGCGCCTACCCACGCAGCCGTTGTGTCGGTTACGACTTCTCCGAGGAAGGCATCGCCGCCGGTCGCGCGGAAGCCGCCGGGCTGGGCCTGGGGAACGCGGAGTTCGTCGTACGCGATGTCACCGATCTACGGGAGTACGAGCGGTTCGATCTCGTCACGGCCTTCGACGCGATCCACGACCAGGCGCACCCGGCGCAGGTGCTCGCCGGCATCGCGGCGTCGCTGCGGCCCGGCGGCGTCTTCCTGATGATCGACATCCAGGCGTCCAGCAATCTCGAGGACAACCTCGACAATCCGTTCGCCACCTTCCTGTACGGCGTCTCGACCATGCACTGCATGACGGTGTCGCTGTCACTCGAGGGCGACGGGCTCGGAACGGTGTGGGGCGAGCAGAAGGCTCGGCAGATGCTGGCGGACGCCGGCTTCACGTCGGTGGAGGTCGCACACGTCGAGGCGGACGCGTTCAACGCCTACTACATTGCTCGGAAGTAGCGATCTGGAAGATCGCCGGCCGCCGGCGATCAGCCACCGGCGTAGCTGATGGCGACGACGCTCGAACTGGTGGAGATCCGGCCACTGTCGACTTTCTTGCCGTTGACAACCAGTACGACGGTGAGGCCGTCGGCACCCTTGGTCTTCCGCAGATTGACGGTGTAGGAACCGTTCGAGGCTTTGACCTGGAAGGTGGCGGATCCGCAGCCCTTCTTCGATGTCGCACCGATCTGTCCAGCCCAGCAGGTGTTCTTCGACGTCGTGATCCGGACCGTGGCGCCGGCCGTCGTGGTCTTGGCCTTGGTTTTGGTCGTGGTCTTGGTGTGGCTGTGGGTGCCGGCGGCGCCGGACGTGGTCTTGGTCGGATCGCAACCGGCCAGAATCAGCGTGGACAGCGCGGCGATCGCGATGGTGGTTCGTCGATGGACACGCATCGGCTCTTCTCCTGTTAACCGGTCTGGACAACGAACCGTGGTTGCACGCTGATCGGCTTCAATTCCTTGCCGACCAGGGATTCGATGCGGGTGAGTCCGGGCTGGTCCTGCGTCGCCATCGTGCGAGCTGCTTCGGTGCGATTCGCCGTACGCAGTTGCGATTCCAGCTCACTCGCCAGCGCCTCGAGTTGCTGCCGTCCCTCGCGCGAGAACGCCCGATGCTTGCTGGTGACAACCACTAGCTGGACTGCGACGGCTCCGCTCGTACAACCCTTGCAGGACGAGTTGACCGCCTGAGCGCGGTTCCGGGCCGTCAGCTCGGTGCCAGGCCGGACTACCACCACCTGCACCGACACACTGACAGCGCCGCAGTCCTGGCAGCTCGACCACGCCGTAGCCAGGTTGTCCGCCGTACCTTTCTTGGCCTTGCCGACGTAGATGACCTGTACGGCGGTCGCCGTACCACTGCAGCCGTCGCAGGTGGCAGAGGCAGCCGCCACGGCATCAGCCCGAGCCTTCTTGCCCCGGGCACGCTCGAACATGGCAGTCCGATCCGCGTCGGTACTGCCGGGCGTCGCCGGGTTGGCTGAGGCGACCAGATCGAAGTCCTGGCCCCTCCGGAAGGTCACCATGCTCGCGGTACCGGTCGCACCCGTGACGAGGGATGCGACGACAAGGATTGCTTGGAGTCGCTGGCGCATGATCATCGGATTCAGACTCCTCTTCCGGTCAGGCCTGTCACGGACGGACGAGCCAGCGAGGCGGTGCTCCGGCGGTCCACGGTGAAGCCACCGGCGACCAGTTCGGCGAGTTCCAGGTAGGCGTCGCGGGTGCCCGGGCGCAGGTCGTCGAGGTCGACTGCGGCACCGCTCTCCAAAGCCGGGTCCCAGGGGATCCGCACCGTACCGGCGCAGCGGGAGGAGAAGTGGTTCTCGATCTCGTCGAGCTGCAGCCAGCGCGGCCTGCCCCTGGTCGTGTTGATCACCGCGACCGCGGACGCGACCAGGTCCGCGTGCCCGTGCTGGTCCAGCCAGTCGAGCGTCCCGGCGGCGACTCGGGCACCGTCAAGTGCAGGCGGCATCACCACGACGATCTGGTCGGCTTCGCGGAGGATGCCCTGTACGGCGCTGTCCAGGATGCCGGTCCCGGTGTCGATCAGGATCAGGTTGTAGTGCTGGGTGAGCAGGTCGATGGCGGCGCGGTAATCCCGGTCGCCCAGCGCCTGGCTGATCGTCGGATCGTCGTCGGACGCGATCACCTCGAGCCTGCTCGGCGCCTGCGAGGTGTAGGCGCGGAGGTCGGCGTACTTGGTGATGAGGTCGCGTTCGCCCAGCAGGTTCGTCACCGTGGCCGGCGACTCGCGTCGTACGCGGTAGATGAGAGAGCCGGCGTCGGGGTTGGCGTCCAGCGCGACCACCCGGTCACCGCGGTGCATGGCGAGTGTGTGGCCGAGCATCAGGGTCGTGGTGGTCTTCCCGGCGCCACCCTTGCGGCTCAGGGTGACAACCTTGCGGGGTTGGCGCAGCGGCGTCCGTACGCGCGTGATGCGTTCCCGTTCGCGTTGCTCGGCAACGCTGGGTCCGACGTTGACCCGCCCGCTCGATACGTAGTACAGGCCGTGACGCCATCCGTGCCGAGGTGGCGGTACGGGCCGGCGCAGCATCCTCTCCTCGGTGAAGACGGACGCGCCCGGCGCGTCGTCAGTGGCCGCGAGTTTCATCGGTTCCTCCTCCGCGGGGCACGGCGCGGTCTGCCGGGATCGAGCCGCCCGTACGACGTGCAGCACCGACCTGCCCAGCATCAGGCCGATCCCTACGACGGGAAGCGTGATCGCGAGAAGCGACAGCACCTCGAGGGTCGCGGCGCCGACCTGGCCGGCGGACGCGAGTGCCCGCGCGCCGGCCCACAACTGACTCGAGCGGTCCCAGAAGGTGGCGAGATAGCCAGGAGCGTTCCAGGTAAAGGCTCCCAGGCCGATGATCAGAGCGGGCACGGTGACCAGCACCCATGCCGTGACCACCACCCGGGTGCGGAGCCGCAGTTGCGCTACACCGGGCTCGTTGCGGCTTTGGCGGCCTGGAAGCAGGCTGCGCAGGATGGGCCGGACGTGCCCGAAGAGATTCGGTACGCCGGCCAGGTCGCCGTCGTGTAGAAGGCGGGGATCCACAAGTAGATACCGAAGCCGATCCGGCCCGGCTTGGCACCACCGTACCTGCAACCGGCCGCGTGACCGAACTCGTGGAAGACTGTTGCCGCCAGCAACAAAGCCAGAACCGCCAGAACACCGGCCGGCTCGACGAGGGCGGCGAACACGTCCGCGGCGTCCAGAGTGGTGACGACCCAGACGTCGAAGCTGATCACCGCCGCGAGTACGGCGAGGATGACCGGCGTGTGGAACAACGGCGCGAAGACCCGGGCGATGACCCGTACGGCGGCGGCCGGCAGCAGCACGCCCCGAACGCTCAACGCCAGCAGTGGATCGGCTCGTCGGTGCCCGACAGGTGCGCCGTTCCAAAGGGCGACCAGCCCGGATGGCCCGAGCTTTTCCTGGATGAGCTGCACCAGGTCGTCGGGATCTAGCCGGTGGCCGTAAGCCCTGCTCACCCGGTCGGCCAGGAGATCGGTCGACGTACGCCCGTCCGCTTGGTCGACGATCAGGTAGAGCAACTTGGTCAACAGCACCATCTGCCGGTCGGCCCGCTCGACCAGGTAGCGCTCGTCGCGGAAGCCAGACCCCTCGTAGCGCCCGAGCAGCCGTACGCCGACCGCCCGGCTCGGCCTGGGGCCGCCGCGAACCGGGGCCTTGGAGTCCAGCTCTTCGGTCGTCACCATGGCGGCTTCCAGCCAGTGCGGGGGGCACAGGCCCCCCGCGAATCCCCTGCGCCGATGGTGCTAGCGCTGGAAAGCAGCCACATGCTGCAGTGCGGCGGCGGCCGCGGTCGATCCGATCGTTGCAGCGTTCACCGCGATCGCCACGTTGACGGCGGTGATGTTGGTGAAGTTGATCAGCGCCAGCGCCTCCCGCGCGGGCAGCAGCTCGGCCGACTGGCCGGCGACCTCCGACACGGAGATCCTGCCGAGATCCGTCATCGAAACCCCCTCAGTCCTGCAGCGTGCGGGCGGCGCACTCGGTCATCACCGCCCGCGCGCACACCCGATCCGGCTAGTGCTGCTTGACCACGATCGTCTGGATGGCCGCGGCCTTGGCCACGGACCAGTACGACGCCGCGTTCAGCGCGACCGCCGTGTTGGACGCGTAGATGTTCGCCCAGTTGTACCCGCCCAGCGCCTCCCGCTCCGGGAGTACCTGGACCTCTTCCAGCTCGAGCTCGACCTTCGTCAGCTTCTCGTTCATGAGTCACCCCCTCCGCCCTGTTCGGTGCTCACTGCCAGTGGAGTCCGGGTGGCGTGCTCATGTCGTTGCCCTCGCGTTGCTCGGCCGTTGCTTCCGCGTCGCCCCTGCGTTGTCACAGCGTTGTAGCAGCGTTGTCAGGAAATCGACGGTCGACGTAACGACCGACATCGGGGATCGTTGCCTCATCGTGGGTCTACTGGTTGTCCGTCCCCGCACGGCGCGAGGCGGCGGGTTTCCCGGCCCTCGGGGGAGTGGAACATGACTGATCAGGCACAGTCCGAGTCCGCGCCGGGCGCGGCGGCTCTGGTCATCCGGGTCTGGCGGGAGACCGGCCCGGGCGGCCTCAAGGCCCGCATCACCGAGCGGCCCGATCTGGGCGCCGAGGCCGAGACGACCACTGTGGTGACATCACCGGAGGCCGTCTACCGCGAGGTCCGGCACTGGCTGGAGGAGTTCGTCGGCCGGACCGGCGGTCAGTCGTGACAACCAGTGCTTGCTCCTTGACATCTGGCGTTTCCTGGCCAATCGTGCAAGGAGGACGTGGCGTTTGGTGTCTCGGTCGTCACGCACAGCGGGGATATCTGCGAGCAACACAGCCGGGGGGCAGGCTCGTCCGACGCGCGCCGTCGCCCGCCGAGGGGGAGGCCGTGCGGTGCGGACATTCTGGCGGTGCGACCTTCGACTTCAGCTGCTCGGCGACTGGCTTCTGACAGCCGCCGACGGCGCTTCGGAGACGGTGGAACAGATCGAACTGCCGGCCGGCCCACAACACCTCATCGCTGTGTTGGCCCTCAACGGACGATGTGCGCGGACCCATGCGGCAGCGACGTTGTGGCCGGACTGCACCGACGATGTCGCCGCCGCCCGACTTCGCGCGGTCCTCTGGCGCCTGCGACACCGGCATGTCGGCGTACCGCAGCTGCTCGAGATCGGTGAGACGTCACTGGCTCTGACCGGCGAAGTCGTCGTGGACGTCCACACCTTCCGGTCCTCCGCCGAGTTGCTGATCCGCGACCTGGACTGCGACGACGCTGAAGACGCCGCTGTCGCCGTACTGCACTCCTCGGAACTGCTACCAGGTTGGTACGACGACTGGGTGCTCGCCGCGCGCGAACGATTGCAGTACCTCCGCCTTGGCGCCCTCGATGCCCTCGCTACCCGACGCCGACGGCAACGACGTACCCATGAAGCCCTCCAGGCGGCGCGAGCCGCGATCAGCATCGAGCCGCTCCACGAGAGCGCGCACCGCACCATCGTCCAGACCCATCTCGACAACGGCGACGTCGTCGAAGCCATCAAGCACTACCAGCGCTTCCAAGCCATGCTCGACCGCGAACTCGGCCTCCCACCCAGCGACCTCTTCCGCGACATAGTCAGCCCCTACCTGGCAGTCCTCTCCCGACGAACAGTCCGCACCCGCTGAACGCGCGCCGCCTTCAGAAGCCGCAGTCAGCCCAGGCGCCGCCGACTCCACATTCGTCGCCCACCGCTGCCGCCCTCGCTGACTCAAGTGGAGTCAGTGGCCGAAGCGATCGGAGTCGGCTGCGGGCCGGGCGGTGCCGTCGAGGGCTGACAGCTTAGTCAGCTCGGCATCGGTCAGATCGAAGTCGAAGATCGCCAGATTCTGCTCGAGCCGCTCCCGGTTGGACGACTTGGGAATCGGTACGACGCCCTGCTGCGTCTCCCAGCGGAGAACGACCTGGGCCGGCGTCCTCCCATGAGCGCTGGCAATCTCCTGCACCGTCGGATGGTCCAGCAGATCAGTGCCCTTGCCCAGAGGACTCCACGCCTCGGTGACGATCCCGTGCCGCGCATGGAACTCGCGCTCAGCCTGCTTCGCCCACACCGGACTCAGTTGCACCTGATTGACCTCCGGCGCCACACCGGTCTCGTCGATCAGCCGCTGCAGGTGTGCGGGCTTGAAGTTCGACGTCCCGATCGCTCGTACCAGACCGGCCTCGCGCAGCGCGATCAGTCCCCGCCAAGCCTCGACGTACCGATCCTGGTCCGGATTGGGCCAGTGGATGAGCAGCAGGTCCAGGTACTCAACCCCCAGCTTCTCCGCGCTGGCCTCGAACGCCGTCCGCACCCCGTCAACGCTGTGCCACCGCTTGTTGAACTTCGACGCCACGAACACCTCGTCCCGCGGCAGTTGGCGTATCGCCCTCCCGACGCCCACCTCGTTGCGGTAGTTCTCCGCGGTATCCACCAGCCGATACCCAACCTCGAGCGCCACCGCCACAGCCCGCTCCGCATCGCCATCATTCATCGGCGAAGTCCCAACCCCCACCCGCGGCATCAAAGCCCCACCACTCAACCCAACCTCAGAACCCAACCCCATCTCCACCCTCCTCCAAATCCACCGTCACCGTACGCGCCCCTCCACCGCCCACCCCGACGCCGCCCACTGCACACCTGTCACACCCGTCCGCGGTCCTGCGCAGCACCGACCCAGCGGCCTCACCCATCGCCCGGCACCCAGCATCATGCCTGACCGTCACCGCCTGTACGCCGTACGGTTCAAGGCCCGCGCCGTACTTGTCTCAGCTCTGCGGAACAGGGGCGCGAACTGTCGGGGGTGTGGTTCATCATGGTGCGGCGGGATCGGAACGTTTGGGAGGGGTGGGCGAATGAAGAACCGGCTGATCACTCTGGTGGATCTCGGTCTGGACAGCTCGTTCGACGCGTCGATGAGCTTCGTCCAAGGCATCACCGGGAACATCAACGCAGGCTGGGACCAACCCGTGATCGACGTGAACTTCGTCCGCAGCCGCGACCACGAGACCGCCTTCTCCGCGCTCACGACCCCGTCGACGGTGCTGCACGTGATGGCACACGGTGACCACAGCGAGGAGCCCTCCTTTCTCTCTACCGACGGCCAGACCCAGGTGTCGCTGAGATCCCTGGCCGAATGGTTTCTGGACCGCCAGTGGGGCATCGCCAGCGGCGTAGTCATCGCCGACGGCTGCAAGACCGGCATCGGCAAATGGCAGCGCGCCATCCGCGACTGCCTCCAGGACGACATCACCTACATCGGCACCAGCACAGTCATCGGCTGGTACGAGGCGACCGTCTTCTGCTCAGCCTTCTACGGCGCCCTGGTCCGCAACCGCGGCCTCGGCCGCACCCCCGCCGAACAAGGCTGGGACGCCGCCAACCGCGCCATCCGCGCGTACGAAACCCTCACCGACGCCCGCTGCCCCTACAAACCAGTCCTCCTAACTCCCTCTCGTCGGGCCCTCCGCTCCCTCACCGGCTGACCCCGTCGTCACCGCATGAGTCGGCCGAGCTCGACCGCCGACACGCGTACGACGGCTACTTTC
>WNGE01007098.1_pt1 | contig 19429 bp, 15 predicted proteins | sample 5400651 | NCBI WGS metagenome assembly WNGE01 (sample SAMN13153370, study PRJNA577476) | soil metagenome | isolation source: 60 cm soil or saprolite under grassland replicate 2 | place: USA:California | collected 2016-06-15
CGTGGAGCCGATCGTGGCCAGGATCCCGAGACCCCGCTTCAACTGGATCAGCGTCTCGGACATGGAGTCTCTGAGTGCGCTCGTGACGAGTTCGAGTGAGGCGAACGGATCGCCTCCGGCCTGGCGAACGCCGTCATACTCGAGGATGCCCGCCGAGACCACCTGCGCCACATGCGAGTTCGGGTACTGCTGCACGGCGTCGATCAGTTCCTGGACCTCTCCCCCGTGGAGGAACTTCGTGAACACGGGCTTGAAAGTCTGCGTCTGGCGCGAGGCCGCGCGGAAACGGCGGTACTTGTCCACAATGACTGCCACCGAAAAGATGGACAGCGCTAAAAGGCAACTCATCACGGCGGCCCCGAATGGGCCGACGTTTCTCAGCAGCTCCGTAAAGGTCATGACTTCCTCCTGTGCGCCGCAGTAGTGAGCTGCGCAGCATTCATTTTGGTCGGCGCACCGCTGGGGCGCTCCGTTTCCGACCTGATTTCGTAATCACTGAGCAGCCGCCTGTCTTTGTGCTTCTTCCGTCTCTGCCGGAATCAGACCAATCACAGACGACAAACGTGCAGTGCTTTTCATCTCTGTTCCACGCAGTCCTTGGACAGCAGTTTTGGACTGCACTCAGTGTGAGCAGGTTGCTAGCGGAAAACAACGGTACGCGGGGCCGACACCTCGTCGCCGGTGCGCGTGTAGTCAATGCCAAGATTGATGTGGGCTGCCGTACTACACGGATGCTGATACCTTCGTGCGAAGCGCCCTACTTCAACGATCTCGCTTCAGCAGCGCGGCACGCCGGAACCAAGAGGTTAATTTACAGTTGTAAGGAAGCTGCGCGAGCCGCTCCCGTCTTGAGCCGGCTACTGGCGCGGAAGGCCGCATGGATAGGACAGAGGAAGATATATGCCTTCCTACATTGGAGCGATTGACCAGGGAACCACCAGCTCACGTTTTATCGTATTCGACGGCTCCGGAAGAATCGTCAGCATTGCACAGAAGGAACATGAGCAGATCTATCCGAAGCCGGGCTGGGTGGAACATGATCCCGCCGAGATTTGGCGGCGCGTCGAAGAGGTGATCCAGGAGGCGATGGAGGCCAAGGGCCTGCGGCCCTCGGATCTTTCAGGCATCGGCATCACCAATCAACGGGAAACTACCGTTCTGTGGAACAAGATGACGGGCAAGGCGATTTACAACGCCATCGTCTGGCAGGACACGCGGGTTGCCGATTCGGTCGCGGAATTCTCCGCCAATGGCGGCCAGGATCGCTTTCGCGCGAAGACCGGTCTGCCTCTGGCCACCTATTTCAGCGGCCTGAAGATCCGCTGGATACTGAACAATGTCGCTGGCGCCCGTGCCGCCGCCGAAGCGGGCGACCTGCTGTTCGGAAACATCGACAGCTTCCTCATCTGGAACCTGACCGGTGGCGTCAACGGCGGCATCCACGTGACCGACGTGACCAATGCCAGTCGCACCCAGCTGATGAACCTGAATTCTCTGAACTGGGACAAGGACATTCTGAAGGAATTCGAGATTCCAGCGCCGGTGCTGCCGAAGATTGCGTCGAGCGCAGAAGTTTATGGCAAGGCAATTCTCAGCCCGATCAAAGACGTAGCGATTGCCGGCGATCTTGGCGATCAGCAGGCGGCCCTGTTTGGCCAGGCATGCTTCAAACCCGGCGAAGCCAAGAACACCTATGGCACAGGCTGCTTCATGCTGATGAATACCGGGGAGAAGATTGTTCCCTCCAGGCACGGCTTGCTGACCACTCTGGGCTACAAGATCGGCAACAATCCTGCCGCGTACGCGCTGGAAGGCAGCATTGCAGTAACCGGCGCGCTGGTGCAGTGGGTCCGCGACAACCTGGGAATCATCCAGAATAGTTCGGAGATTGAGCCGCTCGCCCGCACAGTGAATGACAATGGGGGTGTTTACTTCGTTCCGGCCTTCTCCGGACTTTATGCTCCGTACTGGAAGGACAGCGCGCGCGGCGTCATCGCCGGTCTGACCCGCTACGTGAATAAGGGCCATATTGCGCGCGCTGTATTGGAGGCGACTGCGTTCCAGGTTCGCGAAGTGCTGGATGCCATGGAGAAGGACTCCGGCATCGAGTTAGCAAGTTTGCGCACGGACGGGGGTATGGTTCAGAACGACCTGCTGATGCAATTCCAATCCAACATGTTGAACAAGCCGGTTGTTCGTCCGGTAATACAGGAAACCACTGCCTTGGGTGCTGCTTATGCTGCCGGCCTGGCTACCGGTTTTCTGAAAGACACCGATGAGCTAGTGGCCAACTGGGCGGAAGATCATCGATGGAATCCCTCGATGGAAGAGGATGAGAGGGCATTGCTGTATCACTTCTGGAAGAAGGCTGTGAACCGGACCTTTGACTGGGCTGAGTAGCAATGGATGAATTGCTGGATTGCCGGCGAATTCCAGAAGCTTTACTGGAACTCAAGTATGACAATCTCCGCCTTCGATCCCAAACGCAGCGGCGGTCCCCAGGTTCCTGCTCCACTTGAAGTGAAGACGTGCATCTTCCCGATCCGGCTTAGGCCGTAGGCAAATTGTCGGTAGAACCTCCGTACCAGCCAGGTCCAGGGCACAAACTGCCCAAGGTGTGTATGTCCCGAGAGCTGCAGGGAAACTCCGGCGGCCTCTGCGATCTCTGGATAGTCGGGTGCGTGGATCAACAAAATGCTCGCGCGGTCGCGATCCAGTCCAATCGCATGCAGGGCAGAGGCCAAATGCCCCCGCTGCGTCGCATTCCGGTATGGCACGCCGAGAATCTGCAGCCCGTCTACTTCAACCTTCTCGTTGCTGAGGACACGGACACCCACGGCGGCCACGGCGTTCAGATATCTGCTGTCGTTGCCGAATTGCTCATGATTTCCGGCGACGAAATATACGCCATGAGACGCCGCAAGTCGCTGCAACGGTTCTGCTGCTTGTCGCGCATCGACGGCCGTGCCGTCAAACAAATCTCCGGCAATAAAGACTGCGTCCGGTTTTTCTTTCAGAATTTGCGCAACGGTCCGGTGTAGAAATCCGCTGTTGCGCACATGACCCAAGTGCAGGTCGCTGATGAGAGCAGCTTTGCGGCCCCGCCATGCCCTCGGCAAATTCGGCAGGCGCACCGTGGCTCGTGTGATTCTTGTCCAGCTTGCGTTGACAACACCGTAGCTTCCAAACACTATGGCGATGCCGGACAAAATTTCCAGAATGCGATGGAAATTCAGATCAAGACCAGCTAGCCGCCCGATGCCGAAAACAATCCAGGATCCAACCGCTGCAAAGAGGAGGAAGTTCAGCAGCCCGAGCCAAATCGCCGAAGCTGTGTACAGAGCGCGCACAGCAGCATTGGCGTACCGAAAGGCGAGTAGCGAGGCGGCAATAAAGCTCACAGACATAAGGCCGAGGGCAAACTTACCTCCGAGCGCTCCGGAGGCGCCGGGGCCTTTGGGCGAAAACGTCCAGGTCTCATAGAGGAAGAGGTGCGCCAGAATGAGAATCGACTGGATCAATGCCACAAATCGAACCAATCGCTTTCTTGATGACGCGCCGGCACGATGGCTCGAATCTGAGCGATCGCGCCCCGAACCGCGCACTGAGTTATGCTCCGACTCCGTCGCCGCCCTCACGAGACTTCCTTCTGCATCTGCACCATCTTGGGCTCTGCTCACTCAAGCCTTCGTCATTAGATGTCTCCAGCATGAACATTTCTCCATCTGTTTTGCTTCGGGGTGGAACTCTCAATTCAGCGGGCGATCGCTCAGGCTTCCAACCTGCGAAAGAGTATGACAAACTCTGCCGACGGCATGTGAGTTGCGCCAAGGTATCTGTAAACGTCTTCTGGAGACCTGGCGTCGCTGCGGCTGAGGAGAGTCATGAACTTGAGCCTTTCAATTCGGCGTGTGCAACTTCTGCTGCTGACCATCTTGTTCGTGGCGGCGACGACTGCGGCCGCGCAGAGCGAGTCGCGCTTGTACACCTACTCCACTTTGGATGGGCTGCTGGCCGGCGTTTACGATGGCGAACTAACCATCGCGCATCTGCACTCGAAGGGCAACTTCGGATTGGGCACCTTCAATCATCTCAATGGCGAAATGGTTTTGCTGGATGGCATCTGCTACCACGTTCGGGCGGATGGCACCGTCTCGGTTGCGAGGCCGCAGGACAAATCGCCGCTTGCCTACGCCACCCACTTTCGTCCTACCCAGGCCATCAGGCCCGAACGCGTCTTGCCGCTGCCAGACCTGGAAAAATGGCTGGACACGCATCTGCGAAACAAGAACCTGTTCTACGCCATTCGCATCGAAGGGCGCTTCCGCGACGTTTCTGTGCGTGCGATTGCTGCCCAGGTCGAACCTTACAAACCACTGTCCGAGATCGTCGGAACGCAGGTGGTGCGAAACTACAGCGAGACGCGAGGCGTGCTGGTAGGCTTCCGCAGTCCTGCCTTTAGCCGCAGCATCAGCGTCTCCGGATACCACTGGCACTTTCTGACCGAGGATAGAAAGCACGGCGGGCACGTGCTGCACATCACGGTGGAGAACGCAGGCGTGCAGTTCAATGAGCTCGCGGGGTTGGATTTGGAATTGCCGCGGACAGAGGTGTTCGCCAACTCGGACCAGACGAAGGACCGTGCCAAAGAGGTCAAGCGCGTAGAAGGGGAATAACACGAGTTACGCCGCCCGTCAGGTGAATCACTCCGCGTCCGGTAACTCGCTGTCAAGCCGCCTTTGTCTCGGCGGCGTCACGCAGGCCCTTCAGCGCTACGGTCCATGCGATCAGGTCGCCGGCGAGGGCGTGCATGGACCGGTCATGGCGCTCGTGCGGCTTGAAGACAGTGAAGTTTTCAAAATCGGTGTAGAGCGAGAGCATCACCTGCGCGCGCACGTCGGCCACTTTGATCTCCCCCATAGTGAGGCGGAGGCTCTCCACCGCCCGCACGCCTCCGGCGCTGCCATAGCCGATAAATCCCGCGGCCTTGTTGTTCCACTCGTGGAAGAGAAAATCGATTGCGTTCTTCAGCGCCGCCGAGGTGCCGTGGTTGTACTCGGGAGTGACGAAGATAAAGCCGTCGAGCGAGGCGATCTTCCCGGCCCAGGTCTTGGTGTGCGCCTTGCTGTACTGTCCCATGGACGGAGGAACGGGCTCATCCAGAAGCGGCAGGTTGTAGTCCGCGATGTCCACAATCTCATACTCGGCGTCTTTGCGGCTCTTCAGGATCTCATGGGCCCACTTGGCCACCGCGGCGGCCTTCCGCCCCGGACGCGTGCTACCGACGATAATTCCAACCTTCATCATCCCGCCCTCCTTCTGACCGTCGCCCAACATAGGATGAGAATCTAGATGCATAGCCGGGGCTCTGGTTGCACTTTGATTCTTCACCTGGATTGGCCAATGAGGGCCGGCGGCACGCACACAGGTTGGACGTTCAAGCCGTGCCCAACAATAGCGGCAACCGCGGCATCGTGTTACCCTCGGGGTTGGTCAAAATGCGACCTCAAAATGGAAGCCAGGCCCTACTGGAATGCAGCTCTCGTCACGCCGTGCGCATCCAAGACTTGAGGTTCTCTGCGGTGGTCAACCTGTTATGAAAATTGCTTCATCTCTGTTATTTGCCTGTCTGTTGTTTACAGCTCCGCTCGCAAACTCGCAACCGCCGCAAGGCGCCGCAGGGGCGGCTTCCGACCCGTCTCTCAACGATCTGCTGGCACGCCTGAGGGCCACGGCGGAGAAGACGGATGCGGACCTGCAACGCTTGCGAATCGACAAATGGAAAGCCGATTCGGACAACAAGAAACAGTCCCAGTCCAGCGCGGACTCCATCCACCGCAACCTGGTGAATGCGGTGCCGGACCTGAGCCAAGCCGTGCAGGCCGCTCCGAGCTCTCTGCTGGCCAACTTCCGTCTTTATCGCGACCTGAATGCCGTGTATGAAACCTTCTATGGTCTGGTCGAATCGGCGGGCGCATTCGGCCCGCAAGCGGATTATCAGGCGCTTGGCGCCGACTTGACGCAACTGGACCATGCCCGCCAGCAACTCGCCCAGCGCCTCGATCTGCTGGCCGGAGCAACCGATTCCGAACTGGCCCGCCTTCGCAGCCGCCCCTCGGCCGCTGCTCCAGCCAAGAATGCGTCCAACTCCAACAACAGGGTCGTGGTGGACGACACGCAACCGGCCAAAAAGAAGCGCAAGCCCGCAACATCGCAACCCTAGAATGAAGAATCGGAGAACGGCCTCGAAGATTCAACCCCAGCACGCCAACGGCAGGCGCGCCGGGGACCCCGTTGCGCCCCGCACGACGGCCCTGCTGCTCACCGCAGTCCTGCTGCTTGCTGCGCAGGCGTCGGCTTCCGGGAACCCGGCCCTGTTGCCGAACGCGGCCATATTGCCGGCAGATCCATACCCGGCGGCACAGCCATCACAGCTTCATGACGTCTTAGCTGCAGGCAACGCCGCTCCGGCGGGCGCCGCAAAGAGAGGGCCGCAAGCGAAGTCGAAGGCCGAGTTCGATGCCTACCAGAGCGCGGCGGCAGAAGCGGAGCCTGCCAAGCTGGAAGCCGCAGCGATTGAGTTCGCGCAGCGATACCCCTCAAGCGAGCTGCGCTCGTTTCTCTTTCAGCGCGCGATGGGCCTGTACCAGCAGCGGAACGATTCGGCAAAGGCGCTCGAGATGGCGCGCGCCGTGTTGAAATACGATCCCGCCAACGCAGTGGCTCTTCTGGGGGCCGCGCAGCTGCTGGTTGAGGGAACACACGACCATGACCTGGACCGCGATGGGCGCCTGCAAGAGGCCGCCGCCAATGCTCAGCTCGCTCTCCAGCGCGCCGGAGAGTTGGCGCAGCCCGCCGGAGTAAGCGCGGAGCAGTTCGAAAGCATGATCGTCGAGTTGCGCGGAGAGGCGCACGAGGTGCTGGGGACCGTCGCCTACAAGCGGCGCGACTACCGCACCGCGATTGATGAGTACAACGCCGCCGTCGCCAGAGAGAAACACGCGGGAGCTGTCGTGTGGCTGCGCATGGCCGCCGCCCATGACAAGCTGGGCGAATACAGCCTGGGCATCGCCGCAACCGAGAAGGCCCTTGCCGCCTCCGCGAAAGGCAGCCCGGTGCGCGCGGTTGCCGAAAAGGAGCTCGTGCGATTGAAGGCGCGGGCGGCAGAGGCGGCAACCAGGCCCGCGGCAACACCGGCGGCAACACCAGCGGCAGCCCCGGCGGCAGCCCCAGCGGCGGCCCCAGGCGCAGATCCAAATGCAAATCAGGCCATCCCAAAAACAGAGAATGCCCGCTCTCCTGCCGCGGGCGAGTGAGTTGATCGCTGTTCGATTCTTATGAAACACCAGCCGCTGGACACCCTGGAAAAGGCCCTGGGCCACCGCTTTGCCAATCGCGCTTTGCTGGAGAAAGCCATCACTCACAGCTCGTTTGCCAGCGAGAGTCCCGAGCCCACCGACGACAACGAGCAGATGGAGTTTCTGGGAGATTCCGTGCTCCAAATGGTGGCCACCGAGGAACTTTACCAGCGCTTTCCCCACTATCACGAGGGCGAGCTATCGAAGTTGCGTGCGCACCTGGTGAATGCGCAGCACCTGGTGCACTGTGCACAGCAGTTACACTTGGGGAATTATCTGCGGCTGGGCCGCGGCGAGGAGAAGAGCGGTGGAAGGCGCAGGGCGGCCATTCTCTCCGACGCCTTGGAAGCCCTGCTGGCGGCGCTCTACCTGGATGGCGGGTTCTTCCCTGCGCGCGCTTTTATCGTCTCCCACGTCTTAGAGCCGGAGCTCAAACGCCTCCTCGCCGACCCGAGCATAGTGCTGGCCTCAGACCACATCTCGCGCCTGCAAGACGTGCTTCGGGCCAGCGGACGGCCGGTGCCGCGCTATGAGATGGCCGGCGAAGAGGGTCCTGCCCATCGCAAGAGCTTCACCATGCGCGTCGTCGTGCTGGATGCACAGAACCAAACCGAGTTCGCAGCCGAGGCCAGCGGGAACACAAAGAAAGCTGCCAGCCAGATGGCGGCCCAGAAGGCGCTGGAGCGGCTGCAGGAGGGGTCCCCAGAGCGCCCGTAGTTGGCGTGCTGGGGTAGAGGGCGGGAAGGACGAATGAAACTATACATGCCTGGTGAGCCCGGCACAGGTGGGGCACCTTGAGGCAGGCAGATGATAGACTCTTTACCGCTCGGAGTCCCCAACGAGCCCGTGATCACTCGCTGGGGTGAGCTGCCGCCGGCCTCTCGTACAGGGTTCGAAATCTGCACCGGGCAGCGGATTCCATAGCCGGCGCCATGACCGCGCCGGACGAGGATTGGACCAAGTTGGCGAACAAAAAAGAAGTGACGCAGAAAGCGGAGAAGCCGCAGGAAACGACGGCGGAGTTCATCGCCTCCATCGCCTCCGTTCTGGTCATCGGCCTGTTCATCATCACCTTCTGCATGCAGGCCTTTGAGATTCCTACCTCGTCCATGGTGGGCACGCTGCTCATCGGCGACCACCTCTTCGTCGACCGCGTGCGGCTTGCGCCCAAGTCGAGCTGGGCAGACAAGATCGTTCCCTATCGCGATCCCGTGCGCGGAGACATCATTGTCTTCGTCTCGCCCTCAGAGCCGGGACTGTTTGTCGTCAAGCGCGTCATCGGAGTTCCCGGCGATCGCCTCCATCTGCGCAATGGCAAGCTTTACCTCAACGGCGTGCCGCAGGATGAGCCTTATGCCATCCACTCTCATGGCGACTACATTCCGTATCGCGATGATTTTCCGGCTGTGCGCCCCAGCGGCGCCGACGGGCTGGCCCCTATGTGGCAGCTCCACCAAGAGGAATACATCAAGGGCGAGGACATCGTGGTGCCGCCCGGCGCCTACTTTGGTATGGGCGACAATCGCGACGTGAGCTACGACAGCCGGTATTGGGGCTTCATTCCCCGGGAAAACGTAGTGGGACGGCCGATGTTCATCTATTGGTCCTTCGAAACCCCTGAGGACCAGTACACCAAGAAGGAGGTCGGCCAGCGCATCGGGTTCTTCCTGCACATCCTCACGCACTTCTTCAATGAAACTCGCTGGTCGCGCATGTTGCACGTGGTGCGCTAATGGCGACGAGAAGCGCCGGCAAAACTCTTCGCATCGGAGTGCTCCTGGCAGCGGTGCTCACCGTGGTTGCCCTTCTGGCGCCGCTCTTTATCAACGTAAATCGCTTCAAGGGCCAGGTCACCGACTCCATGAGCAAGGCCTTCGGCCGCAGCGTCACCTGCGACTCGGTTGCGCTGCGCCTGCTGCCGCAGCCCGGCTTTTATCTGACGAACGTCGCCATCGCGGACGACCCCTCCTACAGCCTCGAACCCATTCTGTATGCCGACGAGGTCACCGCCTATCTGGGCGCGGCTTCGCTGTGGCGTGGCCGCATGGAAATCGCGCGGGTGAACCTGGGCTCTCCCAGCATCAACCTGGTGGAGCGCGACGACGCCAGTTGGAACTTCGAGCCGGTGCTGTGGAAGGCCTCGCGCACAAAGGCCGCGCCGACCGCCGCTCCGCCCTCCACTGTGCGTGTGCGCTTCCCTTACATTGAGGCCACAAACGGCCGCATCAACTTCAAATACGGTCTGGAAAAAAGTTTCTTCTCCTTCATTGACGCCAACTTCAGCCTCTGGAGTCCCTCCGAGAACGAGTGGCGCATGCGGCTGCAGGCGCGGCCGGTGCGCACCGACATCCCGGTCAGCGACACCGGCATCGTGAAGGCCGAGGCCACGCTGCAGCGTGCCGAAATGCTGCGTGATTCGCCGATCAAAGCTGATCTCACCTGGGAGCACGTGCAGCTCGGCAATCTCACCCGTCTCATCCAGGGCCAAGACCGCGGGTGGCGCGGCGCGCTCGACACCAGCACGCAGCTTTCCGGTACGCCCGCGGCGCTGCACTTCACCTCCGCGGCCAAGCTGCGCGACTTCCGCCGCTTCGACATTGCCAGCGGCGGTGAAGTCAACCTCAACGCTGCCTGCGAAGGCGACTTAAATCTCAGCGCGGGCCTGATCGAGCGCACTGAGTGCAATCTGCCGCTGGAAGGCGGACGGCTCACGGTTCGAGGCAATCTGCGCGGATTCCATTCTCCGCTCTACGACCTCTCGATCACGGCCGACAATCTCGGGGCCAATGCGCTGCTCAATCTGCTGCGACACACCAAGCGCGACATGCCGGACGATCTCAGAGCAACGGGCACGGTCACCGGGTCCCTGAACATCAGCCGCATGACGCGCTCGCCATCGGTCTGGACGGGAAGCCTGGAGCTCAACGCACTGAAGGTGCGCTCCGCCGTGCTGGGGAAGGACCTCTCGATCGAGAATGTCGTGTTGGCGACCGAAGCGGGTGGGCCTACCCGATCTCGCCGGCAGCTTCGCCCGGTCAGAAGGTCAACGGCATCGCCCTCGCCAGCTCTGGTAGTGCAGCGTTTCGAGCTGCCGCTCGGCAGCCCCACTCCGGTGCAGGTGGATGGACTGCTTGATGCAGAGGGTTTCGCGATGCACATGAAGGGCGACGGCACACTCGAGCGGCTGCAGCAGTTTGCCCGCGCATTCGGTATCGGTGCTCCCAGGTTTGCGCTCACCGGCCCTGCGACAATCGACTTGTTCATCGGCAGCAATTGGGACTCGTTGAATGCTCCCCAGATCGGCGGCACTGCACTGTTGAAAGATGCTCGCGCCGAAGTGCCGGGAATTGCGGCGCCGGTGGAGATCTCAACCGCGCTGGTTGAACTGGCTGGCGAGCGGCTCACGCTGCACAGCGCCACGGCTGCCATAGACAAAGTTTCTTTCTCGGGTGGCGCAAGCTTTCCCCGCTCCTGCAGCTCCGATTCGCCTTGTGAAGTGGGCTTCGATCTGATGAGCGACGAGTTCAATCCGGCGCGCTGGAATGAGCTGCTCAACCCGCGCGCGCAGAAGAAGCCCTGGTACTTTTTCGGCGGCGGCCGCAATGGCACGCTTCCACCGAATTTGCAGGCCACGGGACACCTCTCGGCTCGCCGCCTCATCCTCGCAACCCTATCCGAAACCCCATCCGCAACCCCATCCGAAACGCCATCCGAAACCCCATCGCCATCGAACAAAGGCGGTCCGATGGGGGCGCCCATCTCGGGCTCCGAGTTTGAGACCAGCTTCTCCTATGCAGACGGCATCCTGGAGCTGCGAAACTCCCGCGCCAACCTCTTCGGCGGCATCGTCGCAGGCGACTGGACAGTGGACTTCACCGGTGGCAAACCGCTTTGCGAAAGCACAGGGATCGCGACTCGGCTCCAGGTGGAAAGGCTCGCGCCGCTTGTAAAGTCACCGCTCGGCAGCGGCGCCGTGGACCTTCACTACAAGCTGAAGATGAGCGGTTGGGATGCAGCCGCGCTGGCCTCTTCGGCCACCGGCGAAGCCCGGTTCACCTGGACCGGCGGTGCGCTGCGGATCTCGCCCGATGCGCGCTCGCCCCTGCGCGTGCTCTTCGGGGAAGGCAAGGCTACGCTGGATAGCAACGGCTGGATCATCTCCGATAGCCACTGGAAGACCCCCACCGGTGTCTACCAGTTGCGCGGAAGCATCTCGCGCGACTCGGTGCTCGATTTGGAGTTCATACAGCGTGACGGCGGGAGTTCGAGGGTGAGCGGCACGCTGGCAAATCCTGAGCAGGGTGCTGCCGCCGCTGCTCGTCCCGAACCAGCCTCGCGCAGATGAAGCGACACTCCTCATCCACGGCCTTGTGGTTGGCTGTATTCTCCACGTTGCTCCTCGCGTCCTCTCGCGCACAGTACAGCACTCCAACACCAGGCGCGCAGAGGCCCCCAGCACAGCAGGTACACTCGGAGGCCTTCGAGAGCGCAAGGCAGAAGTTCCAATGGATCGAGCGTAACGGCGAGAGCGCTAATCCCTCGACGGTGCCCACCGTGCTTACCGCCCGCGAGTGGAACGCCTACCTCAACGAGGGCGGCGTCAAGCTGCCGGAAGGCGTTTCCGGCGTCCGCATCACAAGCGAGCCGGGAATCGCGCGGGGCAAGGCAGAGATCGACTTCGATCGCCTCACGGCCAACCGCACCAAAGGCAATCCCCTGCTCTATCTCTTCACCGGCAAGCATCGGGTCAATGTCAATGCGCACGCCAGGGCCGGCAACGGAATCGGCACGGTGCAGGTGGATTCCGTGTTTCTTGACGGCGTGGAGATTCCGCGCCTCGCCCTCGAGTACTTCTCCAGCCGCTATCTGCGTCCGAAGTACGGCAATGCCGTCGGCCTGGACTCGAGGTTTGCGCTGCATAATCGCAAGGCCGCGCCGCGGACCGTTCCGAAACTTCCCCGAGAGAGAAGCCGATGCCGGAAGAGGCAAAGCAAGCGGCAAATCGACGTGTACTGAGCGGCATGAGGCCCACCGGCAAGCTGCACATCGGCCACTACGTGGGTGCGCTGCAGAACTGGATCCGGCTGCAGAGCGATTACGAGTGCTTCTTCTTTGTCGCCGACTGGCACGCCCTCACCACCGATTATGCCGATACCTCTCGCGTGAAAAGCAACATCCTCGAAATGGCCTTCGACTGGTTCGCCGCCGGGCTTGATCCCGAGAAGGCGACCATCTTTATTCAATCGCATGTGCCGCAGCACGCCGAACTGCACCTGCTGCTCTCCATGATGACGCCGCTCGGCTGGCTGGAGCGCGTGCCGACCTACAAGGACCAGAAGGAGCAGCTGAAGGAGAAGGACCTCAACACCTACGGCTTTCTCGGCTATCCGGTGCTGCAGTCGGCCGATATTCTGATTTATCAGGCCTCGCACGTGCCCGTGGGCGAGGACCAGGTGGCGCACGTCGAGATCACGCGTGAGATCGCGCGGCGCTTCAACCAGTTCTACTGGCTCGACCCACAGCATCACTTCATCGCCGTGGGGCGCGCCACTGCTGACGCCAAGCACATCCCGATCTTCAACGAGCCGCAGCCGCTGCTGACCAAGGCGCCGCGCTTGCCCGGCACCGACGGCCGCAAGATGTCCAAGTCCTACGGCAACTCCATCCTGCTCAGCGATCCGGAGATCGTAGTCCGCCGCAAGCTGAAGCCAATGGTGACCGACCCGGCGCGCGTGCGCCGCACCGATCCCGGCAATCCGAATGTCTGCCCCGTCGGCGACCTGCATAAGATCTTCAGCTCCGAGGAGAAGATCGCTGAGGTCTACCAAGGCTGCACCACGGCGGGCATCGGATGCATCGAGTGCAAGAGCTGGGTCGCCGACAACATCGTCGCGCTCCTGAATCCCATGCAGGAGCGCCGCCGCAAATACGAGGAGAACCCCAAATTGGCGTGGGACATCCTCGAGGCCGGCTCGGTCCGCGCCCGCGCCGCCGCCGACCAGACGCTGGCCGAGGTGCGCGAGTCTATGGGCATGTCGCTGGAATATCAGGAGACCCGGGTGCCGGAGACGGCGGCTTGCCCCAGCACGCCAAAAACGGGCGCGCCGGGGACCCCGGAGTGATGGTGGAGATGAGCGATCAGCCCGCCAAAAGCTCGGAGGCCATCGGCGCCAAGCAGAACGCTCGCAGCAATGCGGAGCGCTCACCCCAGCACGCCGCCGGGGTCCCCGGCGAGCCTGTAGTTGGCTCGCTGGGGTCGAACAACAGGCGCGCCGGGGTCCCCGCCGCCGACGTCTTCCCTTTTTCGGTGAGCGTGGGCAATGTGTACGACGGGCCGCTCGACCTGCTGCTGGACCTGATCCGCAAGCAGGACATCGATATCTACGATATTCCCATCGCGCAGATCACCGCCCAGTACCTGGCTTACGTCGAGCATATCCGCAACTTCGATATCGACCTGGCGGCGGAGTTCATCTACATGGCCTCGCTGCTCATCCATATCAAGTCGAAGATGCTGCTGCCCAAAGATCCCAGCGCTGCGGCCGACGAGCAGGACCCGCGCATGGAGCTGGTGCAGCGCCTGCTCGACCACGAGCGCTTCAAGCAGGCCGCACAGATGCTGCTGCAGAAGCAGCAGCTCGAAGACGCCGTGCTCAGCAATCCGGCGCTCAGGGAGTTTCGTAACGACGAGGGCGCCGAACCGGAGCTCGCCGCCGATGTGGTCGACCTGGTGCGCACCTTTCAGCAGGTGCTGGAGCGCGCCAAGGACCGTCCCAGCCTGCAGGTGGACGATGAGAGCGTAAGCGTCGCGCAGATGATCGAGTATGTTCGGCGCCGCCTGATGTTGGAGGACCGTCCCATCCGCCTCAAGCAACTGCTGCGGCATCTGCGCTCGCGTTCGGCGCTGGTCTGCGCGTTTCTTGCCATCCTGGAGATGATCCGGCTGCAGGCCGTCATCTGCCGGCAGGATGCGGTCTTCGGCGAGGTGGTGCTGAAAAAATCCTCCGGCTTCGACCGGCTGGCCGACGAGGGCGGCATTCGCGTGCGGGATGACTGGCAATAGATTTACAAATATGAATGTGAATTGATCCAGACTGAATCATGAGCCTGAAAGCACAAGTCGAAGCCTTGATTTACGCGGCGGAGGAGCCCATCACGCTGGACCAGCTTGGCGTGCTGCTCAAAGATGCGGTGCTCGCCGGGCTTGCCGCTGCGCGCGAGCAGGCGGGACTTTCTTCTTCGCCGGACGAAGTACAGGCCGGAGATTCGCCCGCCGGGCCCACTCAGCAGCCTGAGCTCGATGCCGCCTGGGAACAGGAGTTGAGCGGCCTTGATCCGGAAAGATCGACCGAGCAGCAAGCCCCCTGGGAGGATGACGAGCCGTTCTTCGCCATGGAATCCACGACGCTTTCGGAATCCGAAGAGGACGCCGCCGAAGCCTCATCGCCTGCACCGCAACAGTTCGCCGCCGTAACGCCGCCGCAATCGGTGGGCCGGAAGCGCCAGGCGAAGAAATCCGAGCAGGAGATCGCCGAAGACAAAGCGGTGCGGACGCGCCTGCGCGAAGTCCTCGCCGAACTGGTCGCCGACTACGCCTCCGAGGAGCGCGGCATGGAGGTCCGCCAGGTTGCCGGTGGCTATCGCATGGCCACGAAGCCCGAGCACCATGACCTGGTCCGCGCCTTCGCCAAGGGCCTCAAGCCGCCGATTCGCCTCTCGCTCGCCGCCCTGGAGACGCTGGCCGTCATCGCCTACAAGCAGCCGGTCACCGCGCCGGAGATCGCTGAGATCCGCGGCGTCGATTCGGCCGGCGTCCTGGGAACGCTTCTCGACCGCAAGCTCATCACCACCGCCGGACGCAAGCAGGTGATTGGCCGCCCCATGCAGTACAAGACGAGCAAGGAGTTTCTGCTGCGCTTCGGCCTGAACGACGTGAACGAGCTGCCCAGCATGGAGGAGTTCTCGCAGCTCGCCTTCGAGTCGGCGATTGAGGAGCCCTCGGGCAGAGAGCCAGCAAACCCGGCTGACGCGAACCCTTTGAAAGATGCCACCGCGCCGGGAGAACTGCCGGAACCGACTGATTAGTCCGAAAACTGCTCCACTCAAGCCAACAGAGGCTTAAATGGGCCACCCGACCGTAACTTTATTTGAACCTTATCTTGACGATCGCCGGATGGCGAACGGAAGAATCGAAAGCAGAGGACATGGAACCAAAAGCGGAACGACTACAGAAGGTCCTGGCAGCGGCAGGGCTGGCTTCGCGGCGCAAGGCCGAGGAGTTGATCGCCGCCGGCCGGGTCTCGGTCAACGGGCACGTCGTCACCGAGCCGGGCACCAAAGCCGATCCGCGCCTGGATGAGATCCGCGTCGATGGCCAGCTGCTTCGCGGGCCCGAGCGCCACGTCTACCTGGCCGTCTACAAGCCCAAGGGCTACATGACCACAGTCAGCGATCCGGAGGGCCGCCCCACGGTGATGGACCTGCTCAAGGGAGTCGAGGAGCGCGTCTTTCCGGTTGGCCGTCTCGACTACATGAGCGAAGGCCTGCTGCTGCTGACCAACGACGGCGACCTGATGGCGCAGCTCACACGCGCGGGCTCGCACGTTGCAAAGACCTATATGGTCAAGGTCAGCGGCAAGCCTACCGATGAGGCGATCGACAAACTTCGCAACGGCATCATGCTTCCTCCCGAGCCCGGCCTCACCGGCGCGCGCGGTAAAAAGCAGCCAGGCGTGGAGCGCCGCTCGTTTGCCGTACGCACCCGGCCCGCGGCCATTCAGCTCGCCGTGGACCAGGAGAACCCGTGGTTTGAGGTGACCCTTACCGAGGGCCGCAACCGCCAGCTCCGCCGCATGTTCGAGCAGATCGGCCACCACATCGAGAAGATCAAGCGCATCCGCTACGGCTCGCTCACGCTCGACCTCGAACCCGGCGAGTTCCGCCACCTCACCCCCAAAGAGGTCAACCAACTTCGAAAGTCGCTCGAAGTGCCGTTCAAGCCAAAGCCGATCAAGGTGAAGCAGAAGCACGCTCGCCCCGAACGGCCGGAGCGCACGCCGCGTCTCGATGCTGCGCGCTTCGTCAAGGGCCGCCGCGGTAAGATTGCCGCGGAATCCGAGACCGCCGCGGCAACCGCCAAGCCGCGACGGGCAGCCGGCGGCTTTGAGCAAAGCGCTGCCGCTCCGGCATTCGGCCGAGGCTCTGAGCGCCGCCCGTTCCGGGCACGCGAAGAGCGCCGGCCCGCCGGAAAGTTCGGCACACCGCGCGGCCCGGAGTTCCCGCGCAGGGAGCGCCCCGAAGGTCGCGCGGCAGAGCGAGATGAGCGCTACGCAGCAACCGGGCCCCACACTCGCCCGTCTTCGGCGGATCTTGGAGGAAAGCGGCCCGTAGCGCGAAAGCCAAGGCCTGGGTTTGCCTCGTTCGAGCGCGGCGCCGCGGCCAGGCCCGATCGGCGTTTTTCCAAAGGCCCCGGCAAGCCCGGGGTCCCCAGCAAACCCGCTACTGGTTTGCTGGGGCGGAAGCCGGAGCGCGGCGAGATACGCCCCGCCGAGGACTTCAAGCGCGGCAAGTTCAAGCGCGAAGAATTCAGGAGCGGCGGCCGTGACCGAGGCGAATTTGAGCACAAGGAGAAGGCCGCTTTCGGCGAGCGCGGCTCCAGACCTCGCGAAGGCTTTGGCTCGCGGCCCGCGGGCGCAGCTTCAGGAAAGCCGGGCCGTGGCGATTTCAAACGCGCAAGCGGGGGCGGATTCAAGCGCGCAGGCGGCGCGAAGTTCCAGCGCGAAGGCTTCAAGGGTAAAGGTCCGGAGTCTCGAGCTCCGGAGGACCGCGCTCTGGAGGGCCAACGTCCCAAGCGACCGGTCAAGCGCACCGGCTTTGATCGCCCAAGCGGCGGGCGATTCGGGCGGCCCAGCGGCGGAGGCACTGGCCGGCCCTCATCTCCTCGTCGCGGCGGCGGCGCGCCACGCCCGCCTCGCCGTCCTGAGCGTGAATAACAGCCGGCGAAAAGGTAAAATCAGGGCGCCCGGCAACCGGTAATCGGCTTGCTGGGCTGCGGGGTCCCCAGCGCGCCTGTCGTTGGCGTGCTGGGGCAGGGGAGCAGCTATGGGCAAGTTTGCGGAGTTGGTGCCGGAACGGGTGCGTGCTCTGGCCTCCTACGTTCCCGGCAAGCGGATCCAGCAGGCAGAGGCCGAGTCCGGCGTGAAGATGATCAAGCTGGGCTCTAACGAAAACCCCTTCGGCCCCTCGCCGCTTGCGCTCAACGCAATTAAGGCCGCCGCAGGCGGGATCCATATTTATCCGGACAACGAGACCGTTACGCTGCGCGAGCGGCTGGCCGTGCATCACGGCGTCATGTTCGAACAGGTCATCGTTACCGCCGGCGCCAACAATCTGCTGGACATCCTGGCGCGCACCCTGCTTGCGCCTGGGTTCAACGCGGTCACCAGCGAGCGCTCCTACATCCTCTACCCCATCGTCACCCGCTCGGCGGGCGCCGAACTGCGCCAAGTCCCCATGCGCGACGACGGCTATGACCTCGACGCAATCTGTGATGCCATCGACTCCGATACCCGGCTGGTCTTCATCGCCAATCCCAACAATCCCACCGGCTCCATCGTGACCGCCCAGGAGATGGACCGCTTCCTCGACCGGCTTCCGGAGAATGTGGTGGTCGCGCTCGACGAAGCCTACTTCGAATATGCCGACTGGCTCGCGCGCGAGCGTGGCGTGGACTACTCGCACTCCGTGGACTATGTTCGCCAGGAGCGCAACGTCGTGGTGCTGCGCAGCTTCTCCAAAGCCTACGGGCTCGCCGCTCTGCGCGTGGGCTACGGCCTGGGCCCGGCCGAGCTCATCAACTTTCTTGCCCGCCTGAAGACGCCGTTCGTGGTCAGCAGCCTCGGCGAGGCCGGCGCCATGGCCGCCCTCGATGACCGCGAGCACTATGAGCGCTCCATGCGCAGCAACGCGGCCCAGCTCGCCACTGTCTCGCGACACCTGCGCGAGCTCGGGTTTGCGCCGGTGGAAAGCTGGGGCAACTTTGTCTACTTCGATACCGGAGAAGACGCCACCGCGCTGGACCGCCGGCTGCAGAGCCACGGCATCCTGGTCCGCCCGCTCAACGGAAGCTGGGGCGCGCGCACGGCCATCCGCGTCACCATCGGTTCGCCCCAGGAAAACCAGAGTTTCCTCGAGGCGCTCCGGGACGTCACTCGCGGCGCAATCGCGGGGTAACTAGAATTACCTATCAGGGAGAAGAAGAACTCTAGAAGCAGTGGTGCCCCACATCTGCCGCAGTTAGCAGATGTGGGGCTTTTGATTTTGATATTGGCTGAATACAAAAGAACGCGAGCTTACTGGATTGGCAGCGAGTTCACCGACACGCCCAGTAGGCACTTCACGGGCACGGGACGCCCGTACATCTTCGCCGGCTCGAACATCCATTTCGCCAGCCCCTCCAATACCAGCCGGTTCAGGTCGGGGTCCGGAGTCTGCAGGATGCGCAGCTTCTCCCACTGACCGTTCCGGTTGATCACGCCGAAGACCACCACCCTGCCTCCGTTCCCCCTGCGTGCCGACTCCGGGGTGATGAGCGGAAGCGACTTGGTGATTGCGTAGGGAGGATCCAGCGTGCCCAGCGTCGGCACCGGCGGCTCGGAGGAGTTCGGGTCGCGGCTCGTGTCAATTGCGTACTGTAGCGGCCAACTGGAACGTACGCCCGCATCGGCCATATCGAGATAGACCGTGTAGGAGGCGCGATCGGTGAAGATGCCGTAGTCTTTGAAGGCGCCGCCGCTTGCGCCGTTGGCCACGATAGTGAATCCGTAGCTGGCTTGCGGCTTAGGGTTAACCGGCACGCTGGCGCGGGTGGTCCGCCCGCCGCTGGCGCTGCCGCCCTGAATTGTAATGCCCCCGAACGGGCTGCTGCCAGTGCCGGTGCCTGCTCCCAGGCCGGTCCCGCTGCCGGCGGAGGTACCCCCGCCAGTGCCGCTGCCGGTCCCTGTACCGCTACCTGTTCCAGCAGCCGCTAAGCCGGTTCCGGTTGCGTGGCCGGTACCCGTGCCCGCTCCGGT
>WNGE01004179.1_pt1 | contig 19426 bp, 18 predicted proteins | sample 5400651 | NCBI WGS metagenome assembly WNGE01 (sample SAMN13153370, study PRJNA577476) | soil metagenome | isolation source: 60 cm soil or saprolite under grassland replicate 2 | place: USA:California | collected 2016-06-15
AAGAAAGAGGACTAGTGTGACGGCGCCGAGCGGATCGCTTTCGATGTTCTTTGGCGCCATGCCCGTCGTCCTTCGGGACGAGTTGCTCGCGGCGTTCGCTCAGATCGTCAAGAACTTTCGAGAGCGGCGTTGGGAGCCCGCCGAGTTGAACGGCGGCAAGCTCTGCGAGGTCGTTCACGCGATCTTGCGCGGCTACATCGACGGAAAGTATCCGACCCGGGCGAAGAAGCCTAGGAACATGCTCGATGCGTGCAAGAAGCTCGAGCAAGACGGGGCGGCCGCTCCCCGTTCGATCCAGATCCAGATCCCAAGGATGCTAGTCGCGCTCTACGAGATCAGGAACAACCGCAACGTCGGACACGTCGGCGCCGACGTCGATCCAAACCACATGGACGCGGTATGCGTGCTCCAGATGTCGAAGTGGATCGTCGCCGAACTCGTGCGCGTTCTGCACGACGTGGATATCGACACGGCGACGGAAATCGTGGACACGCTAGTCGAGCGAGAAACCCCATTGATCTGGGAGGTCAACGGCCGCAAGCGGGTCCTCCACACGAGCCTCAAGATGAGGCCGAAGACGTTACTGCTGCTGTACGCGTCGAATGGCGCCGTGTCGGATCGCGATCTCGTGTCGTGGCTGGAACACTCCACCGCGAGCGTGTATCGGCGGGACGTCCTACGGCCGGCGCACAAGGAACGGCTGATCGAGTACGACGAGACGACCGGAACCGTCCATCTCTCGCCGCTGGGCGTTGCTTACGTCGAGGACGAATTACTACCGAAGGTCGCCTAAAGCTCGATTGTCGGCAGATCCAGCTCGTCGGCGCGCTCCATCGCCGCGAGCGCGATGGCCAGGTCTTGGATCGCCAACCCGGTCGAGTCGAAGATCGTGATGTCGTCCTTCGACTGACGACCCGGCGCCGTTCCCGCGAGGACGTCGCCGAGCTGCGTCACGTCATCCTGGGTGATCGCACCTGTCTCGACTGCGTGCGCGAGGTCACCGTTGTGGCTAGCTTGTTCCCAGTCGTCGGCGTAGAGCCGGACACGGGCCTCTGGATCATTAGTTATTTCCGATCCCGGCTGTTCCCAGTCGTCGCAGAAGACGTGAGTACGGGCCAACTCGGCGAACGCGATCTCGGCCTTACCCGGGCCGTCGGCGCCCATCAGGCTGACGTGCTGTCCCGGCTGCAGCGAGCCTTCCGGGAGCAGGATCTCGTGTCCAGGCGTCACGGTGACGAGCAAGTCGGCGGCGAGCGCCTCCTCGCGCGAGCTCGCCAAGTCGGCGCCGAGCTCGTCGGCCACAGCGCGTGCGCGCTGCTCGTCGACGTCCCAGAGCATGACGCTGCGACCACGAGCCAGGAACGTCTTTGCCGCGGCCCTGCCGTTGACGCCCGCGCCGATCACCGCCGCAGTCTCAGCGTCTTGGCGGCCGAGCGTCTCGGCGGCGAGCACGGCTGCGGCTCCCGTCCGCAATGCCGTTACGGCGCCGGCGTCGAGCGCCGCGCGTAGTGACCCGTCGGAGGCGTTCGAGAGCAGGACGAGCCCGGTGACGGTAGGCAGGCCGCGCGCCGGGTTGCCCGGAAAGGACGTCACCCACTTCAGCAACGCGTGGCCGGCGCCCAGCGCAGGCATCGCCCGGAAGTCCCCGGCCGGATACGCCGGCACGTAGACCTTCGGCGGCATCGACCATTCCCCCCGCGCGTACGCCACGAATGCTTCGCGTACGGCCTCGACCGCGCGCTCCGCGGAGACGGCGGCCTCGACGTGCCGCGCCGAGAAGACGGGGATCACTGGGTTTTGACGACGGCGATCAGCTGGTCGATCGACTCCTTCGCGTCACCGAAGAGCATCACCGTTTTTGGGTTCACGAAGAGTGGGTTCTCGATCCCCGCGAAGCCAGGGTTCATCGAGCGCTTGAGGACGACGACGGTCTGCGCCTCATCGACGTTCAGGATTGGCATTCCGTAGATCGGGCTGCCCTGGTTGGTGCGGGCGTCCGGATTCGTGACGTCGTTCGCGCCGATCACGAGCGCGACGTCGGTGCGCGGGAACTCGCTGTTCGCCTCATCCATCTCCTTCAACTGCGGGTAGGGCACGTTCGCCTCGGCGAGGAGCACGTTCATGTGTCCAGGCATCCGCCCGGCCACCGGGTGGATCGCGTAGCTGACCTCGACCCCGCGCGCCTCGAGCAGATCGGCCAGTTGCCGCACGTCGTGCTGGGCCTGCGCTACAGCCATGCCGTAGCCGGGAACGAAGACGACCTTGTGCGCGTAGGCGAGCATCACCGCGACGTCGTCGGCGGTCGCCGAGCGAACGGCGCCGCCGTCTGTGTCGGCTGCGGCCGCCGCTGCGCTCGGGCTGACCTGGCCGAAGGCACCGAAGAGCACGTTCGCGATCGACCGGTTCATCGCCCGGCCCATGAGGATCGTCAGCAACGTTCCCGAGGCGCCCACGAGCATGCCGCTCACGATCAGCACGTTGTTCTCGAGCTCGAAGCCTGTCGCGGCCGCGGCGATGCCGGTAAAGGCGTTCAGCAGCGAGATCACGACCGGCATGTCGGCGCCCCCGATCGGGAGGACGAAGAGCACGCCGAAAAGCAGCGAGCCGAGGATCACGGCCACGATCAGCCACTGCTCCTCCGCGCCGGCGACGATCGCCACCCCCGCGGCGACGATGGCCGCGAGAAGCAAGGCGTTGACGGCCTGCTGACCGGGGTAGACGATCGGTCGTCCTTGGATCAGCGCCTGCAGCTTCGCGAAGGCGACCATCGATCCCGCGAACGAAATCGACCCGATCAGTGCCGAGAGGATGATCGAGACGCTGATGTCACCGTGCAGCCGGCCGGGATCGGGAGCGCGAACGTGAAACTCGCCGAGCGAGATCAAGGCCGCCGCGCCGCCGCCGACGCCGTTGAACAGCGCCACCATCTGCGGCATCGCCGTCATCTTCACGCGCCGCGCCGCAACGGCTCCGAAGCTCCCGCCGACGGCCATGCCGACGACGATCTCCCAGTAGCTGACCACCGACTTCTGCGCGAAGGTGACCGCAATCGCGATCAGCATCCCGACCGCGCCGATCCAGTTTCCGCGCCGCGCAGTCGCCGGGTGCGAGAGGAACTTAAGCGCCAGGATGAAGGCGACGATCGTCGCCAGGTAGGCGAAGTTAGTCGCTACCTGGCCCAATGCCACCTCATTGGGTCGGAGGAACCTCCCGCTTGCTCAGGTCCTCCTTCGCGGCTCCGCCGTCGTGGGCCGTCCGCTCTGCCGTAGGCGGCTCGCGCTTCTTGAACATCTCGAGCATGCGGTCCGTGACGACGAAGCCGCCGACGACGTTCGCCGAGGCGAGCACGACGGCGACCAGCCCGACGACGGTCGTGAGCGTGTCCTTGTGGCCAAGCCCCGCGACGAGCATCGCGCCGACGATCACGATCCCGTGGATCGCGTTCGTTCCCGACATCAGCGGCGTGTGCAGCAGCGTCGGCACCTTCGAGATCACCTCGAAGCCGAGGAAGATCGCGAGCACGAGGATCGTCACCTCGAATGAGAGCAACAGCCCATGACTCATCGGATCGGCCCCCTTTCGGTCTTGACCGCTCCGGCCAGTCCCGGCACCTTCCCCCCACCCAGGGTGGGGACCTTTTGCCCGCCCCCCTCGGGGGCGACGATACCGCGGCTCGGTCGAACGCGGTGTGCCGATTCTGTGACGAAGCGTTCACACGTGGCCCTTGGGGTCACGCCGCGACCTCTTCCTTGCGCGTGACGCAGGCCGACGCGGTGATCTCGTCATCCCAGTCGAGCGTCAGTTGACCCTCCGGGGCCAGATGCTGGAGCAGGGCGAGCACGTTCCGCGAGTAGAGCTGGCTCGCGTGAAACGGCATCGTGCTCGGCAGGTTCGTGTAGCCCAGGATCGTCACGCTTTCGCGGACGACGGCCTCGCCGGGCTCCGTCAGCTCGCAGTTTCCGCCGGCCTCGGCGGCGAGGTCGACGATCACCGATCCCGGGCGCATCGCCGCGACCGCGGACGCCGGGATCAACCGTGGCGCCGGTCGCCCGGGCACGAGCGCGGTCGTGATCACGGCGTCGAACTCCGGCAGCCGCGCCTCGAGCGCCTTTTGCTGCCGTTGCTGCTCCTCCTCGGCCAACTCCTGTGCGTAGCCGCCGGCCGTTTCTTCGCCGGTTACGCCTAGGTCGAGGAAGGTGGCCCCAAGGCTTTCGACCTGCTCGCGCACGATCGGCCGCACGTCGAACCCGGAGACGACCGCGCCGAGCCGCCGCGAAGTCGCGATCGCCTGGAGTCCGGCGACGCCGGCGCCGAGCACGAGCACCTTGGCCGGCGCGACCGTGCCGGCGGCCGTCATCAGCATGGGGAAGAACTTCGGCAAGCGGTCGGCGGCGAGGAGTGCCGCCTTGTAGCCGGACACCGTCGCCTGTGAAGACAGCGCATCCATTGCCTGTGCGCGGGTGATCCTGGGGATCGATTCCATCGCAAAGGCAACGACTCCGCGCTCGCTCAGGCGGTCGATGCCCTCGCGGTCGGTCAGCGGCTCCAGGAAGCCGATCAGGATCTGGCTGTCTCGGAGCCGGGCCGCCTCGTCCGCCGAGGGGGACTGCACCTTGACCACGGCCTCGGCCGAGTACGCATCGTCGACGAGCGCCGCACCCGCTTGCTCGTAGTCGGGATCCGGAAAGCTCGCCGCTTCACCGGCGCCGCGCTCGACCGCGACCTCGAAGCCGCCTCCAGCGAGCCGCTTGACCGTTTCGGGAACGAGCGCCACGCGCCGTTCGCCGGCAGCCGTCTCGCGAGGAACCCCGACCTTCATCCGCAGGCAACTCTAAAGCCGCGCCCGGAAGCGGCCGTCGCACAACCGGCACAAAGGCGTCACCCACGCGTGCGCGGGAGCTCGATACGCTCGCCGCGGGGAGGAGGCCGGGCGAACCTCAATAGCGGCGGGATGCAGCTCAACAAAGGAACCGAACGCGAGCCGCAGTAGATTGCGGGCTGTGGCCGGCCCGAGCGAACAGCGCCTCGCCGAGATCGCCGACAGCTTCTTCCGACCCGCGATTCGCGATCTCGTCCCATACGAGCCCGGCAAGCCCGTGGAGGAGGTCCAGCGCGAGCTCGGGCTCGACCGGGTCGTCAAGCTCGCCTCGAACGAGGGACCGTTCGGCCCCTTCCCGGCCGCGCTCGAGGCGATCGCGCGTTCTGCCCCCGAGCTGAACCGCTACCCAGACGGTGGCGCGTACCGCCTCCGGTCCGCGCTGGCCGAGCTCCACGATCTTCGTTTCGAGGAGGTCGCCGTCGGCGCAGGCTCCGACGGGCTCGTCGACGGCCTGTCGCAAATCGCCCTCGACCCTGGGGACGAGATCGTCTGCGGCTGGCCGTCGTTCCCGAGCTACGGAATCGATGCTCGCAAGCTCGGCGCGGTCCCGAAGATAGTGCCCTTGCGCGACGAGCGCTACGACCTCGAGGCGATGCTCGGCGCGATCACGCCCCGGACGAAGCTCGTCTACGTCTGCCACCCGAACAACCCGACGGGGACGATGAACACCCGCGCCGAGCTCGATGCCTACTTCGACGGCGTTCCCGACCATATCCTCACCGTCCTCGACCAGGCGTACTTCGAGTACATCGACGACCCGGACTACGCCGACGGGATCGCGGAGTACCTGAAGGCGGGTCGCCGGGTCGTCGTCCTGCGGACCTTCTCGAAGATCTTCGGGCTTGCCGGGCTTCGCGTCGGCTACGCGCTCGCCCCGCCCGCCGTGGTCACCGCTCTCGGCAAGGTACGGCGTGCCTTCGACATCACGACCCCCGCACAAGAAGCCGCGCTCGCGAGCCTAGGCGACGCGCAGGAAGTCGAACGCCGCCGCCTCGAGAACGCCGAGCAGAGAACTGAGGTCGAGCGAATCCTGCGCGACCACGGCCTCGAGCCGGCCGGGCCGGCCGTGGCGAACTTCCTCTACTGCGACCTGGGCGAGGATTCGCGGCCCCTGTTCGAGCAGCTGCTGCGCGAGGGGGTGATCGTCCGGCCCACGCACGGCTTCGGCGGCCCGACGGCGATCCGGGTGACGGTCGGAACCGCCGAGGAGAACGCATTTCTCGCCCAAGCGCTCGACCGGGTTTCGGCGATGGCCGCCAAGGCCGGCTAGCGGAGTTGGCGGAAACCGACTTGTCCGAAAAACCCCCCTTTCGGGTCGACAACACCCTGTTACCGTTTCGGAGGCCGTGAGCCGCCACCTGATCGGCCGCCGCCTCGGGCTACTCGGGCGAGAGCCGGGCTTCCGCGCGCTGTTCCTAGCCACGCTCGGCTCGGGACTCGGGACCTGGCTGGCCCTCGTCGCGCTGCAGATCGACGTACTCAGGCGAACCCATTCGCCGCTGTGGATGAGCGCGCTGTTGATCGCGGACATCCTGCCGACGCTGCTCGTCGGGATCCTGGCGGCGCCGCTCGTCGACCGCCTCTCGCGCCGCGGCTTGATGATCGGCGCCGACCTCGTCCGCTTCGGCGTCTTCTGCGCGTTGCCCTTCGCGCCGAATGCGACCACGATCGTTGGGCTGGCGGCCGTGATCGGAATCGCGACCGGCTTCTTCCGGCCCGCCGTCTACGCGGGCCTTCCGAACCTCGTCGCGGACGAGGACCTGCCGCGGGCGAACTCGCTGCTCCAGATGATCGACAACTCGACTTGGGCAATCGGCTCCCTCGTCGGCGGCGCCCTCGTCGCAGCGCAGGGGCCGCACCTCGCCTACTGGATCAACGCCGCCACCTTCCTCGTGTCCGCCGGCCTACTGGCGCAGATTCCGCGGCGGTTGCTTCAGGAGGCCAGGGCGGAGACACGCGGCCACTGGCGCGATCTCGCCGACGGCCTGGTGCTCGTGCGCCGCTCGCGGGCGCTGCTGACGGTCTTGATCGCCTGGAACGTCGGGATGGTCGCCAACGCCTTCGTCAACGTCGGCGAGCCGTTTCTCGCCACGGACTCCTTCTCCGCCGGCAGCTTCGGCCTCGGCCTGATGATGGGGTCCGCGGGGATCGGGCTCGCGGCCGGGGCGTACCTGGCGGGCTCGTGGATCGACGCGCGCGGGCTCGCGAACGTCTATGGCGCCTCGCTCGGCCTGATGGCCCTCGGCGTCGCCGGCGCCGCCGCGTCGCCCAACGTCTGGGTCGCGGCGGTCTGCGTGATCGTCTCGGGGGCCGGCAACGGAGCCGCGATCGTCTGCAACGCGTTGCTCGTCCAGCGCGGGGCGCCGGACCGGTTCCGCGGGAGAGCGTTCACGGTCCTGATGAGCTCGAACGTCACGTTTCTCGCGCTCGGCATGGTGCTCGCCGGCCGGCTGACTGAGGCGTTCGGCCCGCGCTGGGTCTGGGGCGGCGCCGCGATCCTCTCGACCGTGGCCGCAGTGGTCGGCTTCACGCTCGCGCGCGGAGCCGCCGAGGCGCCACGCCAGGCCGCCGCGCCGCCGCAGCCGCCGGTCGGGCCGGAGCCCGCCATCGAGGCGCACGGCGGCGCACGCCAACGCGCGGTCTAGGCCACTAGCATGGTGAACATGGCGGCCCGCCGCGACTTCACCCGGGAGTCGCTCGCTGCGGGTGTCCGAGCGGGCGAGAAGCGCGCTCTCGCGCGGGCGATCACGCTCGTCGAGAATTCGGACCCGCTCGCCTACGAGCTCGTTCGCGACGTCTACCCCGAAACGGGGCGCGCCTACGCCGTCGGGATCACGGGCCCTCCCGGCGTCGGCAAGTCGAGCCTGATCTCGTCGCTCGTCCGCCACGTCCGCGAGCACGGCAAGACAGTCGGTGTCATCTCCGTCGACCCCTCGAGCCCGTTCTCGCAGGGGGCGCTGCTCGGCGACCGGATCCGCCTCTCCGACCACTTCCTCGACCCCGAGGTGTTCATCCGCTCGATGGGGGCGCGCGGACACCTCGGCGGCCTCGCGGAAGCGACGCTGCAGACGCTCCTCATCCTCGACGCCGCCGGCAAGGAGCTCGTCTTTATCGAGACGGTCGGGGCCGGCCAAAGCGAAGTCGAGGTGATCGGGATCGCCGATACCGTCGTGCTCGTGCTGATGCCCGGCTCGGGCGACTCGATCCAGGCGCTGAAGGCCGGGATCATGGAAATCCCGGACGTAATCGCGATCAACAAGATGGATCACCCAGCGGCCAAGACGATGCAGAGCGAGGTGCGGTCGATCCTCTCTCTCGACAAGGACCGCGCGTGGCGGCCTCCGATTGTCCTGACCGACGCGACGCGCGGGGAGAACGTGCCGAAGCTCTGGGAGCACATCGAAGCGCACCGCGCCTTCCTCGTCGACGAGGGACTCCTGGAGCAGCGGCGTCGCGAGCATCTCGCCGGCGAGGTGTTCGCAGTTGCGTCGGCGCGCGCGAAGGTGCATCTCGAGCGCGCCGTCGCCGGGGATCCCGAGCTGCGCCGGCTGCTCGACGAGGTGCAGAGCCGAGAGCTCGACCCGCTCACCGCGGTTCGAGAGATCATTGACAAGGTGTTCCACCTTGGCGACGGAAACCACAGGCCCGACACTCACTGAGATCGAGGCCGCTCGGCGCAGTCTCGCCAACGTCGCGCGCGAGACGCCGGTCTACGCGTCGGACACGTTCTCCCGGCTGGCAGGGCGTGAGGTCGTCCTCAAGGCCGAGAACCTGCAGCGGACCGGCTCATTCAAGGTTCGAGGCGCCGTCACTCGGATCGCCGCCCTAACCGAATCGCAACGTGCCGCCGGCGTCGTCGCCGCGAGCGCCGGCAACCACGGCCAGGCCGTTGCGTGGGCGGCTCGCGAGGCTGGGATCCCCGCAGCGATCTTCGTCCCGCAGGACGCGCCGATGGCGAAAGTGGAGGCCTGCCGCAACTACTCGGCAGACACCGAGCTGACCGGGCTGACCTTCGAGGAGGCGCTGGCTGCTGCGCTCGCGTACGCGGAGGAGACCGGTGCTACCTTCGTCCATCCCTATGAAGACGAGGCGGTGATCGCCGGTCAGGGCACGATCGGGCTCGAGCTCGCTGAACAGGTTCCGCAGGCGGAGACGGTGCTGGTGCCCGTAGGCGGCGGCGGGCTCGCATCCGGCATCGCGCTTGCGCTGCGGGCGGTGAAGCCGGGGGTCCGCGTCGTCGGCGTCGAAATCCGGCGCGACCGATACACGATCGCCGACGGAATCGCGGTCAAGCAGCCGGGCGAGCTCACCTCGGCGATCCTCGACGACGTTCTCGACGACATGATCACGGTCTCCGACGAGGAGATCAGCGAGGCGATCGTGCTCCTGCTCGAGCGCTCGAAATTCGTCGTCGAAGGCGCCGGGGCGGTTGGGGTCGCCGCGCTGATCGCCCGACGCGCGGGCGGTTCGGGGCCGGCGGTCGCGCTGCTGTCGGGCGGGAACATCGATCCGACGATGCTGATTTCGGTGATGCGCCACGGCCTTACCGCCGCGGGGCGCTACCTGGTCGTCCGTACGCAACTGGCCGACCGGCCGGGCGAGCTGATCAAGCTGCTCTCGCTCGTCGCCGAGGAGCGGGGCAACGTGATCGCGGTCGAGCACCACCGCGAGGGGATGGACATCCCGGTGAGCGCGACCGAGGTCGAGCTGACGCTCGTGACCCGCGACGAAGAGCACTGCCGGCAGCTGCTCGCCGCGATGGCCGAGCGCGGCTACACGCTCCAGCGGCTGGGGTAGTGCACCCGTCAGCAAGTTCCGGCACGCGCCCGGCGGCGTCTCGCCGCCCGTGGCCGCGTCCTCGGTCGCCCCGATAGGACCACTATCGGGACTCCTGCGTCCTTGCCACGAACGACGATCCATCCCCCGGATCACGCACCAAACTTACGGACGGGTGCACTAGCTCCCGCAGCGGCGGAAGCCGACGGTGGAGCCGCCGCGCTCCTCCCAGGCTCGCATGCCGCCGTGCAGAACGGGCCGCGCGTCGACCCCGGCGGCCGCCAGCACGCTGGCGGCGACCGCCGCGCGCGCACCGCTTTCGCAGATCGTCACCACCGGCCGCCCTTCCCTGAGCTCGTCGCCGTACTCCCGTACGAGGCGGTAGGGGATGTTGCGGCTGCCCGGGATGAACCCGTCGTCGCGCTCGTGAAGCTCGCGGACGTCGATCACTTCGACCGCGTCCTCGGCCAGCAGCCGTTCGAGCTCGTCCACCTCGACCGCAGGCAGCGTCTCGGTCTCGGGACCGCGGAGCACGTAGCCGCGCAGCTCGCCGAAACCGACGGCGCGTAACCGCCGGGCCGCGTCCTCCGCCTGCTCGCGGGAAGTCGCCAGGATCAGCGGGTGCTCGTCCTCGAGCAGCACGAACGCAGCCCTCGTCGCGAAGCCCTTGCGCTCGAGCGGAACGTTGATCGCGCCGGCTGCATGACCTGCTCCGAAGAGCTCCGCCTGGCGGACGTCGAGGATCGGCGGCTCGAGCGCGTCCCGCTCCTCGAGCGGCTCGGGCGCGCCGAGGAAGGGACCGCGGTTGAGCTCGACGATCCGCTCGAGGTTCGGAGGCCGCGGCGAGCGCGTCAGCGCCGACTCGGTCACGAACTCGTCCTCGCCGCCGACGGTGAGCATCGGGTTGAACCGGCGCTCGAAGCCGATCGTCGTCGAGGCCTTCGAGCTCATCGACGCGCCGCAGAGCGAGCCCGCGACGTGACCGGGGAAGACTTCGACCCCGTCCGCTAGTTCCAGTAGCCGTTGCAAGCTCTCGTAGAGTTCGCGCGCTCCGTCCACGGCTTCGACCGCCAGGTCCGGCCGGGCGGCGTCGCCGACGAAGAGCGAGTCGCCCGTGAGGACGAGCCAGGGCTCTTCGGCCCGGGTCCGGTCGAGGATCGCAAAGCAGCAGTGCTCGGGCCGGTGGCCAGGAGTGTGGAGCACGCGCAGAGCCACGTTGCCGAGCACGATCTCCTGTCGGTCCTCGAGCGGATCGTGCTCGTAGGCGGCTTCCGCGGCCGGATGGATTGAAACCGGGACCCCGTGCTCGAGCGCCAGGCGCCCGTGACCCGAGACGTGGTCGGCGTGCGTATGCGTCTCGAGCGTGCGCACGATTCGCACGCCCTCCTGTTCCGCCGCGCTCAGGTACTGCTCGATCGCGTAGGCGGGATCGACGACGATCGCCTCACGCGTCTCCGAATCGCCGACGAGATACGACGCGCAGCCGAGGTCGTCGTCGACGAACTGCCTGAAGATCACGCCTTCGACCGTAACATCGGCCGCGGCTTGTTTTCTTGAAGCATTAAGGCTGTAGGAGCCACCGCCGGAGCGCCAGGAACAGGCCCCCAGCGATCACGGCCGCGCCGCCGAGCGAGGCCAGGATGATCACCCAGGCGGAGGCGCCGGAGCCGCCGCCGGACGAGGCGGGGAGGACGTAGCCGTTGGCGGCCGCAACTCGCCTGACGGCGACCGTTGTGTCCTGACCGAGTTGCTCGAGGTCGTTCGTGTTCGGCTTCGCGAGCCGCGCGAGAGCGGGCTTTCCCTTGGCGGCGTCCGGCCCGTTGACACCGAAGCCGTTCGGCATCGAGACGACCAGCGTGCCTTTGAAGCTCCCGAACTGGAGCAGTTCCTTGCCGAGGAACTCCGCGTAGGTCTGCGGTTTTTGCCAGAGGCTCTGGATCAGACCGAGGTCGCTCGGCTGCGAGATCACCGCTACCTTGACCGGGCGCTTCAGCTGCGCCGCCGCCTGGGTCTGGGCGAGGAGGTCGCGCCCGGCGGTTGAGGTCCTCGCGTCATTGATCGAGAGGAAGACGTTCGAGAACGGCAGCACGTCGCTGGCGGGGTCGCCGTTGGCCCCGGCGCCGTCGGCCACAAGCCCTGCCGCGACCGCGGCAAGCAGAAGCGCGACGCCGAATCTCACCCAGGCATCATGCGCTACCCGATCGTGTCGCGAAGCAGAAGCGCGACGATCACGATCGCGGCGGCACCGGCGCCGAGCGCGGCGAGCGCGAGGCAGAGCCGGACCAAAATGTCCCGGCTCATCCGTTCGCCTTGTCGACGAGGAGCACCGTGAACGGCTTCTGCCCCGGAGGCGCGATCTGGAAGGACAGGCCCCAGTGGCCGACCATCACGAGCGCCGGCGCGGCGTGGCCGTACGTGCCCGGCGCCGTCTCCGAAAGGTGATAGGCCTGCTGCCCCATCTCCATGTCGAGCATCGCAAAGTCGACGGTCACGTCGGCGTTCCGGACCGGCTGGCCGCCACGCGAGATCGCAACCTGGAACGAGTTCGGGACCGCGGCGCGGTTCGGCGAGACGCGGATCGCGAGCCGGTAGCCGTTCTCGCTGACGACCTTGTCGACCACGCCCGGGCCGACGTGCGCCTTGGCGCCGCCGATCGAGGCGAGCGCTTTCGAGGGCGGCGGCAAGCTCGAGAGCACGGCGGCCGCGAGGACGGCGCCGGAGACGAGCAGCGCCTCGCCGGCGACGAGCCGCCGCAAGAGGCTTGCGGCCGGAGCACCGAGCTCGGGGCGCGTCCCGAAGGCCTTGAAGCGCGGCACGTTCCGGAGCAGGTTGACGGCGGCAAGCAGGAGCGCCGCCGCGAGCAGTGCGATCTTGACCAGCAGCGACTTCCCGTAGGAGGTCTGCCAGAACGAGGCGATCGTCGGCATGTGCTGGACCGCCGAGCCGGTGCCCGCGCCGATCAAGACGAGCACGGACACGAACGCCACGTTCGAGAAGCGCGGAACGCAGACGACGAGAGCCGCGACCAGGCGCGCGGCCGGCAGGCTCGCCGCGAGCACGACCAGCCCGATCAGTCCGCCGATCCAGACAGACCCCGCGACAAGATGGAACCAGTCGAAGGCCAGCGAGGGGCCACGGGGCGAGGTCTGAGCGGCGTGCCCGGCGAGGCCAGGCACGAGCAGGCACGCGGCCGCCGCGCCGAGGGCGCCGGCGAGCGCGAGCACGGCCGCGGTGGAGCGCTGACGCCGCTCGGGTCGGTCGAGCCAGATCGCAATCGCGGCGGCCCCGACAAAGAGCGCGAAGACGAGCTCGAGATCGAGCCAGCCCCGGCCGAAGGCCGAGACGCGGACGAGCGGAAAGAGGGCGCCGAAGCTCCAGAAGGGGCGGAGCGCAAACTCCGCAGTCGAGAGCAGGAAGTAGACCGGGATCGCGAGCAGCGCGACCACCGACGCGGCTCCGAAGGCGACCGTCACAGCCCGCAGCCGCGTCCCCGGTACCCGGGCCACCACCGGCCTGGCGACGACGATTCGCAGGACGAAAAGCCCGATCGCCGCCATCAACGAGAGGAACGCCACCCAGCGCGCGGTCACGAGCCGCGGCGTCGCCGCAGTCTCCGAGGTCGACGGGATCACGAACTGCGGCGCGGGCCCGGCATTCGGTCCGACCGCGAACGTGAAGGCGCCGCGAACCGGGTGGCCGTCGACCGAGATCACCCGCCAGTAGACGAGATACCAACCCTCGGCGAGCTTCTTCAGCGGAACAACCAGTGTGTCGGCGTTCGCCGGCGAGCGGCTGGGCGAGCCGGTCGTCTCCTTGTCGCCCGCCGCGTTCGTCACCGAGACGATTGCAAACCGAGGTTCGACCGCCTCGCTGTAGCGCAGCAGCACCTGCCTCGGCGGTGTGTTGACGATTCGGCTCGCCACGGGCGTCGTTTGAAGCAGGGCAGCATGCGCCCAGGCCGCGGCCGGCAGCATCAGAGACGCTGCGGCGGCGGCGAGGACGATCAGGGCCACGCGTTTCATGCCACCGGCCGGCTCCCTCCGCGAGTCGCCAGCGCAACTCCGCCGAGCAGGACGCCGATCCCGCCGACGACGAGCGCGATGATCGACAGCGTCGAGCTGCCGCCGCCGCCGAGCGACGACTTCGCCTCGATCACCGGTGCCGGCGTGTCCGACGACTCGGGCCCGCTCCAGTCGACCACGGAGCCGTCCGAGTAGGTCTGCCGCACCGCGAACGTGTAGGTCTTGTTTGAGTCCGGGCTGGCGAGGAACTGGAAGATCGCGTCCTCGTCGGTCGGAACGTTGCCGCCGGTCCACGTGATCTTCTGGATGACGGCGTTCTCGCCCGAGCCCGTTTCCTGGAGCTGGCGCTTCCAGCCCGTCTCGGAGACGAACGAGTCGATGCCGAAGCCGCTCGGCGGCGTCAGCTCGATCTTCGTCGTCGTCAGGCCCTCCTTCTCGGTCGGGACGGCGAGCGTGAACAGCTGCAAGGTCTTCGATTTGGTTTCCGGCGGACTGATCTCGGCGTGCGCCCAGGCGCTCGAGACGACTGTGAGGCTGACGGCAGCGACCGTCCCCCCGGCGAGCGCGCGTGCGCGCACGCGATTCGGATGCATGCTCTTTCTCTCCTTTCGTCAGGGGAGCCGCGGCGGTTGCCGCGGCGACGTCAGGAGACGCGGGGCGGACCGCGTGCGCCGAGCGGCGCGGCGAAAGCGGCCGCAGGCAGGAACTCGTTCGTTTGCGGCTGCGCGACAACGACGATCCCGGCGATCCTCCGCGGCCCGGCGATCGAGGCGAGCGTCCGCCGCATCCAGGCGACGAGGTGCTCGAGCGCCGCCGTAAGCGCCGCGGTTACGAGCGAGAGCGCGCCGAGGATCGGAATCGCATTCCGGTGGACCGGCCCCGTGAGGCAGTGCAGCCCATGCCAGCCGAGGCCTTCGCGCCAGTGGATGGTCGACTCGAGATAGGCAAAGGCCGGCATCGAGACCAGCCAGAGGGCGAGCGCCCGCGCGGCCAGCAGCCCGAGCCGCAGCCGCGGCTCCGCGACCAGCGGCCTCGTCTCCAGCAAGCGCCGTTCGCGAACGCCGAGCGCCGCGAGCCAGACGACTGCGGCCGAGAAGGCCACGGAGAGTAAGACCGCGACGACCGCGATCACCGGCAGGGCCGGGCCGCCGGCCTGGTGCGAGAGCTCGGCAGCCAGCGGCGAGGGCGAGATCGCGTACGCGATCGTCCGCGAGCCGAGCACGACGAGCGCGAGCGCGGCGAGCCAGCCTAGCGACCGCTTCATCGAGCCTTCAAGACGTAGGGCACGGTCACGAGCTTGCCGTTCGGCTTGGATTGCAGGAACAGCTTCCACGTTCCTGCGGTCGGCAGCAGGATGCCGATCGTCAGCTTTCCGGGCGCCGAGCTGCGTCCGACGACGCTCGCGCCCGCGATTAGCGAGGTGCAGCCGCTCGCGCCCGGGGCGCAGACGTGAGTGTGGAAGTAGTCGAGCGTGCCGACGTGGAAGAAAATCGCATGCGCGAGCGCGCCGTACCAGGGCACGAAGCGCGTCGGCTTGCCAGCGGCGTCGGTGACGTGCACCGTCATCAGGGTCGCCTGAATTGCTCGTAGCTGCGGGTGCTTAGGTGCCGTGAACGTGAAGCCGCCGATGTGCTGAACGGCGTGGTAGCTGCCGAGCGGCTGCGGCTTCGTCACGCCGCGCACCTGGACGTCCTTGAAGAGCTGGAAGTTCGGGAGCGGCCGCTGCTGCTTCGGGTACACATCGACGATCACGCGGTAGCGGCTCGGCGACGGGAAGACAACCTGCTGCCGGAAACGTCCGCCCGGCTGCATCGGCGGGTGTCGGTGGATGATCGTCGAGAGGTCGTCGCTGACGATGATCAGGTGGACGCCGGTGTGCGGACCCGCCCCGGTCCGGTAGGCGGTGAGCGGCGATCCGGAGGGCTGGTTGACCGTGAAGGCGACGGTCGTCGGTCTCCCCGGCGTAATTGACCCGGCGGGCTTGAAGTCGGCCAGCCGATACATCTTCGCCGGCTGGATCACGATCTTCTTCGAGCCCGAAGACGAGCAGCCGGCGACGAGCGGCAGGAGCAGAAGGAGCGCAGCAAAACGCCGCATTCCCGCCAGTGTAGGGAGAGACCGCCGTCCGAGACGCTAGGGACTGTCCCCGAACGGGGACTGTCCCTGCAGCCCGCCCCAGCCCTAGAACCTTAGGGACAGACCCCAGACGCAAGGGACTGTCCCCGAACGCGGATTGTCCCTGCAGCCGCCCCAACCCTAGAACCGTTTAAGGGACAGACCCCTGGCGGGGTCAGTCCCTAAAGGCCGAGGTGCCGTGCGATAACCATGCGCTGAACTTCGTTGGTGCCCTCGCCGATCTCCAGGATCTTCTGGTCCCGGTAGAGCCGTGAGATCGCGAACTCGTCCATGTAGCCGTAGCCGCCGTGCACCTGCAGCGCCCAGTTGACGACACGGTTCGACATCTCGCCGGAGTAGAGCTTGGCGATCGCGGCCTGCCTGCCGAACGGCCGCCCCTGGTCCTTGACCCACGCGGCCTTGTAGACGAGGTTCCGCGCCGCCTCGATCTCGGTCGCCATGTCGGCGAGCCGGAACTGGACGGCCTGGAACCTGGCGATCGGCCGGCCGAACTGCTCGCGCTTCTGGGCGTAGGCGGCCGCGAGGTCGTAGGCGCCCTGCGCGAGTCCGACCGCCATCGCCGCGACCGAGATCCGGCCGCCGTCGAGGATCTCGAGGAACTGGTTGAAGCCCTGGCCGCGTGGGCCGAGCAGGTTCCCCTCCGGCAGCGCGCAGTCGCGGAAGGAGAGCTCACGCGTGTCGGAGGCGTGCCAGCCCATCTTCTCCATCGGCGCAGAGATCTCGTAGCCCGGGGTGCCGTTCGGGACGATCAGGTTCGAGATCTCGTCCTCGCCGGTCCGCGCCGTGATCGTCACGCACACGGTGATTTCGGTGCCGGCATTAGTGATGAAGATCTTCGAGCCGTTGACGACCCAGCGGTGGTGCGGGTCGCGCCGGCGTCGGAGCCCGCACCCGGTTCGGTCAAGCCGAATGCGGCCAGCTTCTGGCCCGAGGCGAGCTGCGGCAGCCACTCCCGCTTCTGTTCCTCGCTCCCGAAGTAGAAGATCGGCAGGGTCCCGAGCGAGTGGTGCGCTGCGACCGTGATCGCGACCGACGAATCGATCCGCGTCAGCTCTTCGATCGCGACCGCGTACGAGAGGGTGTCTGCGCCTGCGCCGCCGTACTCCTCCGGGACGGTCATCCCCATCAGGCCGAGCTCGGCGAGCTCGGCGACGAGCTCGTACGGGAAACGGTGCTCGCGATCGAGCTCGGCCGCGACGGGCGCGATCCGCGACTCCGCGAACTCGCGCACGGTGTCTCGGACGAGCTGCTGCTCCTGCGTCAGGTCGAAGTTCAAGCGGCCGCGGCCAGTCTGTCGGCGAGCTCGCAGATCAGCCGGACGCCGTAGCCCGTGCCGCCGCGCTGCCAGAGGTAGTCGTGCCGCGGCCAGGTGAAGAAGCCGGTCCCGGCCATGTCGATGTGCGCCCAGGGCCCCTCGCCCGCGAACTCGTGCAGGAACTCCGCGGCGAGCACCGGCACGCCCTGGGAGCGGATGTTCGAGTTCTTCAAATCGGCGTAATCGGAGTCGATGAAGCGCCGGTAGCGGGAGTGGAGCGGCCACGGCCACGCGTGGTCGCCGCTGGCCTCGCCGGACTCGATCACGAGCGTCCTCCACTCGGAGTCGTTCGCGAACACGCCGGCATAGAAGTCGCCGAGCGCTCGCTCCATCGCCCCGGTCAGAGTCGCGAAGTCGACCAGGTGAGTGGCCCCGAGCTGCCGGGCGTAGGGGAGGACGTCGGCGAGCACGAGCCGGCCCTCGGCGTCGGTGTTGATGATCTCGATCGTCTTTCCGTTCATGGCGGTGAGGATGTCTCCGGGCCGGTAGGCGCCGCCCCCGACCGCGTTCTCGGTCGCGCCGACGACGCCGACAACCCGCAGCGGGCACTCGAGCTCAGCGAGCGCGCCGAGGGCGGCGATCACAGCCCCGCCGCCCGCCATGTCGCCTTTCAGGTCCTCCATGTAGGCCGGTTTCTTGATCGAGATGCCGCCGGTGTCGAAGGTAACCGCCTTGCCGGCGAGGCCGAGCACGACGTCACCTCGCGGTTCCGGAGGCTCGTAGCGCACGACGATCAGCCGCGCGGGGTTGTGGCTCCCCTGGGCGACGGCCGCGAAGGCGCCCATGCCGAGCGCCCGGATCTCGTCGAGGCCGGGCGCTTCCACGGACAGGTGCGGCGAGCCCGCCGCTCCGACCTCGGCGGCGCGGTCGGCGAGGCCGTTGGGTGTCAGCTCGTTCGGCGGCGCGTTCGCGAGGTCGCGCGCGCGGTTCGCCCACTCGGCGACGACGCCGGCGCGACGCGCGGCCTCTCCGACCGCCGCGTCGCCGGAGACGATCACCAGCGACTCGAGCCGCTGCGGCTCGGGTGAGCTCTTCCAGCGGCCCGGGTCGTAGGAGCCGAGGAGCGTCCCGTCGACGACCGCCCGTGCCTGCTCGGCCGGCTCCAGCGGGAGCGAGTCGTCGAGCAGCCAGGCGATCGTGCGCGCGTAGCCGCGCGCTTCGTGGGCGAGGGTGCCGGCCGCGGTGCGCAGCGCATCGGCGTCCACCGCCCCGCGCGCCCCGATGCCCGGAAGTGCGAGCCGCGCGGCCCTCAGCTCGCCGTCCACATGCACGACCGGCGCCGTCTTCAGCTTGCCGGTGATCTCGCCCTGCTCGGCGAGACGTGCGAGCAACCCACCGAGGGTGCCGTTCAGCGCCGCAAGCGGCCCGGTCAGCCCCTCCTCAGCGAGTAGCGGTGCGGCGAGGACGTCGGACTCGACGGACTCGGGCGATCCGGCTTGGACCTCGACCCGCATCGGGGCGCGATGCTATCCGACCTCCTCCGTAGCCTCCCCCATATGCGGGGCCGGCCTCAACTTCGGCGCCGTCGCGCCGATACAGGAGCAATGGCGGTACCAACTTTGCGGCGGTTGGTCTCTTCGCGCGTTTTCCCCGGGCGTCAGCTCGACCTCGAAACGCTCGCTCAGCTGCACACGACGCTCGTCGACGAGCGGCAGCACCTTCGCCAGGACGGCGCTCCCGCCGAAGAGCTCGAGCGCAACCGACTGGCGATCGTGCAGTGCCAGTGGGAGCTCTCGCAGGCCTTGATCGAGCGCTACCTGCCGCCGGCTGCGGCTCCCAGCGCTGCGTAGCCCCGAGGAGGGTTTGGCGAAATACAGTCTGTGCCGCCGGGCCGCGCTGCTCGCCCACCAGCTCCGCTCTGTTTACGCAGTCGCGCCCATATCTACGGATATGGACGCTCCCTGCGTCCTCCCCAGGGAACGAGCATCGCACCCCGGCGAGGAGCGGTATTCCGCCAAACCCTCCTAGCTTGTGATCTAGATCACGCGGTCGCTCGCTAGCCTGCACCCGTGCGGGCCGAGCTGGACAAGCGCGCGATGGCGGCGCTCTCGAGCGGCCACCTCGCGACCGACTTTGCGAACGGTGCGCTGCCCGCGCTGCTGCCGTTCTTCGTGGACAAGTTCGCGCTCTCGTACACGCTCGCCGCGGCGGTCGTCCTCGCGTCGGCGCTCTCGTCGTCGATCGTGCAGCCGCTGTTCGGGCTCTGGTCGGACCGCCGCGGTGCAATCTGGCTGCTTCCCGCCGGCGTTGCGCTTGCGGGAATCGGGATTGCCCTCGCCGCGGTGGCGCCCAGCTACT
>WNGE01004961.1_pt1 | contig 19424 bp, 22 predicted proteins | sample 5400651 | NCBI WGS metagenome assembly WNGE01 (sample SAMN13153370, study PRJNA577476) | soil metagenome | isolation source: 60 cm soil or saprolite under grassland replicate 2 | place: USA:California | collected 2016-06-15
GCCTACGCCGCCGGACATTTCCCAGGATTTGCTGTCAGTAATGAAGACGCGTGGCTTCTCCGCAGCCGCGCCGCACATGATCCAACCTAGTACGATGGAGACCGCCAATAAGGATTTCATCTTTCACCTCGTTGTGCGCTGCAGGTGATCGCTGCAGGCGATCAAGGAAGTAAATTCCTAATCAGCTTGGAACCGGGGCGAATGAAGAAGGTTGTCCGGAAGTTGGGGGAGGTCTGCAAGCTGCGCTCGCACGGACAGCCGAGGGCGGCTGCCCCTACGTGGCCTGTGCCCGTTTAGTACTTAGGCATTTTGGGGTCCACCCGATCTGCCCAGGCCAGAATCCCTCCGGCGAGATTGTGAACTTTCTTGAATCCTGCCTGCCGGAGGAAATCCACGGCTTTGGCGCTGCGCGCGCCGGAGCGGCAGTGGGCGACGATCTCGCGGCTGGAGTCGAGTTCGTGCACGCGCTTGGGCAAATCGCCCAGAGGGATCAGGTAGCCGTTGATATTGCATATCTGGTATTCGTGCGGCTCGCGCACGTCGAGGACGAAGACATCCTCGCCCGAATCCAAACGGCGCTTCAGTTCTTCCACTTGAATTTCCGGGACACCTACTTCCATCGGCTTCTCCTCGCCGCGAATTCCGCAAAATTCATTGTAGTCGATCAGCTTGGTGATGCTCGGATGCTTGCCGCACACCGGGCAGTCAGGATTTTTGCGCAGCTTGAGTTCGCGGAACTTCATGCCCAGCGCATCCACCAGCAGCAGGCGCCCGATTAGCGGGTCACCTTTGCCGAGGATTAGCTTGATCGCTTCCGTTGCCTGAATCACGCCGACGAGGCCGGGCAAAATGCCCAAGACTCCGCCTTCGGCGCAAGAGGGAACCAGCCCCGGCGGCGGCGGTTCGGGATACAAGCAGCGGTAGCACGGGCCTTCTTTCATCGCAAACACGCTGGCTTGCCCCTCGAAACGAAAGATGGAACCGTAGACATTTGGCTTTCCGGTGAGTACACATGCGTCATTCACCAGGTAGCGGGTCGGAAAGTTGTCCGTTCCATCGGCTATGATCTCGAAGTCGCGGAAAAGTTCCAAGGCGTTGTCGCTGCTCAGCCGGGTTTCGAATTTGCGAATATTTAAGAATGGATTAATGGCTTTCAACTTCTCGGCCGCAGAGTCAAGTTTTTTACGCCCTACGTCTGCGGTTGAGTGAATAATCTGGCGCTGCAGGTTGGTGTAATCCACCACGTCGAAGTCAACAATGCCCAGCGTACCTACACCTGCTGCCGCCAGGTACAAAGCCAGCGGCGATCCCAATCCGCCCGCGCCGATGCACAGCACGCGCGCAGCCTTCAGCTTCTGCTGACCCTCCATGCCGACCTCCGGCATGATCAAGTGGCGCGAATAGCGCAGGATTTCGTCGTTGGTTAGGGTCGCGGCGGGTTGGACTTCGGTTAGTGTGGCCATGGTTGAATTTGAAAATTGTGTAATTTGGTAATTGAAAAATTTGACGCCTTCTCCGCGTCCTTTGCGAACTTTGCGGTTAAGATCTTTTTCCCGGGCCTTTAACCGAAACGATCGCGAGAGTTCGCAAAGGGTTTAAATTACCCAATTACAAAATTTCCGAATTACTCAATCTTCCTTCCCTCCAGCGATCGAAGGCACGATCGAAATGCTATCACTATCCTTGACTGCGGTGGCTTCCTTCTGCAAGTAGCGGACATCTTCGTCGTTGAGATAAACGTTGACGAACGCTCGCAGTTTGCCGTCATTGGTATAAAGATGCCGGCGCAAGTCGGGATGCTTCGCCACGAGTCCGTTCAGCGCTTCGCCAACAGTCGAGCCTCGCACCTCAATGCTGGGCTGCTTGCCGGCGTATTGGCGTAGCGGGGTTGGAATGTGGACCTTGGGCATGGATAGATGATGCCATAGTAGTGCCCGAAGATTCATCCATCGCGGGCGAGGGCGCCCGCGCCACATATGCCGCCCGCGCCGAATAAGAAAAGCCTCTCTTGCGAGAGGCCTTTGCCTGAACTAAATGAGAGCTATTGGACCGTTCCGACCGTCTTCACATCCGCCGTATCTGTCGGCGCGATTGGACGGACAACGAAGAAATCGTGGTCGTAAAGGTTGCGATAAAGGTGTCCGGCAATCTCTGCGGCTTTGGGGCCGTACGTCGGTCGGCCACCTTGCAGGAAGACCACGGTCACGATTCGTCCGACATCAGTTTTGGCGTAAGACGCGAACCAGCCGTAACGCGTGCCCGCTTTAGAGCAGGTTCCGGTTTTGCCCAGGATCTCTTCTTCGTTAAAGTTGAGACGGACGCTGCGAGCCGTGCCGTAGGTGACGGCTCCAGCCATGCCGTCTGAAATTTCCGGAATCAGCGAAGCGATATCGAGGTGACGTTTCACGCGCGGCTGGAAGTTGGCGACGTCATCAGCCGTGGTCGGATGCTGCAGGTAATATAGCGTGCCGCCATTGGCGATCGCCGAAACCAGCGCCCCCAGTTGGAGCGGAGTCATTGAGACGCCTTCACCGAATGAGCACATCTTGCCTACACCGCCGAGTTTGGAAGGAATCTCCTCGTCGGGATATGTTCCGAGCTGCTCGCCGGGGATGTTGTAGCCGGCAAGCTCTCCCAGACCGAACTGATGGGCGTAGTAGCTGACCTTCTCGAAACCGAGCTGGCGGCCCAGAGCTTCGAAGTAGGCATTATTAGAATGCGCTAAGGCTTCAGTCAGGTTCATGCGGCTACGGCGGCCAAGTTTGATCGCTGTGTCTTTTGTAATCAAGTCTTCGCTCAAAGCGGCGAGCGCGACGGAGAGCTTGATCGTCGAGCAGGGCTGAGCGCCACTAGAGAGTGCCAATTTATGGTTAACCATCGCCAAAATCCGGCCACTGGTCGGCTCAATCGCCAGCACGGTGCCGTTCATGTTGCCGAGCGCGTCCGCCGCGGCCTGGCGCACAACGGGATCTTCACCTGCGGTCGCGTCGCCAGTGGTCTCATCCGAATCAATAAACGAGCTGGCAGTAAAGTGTTCGTAATAACGATGCCGACGGTGATGATGGCCGGTGTACAGCACACGTCCGCGTACGCGGCCGCGCGCTAACCTCTTCATGCGCTTGCGGGTACGCGCAGTCTCGCTGACTTTCTGATTCTTGGAAGACTTGGAATTCAGCGTATGAGTGCTGACGCTGGCGGCGATCCCCGATTGGGAAAGCAGCAGAAGGAAGGCAATAGCTATGCCAACGAGGGTGAAATTCTTGTCTCTCACTTGTGCCCGTCCCCGGAGCTTACACGTACTTACGATGCACGAGACTTGCCACTGGTCCATAGCCCGCAGCCAAAATCCGGCAACTCTGAGATGGTAAGAGACTTAGCAGCAGTTCGCAACAGAAAAGTGAGTTTCTGGTTAATTTCTTCGCCCACATGTACTCTGAACAAGGGAAAAGAGTTAACTAGTACCTCGGAGGGGTGGCGGACCTTTGGTAATTAAGTCATCATTACTTCGATAAGAGATTTTTCATGGAAGATTTTTTCCCTTTTTTGCAGAACCCTGCAGACAAAGGTTTTGATTCCGGAACCCATCTGCCGCAGCGGCGGCACGCAGGGGTGCCAATGCACTCTCCAAGTTCGCAACTACCGTTCAAACTGAGCAACGAGTATATTAACCGTGCGCTTCCCCAGCGCTTGGGCCCAGTGTTGTCTGAGGACTGCAAAATCTTAAGACTGGACCTCGCATGAAAGATTGTCTTTTCTGCCGTATTGTTAGTGGAGAAATTCCCGCAAAGAAAGTCTATGAAGACGAGCACACGTTTGCATTCGAGGACATCAATCCCCAGGCGCCGACGCATGTGCTGATCGTCCCCAAAAGACACATTCGTGGATTGAAAGAAGCCTCGAGTGAAGATGCCGATGCAATTGGCAGATGCCATCTGACTGCTGCGCACATTGCCCGCGAGCGCAGCATTGAAGATGGCTATCGCACCGTGCTCAACGTTGGCGAGCGAGCAGGCCAATCCGTCTTCCATCTACACGTACATTTGATCGGAGGGCGGAATTTGCAGTGGCCACCGGGATAGAAGCAGTCGTAATCGTCACCGCGGTGCGGAGGCTCGGGGAAAAAGCGATCCTCTGTGACTCAGGGCTCTTGCCGCAAGGGAAACTAGCTAACGTTCTCCTCTTCCGGAGCACCGTGGCGACGCAGCAATTGCGGAAGATTCTGCGAAAACGCGGAGCGTGGCAGCACCATGTCGCAGCCCACCTCGTGCGCCTTCTGCTTCAGATCTCCCTGTACGTGCGAGAGGAATCCGATTATCGAGGTCCCCTTTTTTAGCTTGGATTTCAGCTTGGGAATCAAGGCGAGCGGCTTCGCGTTGGCGTTGTTCAGATCGAAGATGATGAGCGACGGCTTCTCCTCGCCATTCTGATTCATGCGATCAAGCAAGTCCTTCTCGCTCTTGACGAATTCGACCTTTACGTTCAACTTGCGCGCCGTCTCTTGAATTTTCGCCAGGAAAAATAAGTCATCGACGAAGGCGAAAATGCGCGAATTAGCATCTTCCCGTTGCGGCAGCGGCTCGGGCTCTGCTTGCGCGTAGGAAGGTGCGAAGCCGGGACGCTGGCGTCCTGGCCGGGGTCCGTTTCCGCCGAAGGCCGCGCGGTAACTGTGATCCATGGGGGCAGTGTAGATGCCGCCATGCTGTTGGCGATCACGGCCGCTGCCGTGTCCGCCGCGGTTGGGCGGACGACGACCATGCCGCCGCCTATTTCTCCCTCCTCCACCGGAGGGTCGTCCGGGTCCTGCATTCATATTGTTCTCGTGTGTATCCTGCGATTCAATCCGCCCGGAAGGCGGACGCGAATCTGCTTTCCTTACATGCCGCTCTCTGGATGGTGCCTTGTGCCACGCACAATCAACTTGCGCGGAAACCCCAATTCAAGTGGAATTCTCGCTTGAAAATCTTTGTCCGTTAGGCGCCAGGAGCCAGTGGGCGCGGAGGGCCAGCTAGGGAGCATGGCCGCTGGGAACAAGAAGATGGTACCCCTCACCCTGCAAGGAGCGCAAGTGCAAAGTGATTGTAATTTTGCACAGAAGTAACTGGAGGCGCTAGGACAACAATCCCGCGCCGGGATATGAGCGGCGTTCTACTCCGCGTTCACCTGCCGCGCCCATTGCATGGCTTGCCAGTACACTTCTGCCACTTCACTTTCGCTGAGACGCATGGTTCGGGTCAGGTGGGTCGTGTCCTGCCACTCTCCCGATTCACGAGCTAGCATCAGTTGATAAAGCGGGCGCAGAGGGCTGGCAGCACCGGATAACACCGCCTTGGTCCCCTGATCCAGAGGAACATTGCCGAGCACTTCAGTCATGGGAATTTCCAGAATCGCATCCATCAGCGAGAGCAGCCCCATGAGAAACAGGTCAGAGGAGCCATGCGGAACCTTGGAAGCCAGCAACTCGCAAAAGCGCGCCCGTACCAGCGCGGAGAGCACCAGTTCGCTGGATTTGCCTTGCCCAGCGCCCAGAGTAGCGACCAGGCGTACCCAGCGGCGCACTTCACGTTCGCCCAGAATAGAGAGCGCGTGCCGCACAGAATGAATCTCGCTGGGGAATCCGAAAACTGCGGAATTTAAATACCGCAATAGGCGATAACAGATCGAAGCTTCGCTCTTGATTACATTCTCAATTTCCTTAGGATCCAGTTCCGGCTGCGAAACGGCCTGGAGCATGCGCAGGTAATTAAGGCGGTTGGCAGGAATTTCCCGCGCCGTCATCAATTCCGGACGGCGAAAGAAATATCCCTGAAAATAGACGAATCCCGCCTTACGCGTCTCCAGGAACTCCTGCCGGGTTTCGACCTTTTCGGCCAGCAGGCGGCAACGCCAGGGGCCGTAGCGTTTAATCATGGTGGCTTGCTCCGCAGTCGAGACCTGCCGGATATCCACCTTGATAATGTCGGCAAATTCGGTCAGAGGTTCGCGCGGGTCATTCGGCAAAAAATCATCGAGCGCGATCATGAACCCCGCTTCCTTCAATCGGCCGCATGCCGCCTTAACCAAATCATCTCCGGGAACGCTCTCCAAAATTTCAGCCACGGCCTGGTTCGGAGGCAGCAACGTCATGTAATCCTTCAGCAGAACCTCCCTGGTACAGTTGATGAAGGCCCGCTGTCCGCCGCAGAGAACGTCCAGCCCCAGGAGAATTGAGCTGTCCAGGGTGTTGCGTGAGGCTGCATCCGGATCGGTGGCGCGAAAGTAATCTTCGACCCCGTCCCGGAAAAGAAGTTCATAGCCGAAAACCTTCTCCTCTTTAGTCAGAATGGGCTGGCGAGCCACAAATCGGGTGTGAGGAGAAATCGCTGGCTTGGTTTCTCCATGGCCTTGGGCGAAGGCTGATGAGTCCACGGTTGATCTATCGGCAGGGGAGCGGGAAAGGTTACCGCGGCACCCAGGCGGGCAGTAATGGTTACCGGTTCCGATGGCATGTTAGCGCGGCCGATGATCTGTACATGCCGGAGCTATGGGTCCCGCATGTACTGCGGTTTAACGGGCTGGGTCCGTTGCGGTATCGGATTTCTCTAACGTGGACTATTCAACTCCTGCAACTTTGCTGAGGCGACTTGCGCGGCATCACTGGAGGGGTTTTCCTTCTGAATCTGCTCGTAAATTCGCTTGGCTTCCAGCGGCTGCTGGCTGGCCTGATAAGTCTCGGCCAGTTCGAGTTGTGCGGTAACTTTGCCCACAGTGCGGGTCGGTTTATCGGCTAACTTTTTGTACAGTTCAATCGCGTCTTTATTTCGATTTGTATTCCGATAGACAGAAGCTAGCGCGAATTTAGCGAGCGAGGCAAAATCTTGGTTGTGGGAATCAGCAATATTCTTGAGCTCGCGCTCTGCTGCGGCATAGTCGCCGAGCTGCAATGAAGTTAGCCCGAGAAAATAGCGCGCGATCTCGCCTGAGCGCGTATGCGGATATTTGCTGGCGATCTCCTGAAACTGTTTATGTGCCGCGGTCGCGCGCTCTTTGGTGGAAGCAAAGCTGGGTTCATCGGGCTGGGCCGGCATGCCCGCCGGGCGAATCGCAGTGTCGAGGGTGCGCACAGCCTGGCTGAGCTCTACGCTTGCTTTCTCATCCTGCTGATTGATGTAGTACCAACCGCCGAGCAACGCGGTCACTAGGGCGAGCAAAATGACGGCTCCGACGATCAGCTTCGACTGATGTTCAACCGTCCAATGGACAGTCTTTTCCGCCACATCGATAGTGGCTCGGCTGAATCGATCCTGTTTCAGTTGATGACGGGTTTCTGCGCGCACGAACTTCCCTTCGGGTTCTAGTCGTCAGTGTCCAGTGTAGTCAGCAAGATATCAGATCGCGCAATTGAGAACTGAGGGCCGACGGCTGGAATAAATTGTGGGCTGACCTTATTCAGTCTAACAGGCAAAAATTGACAGCGTCAAAGCACAGACCATTCTGGTATACGTGCGGCAGAAATCGGGAAAAGTGAAGGGACGCATCGAAGCGGGCCAGTTCTGACCATAAAAACCGGGGCTTGGCGCAATGCGTTGAAGAGGATCAAATGGACAGAGCGGCAAGCCCCGGTGGCACGCAGTCCTTTTACTATGTGTGCGAAGATTCTGGGTGAAAATCTCGATCTTGTTACGATTTCAGAACAAGGGCCGAATCGAGGGGCGAAACAGGCTCTAGATGGCAAGAAAATTGGCTATCAGCTTCTTTCCGTGATTGGTCAGCACGCTCTCAGGATGAAACTGCACCCCTTCGATGGGGAATTCGCGGTGGCGCAGACCCATGATGACTCGCGTGCCATCACCCTCGGTCGTCCAGGCACTTACCTCCAGTTCGTCTGGCAAGGCTTCTTCCTCGACAATTAAGGAGTGATATCGGGTGGCTGTTATTGGAGAACATATCTCACGAAAGATGGTTTTGCCATCGTGCTGCACCTGGCTGGTTTTGCCGTGCATTAGGTGATTTGCGCGGCTGATCCGGCCACCGAAGGCCGCTCCGATGGCCTGATGCCCAAGACAAACGCCAAGCACAGGAACCTTACCTGCGAATTGGCGGATTAGCTCGATACTGATGCCTGCCTCATGGGGAGTGCAGGGGCCTGGAGACAGCACGATGCGCTCCGGCTTAATGGCTTCTACTTCCGCGACCGTTACCTGGTCATTGCGGCGAACTACAACCTCAGCTCCCAATTCCCCCAGGTATTGGACGAGGTTGTACGTGAAGGAGTCGTAGTTATCGAGGACGAACACCATCGCACAAACCCCATACGACAGGTTACATCATGAAGGCTGGCCCGGCACCTCCGTCGGTGCGATTCTGGAACTAGGAACCTTTATCGAGCGCTCAAAATAAGGTTTATCTTGACACACCCGACGCAAAAGGTGATTCTTACAGGGCTTTTTTTCGGGGTTGGTTACTCATGGCCGAAACTGGACAGGAAAAGCGAGCGACGCGGCGATTTGCGCTGCGGCTGCCCGTTTCTGTTACTTATAGCGAAAATGGATCGCAAGAAAAAACCGCCCAAACTCGCGATGTAAGCGCTCGCGGTATTTGCTTTTACTTGGACTCGGCCATTACCGCTGGATCGCCAATCGAATTTACGCTTACCCTCCCGCCCGAGATTACCTTGACCGAAAGTATTCGCGTGCGTTGTAAGGGTAAAGTGGTGCGCGTGGACAATGGCGCACCTGATGGCAAGGTCGCGGTGGCTGCGGTAATCGACGAGTACGAATTCCTTTCTGAAGCCTGAAATTGTCAACCTTTCCGCGCGGATCCGGCGGATTCGGCGCACTCGCTATCTTTTCGTGTAAATTTAGGTAGCGAAGGAAGCAGCTTTTGTCATCGCCGCCAAATCCGTGGGTCGAGCCATCTCCACCGCCCGAGCCATTCCCTTCGGCTCCACCTTCAATGGCTGAGAATCCGTCGTGGACAGGCTGGGACGTGCTGCGAATCGCCTTCGCCACGATAGGCTCGATCGTCGCCTTCCTTCTACTGGTTGCATACCTGGCGCATCGGCTGCTGTATCCCGGACTGCCTCTTGCGGAAGTAAGCAGATACCCGTTGGTCACGGTTATCGCGCAGTTTCTAGCGTATCTGGTTGTGTTGGCGTACATGATTTCGCTGGTTGACCGTAAGGCCGGCGGGAGCTTTTGGCAAGAGATTCACTGGAATCGGCCGAGGAACTGGCCGGCATACGTCATGGGTGGTGTGGTTCTGGCATTCGGCCTGCAAGCCGTCGCTCATTTTCTCCCCATGCCTAAGGAGCTACCGATAGATCGTTTCTTTCAGACGCCAGCCGAGGCATGGATTTTGTCATTATTCGGAGCGACTTTCGCGCCCCTGATTGAAGAACTCTTTTTTCGCGGATTCCTTTATCCGGTGTTGGCCCGGCGGTTGGGACTTTTTCTCGGGGTCGTTCTGACCGCCGCGGGATTCGGAGTGATCCACTCTCCACAGCTTGGGCGCGCCTGGGCACCCGTCCTGGTGGTGTTCCTCGTGGGATTGGTCTTGACGATTACGCGTGCAGTGACCAAGTCGGTGGCGGCTGGAGTGATTATTCACATGTCGTACAATACGACTCTCTCCGTTCTAATCTTCGCCGCGACCGGCGGCTTCCGGCACTTCGAGAAGCTGGCACAGTAGGCTGACTCAACGCTGCGTGAGAGTAGCGCTGACATTTTGCTGGCAGACAGTCCGCCCACCTGGCGCCACGTTAACAACCGCGTCCGCGGGACACTTACGAGCGAGGACATCAGCACGACAGCTGGCGAGATGTTGGCGCCACTCATGTTATCTTGGAATTTCCATGACTGCGGCGCGTCAGGAACTGTTACGGCTGTTGGCGTCTAAATCATTCCGGCGTGGGGACTTCAAACTCTCATCCGGAGCCAGCAGTGACTATTACGTGGACTGCCGCATCACTACGCTTGATGCGCAGGGCGCGCGTCTGACCGGGCAGGTTTTTCTGGAGGAAATCCGAGCGCAAGGCTGGAAGCCGCAGGCCATTGGCGGACTGACCATGGGAGCCGATCCAATTGTGACCGCCGTGTCGGTCACGAGCGGCGAGCTGGACGGATTTTTGGTCCGCAAGGCGGACAAGCAGCACGGTACCGGGCAAAGAATTGAAGGCTTTCGGGAAAAAGGGGCGCGCGTTGTGATTGTGGATGATGTCTGCACCACGGGAGCCTCTACGGTTCAAGCAATCGACGCCGCCCGGGATTTCGGTTTCGAGATTGTTGGCGTCATGTGCCTGGTTGAGCGCCAGGAAGCACGCGGACGAACAAGCGTGGAGAAGGCTTCGGCGCCGGCCCGGTTTGTTGCAATCTTTAATGCAGACGAAGTGCGGCGAGAGCATGCTTTGCAAAACGATGAAACTTCACCGTCTGTCCTGGCCGTGGGCGCGGGATGCGAAATTTGCGGACGTCCGGCGATCATGAATCGTCCGCGAGTCCGCTGCGAAGAACACAAAGTTTAAGTGAGCTCAGAAATTTAATCATTGAATCATTGTGGCATTGAATCATTGTTCTTCAATCACTCAATGATTCACTCATTCAATGAATCAATTCTTATGGTTCAAACTCTCGAATGGACCGATTCCGGCGTGCGCTTCATCGATCAGACCAAACTGCCGACTGAAGAAGCTTACGTCACCTGCAAGACCTACGAGCAAGTTGCGGATGCGATCCGCAACATGGTGGTCCGTGGCGCGCCTGCTATCGGGGTTGCAGCAGCCATGGGAATCGCGCTCGGGGTTAAGAGCTCCAAAGCGGAAACGGTTGGGGAGTTGAAGCCGGAGTTCGATAGGATCTGCGAGGTAATGGGCGATACGCGGCCCACCGCGGTGAACTTGTTCTGGGCCATTCGCCGCATGCGCGAGAAATTTGAGCTGCTCCGGGTCAGGCCTTTGCCTCAGTTGAAGCAGGCGCTGATCGATGAAGCGCGGCGCATGCACGCCGAAGACATTGCTGCCAATCAGGCGATGGGGCGGCACGGCGCGACTCTCATGCCGGCAAGCGGCGGCGTGCTCACGCATTGCAACGCCGGCGCTCTGGCGACTTGCGGCTACGGGACGGCATTAGGGGTTATTCGCGCTGCTGTAGAGCAGGGGAAAAAGATCCACGTTTACGCCGACGAGACTCGCCCTTTCCTGCAGGGCTCACGCCTCACTGCCTGGGAGCTAGTGAAGGACGGTATCCCGACCACCGTAATTTCCGACAATATGGCTGGTGCCATGATGAAGCAAGGTAAGATCGGCGCGATTGTCGTCGGCGCCGATCGCATCGCCGCTAACGGCGATGTCGCCAACAAGATCGGCACTTACATGCTTGCCGTGCTGGCAAAGGAACACGGCATTCCGTTTTATGTGGCGGCGCCGTTTTCTACGGTCGATCTGGATACTCCCGACGGCAGCAGGATCCCCATCGAGCAGCGGAACCCGCGCGAAGTCACGCACATAGCGGGCAAGCAGATGGTTCCTGACGGAACCGAGGTGGAAAATCCTGCGTTCGACGTGACCCCGGCCAAATATGTAAGTGCAATCGTTACCGAAAAGGGTATTGCGCGTGCGCCGTATGGGGAATCACTGCGGAAGTTGTCTGAGGATGTAGCAGTGCTGCTGCAGCGTTAAAGCCGCTTTTGCACGACGAATCCGTGCCCAAGACCTGCTCGGAGCCGAAGTTTTGGCCTACCTCGTGACTCAATCTCGAATGAGCTTTAATTCTGGCGGACAGGAAATTGCTCTGGACTGTTTTCTCCCCTCCACCAATGGAAATAAATTTCCCACGATCGTCGGGCTGCATGGCTCGGGAGGAGGTCACGCCATCATGTCTGACCCGGCGGAACTTCTTGCCGCGAACGGATTTGCCGTGTATGTGCTCCACTATTTCGATCGTACTGGCACAAGCCAGGCCGACCGTGACACTATCTTTCGGCATTTTCCATTGTGGATGAAAACACTTTGGGATTCGGTAAGCTTTGTAGCTCGCCAGCCGCACGTCGATCCCGAACGAATGGGATTGTTAGGTTTCTCTCTGGGTGCGTACCTTTCGCTTTCGAACGCAACCATCGACTCTCGAGTTCGGGCGGTTGTCGAATTCTTCGGCGGGTTACCGAAGGAAATGAAGTTTTTCATGCGGCGGCTATGCCCGGTGCTGATCCTGCACGGCGAAGCTGACCCGACGGTTCCGGTGCAGGAGGCTTACCATTTGCAGCGAGTTTTGGAGAAGAAGCGGATCCCTTACGAAATGCAGATTTACCCCGGGGCCGGCCACGGCTTCGAAGGACCAGTTTGGCAGGATGCGAATGCTCGGACGCTGGAATTTCTCAAAAAACATTTGGCAGCGTAGATTGCAGGAACTCTTGCTCGCAGACAAACGTATTTAATATCAGATAGGGCTCGAGAACTCCGATGATAGCTTTCCTCCTCTGGTGTGTGCTGTTTGTGCTTTGCTGGCCGGTGGCGCTCGTCGCGCTGGTGCTTTATCCACTTGTGTGGCTCTTTCTGTTGCCGTTCCGGGTGGTTGGGATCGCTGTACATGGCGCGCTTGCGTTGGTGCGCGCGGCCATCCTGTTTCCCGCGCGGCTTCTAAGCGCGCCGTTTCGCATTTGATTGGTGAGTATAAGAGCACAGTGATGTGGCCCTTGACTCCTAACGCCACGATTTGGCGATCTACTGGGGCGGTGGAGGTGGCGGCGTTTGCGTTTTATCTTCGACTTTCCCGGCGCCCTGCCGGGTCTTTTTGGCAGCAGCATGCGTCGCCTTTTTTGCGCCGCGTTTAGTTTTGCGCGCAGTCTTCTTAGCGGCCCGGCCAGTTGCCTGCCCAGCTTCCTTTACATCGCTCTTTGCCCCCTGATCGGTCTGTGCTTGAGGATCCGATTGAGAGAAGGCGATTCCGGTGAATGCACAAAGCAGAGTGAGACAGCACAAGTTGTGTTTCAGTGATTTCATGGTTCCTTTCAGATCAGAGAGCAGTCCGACGGCCAGTGAGTAAATTGATCAGCAGGACGACGACGGCTATGACCAGCAGCAGGTGGATGAGACTTCCGGCCACGTGAAAACTAAAGCCCAGCAGCCACAGAATTAGCAGGATTACAAAAATGGTCCAAAGCATGAGCGCCTCCAAGTACATCAGCTTACGAACTCGTGTTGATTACTGCCATACAGTGCATTCTGTAAGGCGGAATGGAATCGAACGGAATGGCTGCTGGATATTGGGGTAGAAGAGAACCGGGATGAACTATGTTGGAAAGTGTCTCAAAAAAGCTTTGCGCGCTATACAGCAGCTCGGCTAGAACTAGCGACCATCAACCGTCCCTGCTAACATCGCATGCACATGCCTGTTAGCGCCAAGTTCCGTAAGTCTCCGGTGAAATCGCGGTCACGGGATGGCCGCGGGCGCGGCGAGTTGGTCATCATCACCGGCATGAGCGGGTCAGGGAAAGCCTCAGTCCTCAAAGCTTTTGAGGATCTCGGCTATTATTGCGTCGACAATTTGCCGGTCGGCTTGATTCCCCGGTTCGCTGAGCTCGTGGGGCAATCTTCTGAAATCGAGCGTACGGCACTCGTGGTGGATGTGCGTGAGGGCACTCAGCTCGACGAGCTTCCGGCGATCGTGAAGTCAGTCAAGCGAATGCTGCCAACCAAGACGATTTTTCTGGAGGCGGACGAATCAATTCTTCTTCGCCGCTACAGCGAGACTCGGCGGCCGCACCCGCTGGGCACGGATACTCCGGTCAAAGCATCACTGATCGCGGAACGCCGCCATTTACGGCCGATTCGCGCTATCGCCGACTTGGTGATCGATACTTCCCGCTTCAACGTCCATGAGCTGCGCGCCTACATTACCGAACGGTTTCACAAGCAGGAAACCGATAAGAACATTCTCGTCTCCTGCGTGAGCTTTGGTTTCAAACACGGAGTCCCGGAAGACGCTGACCTGGTGTTCGATGTTCGCTTCTTACCCAACCCGCATTTCGTGCCGGAGTTCCGTTCGCTCACCGGGCGCCATCCGCGCGTTGCCAAGTACATCCGCTCGTTTCCGCAGACGAAAGAATTCGTCCAGCGGATTTCGGAGCTATTGGTGTATTTGCTGCCGCACTACATTCGCGAGGGGAAGAGCTATCTGACGATCTCGTTTGGCTGTACCGGCGGCCAGCATCGTTCGGTGATGATTGCGGAAGAGGTCAGCAAACGGCTGCGGAAGTCAGGTTACCGGGTAAAGGTCGTGCATCGCGATAGCCCGAAGTAGCTCGTGGCAGTCGCCAGCCACCAGCCGGACGGGTGCAAGTCTTTGAAGATCGTTGAGAGGGCAACAACCACCGGAAAGATCAACTAAAGTAGAATAAGTCCTACCATCTATGCTGATTTCATCAGCCGCGAGCCGTGTCCGACAATGTGGTGAGGGCGCGACATGCGGCAACTGACCCGCCTTATCCGCTACGTGGCCCCGTACTGGTGGCAGTTTGCTTCCTCAGTGCTATTGCTTGCGGGAGTCGGTTTTTTTGAAGCGTTCCGCTTGCTACTAGTCGGGCCGGTTCTCGATCGCGTCCTGAACCCTTCGTCCGGATCAGAGCATATTCGCCTCTTCACTGTTCCAGCCTCGAATCATGCAGTCTATCTCGAAAAATTTGTTCCCACACACTTCCATAATGCCTGGACCATTGTTGCTTATGCTCTGGTCGCTTCCACGGTTCTGAAAGGCATCTTCGATTACGCGGGAACGTATTTGGTGAATCATGCGGGTTTTGGCATGATCACCGATCTGCGGAATGATTTGTATGAGTCAATCCTGCGCCGCTCGGCCGCGTTTTTCCAAAGGCACACTACCGGAACTCTGGTCTCAACCATCGTCAATGACATTGAGCGCGTGCAATATGCGATGTCGAGTGTGCTGGCGGAATTCTTGCAACAGTTTTTCACCCTTATCTTTACTGCGGGAGCCGTGGTACTGCTAGGCGGCAAACTCGCCTGGATGCTGTTGCTATTCGTTCCCGTCATTGTTTATTCAGCAGGAAAAATCGGCCGGCGGGTGCGGCACACTACGCGTCGCGGGCAAGACAAGCTTGCCGATATTCAAAATATCCTGCACGAAATCATCACCGGCAATCGAATTGTCAAAGCCTTCAGCATGGAGACATGGGAGGTGGTCCGCTTCCGCAAAGCGGCGGGAAAGCTACTTCGGGCAAATCTCAAGGCCGTTTTCAGCTTGTACAACCCCGTGCGAAAGTTTGCCTTATTCAATAATAATTTTCAGCAGGCGCTGGGCGCGTCATCCGAGCTGTTCAAGTTCATGGATAGTGAGGACGAAGTTCGTGAAAAGCCTGGAGCCAAGCCGTTACCCGCGTTTTCCAGCAGCATTCGATTCGACGACGTAAGTTTTTCGTACGAAGGCAATGGCGACGGCGCGCGAGAGATCCTTCGCAACATCAATCTGAAAGTGAAAGCGGGCGAGGTGCTGGCAGTGGTCGGTTCGAGCGGCGCAGGCAAGAGCACGCTCGTGCATCTAATCCCGCGCTTTTTCGACGTAACCTCGGGCGCTTTGCTGATCGATGGCCGTGACGTTCGCGACACGACCCTGGCCTCGCTGCGTTCGCAAATTGGGGTCGTGACCCAGGAAACAGTGCTATTCAATGACACCGTGCGTAATAACATCGCCTATGGGCGGCCGAGTGTTCCGCAAAAGCAGGTAGAAGCGGCGGCGCGAGCGGCATTGGCGCACGACTTCATTATGGATTTGCCCGCTGGGTATGACACCGTAATCGGCGAGCGCGGAGTGCGCCTTTCTGGAGGAGAGCGTCAGCGCATCGCCATCGCGAGAGCTCTGCTGAAGAATGCGCCGATTTTGATTTTGGACGAAGCGACTTCAGCGCTCGACAGTGAGTCCGAGGCGTTGGTGCAATCGGCGCTGCAAAACTTGATGAGTGGCCGCACCGTGTTCGTCATCGCGCATCGGCTTTCTACCGTGCGTCGCGCTGATCGGATCGTAGTGCTTGAGAATGGGACCATCGCCGACATCGGCGCGCACGAAGAATTAATGCAAAAGCTGGGAACGTACCGTCGCTTGCATGAGTTGCAGTTTGTCGAACTGGATCAACCGAAAGTAGGAGCTAGTCAGTAAACTTACTGGTTTTCAATTGGCAATCGGAAAACTGCCAATCGAAATTTTGAACTATGCCACTCCGCTCCATGACGGGATTTGCGCAGGTAAAGGGGCAAGTCAGCCCTGAACTTGGGTTTACTCTGTCGCTGAAATCGGTGAATCATCGCTTCCTTGACGTTCACTTCCGTCTTCCGGCGGATAGCGACGTGTTGGAAATGAAGCTCCGCCGCTTGCTGAAGGAGAAGCTGGCCCGAGGGCACCTGGAGCTTTCTCTCAATCTGGAGCGAGGTGGAGGCGAGAGTTTCGCCTTGAATCGGCAAATCGTGGGCGGATACATCCACGCTTTCCGAACTGCAGCGGCAGAGTTCGGACTGGCTGCTGAACCGGATTTGAATGCTATTATGCGCATCCCCGGCGCGCTCGATGCGGCGGCGTTACCGGCGGATGGCGCTGTGGAAGCTTCTGTACTGGGCAAGGTAGAGGAAATCTTAGAACGGCTTAATCAAATGCGCGAGGAGGAAGGCCGTGGCATTGAACGTGAGTTGCGCGATCGCATGGAGCACGTACAACAAGCCGGCAAGGAGATCGAGAAGCATCGGCACGCGGTGCTACAAGGCTATGTCGGGAGATTGAAGAACCGAATGCAGGAGCTGATCGGGACTCAGGCTGAACCAGAACGCATCCTGCAAGAGGCCGCATTGCTGGTGGATCGTAGTGATATTCAGGAAGAGCTGGTTCGTCTTGACACGCATGTGAAACATTTTCTCAGTCAGCTTGACCAGAAAGGCGAGGTTGGCAAGAAGCTCGACTTCCTGCTGCAAGAAATGAATCGTGAGGCTAACACTTTGCTCTCAAAGACTTCAGGACTCGCGGGTGAGGCTCTAGACATTACGCAGATGGGATTGGCGATCAAAGCTGATATCGAGAAAGCACGCGAACAGGTGCAGAACGTCGAATGACTGCCGTATTCATCATTTCTGCGCCCTCTGGTTCGGGGAAATCCACACTAGTGAATAATGTACGCAAGCTTATTCCGGATCTAGAGTTTTCCGTTTCCTATACAACCCGTGCGCCACGCGGGAATGAACAGAATGGACGGGAATACTTTTTTATTTCGCGCCCTGAATTCGAAGCCAGGATCGCCAAGAACGAATTCCTTGAGTTTGCCGATGTATTCGGAAACTACTACGGTACAGCCCGGCGGTTCTTGCAACAAGCCGAAGAACACGGCCATGACCTACTGCTCGACATCGACGTACAGGGCGCAGCGCAGATCAAAAGCAAGATTCCTGAGGCGGTAAGCATTTTCATTCTTCCGCCCAATCGGCAGCAGCTTGAGCAACGGCTGCGGGACCGTGGCCTAGATACCGAAGAAGTCATTCAGCGGCGGCTGTTGAATGCGTCTCGCGAGATTGAGAATTACTGCAAATACGACTATATTTTGGTGAACGACCGGCTGGATGAATCGACCGAAAACCTGAAGTCGATTTTGATAGCGGAGCGGCTGAAGCGCTCCGGGCAGCGCGTGGCGGATGACAGCGTGCGTCGACGGGCCGAAAGCTGCCGTTTGGATAATGTGCGGGAGCGATTGAAGCCAATCCTGGCTTCGTTTGCGTCGACGGCGGTTCCGGCCGGAAACTAATGAGGACTGGTTTCGGACGAAACGCCCGCGATTGCGCAGACCCGGTCTGACAACGAGGTGGAAGTTGTAATTGAGGCATGAGTTCTGGGCGGGGGAAGAGGAATGATGCTGGCACATGGCGGTCAGCACACTCTCTCGCCAAGCGAGCGGCAGGGGAGAACACAATGAAGTTGATGGACGGATTTGACAGCAATTATCGGTACATCCTGGTAGCAGCGCGGCGCGCGCGGCAGTTGCAGGGTGGCGCTCCTCCAGTGATCGAAACCCTTTCCCGCAAGCCTTGCCGCATCGCCCAGGATGAGATCAAGGCCGGCAAAGTGAAATGGGTAATTCCTGAAATTCCCAAGTCGGCTGCCGAAGCCGCGAGCGAGATGCTCGACAAAGCGCTGGGACCGGAATAGAAATTTTCAATTTGCCGATCGCCGATTGGCAACACCCGTTCTCAATTGACAATTGCAAATCGTCTATGAGCAATTTATGAAAGTCGCACTCGGCGTCGCCGGCGGAATTGCAGCGTACAAAGCGGCAGAGATTGTTCGTCTGCTGCAAGAACGCGGAATCCGGGTTCAAGTCGTTATGACCGAAGCGGCTCAGGAATTCATCAAGCCGCTCACCTTCGCTGCACTTTCGGGAGAGAAAGTCATTACCGGCATGTTCGCCGGATCAGGCACTGAACAGCCCAATATCGACTCTGCTATCGAGCACATTGCCGTCGCGCAGTCCATCGATGCATTGCTTGTGGCTCCCGCCACTGCTGATGTTCTAGCGAAGTTCGCCCAAGGTATAGCTAACGATTTTTTGACAACTCTGTATCTCGCCACGACAGCGCCAGTTGTTGTCGCTCCCGCGATGAACGTGAATATGTGGAATCATCCCGCAACGCAGGCGAATCTCGACGCTTTGCGGAAGCGCGGTGTGCGAATTGTCGAACCTGGCGAAGGTTACCTGGCCTGCGGCATGACCGGTCCGGGACGCCTGGCCGAGAACGAGGCGATCGTCGCTGCGGCGATGGAAGCGCTTGGGGCATCGCAGGAACTCGCTGGCGAGACTGTACTGATCACCGCCGGGCCGACGCGAGAGAAAATCGATCCGGTCCGTTACTTGACCAATCGCTCCAGTGGCCGCATGGGATATGCGCTTGCAGAGGCGGCACTGCGGCGCGGAGCGCGGGTGCTGCTGGTCAGCGGTCCGGCCGCCCTGACTCCACCCGATGCGGCGGAGATTACCCGAGTCGAATCCGCAGAACAGATGCGCGAGGCCGTGCTCAAGCTGCTGCCGAAGGCCACCATCGTGATCAAAACTGCCGCGGTTGCCGATTACCGGCCGAAGCATCCCGCCGAGCAGAAGATCAAGCGCAAAGGCGCTCTGACTTTAGAACTCGAACCGACGACTGACATTCTCGCCGAAATCGCGCGAAAGTTCTGACCGCAACGCTGTCACCATCATTACGCATGATGACGTGATAGAAGTTCCGGAAAGCACAAAGTGGGAAGTTGCCCAGCGCGTGCTGGATGAAATTGTGCGATTGCGCGATCGCCGCAAAATCCGGACGAAAGCCTAATTAAAAACGCCTCTTCCTGAATTACAATCTTCAACATCAATGCCAATAACTTTAGATCCCAACCTCCGGCGCGAATTGGCTGCGCGCATTCGCTATTACA
>WNGE01004828.1_pt1 | contig 19415 bp, 19 predicted proteins | sample 5400651 | NCBI WGS metagenome assembly WNGE01 (sample SAMN13153370, study PRJNA577476) | soil metagenome | isolation source: 60 cm soil or saprolite under grassland replicate 2 | place: USA:California | collected 2016-06-15
GCCCAGGACGCGATCGCCATCACCGGGACCGAACGCGGCGCCATGCTCGCCCTGGCCGCCCGGATGCAGCTGGAGGGCGGCCTCGTCCCCCGGGCTCTGGCGGCGTGCCCGCAGACAGGCAACCCAGAGCGCCGGTCAGTGTGACCGCTGGCGCAGGTTAATGGCAGCGCCGGCTGGATCTGCGCTGCGGCGCCGGCCACCTCCCAGCCGGTCAGGTCATCCCCGGCAGCGCTGAGGAAGGCCTCACATGCGATGGCCAGCGCGCCGGCCACGTCCGTGGCGGCGACGCAGTGCGCGACGGTTACCCGGACGTAGCCGGCACCCCGGCGGAGCCCGGACGCGATCTCGGCCGGGGCGAGGCCGGATCGGCAGGATCGGCGAGAGCCCGCTCGAGGTCCGCGCGGACGGTTCCCCCGGCACGCCAGCCGCCCCGGCTCGGGACGGTGAGCCGCACCGCGTACCGCCTGTTCCGCCTGCTGGCCGTCCCCCTCGGCACGTCTCCATGATCACCTAGCGCCTGTGGCCTGCAAGATCCTGGGAGCGGCGCAGTCCATCGACCGCGGCGGCCAGATCACCACGGTCATCTCCGTCAAGACTCCGTGCTACCGGAATCTGCAGAACTGTGGAGGCGCCACGTCCGTCTCGCCGCGACTGGTACCCCTGCCGGATGACGGGACCCTGGCGCGGAACAAGACGTCTTTCAGACGCCCTGCCGCGTCCGTGCAACGTCCCGTCGCGGCTGCCTAGCCTGGCCCGCATGAACACGCTGGCACCATGGGCGCAACAGCTCGCCCGGGCGCTCCTCCAGGAGCCCCTGCCCCGCCGCTGGGCGCACGTCCAGGGCGTCGCCGACCGAGCACGCGGCCTGGCACCGGTTCTCGGCGCGGACGCCGACCTCACGGAAGCCGCCGCCTGGCTGCACGACATCGGCTACGCCCCCGGCCTCGCCACCACCGGCCTGCACCAGCTCGACGGCGCCCGGTACCTGCGCGACACCCAGCACGCCGACGCCGTGCTGTGCCGGCTGGTCGCCCACCACTCCTGCGCCATCATCGAAGCCGGCGAACGCGGACTCGCCGATATCCTGAGCTCCGAGTTCGATCCTGCGCCGGACGTCCTGGCCAGCGTGCTGACTTGCTGCGACATGACCACCAGCCCGGACGGCGAGCCCGTGCCGGTCGAGCAGCGGCTCGCCGAGATACACGGCCGCTACGGCCCAGGGCACCCGGTGAGCCGGTCCATCCAGCGCGCCACGCCGATGATCCTCCGCGCAGTCGAGCAGGTCCATCAACGAGCCGCCCGGACCGCATAGCTCCGCGAAGCGGAGGCAGACTGATGCTCTGAGCGGCTCTCTGTGGCTGGAGCTTGGCCCCCGGAATGGCCCCCACGGGCCGTTCGAGGCGTTCGAATTATTTCTCTGAGCTGGAGCCCCGTTACGGAATCGAACCGTAGACCTTCTCCTTACCATGGACATCCGATGACCCGTCAGCCAGTAACAACTTGAACGATGCAGTCTTGTTAGCTGCTATTACGTGTCCTGAAGTGTCTTGAAGTGGCTGGGCGAGGCTGGCGGTGGTCACCACTGATTGTCCCCACCCCGGGGTATTCTGTCACCATGGCTACCCGGCGCCGGCGCGGCGAAGACGGCATCTCCTTCGAACACCGCGGGCCCTGCCGCGACCCGCAGCGCCACCGGCACTGCCCCGGCCTGTGGCGCGGTGAATTGACGCTGGGCTACACCGGCGACGGCAGGCGCCAGCGGCGCAAGGTCAGCGGCACCACCAAGGCCGCCGTCGTGGACAAGCTCCGCGACCTGCACACCCAGCTCGACACCGGCATCACCCCCAAGCCCGGCTACACCCACTACACCGTCCGCCAAGCCGCCCAGGACTGGCTCGCCCACGGGCTGGACGGCCGCTCCCCAAGACCATCACCAAGAACCAGAACGTTCTCGAGCCCCTCCTGAAGGTCATCGGCGCTCGCAAGCTCCGCGACCTATCCGCGGCCGACGTCCGGCAGGCCCTGGCCGCCATGGCGGCCGGGTACTCCACCGCCGCGGTGAGCATGGGCACCTGGCGCTCAAGCGGGCCATCCGGCACGCCGAAGCCAGCGACCTGGTCACCCGTAACGTGGCCATCCTGGCCGACACGCCTCAAGGCCGGGAAGGACGGCCGTCCAAATCCCTGACCCTGGACCAGGCCGTGGCCGTCATCACCGCCGCCCGGACGCTGCCGGTGATGGAACTGCGCCGGGACTGAAAGACGTCCGCCGCCCGGCGGAGCTGATGCACGCCTACATCGTGCTGAGCCTGCTGTGCGGGCTCCGCACCGAGGAGGCCCGGGCCCCTGCGCTGGGCGCACGCGGACCTGGACGGCGACCCGGCCGCCCGGCCGCCCGTCCCGCCGCACGTGGCCGTGTGGCGATCGGTCCGCGTGCACGGCGAAACCAAGACCGAACGGTCCCGCCGCACCCTCGGCCTGCCCGCGGCGGCGGTTCAGGCGCTGCGGGCCTGGGCCGGCAGCCAGGCCGGTGAGCGGCTCGCGGCCGGGGACGGCTGGCAGGATACCGGGCTGGTGTTCACCAGCCACCACGGCGCCGCGCTGGACGCGGGAAACGTCCGGAAGATGTTCAAGCGCATCTGCGCGGAAGCCGGGACCGGGGACGGCTGGACCCCGCGCGAGCTGCGCACCTCCTTCGTCAGCTTGATGAGCCACCAAGGGGTCGCGATCGAGGAGATCGCCCGTCTCGTCGGGCACGCCACCACCCGCACCACCGAGATCGTCTACCGCCGCGAACTACGACCCGTCATCACCACCGGCGCCGAAATCATGGACCAGATCTTCACAGCAACCTAACCCCGCAGGACGGGCGACACTGCCGACCAGGGAGCATGGCGCACCGAGATCTGCTGGCCCATATGCAGCACCGGACCGGCGGACACGGCACGCCACAGCCGGCGCGATCGCATCTGGATTCTCCGGCTGACCGGCGCAAGCGACCGCAGCCTGTCGGGCGTCCCGGCGGTGCTTCAGCCGAACACGCGGCGCTGGATCTCGCGGCGGTAGTCCTCGAGTGTGTTGTCCAGGTGCGCGGAGGTGGCCTGGGCGGCCGCTTCGGGATCCCCGTCCCGGATGGCGCGGTAGATCGCCTCGTGCTCGCCGACGGCGGCGTCGGCGTGCCCGCCCAGCCCGCGCAGGCCGATGACGCTGGCCCGGCGCTGCAGCATGCGGGCCTCGCGGACGGCGGAGACGAGGAAGAAGTTGTGCGAGGCGGCGGCCACGCCGAGATGGAAGGCGTCGTCCCCCTGGTCGAATTCCGCGTTGTCGCCGCTGGTGTAGCCGTGGCGGCAGGTCTGGACCGCGGCTTCGATCACCCGTAGCTCCGAGGGGCTGGCGCGCTTGGCGGCGAGCCTGCTGGCCTGCGTCTCCTGCACGCGCCGGAACTCGAACAGCATGAAGATGTGGTCCAGGTTGGTGGGGACGAAGAACCCGCCCCACTGCCGGGCCCCGAGCATGCTCTCGTTATCGGCGACGTACAGGCCGCGTCCCTTCTGGGCACTGACCCGGCCGGTCGCCGAGAGGATCTTGACCGCGTCGCGGACCACGGTGCGGCTGGTGCCCAGCCGGGCGGCCAGTTCCTTCTCCGTGGGCATCCGGTCGCCGGGACGCAGGAGGAGCTCGCCGATCAGCTGCAGGATCTCCTCGGCCACCAGCTCGTAGCGGGGCCGGTAGACGCCGGATGATCCGGGTCCGGCGTCATCTGCCGCCGGCACCTCCGCCCGGTCGCTCGTCACGGGAACACCGTCCACAGGTCCCATCTTCCATCGTTGCCGGGCATGTCCACAGCTGGCCCGTCTGCTGGCTCCTATATCGATCCTATCCATGTGTGACATGATGAACAAGATAGATACTACTTATTTTATCATCTCTGAACCCGGCAAAGCGGAACTTTAGTCACATATCAGTCAGCAGTATCGGGATATTTCAAAATAGGCGGTCTTATGACCTTGACGAGAGCTGCTCACTCTGCCCTAATTATGTGTGGAAACATGCAGCTCATGATCCGTTAACCGGGTCGCCGGCCGGCCGGCGAACGGGTCTTGTCACGCGCCTCAGATCGGCGCGATAGATACTACTCATCAGGCTCTGTTGACCCTCCCGCCGTGACGGCGGACAGGGCGACTAAACACGTAGTGGAGGTAGCTATGGCCCTGAGGGCTTTCCGGGGGTCCGCGCTGCTGTGGCCCTTGTCGCGTCGGCTGAGACAGATCATGCTGACATCACTGGCCGCGGTGGGGCTGGCCGTTTCCGCCGGGGCCTGCACCAGCAGTTCCTCGACATCGAGCGCACCCGCCAGTTCGGCGTCCGGTAAGGTCGGCGGTTCGCTGACCGTCTGGGTCGACTCGGTCCGGCTGCCGGTGGCGCAGGCTTACGCCAAGGCACATCCGAACGTGCACGTGCGCATCGTCACCTTTGACGGCGACGGCAACGGCGCGACGACGATGCAGACGAAGATCCAGCTGTGGAACCGGACCGGTAGCGGCTGGCCGGATGTCATCTTCAGCGAGCAGGTCAATGACCCGGTGTGGATGGCGAAGCCCCCGTTCAACTTCGCCGCGCCGATCAACGGCCTCATCCCGCAGAGCATCCTCAGTCAGTGGCCCTCACCCTCGACCACGCAGTGCACGATCAACGGCACGCAGTACTGCCTCCAGGACAACCTGGCCCAGGTGGTGCTCTGGTACAACAAGAAGCTGATGACCCAGTTCGGCTACACAGTTCCGACGACATGGCAGCAGTGGGCGGCGATCGGCCAGAAGGTCGCCACCCAGCACCCGGGTTACATCATCGGGACCAGCGGGGAGTCGTTCAGCCACTGGATCTACTTCTGGGGCAACCAGTGCCCGCTAGAGAAGCTGCAAGGCAGCCAACTGCTGATCAACACCTCCGATACGCACTGCACCGAGATGGCCAGCCTGCTCACCCCGCTCATCAAGAACGGGACGGTGCCGCCGTTGAGCGTGTTCACCCCCGACTTCGCCAAGAAGTACGGCGGAGCCAACGACAAGGTCCTGATGATGCCGGGGCCGAGTTGGTACGCGCAGGCCGTCTTCCAGGCAACGCTGCACATCCCGGCCGGGCAGATCACCGCCGCGATGCCGCTGCAGTGGAAGAACGAGACGCCGGTCACGACCGGCCAGGTCGGCGGCGGCCCATGGATCATCTCCCGGCATTCGAAGAACCTGGCAACGGCGGCCGACTTCGTCCAGTGGGCCACGACCGTGTTCAATCCGCCCGGCGCGAACGCGAGGCCCGGTTACCCGGCCTATGAGCCCCTGGCCAACACCTGGCTGAAGGCCCTGTCCGCGAACCCCTACTTCGCCGCCGATCCGACGCCGGCGATGAAGGCTGCGGCGTCTCTGATCTGGTCAGGGTGGAACCTGGTCACCTACCCCGACCAGCCGGTGTGGTCCAACACCGTCGTCACGCAGCTGGTCGCGGGCAAGTCGCTGAGCTCGCTAATGCCCGCGTTCGGCCACGCGCTCAGCCAGGCGGCGCAGGCAGCCGGGTATCAGGTCAGCCAGTGAGTTCACCCGCGCTGACCTCGGCGCCCGTGGAGGCCACGCGACCGCGTGGCCTCCACGGCGCGCCGGTCCGTGGCCGCCGCACCGGCGCGGGCGTGTCGTTCATCCTGCCCTACCTGCCGTTCCTGATCGGGTTCGGGATCGCGCCGATGATCTACGCGCTCGTCCTCGCCTTCACCACAAGCAGCGGCGGCTGGGCCGGGGCGGGGAACTTCACGCGGACGTTCAAGGACTACCGCTTCCTGCCCGCCTTCGAGCACATCCTGCTGTACACCGGTGTCTGGCTCGGGACGCTGATCGTCTTCGTCGTCGGGCTGGCACTGCTCCTGCACGGACGCGCCAACCGGGTCTCTACGAGCTTCCGTTTCCTGTTCTACCTACCCGGCGCGCTGGCCGGAGCGGCCGCGGTGCTGGTCTGGCTGTTCATGCTCGACCCGGCCGTCAGCCCGTTTTCGTTCCTGGAGCATAACGTGTTCGGCGTCCAGCTGTTCGTCCAGTCGATCGCGCCAGGGAAACTGCCGTTCGTCTTCGCGATGATCGCGTTCTGGACCGGCGCCGGCGGCTGGATCGTCGTCATGTACGGCGCGCTGAACACGATCCCGCACGAGCTAGATGAGGCCGCCCGCATCGACGGGGCGGGCCCGTTCACGATCGCATTCCGGCTGAAGCTGCCGCTGATCCGCAAGTGGATCGCCTACATGCTCATCCTGTCGTTCGCGACCGGGACGCAGCTCTTCATCGAGCCGCAGCTCGTGAACGAGGCGAGCCTCGGCCTCGTCCCCGACACGTGGTCGTCGAACCAGCTGGCGTATCAGCTGGCCTTCCGGTACGGAGACTTCAACGCGGCCGCCGCCATCGCCGTCGACCTGCTCGTGATCGGCCTGCTCGCCGCGGTGCTGATCGTCACCCGCACCGGATTGTTCAGGAGGGAGGGCTGATGCGGATCGCGGCGCGCGGCCTCCGGCTGGTCATCCTCGCGGCGTTCGCCGTATTCTTCGTGATACCCATCGGATGGCTGATCCTGGCCCCGACGAAGGCCGATGGCGCGCTCGTCACCAGCAGCCCGTTCTCGTTCGGCAGTTTCCACCAGGTCGTGCTGGCGTGGGACCATCTCGACGCCTTCAGCGACCACATCTATCGCATCTGGATCGGCAACTCGCTGCTGTACTCGTTCAGCGCAACGGCGATCGTGCTGGCGACGGCGATCCCGGCCGGCTACGGCCTCGCCCTCGGGAACTTCCCCGGCCGGAGGGTCGTGCTGACGCTGACGCTCGTCGTGATGATCATGCCGGCCGCGGCGCTCGTGCTCCCGATCTTCCTCGAGCTCAACGCGCTGCACCTGATCGGGAGCGTCCTCTCGGTGATCCTGCCGTTCTCGTTCTTCCCGTTCGGGGTGTACCTCGCGTACCTCTACTACGCGACCGCGATACCGCGCGATCTGCTCGACGCGGCGCGCGTGGACGGCGCCGGCGAGTGGCAGACGTTCCGCCGCGTCGCGCTGCCGCTGGCCAAGCCCATCGTCGCGCTCGTCTTCTTCTTCAGCTTCGTGACCGACTGGAACAACTTCTTCCTCCCGTATGCCGTCCTCGCGGACTCGTCGCAGTACCCGATCCAGGTCGGCCTGTCGAACCTGCTGTCGTCGACCCCCTCCTTCAACCCGGCCCAGGGCGGCGGCGGTCAGCAGGTGAACATCTTCCGGCCGGAGCTGGCACTGGCCACGCTGCTCGCCGTCATCCCCGTCGCGATCGTGTTCCTGCTGTCGCAACGGGCGCTGGTGCGCGGGATGCTCGGCGGAGCGGTGAAGCAGTGACCATGACGCATGCCAGCATCACAGCCTCAGTGCCGCTGCTCGAGCCGCCCGGCTGGGCGCTGGCCGAGCGGCAGCTGTTCGACCTGCTCGACCACGCCTGGCGCCGCTTCGCCCGCGATTTCACCGGCCCGGACGGGCGCCTGACCTACCGGCACGCGCTGACCTCCCGCGACGGTGCCGACGACTTCTACGAGGCGTTCTTCAACTGGCCGCAGCTGTACCTGCTCGGCGGGGCGGACGACCTGCTGGCCCAGTCCGAGCTGCACTGGGAGGGGGTCACCGCGCAGCTGACCGAGCTCGGCATGCTCTCCGGCGAATACGAGCGCGGCTACGACTGGTTCCACCAGGGCGAGAGCCTGCTCCCACTGTACTTCCTGACCATGGCCAGGCCGTCCCGCTGGGCCGAACGGGCCGTGCAGTTCGCCGAGCTGTACGTCGATCCCGCGCACGGCAACTACGACCCCGTCCGCCGCATCATCTGCCGCCCCCACAACGGCTCGGACCCCGGCCGGGCCGGCCTGTTCGACGGCACGCATTACCCCTGGCTGGACCGGGAGGCGCGCTGCTACGGCTTCCCGCTGGACTGGCTGGTGCCCGACGGCGCGCCCGAGCCCGAACGGGCCCTGGACCCGCGGCTTACCGGCCCGATGACCGCCCGCATAGGCGCCGGGGACACCGCGGTGAACCTCGCCGCCGCCGGGCTCGTCCTGAACGCCTGGATGCTGACCGGCGACCCGCGCTACCGCGCCTGGATCGAGCAGTACGCCGGCGCGTGGCGGGAGCGTGCCGCGGCGAACCACGGCGTCATCCCGGACAACACCGGGCCGGACGGGGTGGTCGGCAGCCTCCTCGACGGGCGCTGGTACGGCGGGCACTACGGCTGGTCCTGGCCGCACGGCTGGTACAGCGTCGGCTCTGCCGCCATGATCGCCGCGCTGGCCGCCGCCACCGTCACCGGTGACGACGATTACCTGGATCTGGTGCGGCCGGCCCTGGACACGATGATCGAGAACGGCAAGGTGATGGCGTACGCCGAATCGGACTCCTCCCTGGCCTCCAAGTGGTACCCCCAGCTGGCCGGGGCCGTGACCGTTCCGACGATTCTGGTCCCGTACCGGCACAGCGACCGCGGCTGGTTCGACTACAACCCGATGCTCGCGTCTGTCCCGGTGGCCCTGTGGCACCACGGCAGCGACCCGGCCGACCGGCGGCGGCTGGACGAGCTGCGCCAGGCCGCCGGATACGACTGGCGCACCGTCCGCTCCTTCCGCAGCAAGGAGGAAGCCGGCCACGAGGAGCCCTGGTTCACGTTCCTCACCGGGCACAACCCGGACTACCCGGAGAAGATCCTGGCCGCCGCCCAGGCCCAGGTACGCCACCGGCTCGCCCGCATGCAGGCCTACCGCGACACCGACGTAGCCGAGGCCGACATCCACCTGTGGCAGCAGTGCAACCCGGTCGTCACCGAGGCCCTGGTCCAGCTGACCTGGGGCGGCCCCCAGGTGATCTACAACGGAGGGCTGCAGCAGGCCCGGGTCCGCTACTACGACGCGGCCCGGCGGCGCCCCGGCCTGCCCGCCTCGGTGGCCGCCATGGTCTCCGGCATCGACCCGCAGGCCACGGTCGTCGACCTGGTCAACCTCGACCCGGAGCAGGAACGCACCGTCGTCGTGCAGGCCGGCGCGTTCGCCGAGCACACCATCGAGGCCGTGCGCTACACCGCCTGCCAGGACCGCGCCTGGCTCGGCCGCCTGTACGACTACGGGCACGGTGAGCCGGCCGTCACCGAACACCACGCCGCCGTCGGCGGCCCGTGGCTGACCGTGCGCCTGCCCGCCTCCACCCGCATCCGCCTGACCCTTAGGCTGGCCCTGCGCACCCGGCCACCGTCTTATGCCGCGCCGTTCTCAACCTCACACGCCACCGCAGGAGGCCCGTGATCCGGATCGACGCACACCATCACCTCTGGAAGCTCGGCACGCGGCCGCACGCGTGGCTGGACGGCGCCGAGATGGCCGCCATCCGCCGCGACTTCACCCTCGCCGATCTCGCCCCGCTGACCGCGGCGGCCGGAATCGACCGGACGATCCTGGTCCAGGTACTCCCCGGCTCGGCGGAGACGGCCGAGTTCCTGACCCTGGCGGGCGCGCAGGGCCCGGTCGCCGGGGTAGTCGGCTGGGCCGACCTCACGTCCGGCCGCGTCGGGGAGGCACTCGATGCGCTGCGTTCGGGTCCCGGCGGCGCGCACCTGGTGGGCATCCGCCATTTGGTGCAGGGCGAGCCGGACCCACGCTGGCTGGCCCGTCCGGACGTGCGGCGGGGCCTGCGCGCGGTGGCCGGTGCCGGGCTCGTCTACGACCTGCTGACCCTGCCGCACCAGCTGCCCGCCGCCATCGACACCGTACGAGCGCTACCCGGCCTGACATTCGTCCTGGACCACCTGTCCAAGCCGCCCATCGCAGCCGGCGAGCTGCATCCCTGGGCCGCGCTGGTCCGGGAGCTCGCCGCCCTGCCCAACGTGTCCTGCAAGCTGTCCGGGATGGTCACCGTGGCCGGCCCGCGCTGGACAGTCGCCGACCTGCGCCCGTACGCGGAGGTCGTGCTGGATGCCTTCGGCCCGGCCCGGGTGACGTTCGGCTCGGACTGGCCGGTCTGCCTGCTCGCTGCCTCGTACGCCGACGTCACCTCCGCCGCGCAGGAGCTGACCGCGGCGCTCACGTCTGTGGAGCAGGCCCTGGTCTTCGGTGGAACCGCCGCTCGTGTCTACGGCCTGCCAGATGCCGGGACATGAGAATCCCCATGACCCACGGGAAGATCCGGTTCAGCCGCGCCCCTGCCCGGCGAGGTTGGCGTGGCAGTGGAAGCTGACCGATCCCTGCCAGCGGCCCGTGGAGTCGGCGGCGCCCGGCCAGTGGTGGGCGCCGATGAACGAGGTGTTCCACCTTGACTGACTACTCCGCCGGGCTGGCACCGGCCGGCCCCGGCCGGATCGACGCGCACGTCCACCTGTGGCAGCTATCGGTCCGTGACCAGCCCTGGACGGCCGGGCTGCCGCCGCTGCGGCGCGACTACAGGTTAGACGAATTGCGGCATTGGCTCGCGGCCGCCGGCGTGCAGACTGCCGTGCTTGTTCAGACGGTTCAGGTCGCGGCGGAGACACCGGAGATGCTGGCGATCGCCGACGCGGCCGACGAGATCGCGGGGGTCGTCGGATGGGTCGACCTTTGTGCCGCTGACGTTGCCGGGCGGCTCGCCTCGCTCACCGAAGGTTCGGATGGCTGCTGGTTGACGGGCATCCGGCACGGCGTCCAAGACGAACATGACCCGGACTGGCTGCGGCCTGAGGCGCTGCGCGGGCTGCAGGCGATCGCCGGCGCCGGCCTCGTCTACGACGTTCTCGTCCGCAGTGACCAGCTGCTCATGGCCGGGCGCGCCGCGCGGCGGCGGCCCGGCCTCCGGTTTGTTCTCGATCACGACGGGAAGCCGCCAATCGCCTCTGGTGCCGTGGATCGTGGCGCCAGCACGTGAACGAGCTCGCGGGCTGCCCGAACGTCGCCGTGAAGCTGTCCGGCCTGCTAACCGAGGCGGGACCCGGCGCGGACGCGAGGGCGCTGCGGCCGTACAGCGATCACCTGCTCGGCGCGTTCGGGCCGGGACGGACGATGTTCGCCTCGGACTGGCCGGTGTCGATACTGGGGGCCGGACACTCGCGAGTGGTAGGCCTTACCGCCGAGCGGCTCGGCGGGCTGTCCAGCGACGGGCAGGCCAAGGTGTTCGGCACCACCGCCGCGGCCTGGTACGGGTTCGGCGCTACGGACCACGACCGCGCGGGGCGGCCATGCGGGTGAACGCGATCGGGCGCACCTCCACGCGCGTCACCGGAATAGGGTTCGGCTCTGCCCCCATCGGCAACCTGTACTCGCAGGTCTCCGACGATACCGCGCTCGGCGCCGTCGAGGCCGCCTGGAACGCCGGTATCCGGTACTTCGACACCGCACCGCACTACGGCCTGGGGTTGGCCGAACGGCGGCTGGGCCGCGCGCTGGCACGCTACCCCAGGTCGGCGTTCGCCCTTTCCACTAAGGTGGGCCGGCTGCTTGTGCCGAATCCTGCCCCCGCGGGCTCCGACCTGGCCGCCGGGGGCTTCGCCGTCAGCGACAAGCTGACCAGGGAACGGGACTATTCCGCGGACGGTGTCCGGCGCAGCATCGACGCGAGCCTCGAGCAGATGGGAACTGACCGGGTCGACATCGTGCTCGTGCACGATCCGGACGAGCACGCCGACGAGGCCCTCGCGGAGGCGATCCCGGCGCTGATCGGGCTGCGCGAGCAGGGGGTGATCGGGGCGGTCGGGGTCGGGATGAACCAGTGGCAGATACCGCTGCGCATGGTCCGCGAGGCCGATCTCGACGTCGTGCTGCTGGCCGGCCGGTGGACGCTAGCCGACCGCAGCGGCCAGCGGCTCATGGACGAGTGCCGTGACCGTGGCGTCTCTGTATTCGCTGCCGCGCCGTACAACTCGGGACTGCTGGCCCGCGACAAGCCCGGTGAGGATGCCCGCTTCGACTACGCCACCGCCCCCGTCCATATGCTTGCACAGGCCCGGCGGCTGGCGCAGATCGCCGCCGGGCATGGCGTGACCCTGCCCGATCTGGCGATTCAGTTCCCTGCCCGCCATCCCGCCACGGCCGCCGTCGTGGTCGGGCTGCGAACCGCCGGCGAGGTCCGGTCCGCGATCGACCGCGCGGCACGAGAGATCCCGCAGCAAGCATGGATGGAGCTGGACCGCGTATCTCCGCACAGCGACACCAGCCCGGACGAGGACACAGGCGATGGACAAGGGAGCGCAGCATGGTAGACGAAGACGAGAGCGTTGACCTCTCGTTCGGCCTCGAGGGTAAGGTCACCGTCGTTACTGGCGGCGCCGCGGGAATCGGCGCCGCCATTGCCCGCGCTTTCGTAGCGAAGGGCGCGGGTCGCCCTCGTGGATCGCGACATCGACGGAGAACGCGAGGGCGTTCCACTGCGACGTCGCTGACCCGTCGTCCGCCGAAACGCCGTCCGTTCAGTCCTGACTGAATTCGGCCACATGGACGTGCTCGCCAACTGCGCCGGAATGGTGGTCCTGGCCCCGGCAGAAGACCTCACGTCGCAGATGTGGGACACCACGCTCGCAGTGAACCTGACGGGGACGTTCCTGATGAGCCAGCAAGTCGGCCGGGCCATGCTCGAGGCGGGCGGCGGAAAGATCATCAACATCGCCTCGCAGGCGGCGAGCATCGGTCTTGACCAGCATGCCGCCTACTGCGCCTCAAAGGTGGGCGTCCGTGGCCCCGCGCCCGGTGGCCGGGGCGCCTCGCGCTGGGTGTTGCCCGGCGGGCAGCGCGGGCTGTCTGCTGCCGCCCCGGGTGCGCGGCGGCCGCATCGAGGTCATCGTCGCCTGGCGGCGTGCCCGGAGACTTGGCCGCTGCGCCGCTGGCTATCAGCCGCCGCTCGGGGCGCGGGCCAGATGCCTCGTTGCCCGGGCCTGACGCCGTCCCGCATCCGCCGCTGGTGCGCCCACCGTGTCCCGGTTGATGCCCCGACCGGGTCCGGGCGGATGCGATACCTGGCCCTGCACCTGGCGATCGCCAGGCTCCCCCCTCCCGGGCCGCCGGGAGGGGGCACGATACCGGCGCAGCCGTGACCTGCGCTTTCACCGCCATGGCCGGGATCTGGCGGGGCTGCCCCGGACATCCCCGGAGCTGTCGGCATGGCGTAGCGGGACTGGGCTGGCGGGCTGCCAGTGCCTCCCTGTGGGCAGCCGTTAGTCCCCACCGACATCCATGATCTAATTCGAATCTTTTCGAATTAGATCATCTACCAGAGAGGTCTTCACGTTTGGGGCTGACCTGGGCAAACGGGGCGTGATTGGCGGGCTGCCCACAGGTTAAGCGGGCTTGGCCCACGTTTTCCGGAGAGGGCCGCTCCGGTTCGGGGATGGGTGGCCGTGCCGGCCCGGGCAGGTGGCCTGGCTAGCGGTTCCAGCGGGGGTCGTTCTCGGCGATGGCGAGGCTGAGGGCTTCGAGCTCGGCGACCAGCTCGCGCAGGCGGCGGTGGTTGTCGAACCAGGGGCCGTAGTCGGCGAGCTGGTCATCGGACAGGATGCGGGTGGCGGTCTTGCCGTCTTTCTTGCGGGTCCACTGGTGGTAGGGGCCGTGCAGGCGGGGCGGGTCGGCGTGGCAGCGGCAGTTCGCCCGGCCGCAGCGGGTCGTCCGGTCGGCGAGGGTGCCGGGCAGGGCGAAGCCGAGGGCGGCTAGCTCGGCCGCGATGCGGGCGGCCTGGGCCTGCTGGGCCGGGGTGGGCGACACGTCGTCATTGTCGCAGCCGGGATCCCCCGTCTCGGGCATGCACTTCAGTATAAGTGTTGCATGACAAGTGCTGATGTTGCCGCTTATGTCGGGCGGTGGCGGCCGTCGTCGGTCTCCGCGGAGGCTGCGGCGTTCGCCCGGGATGTGATCACGGCGGTGCGGCCGGGCGGGCAAGAACGCGCGAAGAACCTGCTGTGGGCTGCGGGCAAGCTGGCCGACTATGCGATCGGGCTGGGGCTGGACCCGGTACCGGAGGTGGTGCTGCACCCGTCGGTGGCCGGGCGGTTCACCCGGTGCGCTCCGGGCTTGTCCGGGGTGGCGCGCCGGACGCTGCGCACGAACCTGCGGTTCGTCGGCCGGCGTGTCGTGCCGCAGCTATATCCCCAGGATCTGCCGCTGCCCCGCGAGCGTTCGAAGCAGCCGTACAGCCCGGCGGAGATCGGCGGCTACCTGGCACTGGCCGATGCGCAGCCGACCATGGAGCGGCGGATGCGGGCAGCGGCCCTGGTCTGCCTGGGCGCGGGCGCCGGGCTGATCCGCGGTGACCTGCGCGAGGTGCGCGGCACCGACGTCGCGTGCCGGTCCGGCGGCGTCGTCGTCCAGGTCCGGGGCGGCCGCGCGCGCGTGGTGCCGGTGCTGGCCCGCTACCACGCCCGGCTGCTGGCGGCGGCGCGGTCCGCCGGGGCCGGGCTGGTCTGCGGCGGCGCCGATCCCGGCCGCCGGAACCTGACCAGCCCGCTGATCAGGGCACTGGACGGCGGGGGCGGGCTGCCCCGGCTGGATACCAGCCGGCTGCGGGCGACGTGGCTGCGGGACCGCGCGGAGCTGCTGGGGCTGGCGACGTTCATGCACGCGGCCGGGATCAGCTGCTCCCAGCGGCTCGGCGACCTGCTCGCCGGCCTGGAGCCGGCCGGCGAGGCAGATGCGGTCCGGCTGCTGGGGGCAGGCCGCGGGTCATGATCCCGCTGGCGGTGCTGGAGCAGATCATCGACGCCTCCGGCGCCGCGCCGCGAATCGAGGTCATGCTGCCGATCGGGGTGCGCCGGCGGCAGCTGGCCGTGCGCACCCTGCTGGCCGGCATGTGCCTGGCTCACGCCGATCACCGGCCCGCCCACCTGACCCGGGTGCACCAGGCCCTGACCAGCCTGCCCGAGAACGACCAGCGGCGGCTGGGCGTGATCGCGGACTGGAAGCACGGGCCGCACCGGCTCACCTGCCGGCAGACCGAGCGGACCTTCGGCCTTGTCGCCGCGGCCCTCGCCGAAGACGAGCCCGGCGGGCTGCCCTCCGGCCGGCTGCAGAGCATCTGCGATGACCTGCTCGAGGCGTCCGTCCCGGAGGAGCTCAAGGACGCCAGCAGCTCGCTGGCCGTGGACTGGACGGACCTGGAGTCCTTCTCCCGGCCCCCGCCCGCCAGGGGCGGCCCTTGCGCCGATCCCGAAGCCTGGTGGGGCCACCGCAAGAACAACCTGCTGCGCAGCCAGGACGAGCTGTTTTACGGGTGGTACCTGTCCGCCGGCATCATGATGCGCGACGAGAACGGCCCCGCCGTCCCCGAGTTCGCCCGCCGCGCCACGCTGTCGTCACCCCGGCACGACCCCGTCCGCGCGTTCGCGCCCGTGCTGACCGCGATGCCCGCCGCCGGCATCCCGCTCGGCGACGTGCTCTCCGACTCCGGTTACGCCCACCGCGACGCGGACCACGCCCAGCACGCTGCTGGAACTCGGGCCGGTTGCCCGCGATGCCACCGCGGACCAAGCCGCCGCGCACGACGCCCGCACCGCCGAGCTGGCGCTCTTGCGGACTGCAAGCTCGGCAAGATCAGCCGCGACGACAGCGACGGGTACCACCGGGTCCAGTGCCCGGCCGCCATGGGCAAGATCCGCTGCCCGCTCCGGCCCGCCTCGATGAAGCTGGACCGGGACCGGCCCGAGATCCTCCAGCCCCCCGCGAATCCCCAGGCCTGCTGCTCGCAGCAGACCATCACCGTCCCGGCGGACGTGCTCGCCAAGACCGCGCAGAAACACGACTACCCCTCAAAGTCACACCGCCGGTCCTACGCCCGCCGCACCGGCGCCGAGCGCGGCTTCGCCACCGCCAAGGATCCCGCCGCCAGCACCATCAGCCGCGGCTGGTGCCGCCTCATGGGCCTGACACCCCTCATGCTGTTCACCACGACGCTGCTCGTCGTCCGCAACCAGCGCATCCTCGCCGCCTGGACCACCCGGCAGGCCGAGAACGCGCGGCGAGCCGCTGCCGGGCTCCCGCCGAGAACCCGCAAACGGCGCCGCAAGACGCTCACCGCGCTCGCCACTGCCACACGGCCGCCCTAGCCGGCGAGCAAGCCCGCATGCCGGAACAGCACCCGTCACGAACACCCCGCGCAGACAGCGGCAGCACGCCCGTAACCCATCTCAGGAATACAATAAGCCACAAGATGGACACGAATCGCGCACGATACGACGGCAGCCACAACCAGCACAGGCCGCACACCAAAATGTCAGACTCAAACGTGAAAATAGGCCCCCGAGAAACGTGAAGACCTCACCAGAGCCCCGTTACGGAATCGAACCGTAGACCTTCTCCTTACCATAGGGTTCCGATCGACCTCCTGGCCAGGGATTTCCGTGAAAGGCCAGATCAGAGGCTCCGCTTCAGCTCGGTTGGGCCAGGTTCAAGGCGGTTCGCGCCGGATGCGACCTCCCAGATTCCTCCCAACCGGTCACGGAGGAGGAGCCCATGTCCGACCCCGGTTTCGTCCGGCACGATCTCTGTTCGATACGCACTGCTAACGGGCAGGACGAGTTTGCCAAAGCAGTCCGCGGCGGGTTCAGCGCCGACTGCTACCCACTGGCCGATGATGACCAGTCCGCACCCCTGGCGAGCGGCGTCGACCGCGCCATCCGCCTGTCCACCGCGGCAGCCGTGCTCGCCGTGGCGGGCATCGCGGCGTATGTCTCCTACTGGCACGCCTACGCGGTCGTGCTGGCCCACGGCGAGACCGGGATCACCGCCCGGCTCGAGCCGACCACGATCGACGGCCTGGTCTACGCCAGTTCGATGGTGGTGCTGTACGCCGCCCGGCACCGGGTGCCGGTACCCTCCCTGGCCCGCTGGCTGCTCGCGCTGGGCATCGCCGCGACCCTCACGGCGAACATGGCACAGGGCTGGTCCCACGGTCCCGTCGGGGCGGTCGTCGCGGCCTGGCCGGCGGTCAGCCTGGTGGGCTCGTACGAACTTCTGGTCTGGCTCATCCGCACCTCCGGGGCGGCAGACCGCGGACCGTCGGCAGCGCACCTCCGCACTGGCGCGGCCTGCCGTGCTGCGACGCGTCCTCTCCCGGCCTCAGCCGTTGACGGCGAGCGCCCCGGGGGGAGCGAGCGCGACACGTCAGACCCGGCGTGCTGGTCCGCGGATCAGGCCGCCGGGCAGTCGCCCATCCCCGCCACCGGACAGCGTGACGCTGAGGCGCTTGAGGCCAGCGCTGTCGATGACGCGGCAGTGGCCGCGTACCGGCTCAGCGTGCAGGCCGGCAACCCGCTGTCGGAACGTCGGCTCGCCCAGATGTTCGGACGCACATCCCGCCGCTGGGCGCGAGCCAGAATCGCCGATGCACGACAGGAATCGCCGCTCCCAGACTCGCCGAGCATCCCAGTCACGGCTTACCCGTAAGCAGGGACCGCCCGCCATCTATCCGGATGCGATTTGACCGCGCCGGGAAGATCAGGAATCTGCGCCTGGCTGTCAGCCAGATACGCGCTTTGGGTGAACCTGGGTGCCATGAGGGTAAAAGGTCTGGCCTGGCTGGGCATCCCCACCGGGGACTACTCGGCCGCGGTCGGTTCTTCGGCGAGACCCGCACTGTGGCGATTCCCCGCCAGGCCACCACCTCAGCCGCCCGCAAGGCCATCGAGCACGGCCGCGGCTTCCGCAAACTGGTCAAATGGCGCACCGGCTGCGAGGGCCGGATCAGCTACCTCAAACACCGCTACGGCTGGGACCGCACCCGCCTGGACAGCAGAACGGGAACGGCAATCTGGTGCGGGCACGGGGTATTCGCCCACAACCTGGTCAAGATCGGGAGCCTCGCCAGGTGACCCCTATCCGTCAGACACCCGCCCCGCCCAAAGAGCCGGCCCATTCCCAGGCAGCGACTTTTTCAGGGGAAGTAAGTTAGGAGAAGATTCTATCCTCCGGCCAGGAGGTGCGGCGGTCCTCCGATCCCGAACAGATGGCTGAGGCCGTGGATGGTCATCATGAGGATGTGCTGCGCTGTCTGCGGAGTTATGAGGTCAGCGAGTATGAGGCTAAACACTGCACCGTTGAAAGCGAGTAGCCAGTCTTTCCGGCCTATCCGACGACTTGCCTGCTCGACTTGGTCGAGCCTGGATTCGACATGTGATAGCTGTTCGCTTGTCAGCTCGTGCGTGGTTTTTATGTAGTCTTTAATCTGTTTTATCTGGACCGAAATGTCGGCTTGCTCGGCTTCGGTAAACGGGGCATTCCGGGTACTTTGTTCATCTTTGCTGGTGAAGAAATCCTTGCTCCGGCTAAGTTCTCCCCATAGATCAGACGTGCTCTCATACTGCTCGATCTCTTTCGCGAGTTCCTCGACCTTTCCGATCCATTTTAGAACTTCGGACAGGACGTCGTCCCATTTGTGATAGACTGACGCGCTTCCCCATGCGCTTCGGAACAGTCTTTCTTCTGCCTTACCGGCCCGTATCCGGTCCCGTGTGTAGTAACTATTCTTTCGAACCTTCTTAATGCCGAAAATTGATTTCGTGGTGGAGTGCCGGATCACTGCGAATGCCCGGGGGCGTATCAGAAGAGGGATCCCCGGGTCGGTACGCCAATTTAGCTGAAAGTTTATAACTGGGACTTCGCTCGATGTGATAACACGGTAAATGGCGTTGGTCTGGTATTTAGACAATTGATACTTCTCTGGGTCACTCCACGGCATGAGCCAACGGTACGCTGTTCAGCATTCTCTACGCTAGGGCATCGGCAATTGCTGCACTGCCCCATGCCAGCGATCTGATGTCCCCGGGGACCTTCACGGGGATCACCCCACCCCTCAGTTGCTACGGAACTGGAACGGGGGAAGCAAATCGTCGCATCCGGACACTGTTGAGCAAGCGCGTCTCGGACCTCCTTAACCATGCGACTAGTTCACACCGAGGAGATCACCGGTCGGGTGCATCTGGTGATCGACTGCTAACGGTGACCAGTGCGGGTCCATGCTCTTGCCGTGTCCGCAGGGGCAGTAGCCGTATCCGGTGTCGGACACGTGCCAGTGCTGGTGGCAGTAGGGGGCGTCGCAGTCCTGGCAGAATCCGCGCCGACAGGCGGACGGCCGCCGCCACATCCAGGTCACTCACGGGCCTCATCATGCCAGCAGTCGGGGCCACCTCCCGGCGGCGCGCTGCGCGATGCGGGGCGGCGCGAAGAATGTCAGCCCTGGCCGTTACCGTGCTGGGCATGGATGATCTAGCGCAGTTCGCCGACTTGGTTACAGGGTTCGTGGCCGCCTGCTAGATCGATGACCGGGAAATATGCGCAGGTGATCAGTGGTCGTAAGCGATCAAGGATCGTTTGACCGGCGCGCCGATCATCCAGTTGTGCCAGATGCAGGCGTTGAGCGCGAGTAGCCGCTGGACGATCCGGGCCC
>WNGE01003223.1_pt1 | contig 19407 bp, 18 predicted proteins | sample 5400651 | NCBI WGS metagenome assembly WNGE01 (sample SAMN13153370, study PRJNA577476) | soil metagenome | isolation source: 60 cm soil or saprolite under grassland replicate 2 | place: USA:California | collected 2016-06-15
CCTCGCCGTCAAAGAGGGACCGCGAGCGCCGGGAGAGAAGCTCCAGGTGCGCCCGCGCTTCCCGCGAGGGAATGCGGAACATTCGGATCTTCATGACGCCAGCATCCCTTCCAGGACCTCGAGGAAGGCAAACACGTCGCGGCGGCGCCGCGCCAGCGCGGCGCGGCTGACGACGAGGTGCGGCGAGACGTCGCAGATCTTCTCGACCTCTGCCAGGCCGTTGGCACGCATCGTCTCGCCCGTGTCCACAAGGTCGGCGACCAGGTCTGCGAGCTTCATGCGTGGCGCGATCTCCACGGCCCCCGCCAGCGGCACGATGTCCGCCGCCATACCCTTCTGGTCGAAATAGTCGCGGGTCAGGCGCACATATTTCGTCGCCACGCGCACCGCGCGCCCCCGCGGAAAGGGCCCCTCTGCCGACGAGGAGGAGGGCGCGAGCAGCGAGAACCGGCAGCGTCCGAACGGAAACTCGAGAGGTCTCGGCAGGTCGCATTCTTTTTCGGTCAGCACGTCGGAGCCCACGATGCCCAGCTCCGCCGCGCCCCGGCGCACGTAGGTCGGAACGTCGAAATCCTTGAGCAGCAGGAACCTCAACGCCTTCTCCGGGACGTCCACGACGAGCCCGCGTCCGGTGAACGCGGCGATCTCGAGCGGCGGTTGCGCGAAGAGGCGCGCGAGCGGCGCCGCGATGCGCCCCTTGGGAAACGCGACGGTCAGGGGCTCCATCACGCGCCTCCCCCCACGGCTCCTTCCAGACCCAGAGCGAATCCGACGGCCGGGCGAGGATTCCCAAACGCGGCGTAGAGACTGTCGTAGCGTCCGCCTCCCGCGATCGGCTCGCCGCCGGACTCACCGTACACGGAAAAGAAGAAACCCGTGTAGTAGGAGCGCGGCGCCTGCTCCGCGACATCGATCGCGACGCGGCACCCACTCCGCCCCGACAGAGCGCCAGCGACGTGCGCCAGCGTCGTGCCCGCCGCGCCGATCCGCCCCAGATGCGTATCGGCCGGCGGGAGATCCCCTTCCAGCAGACGCCGCACGCGAGAAGCAAATCCGGCGGAGATCGCGGCCGCCGCGCGAGCCGTCTCGGAAAGCCGGCGCTCCCGGATCGCGCCCGCGAGTTGCCTCGCACGAGGCCCGCTCACCTCGGGCGCGAGCATCTCCTCGAGCGCTCCGACCGAGGAAAGGATTACGTGGACCGTTTCCGCGCCGGCCGCCTGGAGAGCCGCGAGGCACCGTTCGGAGATCTCGAGGTCCGCGCCGGAGGAGGAGTCGCCGAGCAATTCCGCGCCGACCTGGTAGAACTCGGCGTCGCCTCCGTCTCCCGCTCCGCCTCGAAGCACCTCCCCCCGGTAGAAGACGCGAGTTGGCGATCCCTCCGCGGTGAGCCGGGGTGCCAGGTGCCGCGCGAGCGCGATTGTGAAGTCCGCACGCAATGCCAGCGTGTCGCCGTGGCGATCCACGAAGCGGTACAGCTCGCGCTCTTCCCGCGCGGAGAGATGCGAGAGATACGGGGCGAGATAATCGGCGGAAGGAACGATCGCCTCGTGGTACCCCGCTCCGCGCAGGCCAGCCACGATGCGGTCTTCCGCGACGCGCCGCCGTGTGGCCTCCTCAAAGACATAGGCCGCCGCTCCCGTCGGGGGGCTCGCGCGCCGCCGCTTCACGAGGTCCTCCGGGAAGGTTCGAGGAGGCGCGTGACCTCTTCCAGCGTCGCGTCCTGGACGCCGAAGAGCCGCGCCTGCCGGACCGCCTGAGCGGCGAACATCCGGATTCCTTCCACGACCGGGCACCCGGCCATGCGCGCCGCGCGGATCGTAGAAGTCGGCGAACCGTCACGGCGGTAGACGGAATCGAAGACGAGCGGCCGGTTCGTGAACACGCTCGCGGGGAACGCCGGAGGGTCCTCTTCCCGCGAACCGATCGGCGTCGCGTTGAAATAGAAGTCGGCTTCGCTCCTGGCAACATCTTCCCAGGCCAGGGAATCCACGCCCAACTCCCGCGCGAGAGCGTCCGCCTGCTCGTCACGGCGGCTCGCCACCATGACCTCGTATCCGAGCTTCCTCGCGGCGACGACCGCCGCGCGCGCCGCGCCGCCCGCGCCCAGAATCACGGCGCTGCGGCCTTCGCCCGTGTCGTGATCGGCGAGCGGATCGAAGACCCCGTCCACATCGGTATTCTCCGCTCGCCACCGTCCTCGTGAGAGAACGAGCGTGTTGGCGGCGCCGGTCGCGCGCACATCCTCGGACGGAAGGGACGTCCCGGCCGCCCGCAGCTTCCAGGGCCGGGTCACGGAGAAGCCGCGAAAGGGAGGATCGAAGGCGAGCTCCTGCGGCCTCGAGCGGTTGAAGTCCGCGAGAGGCAGTGGCAGGTAGAGAAAGGGCAACTCGCGCGACCGAAAGAGCGCATTGTGAAGAAGAGGAGAGAGTGAATCCGAGACATCCGCTCCAACGATGCCGAAGAGAACCTGGATCGAACGGGGCCGGTCGATTTCGTAGATTTGAAGGAGATCCTCAAGGGCGAGCTGTCCCGGCGCGGTCCTCCGCTCGACCGAGCCGTAGACAAGCGCGGCGCCGAAGAAAGCCGAGAGGACCCGGCCGGGCGCGCTCGCCGGACCCATCGGAAAGACCGACACGGCGGATCCTTTCTGCCGTTTCTGGATCGCCGCGATCGCGAGACTCGCCGGCAGATCCGCCGCGCCCACCACGAGTTTGACCGCCCGCGCGCCGGCCGCGCGCATGGCCGCCAGGATGTCCTCCCAGTCCTCCGGCACCGCGAAGGGACAATGGCGGGAAACGACGACCCGGCTTCTGTCCGGAAAGTTCTCCGCGGCGGTCAGTAAACCGCTCGAGAGCTCCACGTCCACGGTCGCGCCCGCGTCGTAGGCCGCGGTCAGGAGCTGCCGGCACTCCTCGGTTGATCCGGCGAAGCCGCCGCCTTCGCGCGCGGTCCGGCAGGTCACGATCGCCGGCCGAACGTCGAGTGCGAGGAGTATCGAGGCCTCAAGAGGCTCCTCTGCCAGGTCCACTCGATATTCGATCGCCGTCGCGCCTGCCGGGACGAGCGACACGAGCCGCCGGGCGTCCGCGAGATCGCGCGGAGCGAGCGAGGCCACGTACGCCGGAAGTTGAAGAACTCTCTCGTCCAAAAAAAACCCCCGACCACTTCCGGGTCGGGGGTTCCCACCTACTGTCTGGTTCGCCCCGCCCGAACGAATCCGGCAGGGCGAGCGTCGCCCTACCGGTCCACCTCGTGATGCCAGTGATGCGTAACGGTGAGGAGCGCCGCGTTCATGAGGCCCGGAACACTACGCCGGGAGGAACCCGGGTGTCAAGCACGGGGCCGCGGGGTCACCGTCAGGCGGCGCGCGCGGCCGGGTGTCGGGGTCGGGCGGGGTGCCCGGATTTCGAAGGAGAGTGGCAGCACCCTGTCCGGGATGCCGGGATCGTCGATCGCACCCATGAAGCGAATCGACATCGCGCCGCCTCGGGACCGGTATTCATACGCCGCGCCCGGACAGACCCTGGAGTCGCCGTTGAGGAGCTTCTCCGGCCAGCGCCCATCCCGAGAAGCGGCCTTCTCCCTTCGAAGCTCCAGAACCTTCGCCGTCAGCTCGCGGTCCACGAGAAGGCGGCCCGCCCGCCGAATCGCGCTTGTCTTGTCCGGCACAGCGACGTTCAAGAGAGTCTGGAGGCCGGGATCGCCTCCCGCCTCGATCGAAAGCCCGATCACCTCCTTTGCCGGCCTCCAGATCTCCTCCTCAGACAGCTTCGACACCTCGCAGGGCGAAAGCTCGCGCAGCCGGTCCGTGGTGGCGCTCCAGGCCCGCGCGTACGCTCTTGCTGATTCCTCCGTCGCCGCGTGTACGGCTTGCGCGGACGGAGGCTGCAAGGCATCCAGGATTTCCAGCGAAGGCTGCGTGGCCTCCACGACATCCAGCATCCCTCGCCATGGTTCCACACCCGACATGCGGTCGAGCCACTCAACCGGCGGCTCACTCACCTTCCGAAGCGCCCCCGCCTGGAATTTGCCCAGAGCCACTGCGATCAGCTGCGAGAGCAGATCGGGTCGTCCCGAAAAAAAACGGGAGAGCAACCAGGTGGCGTCCAGCAGATCGCCGGCCTCAGCGTGATGACCGGCGCGCTCCTCAGCCAGCGCGGCGGCCGTGAGGATCCTCGGCCGGTTTCTCCTGCTCGCCGGACAAGCCCGCGCAGAGCAGCATCGCCAGTATCCCCGGGCCGAGAACGGCGAAGGCGCGCGGAGCGGTCATGGTCTCATGTCGGACTCGGGGAGAGCGTGGACGATCTTGCGGCGCGCGTCAAACGTGACGAATTCACGGACACCGCAGCGGCGGGCCAGCTCGACGGTCTTGTCATATCCCCAGCCCACCTCGGCCGGCGCGTGCGCATCGGAGGAGAAAGTCACCGGGATCCCGGCGGTGACGATCTCTTCGAGGAGTCTCGCCTCCGGGTAGGCCTCTCCGACGGGCTTGCGCAGGCCCGCCGAGGAGATCTCGACGGCGCAGCCACTCTTCCGCGCGGCCGCGATCGCTTCCTTCTCGGCGGACTCGCGGGGAGCCGTGGGCCGGTGGCCGAATTTCTTCGGAAGATCGAAGTGTGTCAGGACATCGAAGTGGCCGCTGCGCGCCGCCTTCGCGAGCAGCCGGTAGTACTCGTCGTAGAGCCGGTCGGTTCCCTCCTTCTCGAAGCGAGCGGCCGAGCCCGGGGCGTCGATCCAATCTCCCGCCACGAAGTGGACGGACCCCAGCACCAGATCCCAGGGCGCCCGCGAGAGCCAGGCGGCCAGGGTCTCCTCGTGGCCTTCCGCGTAGTCCGCTTCGAGACCGAGTCGGACGGCGATTTGCCCACGGAACTCCTCGCGGAGCGACAGGACCTCGGTGACGTACTCCTCGAACTGCTCCTCCCTCATCGCCAGGCTCGGATCCCGCCGCTCCCTCGGCAGGAAGTAGAGCGGGATGTGATCCGTGAAGCCGATCTCCGCCAACCCCCGCTCGATCGCCTTGAGGACGAAGCCCCGCGACGCGCCGCCCGCATGCCCGCAGCGGAACGTGTGGACGTGGTAGTCGGGAAGTCCCTTCACGCCTTTTTCCAGCGGGTACCGGCGGAAGAGTCTTCCAGCACGATGCCCCTGCTGGCGAGGTCGGCGCGGATGCGGTCGGCCTCCGCGAAGTCGCGGCGCTTTCGGGCGGCGTTGCGGGCTTCGATCCGCGCCTCGATCTCCGCGGGAAGAACCTGCGCCGCGGCCGGCAGGATGCCGAGGACTCTGTCCGCGGACTGGATCGCGGCCAGAGCGGCGGCGGCCCCTGCGGCGTCGAGGGAACCTTCGTCCAACGCGACGTTGACGTCGCGCACGTACGGGAAGAGCGCGCCCAGGGCCTCCGAAGTGTTCAGATCGTCGTCCATCGCGGCCGTAAATGCCGAGAGCATCTTCTCGCCTCGTCCCTTCGCATCGAAGGCCCCCGGTTTCTCCACGCTCGACGCGGCGATCTCGCCGATACGCGCGGCGGCGGAACGAATCCGGTCCACGGCGGCCCCGGCTCCCGTCAGCGCGTCCCAAGTGAAATTCAATTTCCTCCGGTACGGGACCGAAAGGAAGAGATAACGCACCGCGGCCGTGTCGTCACGCCGCTCGAGGACGTCGTCCAACGTGTAGAAGTTCCCCTTCGACTTCGACATCTTTTCCCCGTCCACGACCAGGTGCTCGGCGTGGAGCCAGATCTCGACGAAGGGCTCCCCCGTCGCCGCCTCGCTCTGCGCGATCTCGTTCTCGTGGTGCGGAAAGATGTTGTCCACCGCGCCGGTGTGGATGTCGAAGTGCTGCCCGAGGTATTTCATGCTCATCGCCGAGCACTCGATGTGCCAGCCGGGGCGGCCCTCGCCGAAGGGGGAAGGCCAGGAGGGCTCGCCCGGCTTGGCTCCCTTCCAGAGCGCGAAGTCCTTGACGTCCTCTTTCTCGTACTCATCGTCGGCGACGCGCTCGCCGCGGCGCGTCTGCGTCAGATCGATCTGCGACAGCTTGCCGTAATCCGGGAACGTCGCGATCCGGAAGTAGACGGACCCTTCAGAATCGTAGGTGTGCCCCCCCTCGCGCAGCTTCTCGATCAAGGCGATCATCTCGGGCACGTGGTCGGTCGCCTTGGGATACTTCTCGGCCGGCTGGACGTTCAGACGGCGGATGCTGCGGAAGAAAGCCTCCTCGTATTTCGCCGTGAACTGCGCGAGCGAGACTCCTTCCCCCTGGGCGCCGCGGATGGTCTTGTCGTCCACGTCGGTCAGATTCATGACCTGCGTGACGCGATACCCCTTCGCGAGCAAGTGGCGGCGAAGGACATCCTCGAAGACGAACGTGCGCAGGTTCCCGATGTGGACCACGTTGTAGACCGTCGGCCCGCACGTGTAGACGCGAACGTGCCCCGATTCCAGCGGGGTCAGTTCCGTAAGCCGCCGGCCGAGCGTGTTGTGGAGCCTCACCAGTCCGCCTTGCGCCTGGAGCGCTCAATTTTCTTCCAGGTCAGCTCGCGTTTGAGTCCTCTCAAGTGGTGCACGAAGAGGAGGCCGTTCAAATGATCGATCTCGTGGGAGAGCGCCCGCGCGAGAAGGTCCGTGCCTTCGACCTCACGAACTACTCCCGACTCGTCGGCCGCCCGCACGCGGATGCGCCGCGGCCGAACGATGCGCTTGGAGACATCCGGTATCGAGAGGCAGCCCTCTTCCTCTTTCTGCTCGCCGGAGACCTCGATCACCTCCGGATTGACGAGCACGAGGACGCCGTTCGGGTCCGCTCCCACCGAAAGGTCGATGATTGCCACGCGCAGGTTTACGCCGATCTGCGGCGCCGCCAGACCGATACCAGGAGCCGCGTGACAGGTCTCGATCATGTCGCCCAGAAGCGCGGCGAAATCCGGGGCCAGGGGATTCGCCTCCATGTTTTCGGCGAGCAGCCGTGTGTCTCCGTAGCGGATGACGTCGCGGATCATTTCGGAGAGGAGTTGTGAGTCATGAGTTGCGGGTCGTGAGAGGCCCGCGAGGGCGTGTCCTCATCTCCCTCCAGAGTGTCTCCGGGATGGGACAAGGGTGACGCTGAGCGGCCGATTTGGAGATTCATAAGTCCTTTATTCAGAGCATATTCTTCGATGCCGTGCAAGCTGTCACAGTGGCATGCGGATCGCTCCTTGTAGGAGTCGGAGGAGACACGGAGATGAAAACCAAACGAGGCTTCTGGGGCTTGGCGGCCGGGATGGGCTTGCTGCTGGCCGCGGCGACAGCCTCGGGCGACGAGGCTGCGACCCGCAGCGGCTATTCCTATATCCGGATGATGACGGGCGAGGCCACAGTCGCCTCGCGCTGGAACGGCAGCGTCGAGGCGCGCCGTAACATGCCGATCTCCGTGGGTGACGAGATCTCCGTTTCGCAGGCGGGCAGGGTCGAGATCGGTCTGGCCGACGGCAACTTGCTTTTCCTGGGAGGCGGCGCCCACGCCGCTCTCGAATCTCTCTCCGGCCAGTCGGGAGAGGAGGACCAGTTCTCCGCGATTCGGCTGACCGATGGCGAGGCGGTGCTGACCGCGATGGGCTCGAGTGAAGAACAGATCCCTCGCATCGACACCGATGACGCGACGATTTACCTCTCGGCGGGGGCGCACGTGCGAGTCAACAGTGACCCGCGGCGCGGCACGGTCGTGATCGGCCGCGCCGGCTCGATCGAAGTCCGGACGCGCGGCGGCACATACACCGTCAAGGCCGGCCAGTACCTGGTAGCGCGGGGAGACGAAGAGGCGCAGACGGGGCGCGGCGCGTTTTCGCGCGACCGTTTCGATCTCTGGGTGGCGGAGCGCCTGGAAGCCCTGGATGAATCGCGCAGCGCCTCCGCCCGCTACGTCAGCGATCAGTACTCCAACGACGTCGCCGCGCTCGACGGCTACGGAGACTGGGACTACGACTCTTCGTACGGGGGCGAGGTCTGGTCTCCCAGGGTAGACGCGGGATGGAGTCCCTATTCTTACGGCTCCTGGTACTACACCCCGGCGGGGATGACCTGGTGGTCTAACGATCCCTGGGGCTGGTATCCCTTCCATTACGGCAACTGGTTCTTCGCCCGCAACCGGTGGTGCTGGGCTCCCGCTTCCATCTACTCGCCGGCCTGGGTCTACTGGGGCTACACCTCCGGCTACGTCGGATGGTGCCCGATCGGTTACTACTCGTTCTTCTCGCCGTGGTGGGATACGTACTACCGGCGGTGGGGCTTCCCCTCGCGCACGAACCTCTACTTCTCGATCAACGGCACGTTCGCGACTCGCCGCGTGGATTTCCATGGCTGGAATTTCACGGGAGCGGGGTCCTTCGGAACGGCGGCCGCACGCATGAACGTGGTCCCGGGAACGCGAATCACGGATCGGCTGGGCGCCCAGGTCGCCATTTCTTCTCGTCCGATCGTCGTCAACCCTCGCGAGGGCGGTGTGCGCGAGGCGATCCGGACTTACGTTCGGGAGGCGCCACGCACGATCGAGCGGGCGGCGGGGTCTGATTCGGATCGCCTGGCGCCGGTGCTGGCCCGTGAGCGCACCCTCCCGGCCGACACTGTGGCGGCCCTGCGCGAACGCGCCGTCGTCGCGGAGCGCGGCCGTCTGGCTGGTGCGACTGCCGCGGAGGTCGCGCCGCGGGGCGCCGTCGTCGAGCGGTCGCGCGGAGTGCCCTCGGTTTCGACGGGCCGAGAGCCGGTCGTGGCGGATCGCTGGCGGACCTCCGAGCGCGGCGGGAGCAGCGGCATGGTGCCCCGCGGGCGCGGCCCGGTCGTCGGGGCAGATCAGCCGCAGCCACGGATCGTCCCGCGCTCGGGCGCGGAGGAGTCCTGGCGAGCCCGCGGCAACGCGCGACAGCGCGAAATGTCGCGCCCCGCCCCCGCGGATGCCCGGCCGTCGGTCGTTCCTCCTTCCGGCCGTCCGTCGAGCCCGGCGCAAGGCGAAGCATGGCGGTCGCGTTCCGACTCGTCTCCCGCGCGCCGCGTGATCGAAGGCGCGGTGCCGGAGCGGCGGGCGCCCCAGAGTCGCTTCGAATCGATGCCCCGCGGCGCGGAGGCTCCTTCGGATCGCCAATCCCGAACGCGGGAAGTCCCTCGCGGCCGCGACTTCCGTTCGGAGCCGATCTCGCGGGAACGGATAGAGCGAGGGCCGATTTCGTTGCCTCCTCCGGCGAGAATCGAACGGGCGCCGGCTTACGCGCCTCCGCCGGCTCACGTTGGACGCGGTCCCGCGCCCTCGGCCCCGCAGGCCCCCCCGCCACGCGCCGAGGGCCGGCACGAGTCGCCTCGCGAGCGTTCCGCGCCCGCCCCGCACTCCGAGAGGCAACGCCCTCACTGATCAAGCGCCCGGTCCCGAGATCTCCTTACTCCTCCCTTCTGCCGCGCCCTCCGGCGCGGCCTTTTTTTGGGTGGACACCCTTACAATGCCTTTCAAGCCATGAGTCGGAGAACATTGACACTTGCGGGGAACGCCCTGTTCGTCTTCTATTGCACCGCGGTGGGCGTGTATCTGGTCCTGCGTCCCTGGTCGTCGCGGCACATCGGGCTCCCTTCGTCCGGCTTTTTTCGCGGTTTCGTCTCCGGGCTGGGGCTCATTCACCTGGTGGCCGGCTGGAGTGATTTGCGCGTGCTCTCGCGTGCCCTTGGCCCTCCTCCCTCGGAGCAGGGATGAAGGCGCTTTACGTGACGGACCGCCAATCGGCGGGAGACTCGTGTTTGAAAGAGACGCTGACGGCGTTCTCGGGCGCGCCGGGCCTCTCGGTCCAGCTGCGCGAGAAAGACGCTCCCGACCGGGAATGCCTCGGCTGGGCCAGGCTCGCCCGCTCCATCCTGGGCGCGAGAGTTCCTCTCTACGTGAATCGCCGCTTCGATATCGCTCTGGCCGCGGACGCCGACGGAGTCCACCTGCCGGCATCCGGGCTGCCGATTCCGAAGGTCCGAGCCGTCACTCCCCGAGGGTTTCGCATCGGAGTCTCGACGCACTCCCCGGCGGAAGCCGCCGCCCGTATCAGAGAGGGCGCCGACCTGGTTCTCATCGGACCCATCTTCGATAGCCCTTCCAAGAGAGCCTACGGTCCGCCGCTCGGCGAGGAGGCGCTGCGAGAGCTCCCACCGCTTGACGAGCACTCCAGCGAGGTCTTCGCGATCGGCGGGATCTCCGAGGAGAACCTGCGCAGGCTCGATCCTTACAGAGACCGGATCGCGGGCATCGCCGGCATCCGCATCTTCCAGGAAGCTCCGGAACCGCGCGCCGTCCTCGAGCGGATTGACCGGCGATGAAGCCGATCGCCTCTTTCGAGGAGCGCATTCCCCTGGTCCTCCGGCGACTGGCCGGACCGATCCTGCTCGCGCTCCTCATCGTGGGTGGCGTCGCCCTGCTCTCGGCGCTGGGAGTCACGACGATCGACGTGCGGCAGAACAGGAACTACGGCGCTCTCGCCGTCGGGATCGCCTTCGCGCTGGTCGTCACGCGCCTGCTGGACTACATCTTTTTCGACGTCGCGTTCCGGCTCCGGCGCAAGACGGCGGCGCCCGCTTTACTGCGGCAACTGGTGGGGCTTCTCATCTTCGGCCTCTGCGTCGCAGTCCTCGTCAAGTTGATCCTTCCGGACGTGAGCCTCGGCGCCGTGCTGACGACTTCGGCGATCATCACGGCCGTCATCGGACTCGCTCTCCAGGACACACTCGGAAACCTCTTCGCCGGCCTGGCCCTGCATCTGGAGAAGACCGTACAGGTCGGAGACATGATCCGCCAGGCCGAGACCTACGGAACCGTTGAGGAGCTTTCCTGGAGAGCGATCAAGCTGCGCACGGTCGAGGGAAACTTGCTTCTCATCCCCAACAGCGTGGCGGGCCGCGAACACCTGGAGATTTTCCCGCGTCCGGGGCGCCCGATCGCCCGGTTCCTGCGCGTGGGCCTCGAGTACGACGCGCCGCCAGAGCAAGCCAGGGAGGTCCTGCAGGGCGCCGTCAACGGTCTCGCCGGCCTGGCGGCGTCCCCCGCGCCGGTCGCCTACGTCAAGAGCTTCGATGCCTCCGCGGTGACCTACGAGGTGCGCTACTGGCTGGAAGACTACGCGAACTACCTGGACGTGGACTCGCAGGTTCACGAACGAGTCTGGTACGCGCTGTCCCGGGCGGGCCTCGCCATCGCGTACCCCGTCATCCGGCAGCACCAGTATGCGGCGGGAAAGCTCGAACACCCCGACCGGCGGGCGGCCATCGCGGAAGCGATCGAAAAGGCGGCGCTCTTTGCCCGCCTTCCCGACGACCAGCGGCAGCGCGTCGCGAACGGCGCCCGGGAGCGACGTTACGCGCCGGGAGAGACGATCGTCCGGGAGGGCGATCGCAGCTCCTCGATGTTTCTGATCGAGCGGGGCAGCGTCGGCGTCTCGATCCACGGGGCGCTCGGCGAGACCCGCGAGTTGACCGTGCTCGACGCGGGCGCCGCGTTCGGGGAGATCAGTCTCTTGACCGGCGAACCGCGCACGGCGACGGTCCGGGCGGCGACCGAGACTTCGCTCGTCGAGATCGAGAAGGAGTCGCTCGCCCCGATCCTGCGGGAACATCCGGAGCTCGTGCAGGCGCTCGAGGCCACGATGGAGGAACGCCGGCGCCATGCCGCGGGCGAATTCGACGCGAGCCGCGGGGAGTTGGGAAGAATGGAAGGGCGCTTGCCGCTCGCAGAGCGCATCGCCCGCTTCTTCGGCTTGTGAAGGGCCTTCTCCTGGGACTCGACCTGACTGAGGTGGCTCGGATCTCGCGGCTCCTGGAGCGTTGGGGAGAGCGCTTCCTTGGCCGCGTCTTCTTGCCGGGCGAGATCCTGCTGCGGCGGCGGCACTCCCGCGCCTTCGCCGAACACGTGGCCGGCCGGTTCGCGGCCAAGGAAGCGGCGATGAAAGCGTTGGGGACGGGGTTTCGCGGCGTGGCCTTCAAGGAGATCTTCGTGGGCCGCGAATCAAGCGGCAAACCGCGCCTCGAGTTCCGCGGGCGGGCCCTCGACCGCGCGCGGGCGCTCAATGTCCGCGCCGCCGAAGTCTCCATCACGCATGCGCGGACGATGGCGGCCGCTGTCGTCGTCCTCCTCACCCAGGAATAGATTCCAGATTCCAAATTCCAGATTCCAAGTAGCCCCTGGTGCCCCCTGGAATCTGGAATCTGGAATCTGGAATTGACCATTCAAAGCCGTGGATAATGTCGCTCGATCGTTATGAGCACACCGGGCGACTACAAGGCCACGATGAACCTGCCGAAGACCGGCTTCCCGATGAAAGCCGATCTGCCCCGGCGGGAGCCGCAGCAGCTCGCTGCGTGGGACGCGATGGGACTGGAAGCGGCCATCCGGAGAGCCTGCGAGGGGCGCCCGCGGTTCATCCTGCACGACGGCCCCCCCTACGCCAACGGCAACATCCACATCGGCCACGTAATGAACAAGGTCTTGAAGGATCTGATCGTCCGCAGCCGCACGATGATGGGCTTCGACACACCTTACGTCCCCGGCTTTGACTGTCACGGCCTGCCGATCGAAAAGCAGGTGGACAAGAAGCTCGGCTCGAAGAAGCGGGAGATGGACGCGGTCGCGATCCGCACGGCCTGCCGGGAGTACGCGGCGAAATTCATCGAGATCCAGAGCGCGGAGTTTCGACGGCTCGGAGTCGGAGGACTCTGGAGTCGCCCCTACTCGACCATGAGCCTCTCCTACGAAGCCGAGACGGCCCGTACCTTCGGCGAGTTCTACAAGAGGAACCTCGTCTATCAGGCCTTGAAGTCGGTGCGCTGGTGCTACACCGACAAGACCGCGCTCGCGGAGGCGGAGCTGGAGTACGAGGAGCGCGCCGACCCGGCGATCACCGTCGCGATGCCGTTCGAGGACTCCCGCGCGGTTCTCGATCGCTTCCAGGACATTCCGGAAGGGAAGCGCAACACTCCAGTCTCGGCGATGATCTGGACGACGACGCCCTGGACGATCCCCTCCAACGTCGCGATCGCAGTTCATCCCGACATCGAGTACACGCTCCTGGAGCATGACGATCGGCTTTACCTCGTGGCGCTTCCGCTCGTCGATTCCCTGGCAAAGAGCCTCGGATGGGAGCAACGCATCACCGGCAAGGCGAAGGGATCCGATCTCGTGGGACTTCGGTATCGGCATCCGCTCCCGGTTGAAATGCGCGGGGAGCTCGCACCGGAGGAGGAAACTCGCTCCTTCCGCTTGGTGGCCGGCGAGTACGTCACGACGGACGCGGGCACCGGACTCGTGCACACGGCGCCCGGGCACGGAGAGGACGATTTCGTCACCGGACGTCGCGAGAACCTTCCGATCCTCTCCCCCGTGGACGAAGCGGGACGTTTCACGACGGCCGCGAAGTACCGGGGCAAGAAGGTCCTCGACGCCAATCCCGAGATCGTCGAAGACCTGCGCGCGGCGGGAGCGCTCCTCCACCTCGAGGAGGATTTCCGGCACGAGTATCCGCACTGCTGGCGGTGCAAGAAGCCTGTCATCTTCCGCGCCACCGTTCAGTGGTTTGTGCGGCTGGACGATCCCGGGACCGACGTCCGGGCGGCCGCTCTCGAAGCGATCCGCCGTGTGCGCTGGTGGCCCGCCTGGGGAGAGCAGCGCATCGCCGGGATGGTCGAATACCGGCATGAATGGGTGGTCTCCCGTCAGAGGCGGTGGGGATCTCCGATCACGGTTCTCTACGCGGTGAAGGACGGCGAGCGCGCAGGGACTTATCCCTGGGCAGATTCGCGCGATGAGCAGCGGAAGTTCTTCGACCACGTCGCCGCGATCTTCCGGCGCGAGGGCGGCGACGCCTGGTACGCGCGGCCGGCGGAGGATTTCCTTCCGGAGGGGGCCGACCGGCGCGGTTTCACGCAGTTCCAGAAGGAGACCGACATCCTGGACGTCTGGTTCGATTCGGGCGTCTCGCACCTGGCGGTCCTGCGCTCGGGCGAATGGCCGGAATTGACGCGCGGGGGCGGGGGGCCGCCGGCCGACCTGTACGTCGAGGGGCACGATCAGTACCGCGGCTGGTTCCAGTCCTCGCTCCTGACCTCCGTGGCGCTCTTCGGAGAGGCGCCCTACCGGGGGGTCGTTACCCACGGCTTCGCGCTCGACGTCCAGGCGCGGAAGATGTCCAAGTCTCTCGGCAACGTCCTGGAACCACAGGACCTCATGACCCGATACGGCGCCGACATCCTGCGCCTCTGGGTGGCGAGCCTCGATTACCGAGACGACGACCCGATCTCCGATGAGATCCTGGCGCGCTGCGCAGAGGCCTACCGCAAGCTCCGCAATACCGCGCGCTACCTGCTGTCGAACCTCTATGACTTCAATCCGGCCAGGGACTCGGTTCCGATGTCGGACCTCCTGCCGCTCGACCGGTGGATCCTGGGGGAGGCACGGGATCTGGCCGCGCGTGTTCGGGACGCCTACGAGAGCTATCAGTTCCACGTCGTCTACCACTCTCTCGTCAACTTCTGCGCCACGACGCTGTCGGCCTTCTACTGCGACATCGTCAAGGACCGCCTGTACGCCTCCGCCCCCGCGTCGCGGGAGCGGCGCTCGGCGCAGACGGTCATGAACCGGATCGGCCGCGCCCTCGCGACGCTCGCGGCGCCGGTGCTTCCTTTCACGTCGGAAGAGATCTGGGCGGCGCTGCCGCAGCCCAAGGAACAATCCGTTCACCTGGCGCGTTTCGAGACGCTGGACGATGCGGCGCGGGACTCCGCCACCGCCCCGAAGTGGGAAAGGTTGACGAAACTGCGAGAAGAAGTGGCCGGCGTGCTCGAGGAAGCCCGCCGGGAAAAAGTGATCGGCTCCTCTCTGGAGGCGGCGGTGGTCTTGACGCCGCACGAGGCTCTCGAGGCTGACCGCGCGGCCACGGGCACGGAAGGCCCCGGGCTGGCCGACCTCTTCATCGTGTCCGCCGTGTCGCGCGGATCGGCGGAGGACGGGCCGAGCGGCTGGAGAAGCTCGGCCGCCTATCCCGGCCTCTCCCTGCGCTTCGAGAAGGCGCCCGGGCGCCGGTGCGACCGCTGCTGGAAGGTGACTCCTGAGGCGGAAGACTCCGGCCTCTGTTCCCGCTGCCGGCGGGTCCTGGCGGAGCTCGCTGCGAGCCCATTGGGGACTATCGCATGAACGACTTCCCCCGAATCAAGGAGAGCGCGCTCTACCGGGCCGCGTACTTCATCGTCTCGCTCTCGGTGCTGCTGCTCGACCAGTGGACCAAGGGCATCATCACCCGCACCTTCGAAGTGCATCAGTCCCGGTCCGTCATCGGCAACCTCTTCGATCTGACCTACGTGCGCAACAGCGGCGCGGCCTTCGGCCTCTTCGCGTCCGTGGACTCCTCGATCAAGGCGATCATCTTGAACAGTGTGGCGGTGCTCGTGTTCATCGTCGTTTCGGCGTACGCCCTGCGCTCCTCGCACAAGAGCGTGCGGCTGCAAGTCGGCTTCGCGCTCATCCTGGGAGGCGCTGTCGGGAACCTGCTCGACCGCGTCCGCTTCGGCTACGTCGTGGACTTTCTCGACTTTTCCATTTCGGGGCACCACTGGCCGGCCTTCAACGTCGCCGACTCGGCGATTTGCATCGGCGTGGGACTCCTCTTCCTCGACATGCTCGGCAGCGAGGAGGACGCACCGCGTCCGGCGCCGCCGTCGCCGGTGTCGTGAGCCAGCCCGCGTTATTCATGATCGACTCCGGCCGCCGCTCCGATCTCTCTGTCGCGGACAAGGTGTTTCCGGCTGCGATCATCTGTTTTCTGTCGAAACGTTCTTTGGCGCAGTGCGTCGCCCGTGTTTCGGCCGGGTGACCATGAATAATCCGGGCTAGAGTTGCTTCCTCGCCTCATTCACATCGGGTCGTTCTATCTGCCGACCTATGGCGTCGTTCTCGCCATCGCCTACCTCACGGGGATCTGGCTCCTGCGCCGCAAGGCGGTCGAGGCGGGATTGCCGGACCAGAAAATCCTCGATCTCTCGCTCTACATCCTCGCGTCCGCGATCCTCGGCGCCAAGGTGATGCTCATTCTCGTGGAGTGGCGGCGCTACGCGGCCCATCCCGCGGATCTTGTCGAGGTGCTGCGCTCCGGGGGCGTCTTCTACGGCGGACTGATCTGCGCTTCCGTCGTCGGGATCTGGTACCTGCGCAGGCACCGGCTGCCTGCATGGCAGGTCGCGGACATGGGCGCGCCCTCGATCGCGCTCGGCGAGGCGATCGGGCGCTGGGGCTGCTTCGCCGCGGGCTGTTGCTACGGCAAACCTTCCTCCGGTCCCTTCCGCGTGACGTTCACGGATCCCTTCGCCCACGATGCGGTCGGAACCCCGTTGAACGTCCCGCTCCATCCGACACAGATCTATCTCTCCGCCAACGCCTTCCTGATCTTCCTCGTGCTCCAGTGGGCATACCGCCGGCGCACGTTCGACGGAGAGGTCTTCTGGCTCTACATCCTCCTCTACTCGATCACGCGCGGGATCATCGAGGTCTGGCGCGGCGATCTCGTCCGCGGGTTCGTCATCCCCGGCATCCTCTCCACCTCTCAGTTCATCGGCGTGCTGACGGCGCTGGCGTCCCTCGCGATGCTCTTCTACCTCTCGCGGCGCAGCCGCGCGGAAGCGTGAACCGCCGGGAGTCTCGGTTTGTCATCCTGAGCGCAGCGAAGGATCTGCTCTCTTCTCTTCGGGAGCAGATTCTTCGTCGCTTCGCTCCTCAGAATGACAATACGCAGGAATGATTCGGCGCTTCATAGTCGGCCAGCCTTCCGCGGGCACGCGACTGGATGTCTACCTCGCTTCCGTCTGCTCAGACCTTTCCCGATCCCGGATCCAGAAGCTCATCGAGGAGGGGGCGGCTCGGATTGCCGGCAAGTCGGCGAAGCGCTCTCACGTTGCGCGCGCGGGCGACGCCGTCGAGATCGAAGTCCCCGAGCCGCGTCCCGTCACGATCGACGCCGAGAACATCCCGCTCGAAGTGCTCTACGAGGACGAGCACCTCCTCGCGATCGACAAGCCGGCGGGCCTCGTCGTACACCCGTCGCCCGGGCACGACGCCGGGACCCTCGTCAATGCCCTCCTCCACCATGTCAAAGACCTCGCGGGCGTCGGCGGCGAGCTTCGCCCCGGCATCGTCCACCGACTCGACCGCGATACCTCAGGCGTGCTCCTGGTCGCCAAGAGCGATCTCGCCCACGCCTCCCTCTCGCGGCAGATGAAGAAGCGCGCGATGCGAAAGGAATACCTGGCGCTCGTCGCCGGAGTCCCGAAGGTCCGAAAAGGAGAAGTCGCATTCGCCATCGGCCGCGACCCGCGCGACAGGAAGAGAATGAGGGCCTTCCGTCGGACGGAGTCCCTTCCCGCCGGCGCGCGGGAAGCACGCACGTTATATGAGATCGAATGGGAGTGGTTCGCGCTGGGCGTCACTCTGCTGCGCTGCCGCCTCGTCACGGGACGCACTCACCAGATCCGCGTTCATCTCGCCGCCGCCGGCCTCCCCGTCGTCGGCGACCCCGTCTACGGCCGGCCCCGCTACGACCGGGTCAGCGACGCCGCGCTGAAGAAGACCCTCCAGGAGTTCCCGCGCCAGGCCCTGCACGCCGAGCGGATCGCTTTCCGCCATCCCGCCACCAACGAACCCATTGACATCGTCGCTCCGCTTCCTGCGGACATGACCGAACTGATCGAGTCGGTGGAGACAGTCAGCCGCCGTCTGTCATCCTGAGCGACACGTCCTCCGACGCTTCAGCGAAGAAGGAAGCGAAGGATCTGCCCTCGTCATCTGCCGCCGGCTGCGTATAATCGTCGACCGATGACAGCGCAAGGAGAAACGCCGGCTCGATGGACTTCGACATCATCGGCGTCATCTCAGGCGTCGAAACGATCGCAGTCGGTCGAGGAATCCGTGATCTCAGACGCCTCGAACGCAGCTACGGACGGGGCTGGTGGCGCAAGCGGAAGGGCTTTGCGACCGTTCGCATAAAGGACACCGATGAAACGTTTGCGGCGGAAATCCACTGGTACGAGGCGACGGGCGTCGGCCGTAAAGAGTTCAAGATCAAGCGCAGGATTGAGCCGGAAGGTTAAGGGCTACGTCTTGTGCGTGACGAACTCTGGGTATCCCGCCTCGCTCGAAGTCCGCAAATTGTACGAGTATCTGGAAGCGCTCCCCAACGATCCCAAGTCGCGCATTCGAGTGGTGGACGAATCCGGCGAAGACTACCTCTACCCCCGAGCCTTTTTCCGCCGCGTCACACTCCCCAGGCCGATCAAGCGAGCACTCGTCCGGTCGAAGACCGCTGCGTAGCTGTCCGCGGCCAGGGGGCGGGCGGCCGCAAGGGCCGCCCCTACGGCGCGGAAAGCCACAACGCGAGCTTTCTCACCCCTACGTGCCTTCCTTCTTCCTGGGGACGACAACGACGGGAGGGATGTCCTGCTCGCGGACGGCCTTGTTGAAGTCCGCGAGGTCCTTCTCCAGCGCCGTCTTCAACTCCGCCTGTACCGCGGCCAGCTCGGCCTGGATCTGCTTCAGGTAGATCGGTGACGCGTCGGTCGGCTTCGCGTCGGCGGAGGCGGCTACGGTCGCGATACCCGCGAACTGGTGGTCCAGTGCGGGTTCGAAGTTCAGGACGTCCTGGTTGCTCTTGATGTCGGGGTTGACGAGCTTCTTCTCGATCGCCGTCAGCTCGTCCGACAGCGCCTTCCCCTTCTCCTTGAGGGCCTTTCCCTTGCCCAGCTTCTCGGCGCGATCGCCGATCTCTTTGGCCTGGTTCTTGATGTCGCGGATCTGCTGGACGCCGTCGTGGCAGGCCGAGAGCCCCTCGCGCGCCTGCCGCAGAAGGTCGTACTGCTTCTTCAGGTCCTCGGCGGTGGTCCCGGCGTCCGGGTTCGGGCGCACGTCGAACTGTTCCGTCAGCGTCTGCCCGGCGTACTTGACGCGAACGGTGTAGGTCCCCGGCGCGACCTTGGGTCCCTGGCTGTTGCCCCAGATGATTGCGCGAGGCAGGAGCGAGGGCTTCACGATCCGCATGTCCCAGACGAGCCGGTTCAATCCCGGCTTCGGCTCGATCGGCTTCTCCCCTTCCTCGTCGCCGGGACCTCCGGCGCCTCCGCTTCCCGGCGCGGCGCCCGAGGCGCCGGCCTCCTCTCCCTCCCGAGTCTTCTTCTCGCTCGTGAAGGACCGAAGGACCGTGTCTCCCTCGAGGAACTCGACGGTCAGGAACTCCTTCTCGTCGGGCTTCTCCTTCAGGTAGTAATTGACGAGCACGCCGTTCCCGGGATTCTTCCCGATAGCGCCGAGAGATCCTTCCTCCTCGCCCCCTCCGAAGCCGCCGCCCGGGAAACGCACCGCGGGGCGCGGCTTGAAGACGTGCACACG
>WNGE01003365.1_pt1 | contig 19407 bp, 13 predicted proteins | sample 5400651 | NCBI WGS metagenome assembly WNGE01 (sample SAMN13153370, study PRJNA577476) | soil metagenome | isolation source: 60 cm soil or saprolite under grassland replicate 2 | place: USA:California | collected 2016-06-15
TACATACAAGGAACAGGTTTTCCGCAACCTCTGTGGACCAACTCGCGCATCATTTAGCCGCGTACCTCATGTTCGGTCACCAACTCCTCCTCCCTGTCCCGGATCTCGACCGCACAAACTTTTTTCTAATCCTGGGGGCGAATCCTGCAGTCTCGAATGGAAGCATGATGACTGCTCCTGGTGTGGGTCGAAGATTACAGGAAATTCGCCAGCGAGGAGGCAAGGTAATACTCATCGACCCGCGTTTTACGGAAACTGCCCGACTAGCGGACCGGCATCTGTTCATAAAGCCCGGCACCGACGTGCTATTGCTGCTGGCGCTACTACACGTTGTTTTTGAAGAAGGGCTAACCCGGCTAGGCCCATTGGCTGCATTTACTAAAGGTGTGGAAACTGTCAGCAAGCTCGTGGCCGAGTTTCCTCCGGAGAAAGTATCAATAACCGGAATTGACTCCAGCGAAATACGCCTCCTGGCGAGAGAATTTACTTCCGCCGAATCCGCTGTCTGCTACGGAAGAATCGGTGTCAGCACTCAGGAGTTCGGGGGCGTTTGTCAGTGGTTGATTAACGTCTTGAATACGGTGACCGGTAATCTCGATAGCCCGGGTGGCGCCATGTTTACGCTTCCCGCGTTTGATCCCCTGACGGCACCAGAGTCTCTGGCACCGCGAGGTAGTTTTGCCCGCTGGCACAGCCGCGTGCGAAAGCTACCTGAATTTTCCGGAGAGCTCCCGGTAGTGACGCTTGCGGAAGAAATTTTGACCGAAGGTCTGGGACAGATTAAGGCTCTTGTTACCTCTGCCGGGAACCCCGTGCTTTCGACGCCGAACGGACGTCAGTTGGATCGGGCGCTTGCCGGCTTGGAGTTCATGGCATCAATTGATCCCTATATCAATGAAACGACCAGGCACGCGCACATTATCTTGCCTCCAAGCTCGTCGCTCGAGCATGAACACTATGACGTGGCCTTTCATCTGCTGGCAGTCCGTAACACGGCAAAATTCTCACCTGCTTTATTTCAACCAGACCGGGAGACGCGACATGACTGGGAGATCTTAGTGGAATTGCAAACACGGATGGAACACGAAGGTCTCTTCGGACGTGTGAAGCGAGAGGTCATCAAAAACTTCTTCGGGCCTGAAAGAATTCTTGACCTGGGTCTACGGTTTGGACCTTACGGCGCCAAGCTTAATCCGTTTGCCAAAGGCTTGAATTTGCGAAAACTCAAAAAAGCGGTCCACGGAATAGACCTCGGGCCATTGTGTTCTTGTTTACCTCGCCGGTTGCTTACTTCTGACAAGCGTATTGAGTTAGCGCCGGAAGTGCTGGTGCAAGATGTCGAACGTGTGAAGGCAAAACTGCTTGACTGGGATCGCGGGCGTCTCGCCCGCAAGCCTTCATCACCCTCATCCCCCTCATCATTTAGTGCGTCGCATGGCTCCAATGGCAATCTGCTATTGATTGGACGACGACAGCTTCGCAGCAACAACTCCTGGATGCATAACAGTCAAAGATTAGTGAAAGGCCAGCCTGGGAAGTCTCGATGCACAATTCTCATGAACCCCTTGGATGCTGCGCAGCGCCACCTGAGACCAGGTCAAAAGGTCTCGGTGCGATCAAGAGTTGGATCCGTAGTGGTGCCGATCGAGATATCCGAGGAGATGATGCCTGGTGTGGTGAGCATTCCGCATGGGTGGGGGCATGATCGACTTGGAATTCAATTAGAGGTGGCTCAACAACACGCCGGCGAGAGCATCAACGATGTAACGGATGATCTAACAGTCGACGCTCTTTGTGGGACAGCAGCCTTCAATGGGACCTGGGTAGCCGTTGATGCAACGAACTGATCCACCTCATCGAGCTCGGTACCGGAAGCCGTTGATGATCGGCCAGGATAGGAAATTCTAATTCCGTGGCTTGTCCATAATTCGAATTGTGCTTCCAAAGCAGCACGCGGCTGTATTAGTATTCACGCCCATAACAGCCCAGAGATCAGAAGTCAGAGGTCAGAAGTCAGTCCAACGAAACCTATCAACATTACGATTTACGATTCACGATCTACGATTTACTAGTTAACGCTCCGGAGGCCACCCCCATGCTTGGCAGGACCATCTCGCATTATCACATCACGTCGCAACTCGGCGAGGGCGGGATGGGAGTCGTGTATGAAGCTGAAGACACCAACCTCGGCCGCCACGTCGCGTTGAAGTTCCTGACACCGGCGATGGCTGGCGACGAGAGTCTGCTGCAGCGCTTCCAAAGAGAAGCGCGCGCTGCGTCATCACTCAATCATCCGAACATCTGCACGATCCACGGCATCGAGCAATTCGAGTCGGAGCACTTCATCGTCATGGAGTTGCTGGACGGCGAGTCGCTCGCCGATCGCATTCGTCGCGGTCCCCTCGACATCGATTCAGTTCTCACGCTGGGCGTACAGATCGTGGACGCCCTCGAGTCCGCACACTCTAAAGGGATCGTGCATCGCGATCTGAAACCCGCAAACATCTTCGTGACTTCACGCGGTCAGGCAAAGATCCTCGACTTCGGCCTTGCCAAAATCGATCGTTTGGTGATGAGTGGCAATGCTGATTCCGAGTTGCCGACAGCAGTGCGCCCCAGGGACCTGACCGAAGCAGGCTCCACCTTAGGTACTGTGTCGTACATGTCGCCCGAGCAGGCGCGAGGACAGGTCACGGACGCGCGCACCGATCTCTTTTCCTTCGGCACGGTCCTCTATCAGATGGCGACCGGAGTCCTCCCCTTCCAGGGAGAGACATCGGCGGTCGTGTTTGAGTCCATCCTCAATCGAGATCCGACGCCGGTGAATCAGCTCAATCCGTCACTGCCGCCGGAGCTCAGCCGGATCATTGGGCAGGCCCTGGAGAAGGACCGCGACCTGCGGTATCAGAGCGCCACCGATCTAAAGACAGCGCTCAAAAGGTTGAAGCGCGATCTCAGTTCGGGACGACATGCCGCTGATTCGAGTGGAATGCGACGAGCTGCGTCAACGCTTCAGGACCACTCCATTGCCGTTCTCTACTTCGAGAATCTGAGCGGAATGAAAGAAGACGAGTACTTACGGGACGGCATCACCGAGGACATCACGACGGAGCTGTCAAAGATCAAGGGGCTGAAGACCTTTTCCCGGGCAATGGTGCTGGCTTACCGTGACAAATCGGTGACGGCCGGACAGGTTGGAAAGGAGCTCGGCGCGTCATACGTGCTGGTAGGGAGTCTGCGTCGAGCGGGGGCGCGCCTGCGCATCAACGCTCAGCTCGTCGACGCCGCCACAGATTTTCCTCTGTGGTCGGAACGATATGACCGCGAGATGAAGGACGTGTTTGAAGTGCAGGACGAGATCGCGCAGAAAATCGCCGCCGCGTTGCGGATCACGCTCTCGCCGCAGGAGCAGCGGGCTCTCTCCGCGAAACCGACCGAGGACTTGCAGGCCTACGATCTCTATCTGAGGGGGAGAAATTATGCCCGTCGCGTCGGACGGCAGGATCTACAGTTTGCTCTTCAGATGTATGAGAACGCGGTCGCACTCGATCCGCAGTTCGCACTCGCTCACGCCGGCCTGGCAAACGTGTGCGCCCAGTACTACTACCACTTCGAGCGCCAGCAAAAGTGGATCGATCGGGCGACTGCTGCGACACAGAAAGCGAGCGCGACTGGCCACGACGCGCCGGAGATCCAGTGCGCCGAGGCGTGGGTGATTTTCGCCGAGGGGCGTTACGACGAGGCTGCGAACAAGATGCGGACGGCGCTTAGCAGGAATCCCGATCTCGATGGAGGCTACTACCTGCTGGGACGCGCGCTTTTCTCCGCCGGACGTTATCAGGAAGTCGTGGACGTGATGGAGGAGGCGCTGGCGCACGCCGGCGAGAACTACAACACGACCATTCCGATTCATAACTCACTCGGGGCACTGGGAAAGAAAGATGCGCTGAACAACTACCTTCATCGCGAGATTGCGATCTACGAGGAGCACTTAAAGAAGGTGCCCGAGGACGCGCGCGCCCGCGTCTTGTTGGCTGGTGACTACGCCATGCAGGGCCGGTTCGAAGAGGCGAAGCGGGAAGCAGACATGGCGATGATCCTGCGTCCGGACGATTCGATGATTCTGTACAACACCGCATGCGTCTTCTGCGCTATGAACAATGTTAGCGACGCGCTGATAGCGATCAGGAAGGCGTGGGAGTCGGGTTACCGCGATCCGATATGGACCCGCCAGGATCCCGACCTCGCACTGCTTCACGGTGATCCAGAGTTCGATCGCCTCTACCCTCCGCCGAAGGCATGAGGCTTCGCTACTTTCGAAGTCGTTGTCTAACGCAATTCTGCCGAACCGCTGCATAAAAGTCACCTGCTGGTTCCGAGCGGACGACTGCGAACATCTAAGACCAACTTTGGTTCGTGCTACTTCGTGACATTTCGTGGATCGTATGCTTAGTAACCAGGGCCATCGATCCACGAAATCACACCAAGCTACACGAAAGGCGACACGAAATAAGGAGTGCCTAGCGGCTTGCCTTAATGTCGTAGGCCCATAGGTCTCTAGCTCGCGGATTTAAGGCCTTGAATGGATATTATGCGGGGCGGCGACTTCACCCAGCAAGAATTCACTCGCGAATCTCTGGCTCACTAAACTGCCACCGTCGCGGCGATCTTTCCGTGTGAGTTGTAGCCAATTAGTTCAAGATTCTCATAACGCAACGCGAGCAAACGCTCAATTCCTTGCAGCCCTCTGCCTTCGTCAATAATTTCGAGTCGTGGCAATGGCAGCGGTTCGCGCGAGAGCAGCTCATTTAGCTGCTCGCGATGGTTCAAGTAGATGTGGTAGTCGCCCAGGGTGTAGACGAATTCGCCAACCGAGAGGCCGCAAACGTGTGCCACCATGTGCGTGAGCAGCGCGTAGGAGCTGATGTTGAAGGGAACACCGAGAAACGCGTCAGCCGACCGTTGGTAGAGCTGGCAATGCAGAACGCAACCCCTTTCGACCTTAAACTGAAACAGCGTGTGGCAGGGCGGAAGATCTACGTGATCTGCTTCCCGCGGGTCCCACCCAGTGACAATTAGCCGGCGTGAGTTGGGGTTATGGTGGATTTCATTTACCAGATGTGCAATCTGATCGACTCCATCACGTTCCGGGTAGTTACCGCCGAAGGAACGCCAGAGATAACCGTAGACCGGTCCAAGATCGCCGGGTTCGCGGCCGAAACGTTTGGTGTGTTCTTCGTCGGCCCACTCGGCCCAGATGTCTACACCCTTCGCTCTTAAGATCGCTTCGTTCGTCCCGCCGGAGAGAAACCAGAACAACTCCTCGGCAACCCAGCGGAACGGGACCTTCTTTGTTGTTACGATCGGAAAGCCTTCGCGCAGGTCAAAGCGTGTTTGATAACCAAAATGAGATATGGTTCCCACGCCTGTTCTATCGTGATGTTCCTTACCGTTGACAAGGATAGATCTGAGCAGGTCGTGATATTGTTTCATGAGTTATTTGCAGTATAACGTTGCTTGGAGCTTCAAAGTAAGCGATGAAAGTATACAACCTCTGTTTTCTTGGTTTCGGTAATGTCGGGCGCGCGCTTGCCCGGCTTTTGATGGCCAAATCTGCGGAGCTGCGAGAACTTTACGGCATCGAATGGCGCATCACCGGTGTCGCCAGCCGCAGCAAAGGTTGGATCGCGGAGGCCGGCGGATTCGAAGTGTCTTCACTGCTGGCTAACGACTTCGCTGATCACTGCTTGAACTCGTCACGCGCACCCGGCGTCACTGACTGGTTGGGAAAAGCTGAGCCCGATGTGGTCTTTGAGACAACGTCGCTGAATCCCGAAACGGGACGGCCCGCGATCGACCATCTGACCGCCGCGTTGCAAGCCGGCGCTCATGCGATAACGGCAAATAAAGGGGCCGTGGTCCACGGTTACGACGAACTCAATGAACTCGCCATATCAAGCGGTAGACGGTTCTTCTTTGAGTCAACTGTTCTGGATAGCGCGCCGGTGTTTTCTCTATTTCGCGAAGCCTTGCCGGCAGTAAGGCTGCGGGGCTTCAGCGGCATTTTTAATTCAACTACGAACGTAATAATCGAATCGATGGAGGCGGGTCGCAGTTTTGAAGAGGGCGTGAAAACAGCGCAAGAGCTCGGGATCACGGAAACAGATCCAGCTCACGATGTGGACGGTTGGGACGCAACGGTTAAGGTTTGCGCCCTGGCTAGAGTGCTCATGAAGACTCCCTTAAAGCCGAGCGGTGTCCGGAGGGAGGGAATTCGGGGCTGCAAGACAAAGATCCTGCAAGCCGCCCGCGCTGAAGGGAAACCTTTCAAACTTGTGGCGCGTGCAAAGGTTGGCGAAGATGGATCGGTTAACGCGTCTGTTAGACCGGAACAAATCACGGCTACTGACCCCCTGGCGAATGTACGGGGAACTTCCCTGGCGGTTCATTTCGAGTTGGATATGATGCCGGGACTAACGATCACATCCCACCGACCAAACCTGCAAAGCACTGCCTACGGATTGCTCGCGGACTTTGTTAATGCGGTCAGGAGATAAGTCCAACGTCCAAGGTCCAAAGTCAAAAGTAAAAAAACCGGAGTCAGCCTACGGCTCTTCAGACATTGGACATTGGACATTGGACTTTGAACCTTGGACCTTGGACTAGTTTTTTGCGATCTCCGCGACTCCAGCGATCAACCGATCAACCTCTTCCGCCGTCGTGTAGCAGGCGCAACCGGCACGCACAAGTCCTTCTGACCCGAGACCGAGTCGCTCCACGACGGTCGCTGCATAGAAATCTCCATGTGAGAGAAATAATCCTAGCTGGGCCAATCGCCGGGCGACATCAGTTGAAGTTACGCCTTCGACGGTAAATGCGACCGTTGGGGTGCGAACCAGTTCGGGAGGTGGACCGTATAACCGGACACCGTTGATTGCCGATAACCCTTCCCACATTCGTTGAACGAGCGCCGCACTTCGTCTGTGCAGCTCCTCATAGATAGATGACAAGCGTGCCCGTCTCGAAACTTCGCCGGGCCTGAGTGACGCGAGAAAGTCGATCGCCGCCGCAGTCCCTACCATTCCTTCCTGATTCTGTGTACCTGTTTCCACATTTTCCGGCGCCTCGTCTGGGGCGGGAAGAAGTTTAGGAAAGCTTGTTGATTCGAGCAGTTCGCGCTTGCCAAATAGCACGCCAATGTGTGGTCCGTAAAACTTATATGCCGACACACTGAGAAAATCGCAGTCAAGAGCGCGTACATCGACGAGCGCATGCGGGACATAATGAACAGCATCAACAAAAGCAAGCGCCCCGACGGAGCGCGCCATACTAATTGCTCGCGACACGTCGTTGATTGTTCCCAGGGCATTTGAAGCAGCGCCAATGGCAACGAGCTTTGTTCGTTTCGTGATTGATTGCTCAAAGCTTTCCCATTCCAATTGTCCGGTGTTGGGGTCCATTCTTACTACCCGCAGGGTCATGTCGCGCTCGGTTGCGATTCGCTGCCAGGGCGCGACATTCGCATGATGATCCAACTCGGTAACAACCAGCTCGTCGTCGGCGGTAAAGTCCGCACCCAGCGCACGTGCCAGATGAAAAGTGAGCGTGGTCATGTTCGCCCCAAAGGCGATTTCCGCGGCAGAGGCGTTCAAAAAATCGGCACATGCCCGGCGGGCGTCTTCGATGGCGGCATCCGTTTCTTCGCTGGTTGGATAAGCCCAATGAGTGTTCGCGTTGTGGTGAAACAGATAGTCGGACATTGCCTCGACCACCGGCCGCGGAACCTGTGTTCCACCTGGTCCGTCGAAATATGCTACGGGCCTTTGGTTATGTACGCGCTCAAGGGCTGGAAAGTGTGCACGAATCTCGGCAGTAGAGGCGACAGGGAATGCGTGGCCGGCTGTTGACAATTTTGTAAGCTCCCGAATTTGGAAGTTGTGAAAACCCGCGGATCATAAGCTTCCCGATTGTTTATTGCCAAACAAGGGCGGAGATTACAGAAAATCAGCCGCGGATTAACGCGAATGAACGCGAATCTGAAATGAAAAGCGAAAATGAAGAAATTCAAGTGTACGAGCGTGATCAAAAACCCATGACACGGATCTACTTTTTTGTAAGTTCAGATTCGCGTTCATTCGCGTTAACTCGCGGCTGATCTCAAGCTGACCAACTACCCCATCTCAGTGTGCCTTGTTGGACCGCTGTTTCGTCGTGTAGCATGAAACGCCCTCACAAGATTCGGCTAAATCATGTGCACTGATAGAAGAGATTTTTTACGTTTATCCGCAGGACTGGCAGGCGCCACACTTATTGGCGGCGAACTTCTTCACGCTGAAGCACGCCAGGAAGAACTGTCTCAGCAGCAGCGCGACGTGCCGGAATCGATCCGCAAACTCAAGAAGATGACCGACGGCGTGGTGCCGATAACGCTTGATGAACGAAAAGCGCGCATCGAAAAGGCGCGGCGCTTGATGAGAGAGAACCGCATTGGCGCGATTTATCTCGAGCCAGGCCCGAGCATGTTCTACTTCACTGGTACGCGTTGGGGGCTGAGCGAGCGAATGTTTGGGTTGGTGATCCCCGAGCGTGGCGAGATCGCCTGGGTGTGCCCCAAGTTTGAAGAGGAGCGTGCGCGCGAGCTGATCAAGATCGGTGAAGACGTGCGCACCTGGGAGGAAGACGAGAGCCCTTACCAGAGAGTAGTCGAAATTTTCAGAGATTATGGTTTACGGACCGGGCAAATCGGCATGGAAGAGCGCGTCCGTTTCTTTCTCTTCGATGGCATTCGTAAAGCGGCGCCCATTTTCCAATACGTCAGCGCGGATCCGATTACCGCGGGGTGCCGCATGTTCAAATCTCCTGCGGAGCTTGCGCTGATGCAGCGTGCAAACGACATTACGATCGTTGCCTATAAAGCTACTCACGACTCAATGCGCGAAGGCATGAATCAGAACGAGTTCTCAGCTAACTGTAGCGCAGCTTTTCGAGCGCTCGGAGTAAGCGGGGGCATCTTTGTCAGCTTTGGCAAGTACACCGCGTTTCCGCACGGCAGCAGCACGCCACAGGAACTGAAGCAAGGCGATGTGGTGTTGATGGATGGCGGCTGCAGCGTTGAGGGTTATCAGTCTGATATCACACGCACTTTTGTGTTTGGCAAACCAACGTCGCGGCAGCGCGAGATTTGGAATCTTGAGCGCAAGGCTCAGGATGCCGGGTTCGCGGCCGCGAAGGTGGGCGCACCCTGTGAAGTCGTCGACGCCGCCGCCCGAAGAGTCATCACGGAGGCGGGCTTTGGTCCGGATTACAAAGTTCCCGGCTTGCCGCACCGTACAGGTCACGGCATCGGACTAGACGGTCACGAATGGACCAACTTCGTGCGCGGCAATAAAACGCCGATCCAGCCGGGCATGTGTTTCAGCGACGAGCCGACCGTTGTTATTTATGGAGAGTTTGGCATTCGGTTGGAAGACTGTCTTTACATTACGACGAATGGCCCCAGGTTTTTTACTGCACAGAGCCCTTCGATCGAAGAGCCATTTGGCTAACGGTACTGAATGCCAGCGCGCCCGCGCTTGTGTGCAGCCAATGGCCTTATCGGGAAACTAAGGGTGCGCTTTGAATTCTGGTTGCTGCTAACGGAGCGTAGCGGGGCGCGCTCGGCATCGATTTGGACGTCTCTTTTGACGCTTGTCCCCTTCCCAACTTGTTCAGTTCAACCACATGCGTTTTTACACACTCTCGGCAGTTGGTGGGATTCTTAAATAATTACTCATCATCAGACTTTTTGGATCGATATACTCTGCGATATATTGCAGCCGCTCCAGGGAAGTTAACCTCCATAGCCGGAGTTTTGCATGGCACACACCAAATCCTCCTTAAGCGCCGATCTATTATCGGGGCTCAAACCTCGAGAGCAGGATTCCAGGCCTGACGTGATTCTTGACTTCATATTTCGTGATGGCTTGTTCTTTATTTCGATCAGCAACATTGGTGACAAACCTGCTTATAAGGTTTCCGTAAAGTTTGACTGCAAAGTGTATGGATTAGCAGGTACAAAAGAGATCTCAGCATTGCCACTATTTCGAAACATCGAGTTCCTGGCCCCCAAAAAAGAGATAGTTACTTTCCTGGATAGCAGTAGCTCTTATTTCGGTAGGGAAGCTCCCACAAAAATCGCCGCTCGAATTTCATATCGAGATTCAGACGGCGCTAAACGCTCCGTTACAATCAATCACGATCTGGAAATCTATCGGGAGATTGGATACATGATCCGATCAGAAGATGGCCAGCCACTATTCGATCAAATAGCCAGACCAGGAGAATGAAAATGCCACGAGTGGATCCTTATAAGAATTTTCACTTTCGTGTGGAGATTGGCGGCATCCAGCAGGCGGGGTTTTCCGAGTGCAGCGGTCTGGCGTCGGAGATTGCCGTGATCGAATACCGTGAGGGTGGAGAAATAGGATCGCGTAAGCTGCCCGGCCGGATCAGTTATCACGACATCACGCTCAAGAGGGGCGTAACCAACTCAAGAGAGCTCTACGATTGGCACCGCGCTGCGCTGCAGGGACAGGTTGATCGCAGGAACGGTTCTATTCTGCTTTTGGATGAATCAGGCAACGAAGTCGTACGTTGGAACTTCGTCAACGCCTGGCCAAGAAAGTGGGAGGGCCCGGAACTCAAGGCGAAGGGGAATGACGTCGCCCTGGAGTCGCTGACGCTTACGTGCGAGGGTATAGAACGCGCGTGAGAAAGCCTTTCGTGATGAAGACTGTAGGAATCATCGGTGGTATCGGCCCGGAATCAACCATTGAGTATTATCGGTTGATTGTTGACTCTTATCAGGAGCGTAAAAAGGACGGGAGTTATCCTTCGATCATCATCAATAGCATCGATTTGCAGAAGTTGGTGGCGCTGATTGTCGCGAACGAGTTAGAACTGGTGACCGGCTATTTGGCCGTTGAAGTCCGGAAGCTGGCAAAAGCTGGGGCCAGTTTTGGTTTGTTGGCTGCTAACACTCCACACGTAGTCTTTGATGAGGTTAATGATGATTCACCGATTCCCATGATTAGCATCGTCCAGGCAACTTGCGATGCAGCAAGGGCACTGGGACTAAAAAGACTCGGCTTGTTTGGCACGCGTTTCACGATGCAAGGCCATTTCTATCCAGACGTTTTTTCCAGAGAGGCTATCAAGCTCATCGTGCCTAATGAGGAAGAGCAATCATATATTCACGAGATTTACATGACAGAACTGCTGAACGGTATTTTTCTTCCCGAAACCCGCGAACGCTTGTTGAGAATAGCTGATCGATTAAAGAACGACGAGGGGATTGACGGCCTGATTCTAGGTGGAACGGAACTGCCCTTGATTCTGCGGGATGCTCGGACCCTCGGCATTCCTTTGTTGGACACGACGCAGATTCATGTCAGCGCCATTGTTACCGAACTGTTGTCGTAGGTACCGGGGGTCTGCGCGCCGATTGCGACCGCTTAGCCTGCAAGACGGACCGATACCATTGCACCGCTTTGATGAGGGGTGTCTCAGGAAACGGTCAAAGGGAGCACTAAGTTAGCCTCCGTACAGGCCAGAGAGCGTGCAGACTAACCAGACCAGAAAAAAACCCAACAAAGCCGCGACCGCACTGAGTGCGTAAATCAGCGATGCTTCGATGAATTCCGGAACTTTTTTAGACTGTGTCATGGGGAGCACCAGAAGTTGATTTCAAGCCAAAAGCGATTAGTGGATCGTTGCTCTGAGTTCGGCCATTCAATTACAATGGGTCCACTTGGACTTGTCGAGCAGACTTTCCTGAAATGAGCTCTGCGAGCTTAGCGTCTTGCGATCGCGAAGTCCTCAGGAAGCGCTCAAAGATTCCTCAAAGACGTTTCTCAGCACCCGCTTATGCGTAAGCAAGATGGTCATTTCTACGAGTTTGGCCGCTTTCGGTTGATTACTGCCGATCGTGTGCTTCTGCGCCAGGGAGAGCTCGTTCCTCTGACCCCCAAGGTGTTCGACATACTGCTCGCCCTGGTAGAAAACGGCGGACGGCTGGTCGAAAAAGACGACTTGATGAAGCGAGTGTGGCCGGATACCTTCGTTGAGGAAGGCAATCTAACTCAAAACATCTCCCTGCTCAGGAAGGCTCTGGGCGAGGGTCCCGGAGGGCAGCAGTTCATAGAAACAATCCCAAGGCGGGGCTATCGGTTTGTCTCTCCCATTGCCGGCTTTCCGGATCAGGCGCTTCCTTCTCTTTCGACCGTTGGCGTCGCGTTACCACTTGCAGCAGACTCAGTTGATAACCACGAACCCAAATCAGCGGGTGCGGTAACCGCAGTCGAGACCGGCAGAAGCGCAAGTCAAACGATTGACCTCAAATCCGGTTTGGCCACGTGGATCCTCGCATCATCTCGTTTCGGTGGACTAAGGCGCAAAACGCTGCTGTTTGGGCTCACCCTGTTTGCACTCCTGATCGCGGCTGGCGGTTTTGGTTATTTCACCAGTCGGGGAAAAGCCGGACCACCCAGTCCGATCCAATCAATTGCGGTTTTGCCCTTCGTCAATGAGGCCTCTGACAGCGACGCCGCTTACCTCAACGACAAGATTGCGGAAAGTCTAATCAACAGTCTTTCCAAGCTCCCCAAATTGCGGGTAGTACCTCGCAGCGTCGTGGCGAGTTACACGGGCAAGGAGATTGACCCACGTAAGATTGGGCAAGACCTAAACGTGCGTGCTGTGGTCACCGGTCGAGTGCGCCGACATGGTGATACGATCAGTATTCAGGCCGATCTAATTGACCTTGAAAATGTCGCTCAGATCTGGGGCCAGCACTACGATCACAGGTTGTCGGACATTCTCCTTGTTCAGGAAGACATATCGCGTGACATTTTCGAGAACCTGCGCCTGAAGCTAAACGTCGAAGAGAAGAAACAGATTGAGGCCTATCGCCTTTATCTGAAGGGGCGCAATTTCTGGAATAAGCGTACGGAAGACGGACTGCAAAAGGGAATTGAGTTTTTTCAACAGGCCATCGACATCGATCCTGGCTATGCGCCGGCTTATGCCGGCATGGCAGACTGCTATAACATGCTGGTTGTCTACGGCATTCGCCGGCCGAAGGACGGTTTCCCGAAAGCCAAAGAAGCGGCTCTCAAGGCGCTTGAGACTGACGAAACGCTGGCCGAAGCCCACGCAGCGCTAGCCTTCATCAAATTTCGCTGGGACAGAGACAGGATCGAAGCCGAGCGAGAGTTTCAACAGGCTATTAGGCTCAAGCCCTCTTACGCACCCGCCCATCAGTGGTATAGCTCCTACCTGGCGGCGCTGGAGCGGTTTGATGAAGCAATCGCCGAAGCAAATCGAACTGAGGGCCTCGAGCCGCTGTCTTCTACAGCCAGTTCTCACCTCGGCTGGATTCTCTACCTCTCCGGCCAAAATGACCAGGCCATCAAACAGTGCAGCAAGATCCTTGACCTTGATCCGAACTCCTTTCCCGCCCGCAGATACCGAGGACTGGCGTATGAGCAAAAAGGAATGTACCGGGAAGCGATTGCGGAGTTTCAGAAAGGACTCCAGATTTCCGGCAGTCCCCTGATGCTAGCGCTTCTGGGTCACGCCTACGCGGCTTCGGGAAACAGAGGAGAAGCTCAGAAGGTGCTTAGGGAACTGGATGAGTTACAGAACCAGAGATATGTCTCGCCCTATACCCTCGCGGCGATCTATGCCGGGATGAGTGAAAAAGATCAAGCCTTCAAATGGCTGGAGAAGGCTTATGAAGAGCGAGATATCTGGCTAATGAATTTGAAGGTTGATCCAGTGTTCAGCAAGTTGCGATCAGACCGGCGGTTTCCGGATCTGCTAACGCGCGCCGGTCTGTGGCCGTGAGTTTTTCTCCTACTCTTCCTTTTATCAATTCTCATGAGTTAGATCTTGCAGAAATGCTTTTGATCGTTCAGATCCGCGTTTATTCGCGTAAATCTGCGGCTAACTCGTGCTTTGGAATCGCTAAAGCCCGGATGATGTTTCCGCAATGTCTCTTTTACCGTGGGGCATTCGCGCGCTCACACAACCGTAGGTACTTAATCTCAACCAGCAAGAGGAACCTTAATGCGGATACCAAAATCAACTGCGATTACTATGACTATTGTTTGCCTGTGCTTTTTTGTGGTGATGACGGGCTACGCTCAAGAGTCAGGTAAGCTGCGCGGTATCACACCCGAAGACTACTACTTGTTTGAATTCGTGAGCGATCCGCAGATTTCGCCGGATGGAAAGCAGGTCGCTTACGTGGTGACGAGAGTGGATCGCGGACAAAACAGGCGAAACTCAGCTATCTGGATGGCGACCACGGATGGCAGCCGCGCGCCGTGGCAGTTCACCACGAGCCCACAATCGTCAAGCTCACCACGCTGGAGCCCGGATGGAAAAGCGCTGGCGTTTCTCTCGTCACGGCCCGGCGAACCAACGTCATCAGCACCAGTTTCTCCAACGAGCACCGTTTCGACAGCAGCGGCGGCGGCCAGCCCTACGCCAACCATAGGACCGACCCCAGCTCCAGCGGCCGGCGCTCCCTCGGGTGCTGCCCCTTCGGATCAAACACGTTCGCAGGTATACGTTCTTTCAATGAATGGCGGCGAAGCAAGGCGGATAACGAACCTGAAGAATGGCGTAAGCGCCTTTCGCTGGTCGCCCGACGGCAGCCAGTTGGCTGTCGTGAGCCGTGTCGGACCAAACGATAACCGGGCCGATAACAAGGAGCGCAGCGATGTTCGGCATTACAAAAACATGTCTTATAAGTTTAACGACACAGGCTGGTTTGACGATCGCCGCACACATATCTGGTTAGTAGAAATGAACACTGGCAGCGCCAGGCAGATCACCGAAGGCAACGATTGGAACGATAGTGACCCGCAATGGTCCCCCGATGGCAAACGCATCGCTTTCGTCTCGAATCGCACCGGAAAAGAGTATGACGAAGATCGCAATACAGATGTTTGGGTGATCTCGGTTGCAGGTGGGCCCCTGACAAAGATCTCGGATCACGACGAAGCTGATAATAGTCCTCGTTGGTCGCCGGATGGAAAGACTATCGCCTTCACGGGCGTACTCAAAGAACGCGATCATCCGAAGATTTGGCTGGCGCCGGCTACAGGTGGCGCGGTTTCAGTGCTGGCTGCCAGGGGACTCGATCTGATTCCTGGTGGCCTGGAATGGTCAGCGGATAGTAAGTCGCTTTATTTTGAGTCTGGTGTCAAAGGCGAAACTCATCTCTTCCGCACAGACGTTGGTACACAATCAGTAGCACAGGTCACCTCCGGCGCCCGCGCTGTGCGGAGTGTGGGGTTCGACTGGGCGACCAGGACAATGGTCTATACGGTCAACGACTTTAGGCACCTCGATGATGTCTATATTGCCGATCTGAATGGGAAGAACGAACGGAAACTCACTCATTCAAACGAAGCGCTCTGGAAACAACTGCAATTGGCAGATGTGGAGAGATTCGTCTACAAGAGTGCGGACGATTGGGACATAGATGGTTTTCTCGTCAAACCAATCGGCTGGCAGGAAGGTAAGAAATATCCTTTAATCCTCAGCATTCATGGCGGGCCGGCGGGAATGTATGGCGTCGATTGGTTTCATGAGTTCCAGGTATACGCCGCGGAAGGTTACGCGGTTCTGTACACCAACCCAAGAGGCTCTACCGGTTATGGCCAGACGTTTGAACGCGGCATTGTCAACGAATGGGGCGGCAAGGATTATGTTGACGTTATGAATGGCGTCGATGCGGCGCTCGCGAGGTACAGTTGGATTGATGCTGAGCGAATGGGTGTGACTGGTGGAAGCTATGGTGGCTACTTGACCAATTGGGTTGTTGGCCATACCAATCGCTTCAAGGCAGCGGTGACATTACGTAGCGTCGTGAATTTCATTTCCGACGAAGGCACCCGGGACGGTGCCTATGGTCATACACCAGATTTTCGTGGAGATGTCTTCGACAAGTTTGACTTGTACTGGGAACGATCACCACTCAGATATGCGAAGAATGTAAAGACACCCACGTTGATCCTGCATTCCGACAATGACTTTCGCGTGCCGTTAGAGCAGGGTGAACAGTGGTTTCGGGCCTTAAGACATTTTGGTGTGACAACGGAGATTGTTATGTTTCCGCGCGAAAACCATAACCTCACCCGTACAGGTGAACCGAAGCATCTGGTTGAGAGTTTGAACTGGCAGCTTTATTGGTTTGATCGATTCCTCAACGGAAAGGCGAACGCATTATCCCCGAACATGTAAGCAGGTTTGGCGGTCGTCGTATCGGAGGCGGAAGGCTTTCGCACAAACAAGACTAAGGCCACTGGATGACTTTCTTCTTTGGACCAGTCGAAAGAATCGGTAGCGATTGATCCGCCACTCGGGCATCGTTATAGGAAGGCGGTGGCGTGATAGATCGCGCGCGACTCACTGAAACACTCAAAGGCGCCGGTTTTGACTCGTCGTCAGATTCAGCCATTCGTTTGCTGCTGGTCGAACCGTTGTTTGGCATGATGCCTGAGTTGGGGTTCGCCGATAGAAAGGTCCTAATCGAGGTAAGATTGCGTCGCTTCGGAGACCATCCTGCGGTTTTCCTTGATGGCGCTGCATGAGTCTGGTTGGGGAAAATGGCAAACGTGTAAGGTCCCAGCTTTTGCCGTTGAGTGGCACGAGAGTTCAACTTATGCGCCAACTCGATTCGTGCTGAAGGATCTTGCTTGACCTCGCTAGCTTCAGCCGCGGCTCGCAGTACAGTAGGGATGGAACCCGGCTCAACCTGCTTCGCAGTTTTGCTGTCCGCACTGGTCGTTGATTTTTGGAGTTCAGTTGCAGGCGGCATTATCGTTTCAAGACTCCTCGTTCGATTAGTGGAACTCCGTTGAACCCTAGTTCTCAACATGCCATAGGTCGCCCCACCGCAGACAATCATCACTGCAATAGTCAGACTGATTAGCTGGCGCCAGCTTGAAGTCATTCTCTCGAGAAAAACCAGGCCAGGTCGGAATTGAGAGTTCGCTGCCGGACTTTTTGGAGCCTCACTCGCGCTGGGGCAGCCCTGGGTTGTCGACTGGGTAACAGAGTTCTCCTGCTGGTGCACCTTGTCGACAGCTATGGGGAGGGAAGACTCTCCGCCCTCGCTCTCTCTCATACTTGCGGCAAGAGACATGTCAGGCGCCACCGAGCTGGCTGCAAGAGTAATTTCGGCGTTTTGTTCTGGGGTCTGATCGGAAGCGGGCTCCGGATAGGTCAGGTTGTCTGCGCTGGCGTCTCTGAGCGTTTCAGCTATTTCTACGAAACCTCTGACTGTGGCCCATGTCTCCGCTGAGGTTCCGACTCTACCTCTTACTTCAGGGTCGGCCCCTCTCTGCAAGAGAAGACGCACCACCCCCAGCCGACCAAAGAACGCTGCGAGATCGATGGCCGTGAGTCCGTCGTTTCTTTTCGTATTCACTTGCGCACCGCAGTCAAGTAGGATTTGCACAATATCCGTCGAGCCGTTTGACGCTGCATACATCAAAGGTGTCATCCCGCTCTCTGTGGCGGCATCGACGTTGGCGCCATTGGCCAACAATGCCTTCACCCTCGCTCGATCACGCATCTCCGCCGCTTGCGCAAGCCAATCTTGTGTGTGAGTGTTGTCTTCCCTAACCAGTGCTATTGCCGCTGACATTTCTGTAGCTCCTTATAGTTCAGTGCCCAATGGTGATTCGGTCACCCGGTTGAATGAAAGGATCAGGCAATTTACCGCGGTTGATATCTTTCAGGTTATAACGTGTTGCGATTAGTAAACCCGCTTAACTTTTGCGTGCCACTTGAGCTCTTCCGATTTGCGTAAGGCCGCCGGCTACGAGAATTCCTGAGTCAACTTCAGGCCTGTATTGAATGAGGCGATGAATGCGAGAGAAAGAACGCAAGTGGAAAGGAGTCTGTTCATTGTGTTTCCTCTCTCAAACGATTCCACGCAGATTAAGAAACGCTTTTGTTGACTTGAAAAAAAGGCGGCCGGCGGGAGAGTCTTGCCGGCCGCGCATCTACTTAATGTTGGAGATACGATCCTTGGCAGTTCTGTGTCTCCTTCGCAGTCCAGCTCCCAGGCCGGTGAGCCCAGTTCCCAACAACAGTAGCGTTGCCGGTTCAGGTACCTGCGACTGTTGAGCGCTGATAATGTCGCCCGTCACAGGTGCCATTCGTCCCGCCGTGATTGACACGTCATTCACTCGGAACTGAAAGGAACCGTTGCCGCATGTAGTCTGCTGACCAGGGATTGTGGTGGCTCCGCAGCTCGAGTCACTGAACGTGAATAGGATCGGAGTGTTGTCGAAGTCCACTCTCACTCCGCCGATATCAGTGGTGATGACTTGCCCTGTGAGCGTCGCTGTGAAGTTGGTTGTCCCCCCTCCGGCGATACCCTGAGGGTCGCTGAACGTTACTCTCAGTGTGAATGGGCCGGAATAGGTGGCCGGCAGAGCCGACAGGTTGAACGACCCGAGATTATCGACATTCGGTACCGCCGGCTGGTTGCCGATGCCAAGAAATCCGCCGGCTGTCGTGCCGTTAAACGTGGAGTTGGTGTAAGTGAGGCCCAATAGGGTCGCAGATGCAGCCGGAACGCACCCTGCGCCGAAGCACCCAAGTGTTGAGCCCGAGAAAAACACCTCATCGGCTCGAGCGGCGCTAGAGCCAAGAGTGAAAATGGTCAGCGCTATCAATCCTAAAAGGACTGGTCTGGCCGTTCTTGCATTGATTGGTTTCATAGAACAAGGTCCCCCCGCCTAAGAAATTATTCGGACTAGGAAATTAAGCAAGATCCGGGAGAGAATACGGGACAAGCGCACTAAAGTAGGATCTTACCTGTTTATGGAGTGAAGATCAACTGGCAAGTAACCTCAGGGATTACTAGCCTTCGATTAGCACCGCTTCAAACCGCCAACCCGTAAATTCGGACTCTGTTTTCATCTACGGTATGTTCGGTTACCTCACACCGTAGAATGCTTTTGTTAGATCGACCGCCATCTGTTGCAACTTGCATTCCTTTTGCAGATCTTATTGAGATCTTTGCCGACCACACTGATGAGGCCCTTCGCGATATCGAGCAGAAGGAACGATCATTTTCACAACTGGACCTCTGGTTGTCATCTGTTTCTTACTCGCCTGCCATATGCGCCAAGTTGGCTCGTTAAATCAACGGTAGATTCTTGCAACATTGTTTTTAGTAGCGCCTCGGTAAAACTGCATACCTCAAACTCGCGCCATGCCCTGATCTGGTGGATCTCAACCGCCGGCGAGTCGGGAGTCCAAAGTCAATGAAAGTCAACTAGCTCTCAGGTCGAAAGCATGCAGCTGATACACGCAATCGCCTTGAATCAATACAGAGCT
>WNGE01003224.1_pt1 | contig 19402 bp, 15 predicted proteins | sample 5400651 | NCBI WGS metagenome assembly WNGE01 (sample SAMN13153370, study PRJNA577476) | soil metagenome | isolation source: 60 cm soil or saprolite under grassland replicate 2 | place: USA:California | collected 2016-06-15
CCTGCGGGGCGGAAGCGGTGAGCGCGCGCTGGAGCCGCTGGCGACCGCGGGCCAGAGCGGACATAACGGTGCCGATGGGGATGGCGGTGATAGCAGCAATCTCCTTATAAGAGCAGCCTTCGAGCTCACGAAGGATGAGGACTTCGCGGAAACGCGGCGGGAGCGTTTCGAGAGCGCGGGTCAGACGCTCGCGATTGTCGCCGGCGATGGCCAGGGCCTCGGGGGAAGAGCTAGGCTGCGGGTGCAATTCCTCGTCGAATTCGGTCATGAGTTCCATAGGACGGTTCTTTTCCAGCCACGTATAAGAAGTATTGCGCACAATCTGCAAAAGCCAAGCGCGCGCATCACCGCCATGAAACCCACGGAAGAATCGGTAGGCACGGAGCATGGCCTCCTGCGCGACGTCTTCTGAATCCGCGCGGCTTCTTAGGAGCCACCGCGCGAGATTGAAGGCGGCATCGAGATGCGGCAGCACAAGTTGTTCGAAGCGCTGCCGGTCCTGCGCATCCAACACATCCGAGCCTTTTCCCTGGTCAGAGCCACTCATAGGCTGGAACCACCTAGAGAGTTATTTTATTCCCGAATGCCCCTTGGGTGTGACGAATAAGGAACGGAAGTGGTGAGCGCCAAGTCCGGGAATAACTGGCGGCCCCCGGTGGTCTGGACAAACGAAACACGTCCCATATGCGGCGCGGGCTCCCTGGACTCTCTCACCCGCGCCGCCCTCCCAAGAGAATTCGCGGGAAAGGGCGACGGTAAATCGTTAAGGCTACTGGTGTCTCCAAATGCTAAGGAGGAAGGAATGGCTGGCAAGATAAAGGACGAGATTTTGCACGATCACAATCACGACGGGATAAACCGGCGTGGATTTCTGAAGTGCATGGCTTGGGCAGGTACCGGAGCGTTTTGTGTCATGAAAGGCGGGGTTCTGAAATCCTACAGCTTGAGCCGCCTCTCCGAAATTGGCTCGGCGGAAGCCGCCGGCGAGTTGAGCTTCGTACAGATCAGCGACAGCCACATGGGATTCAATAAGCCCGCCAATCCCGACGTGGCCGGCACGCTGAAGGCCGCGGTGGACAAAATCAATGCTTTGCCGGCGGCACCGGAATTCATGCTGCATACCGGCGACATCAGCCACCTTTCCAAACCGGAAGAATTCGATACGGTCGATCAGATCCTGAAGAGCGCGAAGCCCAGAGATGTGTTCTATGTGCCGGGTGAGCACGATGTGCTGAACGACGATGGGAAACAGTTCCTCGAACGCTACGGAAAAGGGAGCAGGGGCGCAGGCTGGTACAGTTTTGACAAGAGAGGCGTGCACTTCATCGGACTGGTGAACGTATTGAACTTGAAGGCCGGCGGGCTGGGCACGCTGGGCCACGAGCAGCTCGAGTGGCTGGAAGGCGACGTGAAGCATTTGAAGCACAGCACGCCCATCGTGGTGTTCGCGCATATCCCGCTGTGGTCGGTATATCCGGAGTGGGGCTGGGGAACGGAGGACAGCGCGCAGGCGCTGGCGTACCTGAAGAAGTTCGGCTCGGTGACGGTGCTGAATGGGCACATCCACCAGACGATGCAAAAGGTTGAAGGCAACGTAACTTTTCATACGGCGGCATCAACGGCATTTCCGCAACCGCAGCCGGGCAAGGCCGATTCGCCGGGGCCGATGAAGGTGCCAGCGGAGCAATTGCGCAACGTTCTGGGGATCACCAATGTGAACTATGTCCAAGGTCAACAAGCGCTGGCGGTCGTGGACGCGACGCTCGCGTGACCGAGAAGTAGCTAAAATCAAGAAACCAATCTGAAGGGCAACTAAATAGAAAGGAAGAAAAATGATGAGGAGAAGTGTGTCTAAGGCAGTTCTGACCGTAGGGCTGGCGTTCGGAATCGGAGCGCTCGGCGCGGGCCAGAAGTATTTTGCAGCGAACGCGCAGCAAAAACCAGAAATCGCGGAGATAAAGATCGATAACTTCAGTTTTGGGCCGACGACGTTGACCGTGTCGGTGGGGACCACGGTGACGTGGGCTAACCGCGATGATATTCCCCACACCGTGGTGAGCACGGATGGTGTCTTCAAATCGAAAGTGCTCGACACCGACGAGAAGTTTTCCTTCACCTTCAGCAAGGCGGGGACTTATCCGTATTTTTGCTCAATTCACCCGAAGATGACCGCCAAGGTCATTGTGCAGTGAGCGCGGAGTGACGGTGCATCCCTTCGACATCAAGGCGGCGCTGCTTGCGAAACATGCGCAGCACGTGGTCCTGATTCATTTTCCGATCGCTTTGTTTATCGCGGGTGTCGCGTTTGATTTTCTGGCGCAGTGGACGAAGCAACGTCTGTTAGCCGCGGCGGCCTATTACAATTTGCTTGCCGCAGCGCTCAGCATCGTCCCGGTCGTGATCACCGGGTTCCTCGCGTGGCAATGGCAGCTCGAAGGGCAACACCTGAAAGGCGTGCTTCTGCTACATGTGGTGCTGGCATGCGTATCGAGCGTGTTGATCTGGATGGTGTGGCTGATTCACTTGAGAACGCAACGGAAGCAGGGAGGAATCCTGCCCGGTTATCGCCTGCCGATTGAGGTGGTGGCAGTAATGCTCGTGACAATGACGGGACACCTTGGCGGATTCCTCAGTGGCGTGAACGTCACAAACTAAACAGACTTCATCCACCCGGGCATTGCACGCCGCAGGCATAAGCCGTAGGTTTTCCCGTGAAAGGATCCGGGAACTCACAGCCAATGAGCAAGGAGAAAGTGTGCAACAAACTGGGTTTCTGGGGACTGCCGCACCCTGGGGCGCAGACGTAACCCTCGTCGTGGAGATGGGCATGGGGGCGGGATTGCTCACCGGGGCGCTACTGGCGCGGAAGAGGTTCTATCGGCTCCACGCGGTGTGCCAGTCCGCCATCGTATTGCTCAATCTTGCCGTGATCGCGCTCGCAATGTTTCCTTCCTTTCATCGTCAGGTAAGTCCGCAGCTACCCGGGAAAATTGGGAAGCCTTACTATGCGCTCGCCTCGGCGCATGCGGCGCTGGGCGTCATTGCCGAAATCGGAGGCTTGTATATTTTGCTGGCGGCAGGCACAAGCTTGCTTCCGCGGCGGCTCCGCCTCACCCGTTACAAATTCTGGATGCGAATTGTTCTCGCGGCGTGGTGGCTCGTTCTCTTGCTTGGCATGGCTACCTACGCCCGGTGGTATGTCCCGCTGCGCTGAGAAGCTGTAACTGCCGATCCGTTGAGAGCCTCCGAAATCAGCTGGTAATTACGGGAGATCGATTCGGAGCGGGACGGGTACTATGCGCCCCGTGGCCGGTCGCGCGTTCGGCAGGATTCCACGTATGTTATTGATAATAAATCATATTAGCTAAATTCAAGCGGGCCGATTCCCGATTCGGATAGCCGCCTTGTACTACAACCCCAGTACCCTGTCCTGTGGCTCTCGCGACCCATTGAGGCGCTCAAGGAAGCCCCGTAGTGTCTGAAGAACGGGTTGGGGGCCGCGCGGGGACAGCGGCTCCGCAAGGGGTCGTGTGCGAGCTACCCAACCCGCCTTTTTTCCGCTTCTCCCTCCACCTCTGAACAGCAAGAAAGCGACAAGGACACCCATTGGTATCTCCTCCTTCGTTTGCATAGTAGGTGTTTGCCTTGCATCCTAAGGGGAGCGTGCGAGGAGACGATTCGGCAAATGCTGCCGAATCAATGCCTTGAGAACGAGCACGTCAACCCGGAATGAAGGATTCATGCGACACCTGAAGTCCGTAGCCGACAAGACAGGCAGGGTCATTCGGTTCTGGCTTGTCATGCTGGCAATGCACCCGGTGTCCGCGGGCCTCGCGCAGGCAGGGGAGCCACCACTCCCAAAATTGAAGACAGAGACGCAAGAAGCGTTCGAACGTTATGTGAAACTGACCGAAGCACGGAATGAGGCAGAGCTGAAGCGCGGCACGGGGCTTCTCTGGATTGATGGGTTGCCCGAACAGCAACGCGCGGAAGCTTACGCGGCGCTGAAACGCGGCGAGATAAAGATGCAGAAACTGGAAATGCGCGACAACGGAAAGACCATGCGTTGTCCGAGCGGGATGATCCATCATTGGACCGGCGTTGTATTCATTCCCGGCGCGAAGCTCGGCGACGTGTTGGCCGTGCTTCAGGATTATGACAGGCACTCGGTTTATTACGCCCCGGATGTGGAACGATCCAAGCTCGAATCGAGAGATGGCGATCATTTCCGGGTTTTCCTGCGCTTTCGAAGGCACAAAGTGATTACGGTAGTGCTAAACACGGAGCACGAAGTGCAATATTTCCAGGATGGGCCGGGGCGAGCGCACAGTCGGAGCTCGGCTGTGCGCATTGCGGAAGTGGAAAATGCCGGCAAGAGCGACGAGCGAGAAAAAACGCCGGGTGAGGACAGCGGATTCATGTGGCGAATGGAGACGTGGTGGCGGATGGAAGAGCACGACGGCGGCGTCTACGTGCAGAGTGAGGCGGTTTCGTTGACGAGGGACATTCCGGTGGTAATCGGCTGGATGATCGAGCCGTTTGTTACCAGCATCCCCAAGGAGTCATTGACTTTCACGCTGGAAGCGACGCGAAAGGCTGCGGAAGCGCACCGCGCCGCTCGCTGATTTAAGCCTATTCGCTGGGTGTTTCACTCAGAGGACGGAACGACAATCTCTGGCGGCAACGTCCTTCAACAACTCCCAGATGGCCGCCCCGTTGCGATCCCAGTTCCATTCGAGAGCGATTTCCGATGCAGCTTGACCGACATGCTGCCTCTGTTCACGATTCCGGTACAGCTCTTCGAGGAGGTGTGTTAGCTCCTCCACGTCTCGTGGATCGCCCAGCACAAATCCGTTGACCCTGTTCTGAATGAGCTCCGCCACGCCCGCAAGAGCGGACGTTATTACGGGCAGCCCGCAGGCCATGGCTTCGGCCACGGGCAGGCCGAAAGAGTCTTCGCGGCTTGGGCTTACATAAAGATCTGCGGCTGAATAGAAATCGAGAACATCATCGCAAGGCGGTTCAAAATGGCACCGTTCCAAAACACCAAGCTTTTTTGCGCTTTCCATGAAGGCATTCGCATCATCGCTGCCGGCGACGATAATGTGAAGGGGCAATCCGCGAAGGGCGCCCATGGCACGGAGAACGGTTTGAAGTCCCTTGACGCGCCAATCGTTGCCGAGCAGGAGGAGCACGAAGTCACTTTCCTGGAAACTGCGGCGCAGGCGCGCCTGCGAGCGGCGTGCGAGACGCGCCGCGGAGGAAAACCTTGTCGCGTCAACACCATTGGGAATGATGCGGACATCCTGCCGGTGGAAGTAATTGGTGAGCAGCGTGGCGGTGCGCTGAGAGACGGTGGCGAGGGAAACGTTCGGGTCAGAGTAGATGCGGCGCTCCAATCCTGCCAGAAGAGCGTAGTAAGCGCGGCGATGGAGACGCCGAAAAAGCCCAGGCCTGGCGGCTTCGAGTTCTTCTTCGCGGGCAATTTCCTGGAGTCGATGGAACAGCACGTGAACGATGACGACATCCGCGTCGAGACAGTTGATCCCCGGCGAAAGGACGAGGTCGAAGCGAAGTCTATGAACCCAGCGATCCCAGGCGCGGCGCAACGAATTCAGGGGGAGCCACAAAAGAAATTGGAGCAAATGCGGCCCCGGGAAGGCAGGGACCGTGTGCCAGATGATCGTGCCGGCTGCCTGAGCGCTGGCATCAGGTGCCCGACCGAGAGCCAGACCTTCGACGCGCTGGGCATAAAGATGGATTTCGCAATGTTCTTTGCGGGCGAGACGTTCGAGCAATTCGGCAAGAGCGCGCTCTGTGCCATGGCGGCGGTCCACGAAAGGTGAGACAACGGCGAGTCGCAATTCATGCAATCCGTGGGCTGTACGTTTGAGGCAGCCCAGTGACGGTGGCGTACTGTGCGGAAAGAGCGATCGAGGGCAATCGGAACAAGATTCCGAGGAGAAGCCAGAGGTAAGCGTTCAAAACATAATCTTCATACGGCTGCATTCCATTGAACGTCATTGGAAACAGAAGAAGCCCGGCGTACCAGAAAATGACGAACGCCAGTGGAAACCAAGGCGAGCCTCTGAGCTTCTTAACGACTCGCCAGGCAGAAATCAGAATTGCGAAGCCCATGACGAACCAGAGGATGAGCCCTCCGATGCCCATCTCAACAACGAGCGTACCGAAGCCGCTCTCGACCCCGATGACAGCGGGTTTGGCATGAAAGATCCGAGAAACGTATTGCGTTCCAAGAGAGGTCGTACCGATACCATAGCCATACGGCCAGCGTTCATAGGCAAAAGCGCCGAGAAAATTGCGCAGCGGGTAATCCCAAGTACGAATCTGAAGTTCGCTGGCACTGCTGCTCGGAGAAAGAGTCTCCCTGTAAAATGCAACGCGCGAAAGGAGCGCCTCCGGAAAGGTGGCGAGCAAAATCACGACGGCAAGCCCCATGCCGATCGCCGCTCGTTGAACGTTCCTCAGAACACGCAGCACTTCTCGCTGGCGCCAGGGGGCTCCCCACACGAAGGCCAGGCTGCCGACAAGGACGGATCCGATGCTCCAAAGAACAATTCCGCGTGAGGCACAGAGCAAGATCGCCGCAATCGTGAGCCCAAAGACAAGGAAGACCAGCGCCCGGCCTCGCTTGTGGCGAAGCAGAAGATACCCGCTGAATCCGAAAATGACGAGGCAAGAAATAAGAAGAAAATCCCCGTAGCGGCCGTCGCTGACAAAGACCGAAGTCGGGCGGTACGAGACGGCGCCAGAGATCGGTGCGACACGGTACAACGTGCTCAGCTCGCGAATCTCCGCGGCAGGGTTTGCGGGATTCAGGAAGGTGTGACCCAGAATGGCCTGAGCAACTCCCAAAGAAACGATGAGCGTAGCAAGAATCAAATTCACAAAAAAGAACCGGCGCAACTCCTTCTCGGAATTGAGGAACGAATAACCCACTAAGAGCAAAGGCATGTAGTAAAAAAAGAGCTTCAGACCGAGAACGCCATATATGATGTTTGTCGATGCGGGATTAAAGACCTGCATGACCCCAAACCAGACAAAAAGAAGGAGCGGCACGAGGAAAGGAGGCCGGAATGCGGTGACTTCCTTACGCCGATAGGCGAGGAAAAACGAAAGATAGACGAACGCAACCAGAACATCCTTGGCGAAATAGATCGCCATATTGTTGCCAAGATATTTCCGGGCCAAATCCTCGAACAGGAGCCAGGCTAAGAAGAAATAGAGGCCTTTGCGCCAGTCACTGAGTATGCGGACAACAAACGCGCAGCCGACGAAAACTAAAGCGAGATAAACCAGCCCGATGATATCTCCAGCGACGATGTAGTTTGCAGCTCTGTCCGCCGCGAAGACAAACAACGCAAGGAAACCCAAGACGACGAGCGGGTTTCGGCGGTAATTGCCGTGCACTGCCAGCGCCGGAAATCTCACGACGCTGTCTCCAGGGTTAGAACGTGATTGTCACCGAGTAATTCAAATCGGAGCGAGCACAATCGCGCGGCCATAGCACCCGGGCCCGCTCCGAGATCAACGGCGCGGACACCCGTACGAGCATAACGCGCGAGCACCCGATCGGATACGAAGCCGTGAAGGCTGCCGTTTGTATTCGTGCGAAGCATTAATCTTTAATCGAATCGCAAACTCAAGATAGACGTGCTTGTGAGCTTCTATCATACGGCTGTTGTTGTAAAAATCGAGCGCGCGCTGACGGGCGCGCCGGCTAAGAGTTTCAGCGAACGAAGGATCGTCGAGGAAGCGCGGGATCGCGGCGTTTGCGCGCGACAGCGATTCGAATGGCATCAACAGTAGAAGCGATGTTGCGCTCGGGGGACCAAGTCTGGATGTGCGCGAGCGCCGCGTGCGCGATACGCTGCAGCCTGGAACGATCCGCAAAGGCGTCTTTGAGAATGCCTGTAAGAGCGTGCACATCCCCAGAAGAAAAAATAAACCCCGGTGCGATGGGCGCAACAAGATCCCTGGAAGCGCCTACGCGCTCGCTCGTCACCACTGGACACCTGCAGCACATGGCTTCGTTGACCACAGCGCCAAACGGTTCGAATTCCGAAGGTAGAACCATTAGGTCAGCTGCGGCGTATACGGCGGGCAGCTGGGATTGGTTGACGAAGCCCAGAAAGCGAACTTGCGAGGCGACACCCATGGTTGCGGCTTCCTTTTCGAGCTGCGGTCGCAAGGGACCTTCGCCAGCGAAAACGAGAAGACTCTGGGGGATGCTAGCTTGCACGAAAGAATGCAGCAGGTCGAAGGGGCGCTTCCAGGGTTGGAGCTTGGCGCAGAAGAGAACAACGGCGTGATTGTCCGTCGCGCCCCACGATTTGCGCACAATCGGCCGATTCACTTCCGCAGCCTTGGTAGACCACCATTCGTTGTCCACAACGAGCGGCGTGAGCGAAATGTGATCCCCGGGAATTCCCAGGGAGCGTATGAGTGTCTTGGCGCTACTGGAAGAGACGACAACCTGGTCTGCCAGGCGGTAAAGAACTGGCCAGAGGAGTTTCTTCAACCTTCGCTTCCATGCTCTGCCGTCACGGGGCTCTAAAGATCCCTGGTCACAGCCAAAGATAAAAACCGCCCGGCAGGTTCGTGCGGCGAAGTAGGCAATCCAGAAGGAAGCGCGCACGTAGCCCGCGAAGCAGAGCACAGCGTCAAACTTTCCGCGGCGGATCTGTTTCCATAGGCCAGGATTGAAGAGGCCGAAGAACGATTCTCTGCCGGAACCGCGATTGGGAATGTGTGACCATGCGTATCCTTCAAGAAGCGGCACATCCCATTGAATATCGGCGCCAAATTCGGGATCGTGACCCCCTTCCGCGCCGCGTAGCGTGCAATAGGCCACGTGCAGATCGAGAGCCGGGTGCAAGGCCATGCGGCGGAAAAGCGGCGCGTGGTACTGCACGGGATGCGTAGCGATGGCCAAAATCCGGCATTTGGGGCTAGCCATGAGAAAACTCAGAGAACCTTTCGGGGAACAGCAGCTACCTTGATGCTCCCGGAATGGAACAATATCACCTGTGGCGGTTTTTCGCACAAGAACTGAAGCGCCCCTGGATCTGATCGCCGATCACCACAATGCTCAAGACAAGTCCGGGTGCCCGGTGACGAATCGCAGCTCTTGCTTTGTTCCGTAACCTACCCCAGAGTATCCCCCGGTTCACTTTCTATGACGGAACGTTGCGTGGCTCTGCTGGGGCGGCCTGACACGCCGACTGATGCCGTCGAAGATTATTGCCGCTACTTGGGGGGCGCGCTCGAAGAGCATGGCATCTCGCTCGAACTGATGCGCGTGAAGTGGGCGGAAAAGGGTTGGCACAACGCGCTCCGGGAAGTGCGCAAAAAGGTTGAGGAACATCCAGGTTCTTGGTTTCTGGTGCAATATACGGCCCTAAGCTGGTCGCGGCGCGGCTTTCCGCTGCGCGCCCGGAAACTCATTCGATTTCTGAACAACCACGGCGCGCGGTGTGCTGTAGTTTTCCACGATGCCAGCCCGTATCCCGGCAGCCGAATGATTGACCGTTTGCGGCGGACGCTACAAATTTATGTAATGCGGCATGCGCTCCTGCTGGCGGAGCTCTCTGTCCTGACGATTCCGCTCGAAAACGTTCCGTGGATTCCCAGGGGTCCTCGAAACATCGTTTTCATTCCCGTCGGAGCCAATTTGCCCTCCCCAGAAAAAGCGTGGTCAGTGGAAAAGAATAGAGCCGATGGTACGGCCACGCTTGGCGTTTTTTCGGTGTCCGCGGACTCCCTGGGAGTGATAGCCCAGGCAGTGTGCCACGCAGCGGAAAAGACAGGGAAGTTGCGGCTTGTGGTTTTGGGCCGCAACTCTGTTGAGGCTGGAATGCAGTTGCGAGTGCAACTCGCCGGTGCGCCCGTGCAGGTGGTTGTGCATGGCCTTCTGGCGGAGGACGAAATCCCTCGCATCCTGGGATCTTGCCACGCCATGTTGTTCACCAGGGGACAGATCTCTTCCCGGCGGGGCAGCGCCATTGCAGGCATCGCGTGCGGTTTGCCGGTAATAGCCCCGGAGGGCTCAGAAACGGCGGCGCCGTTAACGGAAGCAGGTGTTGTGCTGCTCCCTGCGGGGGCCAAGAATGAATTCGGGCCAGCCCTAGTTCGGGTTCTGACCGACGACGCCTACCGCGAATCGCTTGCAGAGCGGAGCAGACGAGCGCAACAACGGTATTTTTCTTGGAGCGCCATTGCGGCGCAGTACGCCGGGGCAATGCGAAAAAAGCGAGACTGAAAGCCATTCCGGGCTGTTACGAAAACCCGTACGCAGAGCAAGAGGCAGGTCTAAGGGCGGACTGTTCCGCGGGATGCGCGGTTGTGCTAGACTGAGGCAGTTCCGCAGGGGTTTGCGGTTCACCGTAAGTCTCCGCGCTCGTGTCGTTTTCTTGGCGACCGTGAATCGGTCAGCGTAGTGCCCGGCAGCAATACGGCCGGCATTCTCCGATCCGCTCTGCGGCGCAAAAATTCATCCATCGTTGACCCGGCCACGTTGGGTCACGCAAAACAAAGAGGATGTATCATGTCCGGGCATTCAAAATGGGCCACGATTAAACACAAAAAAGCGGCCACCGACGCGAAGCGCGGCCGCGCTTTCACGAGAATCATCCGGGAAATCACCATTGCGGCGCGCATCGGCGGCGGTGATCCCAACTCCAACCCGCGCTTGCGCACTGCGATCCTCGCGGCAAAGAATGAGAACATGCCGAACGACAACATCGAACGCGCGACTCTGCGCGGCACCGGTCAGCTCGAAGGCGAGCAGTTTGAAGAGGTGATGTTCGAGGGCTACGGCCCCGGCGGCGTGGGAATGCTGATCCAGGTGGTGACCACGAACCGCAACCGCGTGGTGGGCGAGTTCCGCCACCTGATGAGCAAGAACGGTGGCAACATGGCCGAAGCCGGCGCAGTCGGTTGGATGTTCCACCGAAAGGGCGAGATTTCCGTGCCCAAGGAGGCGGCCGGTGAAGACAAGATGCTCGAGCTCGTGCTGGAGGCCGGCGCGGAGGACCTGAAGGACGATGGCTCGGCTTGGTACATCGTGACGCCGCCGGATGCTCTCGAGAAGGTGAAGGAAGCACTGACCAAGGCGGGAGTCAGGCCAACGTCGGCGGAGATCGGCATGGTGCCGCAGAATTACATCAAGCTGACCGGCCCGCAAGCAACGCAAATGGTGCGGCTGATCGAAGCGCTTGAAGAACACGACGACGTGCAGCACGTGTACGCAAACTTCGATATCGATGAATCAGAGATTCAAGCGGCCGTGGGAGCCAACTGAAGAACGTCCGCAATTCTTGGATTGCTTGAGCGGCCACTGTGAAATCCTGGTGGCCGTTTTTCATTTACTGCTCCGCGCTTTTCGACGGATGAGAAGGGCGCAGCCCGTCAGGGCCATCGCTTACAAACAAGTGGCGAGAGCCGCGCCTTCGCCGTAGACTTGGGGCAATGAACAATATCAAGGAAAGGGCTGCAGGAAACGGCTGCATCCGCGTCCTAGGTGTGGACCCTGCCGCTGCCGGACCCACGGGCTACGGCATCGTCGAGAGCGACGGGCAGTGCTGCCGTGTACTCGATTATGGAGCATTGAAATCAGCCTCCAAGCAACAGAGGGGCTGGTCGGGCGCGGCCTTGCAGGGCGTTCATGCGCTAATCTACGGGTTGATTGAAGAGTTTGCGCCGGACGCGATGGCCGTGGAGAGCGTGTTTACCGCGCTGAATATGCGCACCGCGCTGCGTTTGGCGGAAGTTCGCGGCGTGGTGCTTCTGGCCGCGGCGCAGCATGGTTTGGAGGTGCACAGCTATGCGCCTCGCGAAGTAAAGGCTTCTATTGCGGGCCACGGACACGCGGACAAAAGGCAAGTCCAGACGATGGTGCGCGCGCTGCTCTCGATGACCGTCACTCCGGAGCCGGAGGATGCCGCGGACGCTCTAGCCGTGGCATTGTGCCATTTGCGGGCGGAGCAGGTCCGGCGGCGGTTCGGGCTGCCCCGCAAAAATGACGGTACGAAACTGCGGTCCGTTAGCGCGGCAGCGGCCTCCGCAAGCGCAACAACCGGGATTCGAACCAGTGGCACAACGCGCGGCAGGTTGCCGCGCATCGTATCGACTCGATGAAGACTTCCCTTCTGCGATTTTTTCTGTTGATTGGCGTGGCTTGCCTTGCAGCATCCGCGGCGCTCTCCACTCCCGCGCCGTCCGGTGCCAAGCTGACCTTTCGGCGAGTCTTCAAAGGCAGCACGCCGGAATTCATCGAGATCACCGTGCGCGACGATTCGGATACCGCCGCTTATGAAATCCGGCAGTTGGAAGAGGATCCGGGCTCGTCTCCATTCCAGGTGAGTTCCGGACTGCGCGCGAAAATGTTCGACCTGGCGGCGCAACTGAAACATTTCCAGGGACAGGATTTGGATGTGCACCGCAAGATCGCCAATCTCGGCGAAAAGACTTTTCGCTGGCAATCGGGCGCGGAAGTCCATGAGACGAAATTCAACTACACGCTGAATTCGGCGGCCACCCAGCTCCTGCAGATTTTTGAGGGCCTGGCGCGGCAGCAGGAGCATGTCGACCTCATTTCGCGGCGCATGCGATACGACCGGCTGGGAATCAATGATGCATTGCTGCAATTCGAGTCCGATTTTAACCGCAGCCTTTTGCCGGAACCGCAGCGCCTCCTGCCCGTGCTCGATCAGATCGCGGGCGATTCCCGTTTCGTGGACATCGCCCGCCAGCGCGCCCGCTCCCTCGCCGAGCGCATCCGCCACCAGGGCTGAATGGATTGTGCGGAAATATTCTGCAAGCGCATGTACTACGTCGTCCCCGGAAAGAAAATTTGTCAAAGAATGGTGTGATTGGTAGCCTGAATTCGAGGGAATTCGTACGGATAGGTCTGCTGCAAACGATATGCGCTCTCTAGAGATCATTTCGCGCAGGGTGATCGTGCTGCTGGCCGTGTCAGTACTTAGTTTCAGTGGGCTGTGCCTGGGCCAAAAAAAACAAAAGCTGGAAAAGAATTATCGCGATTGGTTGGGGCGCGACGTAGCCTATATCATCACGAAAGACGAACGGGATGCGTTCCTGCGGCTGACTACGGACGACGCCCGCGACAAATTCATTGAGAATTTTTGGGAAATCAGGAATCCCACACCTGGTGCTCCAACGAACAGTTACAAGGAAGAAATCTACCAGCGTATCGCTTTTGCCGATGCGCGATTCGGCGTTGGCTCCGGCACCGAAGGCTGGCGCACGGACCGTGGGCGCACCTACATCACACTTGGCCCCCCTCAGCAGAAGGAGGTATTCCGGAATTCAGCCAATCTTTATCCCATCGAGATCTGGTTTTACGGCAACACGAACCCCTCTCTGCCGCCTTTTTTTTACGTCATGTTTTACCAGCGCGAGGGCAGCGGAGATTACCGCTTCTATAGTCCATATACCGACGGCCCCGACAAGCTGGTTACGGGCGTCGAGGCCATCAATTCGCGTCTGGCCGCGCTCCGGATGATCCGAGATTCCGTCGGGCCGGAAGTGGCGCGCGTTTCGTTGAGTCTCTTGCCTGACGAGCCGGTGGATGAAACCACGGGAATCGTAGGATTAGAATCTGACATCCTCCTGAACAACATCAAGAATCTCGCCAATTTGCCCGCCAACCGCGATGAGATTAACCGGCGAAGAACCATGCGGGAGAATGTCACTTCGCGGCTTCTTCTTGAAGGCCGCAATCTTGACATTGTCACGTTTCCGGCGCGCGATTCTCGTGGATTGACCAGGCTCGACTATGCGCTGCATTTGCACAGCCCCAGCGATTTGAGCCTGACCGAGGAAAACGGCGGAAATTATCGGTACTCCGTCGAGGTCCGCGTGCACGTTTTTGGGGCGGACAACAAGCTCATTTTTACGCAGCAAAAATCTGTTACGGATTCCTTCACCAAGAAACGCCTCGATGCGATCAAGGACAAAGTGTTTGGCTACGAAGGAACATTGCCTCTGCCGCCCGGCAAGTACCGCCTTGATTTTCAGTTCACGGATTGGTCCAAGAAAACGGCCTATCACGCTGCACGCGAAGTAGTAGTTCCGGCGCCCGTGAAGGATGGACTCGTTGTGCCAAATGTGCTGCCGTTTCTGTCGGCGGAAAACGCGGATCCCGGCCTCGCCGATCTGATGCCTTTCACCGTGGGGGGCGTGAAGTTCACTCCGACGCCGAACAGCAACCCGACGATGGGCCCAGGTACGAACCTCCAAGTCGTATATCAGATTTGGACACCTCCAAGGGACCCGCGCGAAAATGCAGGGAAAAAACTGGAAGTGGAGTATGCCTTCGGCAGACCGGCTGCGTCCGGCAGCGCCACCAAACTTAGAGATGAACTCGGGATGGATCAATTTGATGCCGGGGGTTCGCTGGTGACCGGAAAGAAACTGTCGCTCGAGCAGCAATCCGGCGGCAATTATGTGTTGACCGTTTCGGTGAACAACCCTGAGACCAAGCAGGGAGGATTCGGAACGATGAACTTTAGGATTCTGGACGGTCCTTCCTTGCCGGAGCCTTGGGACGTGCTCGAACCGGGTATCGCTCAAGATGCGGAGAAGGGGGTCCTCGACCAGGAACGGGGGCTCTGCTATTGGGCGCTCGGGCAGTTGGAGGAGGCGCGCCTCTGGTTCCGTCGCGCTTTGCAACTCGACCACTCCAACGATACCGCCCGAGCACGCCTCGTGGATGCCTACTTTTCAAAGAAAGACTATGCTGCCGTAGTCAGCCTCTATTCCGACGCCGGGGTAACGGAAGGGACGGACTCCGAGACACTCCTCCGCATTGCCACAAGTCTGGAGAAGAGAGGAAGCACCCCACAAGCCATCTCTGTCATCGAGAATGCCCTGCCATCGCGCCCTGAGGAAGGTCCCCTCTATCTGGCTTTGGCGCAATACTACACTGAAGTTGGGAATGCCCGGAAGGCGGCAGAGCTAACTCAGAAAGGTAAATCGTTCTTGGCCACCGACTCGATGAAGCATTGACCGTTTGAGGTTTTGCCCAATGCTGGTTCCTCAATCGGTCCTCAAAATCCAGATTCTTGCATAATCCTCCAAGAATCAGTACGAAGTCTCTTCTAGACAGGGCCTAGTTCTTCTATACAGTTTGTATATTTCTCAATCTAAATATCTTAGCTTTGTATGATTTCTCTTCAACTTTGGTGGGTTTTATGCAGAGTTTGTGAGAGCATTTGCCCGATTTACAGGGAGTGGGGGAACTTCCTGCTAGCATCCAAGTTCCGTTTGCAAACAAATCTCAAACTCTCATATCCGTGAAGCAGTGAAAGGAGTTCGAGCTTTATGAAGAATAAGTGGCTCGCATCGGTTTCGGTTGCAGTCTTGTTGCTTCTATTCTCGTTCCCAGCCCTTGCCCAGGACCTGGGTTCGACGCGAGGCAATTTGAGTGGTTTGGTCTACGATTCTTCGAAGGGCCTGGTTCCCGGAGCTGAGGTCACAATCACCGGACCGATTGGAAACTTGGTTCAGACGACCACGGAACAAGGCAGCTTTCTCTTCGCCAATTTGATTCCGGGCATTTATTCGATCCGCGTGCAAAAGGCGGGTTTCAAGGTCGCTAATATCAAGAGTGCTGAAGTGCTCATCAACAAGACGACTAGCGTCGAGGTTATCCTGGAAACCGGCCAAGTCTCTGAAGTTGTGGAAGTCAGCGCGGCGTCCGTCACGGTGGACACGTCCACCTCCGCAGTTACGGCGAATATCGCGGATACTTTCTTTGAGAACATTCCAGTGCAGCGCGGCGTCTCCAGCCTGTTCTACCTAAGTCCGGGCGCGGTGGATGGCATCCAAACTGGCAGTAACAACCCGTCCATCTCCGGCTCCAGCGGCCTGGAGAATTCCTATGTGGCGGACGGAGTTTCAATCAACGACCCGGCTTTTGGTGGTTTGGGCGTTTGGGCGCGCTCTTACGGCGCGCTTGGCAGCGGCATCAATCAGTCTTTCGTCAAGGAAGTGCAGATCAAGACGGGGGGATTTGAGCCGCAATATGGTCACGCCAGCGGCGGCATCGTTCAAATCGTGACGAAGTCGGGCGGCACAAAGACCTACGGTCAGATAGGCGGCTACTTTCATCCTCTGAGGATGCAAACCACCCCGGACAATGCCGACGACATAAAATTTGGGACAACCAATAAGTTTGGGCGGTATTTGGGTAATTCAACATACGAAGGTGACGCCGAGCTTGGCGGGTATGTTCCGCTCGGAAAATTGAAGAACCATCTCTTTTATTTCGGTAACTTCAATCCTAGCTTCAATCATCAACATATGGCTCCCGCTGTGGGCTCGGGGCTTTTCACGCTTTATAACGGGCAGGTCGATCGCACAAAGACTTCCTACGACTACGCCGGTAAATTGACTTTGAAGATCAACGATCGCCACACCATCGAGTCATCGGTCTTCGGCGACCCTTCTCACACCAACAATGTTCCGTGGGCCACACTGAACGCAGAAGACAAGACAGTGAACTCGAAGTGGGACTTTGGCACCCGGAACTGGGCTGTGCGCTACGACGGGGCTCTTACCAACACCTGGCTGATCGATGGCGCGTTCACCTGGAGTTGGAACCACTTCACGGAGACTCCGTTCGCGGACGTAACCCAGATCGTGGATGAAACAGGTCTGCTGAAGACGAGCACATTCAACGCTCAAGGGTTTGGCTTCCTCGAGCCCTACGACTCCAACACGAAGAGCCTTTCCTTTGACACGTCGAAGACCTATCGCTTCCTCGGCCAACACACCTTCAGCGTCGGCTACACCTGGCAATTCCCAATCTACAACGACACCACCTCATTCTCGGGAGGCAAATTTGCCATCCCGTCCACGAATGCTTCGGGAGGGGATCCCGGCTACGGAACCGCAAACCCGCCGGTCGCAGGGAAGTTGACCGATGCCTCTCTCGTGCTTGAGCCGATTTCGGCAGTGACCAACAGCGCGGGGTGTACGCTCTGCCCGTACATGGCTGACAAGGTCGGCGGGGGAAGTCCAGTGCAGGTCTTACTGGTCCAGTCGCGTGGGCGGTTCGATGGCGGGGTTACTAGGAGCAGCGGAAAGTACCACGCCGCTTATGTAAACGATTCCTGGGCCCTCGGCAAGCACTTCACCGTCAATCTTGGACTACGTTGGGAACAACAACGTTTGGTTGGCAACCAGCTCTCAAAGCTCTTCAATGACATGTGGTCTCCGCGTTTCGGATTTGTTGTCGATCCGAAAGGTGACCGGAAAACCAAGATCTACGCCAACTATGGCCGGTACGCATTTGTCTTGCCGCTGGACGCGGCCGTCCGGGCGCTGAGCGCCGAAGATGACGTCCTGGGTGCGTATTGGGCCCCGGCTTCCACAACGACGGGTTGCCCGGCTGGGACACCTTCCGGAGCCTCGTGTATCAAGACGGATTCGAGCGGAAATCCGGACTACGCAAACATGTTCCAACCTGGCTCGTCCACCCTTCTCAATTTGGCCTCCGGGGGCATCGGCAACGCCGTGAATGTTGGCCTCAGCGGCGGTGAGCCGTTCCAACCCGGCATCCGCATGGAATATACAGACGAATACGTCGCCGGATTCCAGCACGAATTCCGCAACGGGATCGTCTTTGGTGTCCGCTACATCGATCGTCGGCTCAAGCGCGTCATCGAAGACGAAGGTGGCATTTCCGTGGAGCAGTTCAACGCGCTCGCCTTCAACGGCGGTGGCCTGAACTACTTCATCGGAAACCCAAACTCAAAGTCGGATATTTTCGTCAATCCGAACGAGCAAACTTTCAACGGGGTAGACGAAACTCTGACACCCTGCGCAGCAAACGGCGGCCAGAAACTCGGCGCGTTCGACTGCGCGCTCCTCACCGCGGAGAAGAACCCCTCGGCCGTCAACGCGGCGGCACTGGTGGCTCTTGGTTTTCCTTCTGCCTGCATAGACACCCGCAACGCGCCAACTCCCTATGTGGCGCCTAACGTTGGCGATACATTCGGCAATGTCCTTGGCAGTGCCTGCTTCCCCGCGGTCAACACGGGCACCTGGACTGATTCCTCCGGCAACCTTCTCCCCACTTGTGCGACAGTAAAGGACACCGGATGCGCCTTGTTTGGCGGAGAATTCACACCCGATGGCAAGCCGGACACTTACAAGGATCCAAAGCGTGTCTATCAGGCCGTGGAGATTGAATTCAATAAGGGCTTCGGCCACAACTGGGCTCTGGTTGCAAACTGGCGGATTGCCCGCCTCAACGGCAACTATGAAGGCGCTTTCCGCAACGATAACAACCAGGCTGACCCAGGTATTAGCTCCCTTTTTGATCTCACCGAAGGAGCATTCGGGTTGCTCGGTAAGCAGCAGGGGATTGGTCCTCTAAACACAGATCGGAGACATGTAGTCAATATTTACCCAATCTATGTCTTGGATCATGGCCGTCTAAACGGCATGGTCTTGGGTGGGGGCCTCAGAATTCAGACGGGCTTGCCGCTGACGACTTTGGCTGCCCAACAGGCCTATCAGAACGCCGGAGAAGTCCCTCTGAACGGCCGCGGCGACCTCGGCCGTGCGGCTACAACGGCTGGCATCGATGCCCACCTCGAGTATCCGTGGAAATTGAATGAGCGGGTCAGTCTCAAGTTTGGTTTCGATGCCTTCAACATCATGAATCGAAAGAGCCAGACTCTGATCAACCAGAACGTTGATCAGGGGTTTGGTGTGAGCAACAGTGATGACTTCAAGAAGCCCTACGCGACGACTGGAATGAACGGCTATTTCTTCCAGCAGCCGTTCAGCGCTCGCATGAGCGTGCGCCTCGTGTTCTAATCCTAACTGCTTCCAGGGAGGGCGCTGCCAAGCACCCTCCTTCTTTCTTCGCAGTCACGATAATCTGCAAAGCGCATCGCCGCGACTAGATTTTGGCAGTTGGCCTCGCATCCATAACCCCAGTGGCCTAGCTACCCCGCTCATTCTCTTCGGATTAAGCCTCACCCACTAGAACCAACTCCTAGCCCTTGCGTGTAATTCGGGACCAATCCCGCACGTATGTTAGGATGAAGGACAAGTGTCCCCTCACGGCTCATGGCGCGCGCGTCCACAATCAATCTAACCGAGGCCGTAGGAATCGCCACGGGCAGTCTGTGGGCGCACAAGCTCCGCAGCGTGCTCACCCTGATCGGCGTGGTCATTGGCGTCGCCGCGGTCATCGCCGTGGTGAGCCTCATCAACGGCGCCAATCAATATGTCGCCACGCGAGTCTTCCGTCTCGGCGCCGACGTTTTCGGCTTATCCAAACAGCCTTCCATCATCACCAACGTCGACGACTGGCTCGAATTCCAGAAGCGCAAACGGCTCA
>WNGE01004293.1_pt1 | contig 19400 bp, 16 predicted proteins | sample 5400651 | NCBI WGS metagenome assembly WNGE01 (sample SAMN13153370, study PRJNA577476) | soil metagenome | isolation source: 60 cm soil or saprolite under grassland replicate 2 | place: USA:California | collected 2016-06-15
TGCCTGGCCAGATCGCTCTTCTTTGCTCTTTTCCCTTCTTTCACCCTTTCCTCTCTTCGCCCTGACGATAGGTCAAAAGGACGTCCTCCTCATTTCTCTGATCGCTTGCTTGTTTCTCGGTGCGTATCCCGTGGGTAGGAAGGGCACAAGAAGCTGCGCTTGCACGAGCGAAATCGCACGAGTTGAGGAACGCGAAGTAAGTAGTAGCATGTTTTTTATGTAGCTGATGCTGCAAATGCCAACCTTCGACAGCAAAAGAAAGGAAAAGTACTAACTCAGGCTGAAGCGATCTGATCGATCTTCCACTCACTGCCCTGGATGATAAAGGTCACTTCGTAGGATTGTATCTGAGAGCTATAAAACTCATGTGTGCTCCATGGTGCCGTAATACTTCTTCCAGAAGGAGTTGAGACCGTTTGATGATCACATCGATCAATGTGGTAGTATTGCTTGTTGTTTGCCGACCAATAATTCACAAACTCATTGAATGATATCTGAGCTTGTAAATGTTTCGAGTACTTCTCATACGCCGACTGGTAGTTCTGGAACATCAGATTCTGACAAAAATCGTCAATCAGCTGTTCCGGTGTATTCGTAGCTGAAGGGAGATTAGTTCCGGGAGTTGCTACACTCGTGGGAGAACCCCCTCCAGATCCAGGCGTTACGGTAGCAGTTGGAGAAGGTACGAAACCTGAGAGGATTTTTGGTATGGCAAAGACTGCGCCCACTACAATTACGAGAAGAAGCACCACGCTTATCAGAGTTGCTACCAGGCATGGATGGCCAGTCTTACGGGGTTGGAGATATTGTGGAGCTGGTTGTGTTGGTGCATATGGAGGGTTATAGGGATAGATGGTAGGTGCTTGTTGTGATGAAGGAACATGTGGCGTAGATGGCTCAACCTGTCGTGTGATATGAGGAGTAGGGCGAGGCTGAACTGGTGATGGTGACTGTGTGGGATTACGTGTAAAACCTGATGTTTTATCAGAGGGCGAAGGGATAATCGAATCTTTACTACTTGTAGCAGAAGAGCGCGTACTATTACGCTGCTGAGCATTGCTGCTGTTTTGCAGGGCCAGGGCAAATTCCTGGACAGAGGCAAAACGCTGACGGGGATCTTTCTCTAGCGCGCGTCTGATCACTGCTTCAACTTGCGGCTGGATAGCTATTCCTCTGTCACGTAATGGTGGTGGTGGAACATGAATATGTTTGGCTGTTATCTCTGTAACGGAACCGACAAATGGTACTTCGCCGCACAACCATTCGTAAACAGTGATGCCTAATGCATACTGGTCGCTGGCAGGCAAGGCTTTACCTGTAATCTGCTCTGGTGCCATATAAAAGTATGTTCCTGCTGGTCCTTTTGAAACGTAGGAGTGGGTGGAAAAAGATAGTACAGCGATGCCAAAATCGCTCAATAAGATATTGCTGTTGTTGTCTATCAGCATATTCTCTGGTTTCAGATCGCGATGCACAATATGACGATCATGTGCATATTGTAATGCAGATGCGACCTGTAGGGCGTAGGAGACAACAGTCACTAAGGGTACAGATTGACCTTTTGTGTAGCGCTGGCGTAGTGTGCCGTTGGGCGCATAATTCATAACCAGGAAAGGAATGTCGTGTTTAATATCAAATTCTTTAATGCCTACAATATTCGGATGCTCTAGGGAGACCAGTGTACGTGCTTCTTGTAAGAAACTTTGAGCGTCACTGGTAGTTAGTGGCCCATAGAGCACCTTAACAGCAGCCTTTGACTGCATATAAACATGCTCGCCCAGATAAACCTCGGCGAAGCCGCCTTTTCCTAAAAGGCGTAGCAGACGATAATTGCCAAATTGTTGACCTACCCGATTCTGCATTGTGTTCTCCTCGATTGTCAGATAATAGATTTAAAAGTCCTTTGACAACTAGAACCCCTTATAATAGACGTTGAATAGTCCTCTTTTTAAAGTGATCACTATGGTAGTACAACAGCAAGAAAAATGAAGGAACAGTCCTGAGAGAGCCTATCTCAAAATCGGTCGCAGGCTGTTGAAAAACTTCTGAACTGATGAGCTTAACTAATTTTAAATCCATTTTTCACGCTCAGATTTTCGCGAACAAGAGCTAATTGATGAGATTTTCTTGCCTTTTTCAACAGGCTGGGTCATTTTTTGCAGTACCCCTCCGGTCTCTGCTCATTGTCGTGTCTCGAAACCTGTCTTACAATTATGTGGAATATGCTCTCTCTTCTTCATAGCTTCTCCAATGAATGAGCACAAAATCCACATAATGTATGTTACGAATGGAATATTCCATATTCCACGTAACTTTAATCAAAATCTCAAGACATCTGGCTTTTAATGAGTAAGTGAGACAAATAGGGAGCTTGTTATGAAGATTGAACGGCTCTTGAGCCAGTGTAGCCATGAGCGGTTTAATCCTAAAATTTACAAATAGCCTGTCATGAATTATCATATAGTCAAATCAGACTAACAGGTAACCTCCCTCGCGCCTCGATCTCTCCAAAAAGCACACGTACGACAGCTTCCAGCGCGGGTGGCGTATATTCGTAGGTTGCGAGATAGGTACGCAACTCTGGGAAAGCCAGCAAATCATAAGGATTGCGTATTGCTACACCTATGACGTGACGACCGGACTGTAGCAATTGTCGCATGAGTTCTCTCTGTTGCGCATCCATGTTCGCGTTGAGTGTTGCCATAATGATCAGGGAAGATTCTGCCGCCATGCGCAAGATTGTTGTATGTTCCGTCTCGTTAATCTCTGGTGGGAAGGCGATGTCACGCGTATTGGGATGACGTTGTCGTATGCTTGTGGCGAGGGATACGGGCGTCTGGCCCTTATCTTCTGCTTCGCTGGTGGCTGCTTCTTGTGGATAGATGACCAGTATGCGCTCATCTGGCTGTAAGTGCAGTGGGATGAGTCTTTCGTCGTTTTTTACCAGGGTGGTGGAAAGCGCGTAGGCGGCGTCTCGCAACTGGTGATGTGTTTCGCCACCGACCCAATCCGGGACGGTTGGAGAGGTGTCTGTATCCCAGGACAGAGTCCGTTCTTTCAAACGCAGTACACGTTCCGCTGCCCGGCGTATTGTTTCTGTGGATAGCTCACCGGCCTGAATTGCCGCCTGTACAGCCCCTAAACTCCCCACCTGTTGTCGATGATGATGGGAGACCAGCACCAGGTCGATGCCGGCCTGTAGAGCCATGACGGCCCCGCGCTCTGTGCCGATTGTGCGCGAGGCTGCTTTCATCTCCATGCAATCGGAGACGATCATGCCGTCAAAGCCGAGATGTTGGCGCAGGAGTCCTTGCACGATTGCGGGTGAGACGGTGGCGGGCAGTGCTTCGTCTGGCATGAGATGTGGGAAGTAGATATGCGCGACCATTACACTATCAGCTCCCGCGTCGATGCAGCGTTTAAATGGCACCAGTTCTACCTGCTCCAGGCGTTCGAGGGTGTGTGGAATGGTGGGGAGAGCCTGGTGCGAGTCTACACTGGTATCACCGTGACCGGGAAAATGTTTGAGATTGCTGATGACGCCTGCTGCTTGATAGCCCTTCACGGCAGCAACAGCCAGGCGTGCAATCTGCTGAGGATCTTCTCCAAATGAACGTACGCCAATCACAGGATTGGCAGGATTATTGTTGACATCGACGACGGGTGCAAGATTCATATTGATGCCGAGCGCTCTGAGTTCGCGTCCCGTTGCCCGGGCAATATCGTAAGCTATCTGCTCCGAACCGCTTGCGCCCAGGGCCATATTGCCAGGGAAAATAGTTGCACCCTGCCCGAGACGACGTACCGATCCATTTTCCTGATCGAGCATAATAAAGAGCGGATAGCGGTGTCCACTGGCCTTTGCGATTGCCTGGAGATTGTGCGTCAACTCAAGCGTCTGTTGGTTATCCTGAATATTGCGCGAAAATAAGATGATGCCGCCGACGTGGTAACGCTCGATCAGAGCGCGCAGTGTCTGGGGAACAGAAGTACTATAGAAGCCCACGACCAGCAACTGACCGATCTGCTCTTCCAGGGTCATGTTGTCTGTGTAACTTTTCACGCGTTTGTCCTTGATGTGTATCACCCGTAAAGGTTGCCTTTACGGGTGATAGTTATTGCCTGGATTGTTCAGTAATATTTGTGGGTGGATGGAAATCGCCGGGCGTGCCAGGGTAGCGTGCCAGTCCAGCGGCGGGGCCCAATTCTCCGGTTGGGACTGAGAGTCGCTCGGCTTTATGCTCTAGTGCGCGGCAGATAAGGTCGACAACCTCGTCCAGAGAGAGCATGCTGGTGCTCAGCGTGATGTCGTACAGGTGGGCATCGTCGGGTCGCTGGTGATGGACGGTCTGCAAGTAGCGCATACGATCCTGATCTTTAATCTGTATGCGATTACGGGCATCGTCGCGGTTGACTCCTTCGCGACTCATCACATAGGTAATGCGCTGCTCAAGCGGTGCCACTACACGAGCGTGCAGCACATCGCGGCGGTCACCTAACAGGACCTGTGCGCCGCGCCCGACGATGACGACATGGCCGGTTGCTACAGCACCCTGGACGACGCGATCGAGAGCTTCCTGGTAGCTCTCTATAGTTGGTGTATCCGGGAATGGTGCAGAGATGGCGAACATGGCCGGTTGCATTGCTTGCAGACTGCTTATAATACGTGAAGTTATACTTTCGGCGTATTCATCCTGAGCTTCGACTTCTTGCTCACTCACGCCCAATTCGCTAGCGACCCGCACAACGATTTCATGATCGACCAGTTGCCAGCCCAGGTGTTGCGCCAGGCGATGGGCAACCTCGCCACCGCCGCTGCCATATTCGCGCGAGATGGTGATGGCGCGCATGCGAGAGATGGTGTCGCGTTTTTGTTCCATAGCTTCCTTACCTTTCGAGGTGCTATAAAACCTCTACTGTTTAGCGTTCTCAAACCTCTACTATAAAGGTTTTCGCCTATGGTAGTATCAGCTGTATTGTATCATTTCGAGAAATAGCGTGCATTGGGCTGTCATTAAGTTCCACTGGTCGAACGGTGTCTGCATAGTCATACGAGGCCGCACAGGAAGCGGAGCAATGCGGGAAATGGAACGTTTTGTTTCGTCTCGATCTGTTGGGCCAGGAGCAGAGCCTGCCTCTGAAAATAGTGTGCGATGCCCCACGCCGCCCGTATTGCGTTATCAATTGCTTGCTGGCGCAGACTTACACTCTGTTCGTCTGTCCCGGCAGCTATTTCTTTTTGCAGGTGTTTGAACTGTTGGTATGCTAATACAATAGGAAGCGTCTTCTTATCTCTTCTTACATCGCTCTTCATTGCGGACAATGGGGAGGCGAGACCAGCTGTGAAATCATAGATGTCGTCATTGATCTGGAGCGCGAGGCCCATCAACTCTCCAAACTGTGCAAAATCTGTTACCAGATGCTGTGCCTGGACAGCAATTGCGGGGAACTGGCACATGAAACTATTTAACGAAGCGCTCTTGCTGCGCGTCATGCTCAAGCTGGCTTCAAGCGCAATCATCTCAACAGCCTGTATCTCCATCAGCAGGTCTCGATGTTGGCCCTGCGCTGAGTTAAGGAGGTGCTGATGCAGTATAGTGAGCAGGGAACGAACAAGTGGAGCGGGGAGACCTTGTCCGTCGTAAGTGAGGAGCCAGTGGTGGGAGAGCGCGATAAGGATCGTAGAGAGGTTGCAGGTACGCGCATCACCCACATCTCGTCGTAAAAGTGTATTGTCCTGATCTTCAACATCATCCAGGCAATCGAGTGCCGCAATAAAGGTATCGCAGACGAGTGCGATGCGAACGAGCAGGTCGCGCTCCGCTGCAGGTTGACAATAGCGTGCGACATGCAGACAGATTAAGGCCCAGATGCCGCGCGGCATATTCAGTTCAGCGCGTTCCTCTGCAGTAGGAGGAGGCGCGAGCAACTTTCCTGGTACTGAGAAGACCTTCCTCACCTCTGCCTCGATCTCCGGCATAAGATCGCGGGCAATGAGAGACGATAATGTTGTGCTGAGCAGTTCTACATCTTCCTCGAATGGATCTTGCGGCTTTGTTTCAGAGGAAGAAGAGGGAGCAGGCTGGCTATGAAGAGGCTGGTGCGGATCTGCAATGAGGGCTGCCGTAACCGATGCAGAACCGAGCTGTGAGAGGTTCTGTTGTTCTGTGATAGCTGATTGCGTGCCAGGTGCGGCGAGTGTTGCTAGAATAGCTTCGCCGACGAGCAGAGCTTCTTTGATGAGATGTTCCATGCTTTCTCGTATATCCTCTACGTGTATTACTATGGATACGAGTATTAGCTACTTTATCTGAATGTAGTATAACATAAATGTCTTGCATTACATTTTATAATAAGGGGCTATCATGTCCATCTCACCGATATTTTGTTTTTAGTCATGCAAACGGGGTGAGGACCGCCTTCAGGTTGCCTGCGACTTATCACATTCTCTCTGTTTAACACAAGCAAAGCATGTTCTACAGGAGGGAAACGATGAAGCTCTTTAATAAAATGATTGCGCCATTGAGGGTAGGGACCTCATTTATGGCGTCCGGCGATTCATCGCCGTGGAGGGAAGGTAACCCAGGCGGCAAGGGGATCGAGAGGGTACAAGGCGATGAATAGAATGAAACCGTTATTTCTTCGTTAAACAACATAATTGCGGACACCCTAAAGGCGGTCCCTACCCCGGTGCAAGCAGATTTTCTTAAAAGGGGAAGGGACCGTATCAGGGCAAATGTGTGTGTTCGCTAGAGCTGTGTTAGCAGTTCGTTGAGCCTGTTAACGAAGCGAATCGGATTCTCCAACTGTTCGCCGAGGCTGAGCACTGACTGATCATAGAGAATGTAGGCCCAGTTACTGAACTTATCCTCGTCAGTTTCGTGTTGCAGCTTGAGAATAATCGGGTGATGCGGATTAATTTCCAGAATCGGTTTGGTCGCGGGCAACGATTGCCCGGTTGCCTTCAGGAGGCGTTGCAGACTGGGATCGATGTCATACTCGTCGACAACGAGGCAGGCGGGCGATGATGTCAGGCGCGATGTGATGCGGACCTCTTTGATCTTGTCCTCAAGCACTTTCTTGAGATGCTCAAGCAGGTCTCTGGCCTCGCCGATGCTCTCCTTTTGCTCATCGGACGACTGCTCATCTACATCCTTCAGTTTGCTCAAGTCAATAGCGCCTTTAGAGACGGATTGCAGTTGTGTGCCCTTGAACTCGTGCAGTTCGATGCCCATCAGGTAATCGACGGGATCAGAGAGCAGCAGGACTTCGACGCCCTTCTTCTTAAAGATCTCCAACAGAGGGCTATCCTTGGCGGCGGCATAGCTTTCAGCGGTGATGTAGTAGATCTTGTCCTGGCCCTCTTTCATGCGACCGATGTAGTCTTCCAGTGAGACATCCTGCACTTCAGTTACATTGTGCGTTGAGGCAAAGCGCAACAGTTTAGCGATCGCTTCCTGGTTTCCATGATCTTCCGCCAGGCCCTCCTTGAGTGCGCGTCCAAACTCTTTCCAGAAGGTGGCATATTTTTCTTTGTCATTGTTTGCCAGGTCGTTGAGCAGGCCCAGAATTTTCTTGACGCCATTCGAGCGGATCGTGTCGATCAGCCTGTTATGCTGCAAGATTTCGCGTGAGACATTTAACGGCAGGTCGTTGGAGTCAACGACACCGCGTATGAAGCGCAGGTAGCCGGGCATCAGTTGCTCGGCGTCGTCCATGATGAAGACGCGACGCACATAAAGCTTGACACCATGACGACGATCGCGCATCCAGAGATCGAAGGGAGCGCGCTCAGGGATGTAGAGCAACAAGATATATTCGTACGCACCCTCCATGCGACTATGGACGTAAGCCAGCGGATCGCCGAAATCATGCGAGATATGGCGGTACAGTTCTTTATACTCATCCTCGCTAATCTCGCTCTTGGGCCGTGTCCAGAGTGCGGAGGCGCGGTTGACCTGCTCGTCCTCGTCCTGCTTCTCTTTGTCCTCGCTCTTCATCGTGATCGGGACCATGATGTGATCCGAGTATTTGCGAATGATCTCGCGCAGACGATAGCCGGACAGTAGATCATCTTCACCTTCGCGCAGGTGCAGTATCACGTCTGTCCCACGGGTGTCCTTCGTGACGGTCTCAAGCGTATACTCGCCCTGGCCATCCGACTCCCAGCGTACACCCTGTTCGGGAGAGAGGCCCGCGCGGCGTGTGATCAGTGTCACACGATCGGCCACCACGAAAGAGGAATAGAAACCAACGCCAAATTGACCAATCAGGCTTGCATCTTTCTGCTGATCGCCTGTCAGTGACTGGAAGAACTCGCGTGTACCGGACTTAGCAATGGTTCCAATATTCTCAACCACTTCCTCCCGGTTCATACCGATACCATTGTCAGAAACGGTAATCGTGCGTGCGTCTTTATCATAGGCCACATGAATCTTTAACTCGGCACTATTCTCATGCAGGGTCTCATCTGAAAGCGTCGCAAAGCGCAAGTGGTCAATAGCATCCGACGCATTGGAGATCAATTCACGCAGGAAGATCTCCTTATTGCTATAAAGTGAGTGGATCATCAAATCAAGCAGTTGCTTGACCTCTGCTTGAAATCCTAATGTTTCCTTGTGAGCATCTGCTACCACAGCAAAACCTCCTGATCATGTCTTTTCATCATAGCTTAATGCAGCACAAAGCAGCAAGGAAGTCACAGTAAAAGTAAGGTGCTCCTCGCGTTCTCTACTATTAAACGCTGCATCTTTTCACACTCTAATTTATCAAACTCTGCGTCATTTTACAACACATTGTTATGGGAACGTTTGAGAAGCCCTGATGGGAACTGGTGGTGATATAGTTCTTGCTTATTGCTGCGCCGGTAAGATGATGCGGAAGGTACTACCTTTACCGGGTACGCCCTCGCTCTCGACTGAGAGGCGACCACCATGCCTGACTGTCAGTGCATTGACCAGGTAGAGTCCCAGACCAAGTCCCTGCCCACTGACGCGACGCGCGTTTTCGGCGCGGTAAAATCTTTCCGCCAGGTGGGCCTGAGCCTGGCGTGGGATACCAATGCCCTGATCCTGTACCGCCATTTCTACGAGATTACCCGCTATGTATCGAACCGTTACCGTGATCTGGCCACCATGGGGGCTGTAGCGGATAGCATTGCTCAGCAGATTTGCCAGCATCTCTTCCAGGCGACCTTCGTCCCCTTGTACCATCACGGAAGGCATACTTGCCTGCTGATCTGTTCCTGGCTGTATAGCTTGCCCTGCGACGAACAGGCGTAGCTCGTGGTTGCCTGCGAATGGCAACTGTGCCTCAAGAGTATGCTTTGCCAGTTGTGCCAGGTTTACGGACTGAAATTTCAGCTCCAGGAGGTCCAGGTCTACACGGTCGGTAGTCAGTAGTGTATTGATGAGCTGTTCGATGCGATGTGTCTGCCGTTCGATGCTCTCCAGTCCCTTGATGAGATCGTGTGTCTCTTCACCAACTGCTTCTGTTGCAACATGGATGGCTCGATTGAGGCGGCGGCGCATGATCTGTGCCTGGCCGCGAATCGCGGTAAGCGGATTTTTGAGTTCGTGGGCGGCTAGTGAGAGGAACTCTTCCTTCTGGTTGAGCAATTTCTGCGCTTCTGCCATCTCATTTTGTAAGCGAGCAACGGCATCGAGCAAAGCGGTCTTTTCAAGTGTCATACTGGTGAGCCGTGCCAGCGCGGTGAGCAAATCAATACTCCACTGCGGAAAGAAGATACCGAGTTCGTCGCGTGGACGTTCTCTTTCCACACCCAGCAGCCCGACAATCTTTCCATCGACCATGATCGGTGCGTAGATAGCAGCCTGCAAGTTATGCGGATTGATGTACATCGAAGTATTTTCGGCAAAATCGATCATGATCGGTCGAGCCAGTTGCAGGGTATGCAGGTAGGCCGATCCAGGATATTTCAAAGCATCTTCAGTACTCAATTTAGCGGCCATCAGTTCACTATGCCACTGCTCGTACTTCTCATCACCGTGGCCGAAGATGGCTAAAGGAATCAGTGTCGTCTCCTCAAAGCGAAAGGCAATGCTATGATCGACGGCCTCAAGCTGAGGCAATAGCGCTGCAACGCGTCGTATAGCCTCTTCGATCTGTTTGATACCTGTTGTATCAACTGTAGCCTCAATCAGTACCCGCAATGCCGTCTCTGCCTGGCGCTCCAACTGGACAGGTTCGCTCACATCATGCGAGATAATTACCACCCTGGTGACTGCGTTTGTCCCTGCGTACATAGGCGTTATGTTCACCAACAAGGTCCGTTGTCCATTCACATCGACCAATTCATGCGTGACCTCCTCGCCTGCCAGGCCACGGGTGACGACCGGGAGCGAGGGGAGAGCGTTGGTCAGAAACCGCTCTCCTCCCCAGTGAACTCGGGCCGTCTCGTTATAGCACTGAACTTCGCCCTGCGCATTGAGGCAGCAAATACCCTCATGAAACGAGTTCAGTAACAAAGTCAGATCGTTTTCGTGGATCGCTACCAACGCAATACCTCCTCCTGAAAAATATAAGATTGTCTCCTGGATTATACGCTACTGGTAGAGAGAACGATAGGGGCGTCACTATCTGTGCACGCTCTATAACACACTTTGCAGAAATGCTGTGCTTTTCGGAAACGTTTCCTTGTTGATAAACGTGATATCTCTGGCACTGGTTATATATTATTGATGTGATTTAACATTTTAATTCTGGATAAGCACAAATATTTTATATCTTTTGGCTTTACCAGTAGAGGTGGGGATCACTCCCATCCCTACGGTAGTAATTTATAAATAGTTTATAGTATGGTGTGGAGGACAAGCATGTTGATGGCTGAACGGGTGCCCGGGGGGTGGGCGTCCCACTATGATTACTTTTCTGTGGAGCATGTGCAGGGGCGCGAAAAAAAGATAGATTCCCCGCGCTTCTTGCTTATTCCCCCTATCGGTATCGGCGATGCGGTTGCCGTGGGTTCCTCTACGGCTGATCAAATTATCAAGAACGATCCCACCGCCTACGGGAAAATAGATGTTTTATGTAATAATGTACAGGCAGAGTTGTTCCAGCACGATCCACGCATTAATAGCATTATACGACCAGATCCCACCCTGTTGCCGACAATGGATAGAAAAACCTGGATGAAGGCAATCTTTCTGGATTCCAGGGTAATGTCCTTATTGCAATTTTTGCGTGAGCGGGATTACGAGGCGGTGCTTCCGGGTATTATGGCTCCCGGCTTTTATGCACAATTGCGTGCGCCATTGATGGCCTATGATGTCTTTAAAATCGCGCGCGAAGTTCTGAGCAGGCGTGCGTCTACTCCAATGCATATTAGTAGTGTGGTAAGAAAGATCGTAAATAATCATTTTGGCATAGCCCCATTGCAACACGCAATGCACTATGAAGATATCCCTCTTTATATGAGTGCTGCTTATGTGCAAAAAGCAAAAATGGAGATAGAATGTCTGAAACGCCTGTCGATTGTTCCCACGCACCGTTGCAAGGTGATCCTGGTTGCCCCTGATACTACTTCTGTTGTAACGCGTGTACCAACGTACTTGCTGGCCACCGGAATCTCCGCTGCACTCAGGAACGATCCAGATCTCACTGTTGGCATCCTGCCCGGTTATACGGACACCTCCTCATCTGCTAACTTACTGCACATGCTCTCTACGGATTTCGCTGGTCGTGTGACCTTAATGCGCTCTCATCCGCGCCCAACCCTATTGGAGACCACAGCCCTTATCGATCAAGCGAACGTCTTTGTGACTGGAGATACGGGCGTAATGCACCTGGCTGCTGCTATCAAAAAGTCGCGCAAGGATGAAACCAGGGAGGCTCTGCCCGCAAATAGCGTGAAGATGATCGCGCTCTTCGGGGGCACAAATCCCTGGTTCTATGGCTACAGCACGCGCAGTATCATTTTAGGCCGGGGCCGCAAGGAGCAAGAGGCTTTCCGGCCTGGTATCATCAAAGAATATTACAACCCCAAAGGTAAAGATTTCTTTGACCATATTGCGCCTCAGGAATTAACTGAGAACATCCTGGCTTCATAGTATCTTTTTGTGTCACTTTTTCCTGTTCCCATTCGTGCCAAGAAGAGGTTGTGGAATGCTACTAAATTTTCCATAGCATCAGTTTGACCTACATCGGTTTAATTGTCGACGAAAAGATGTAAAGGAACAGGCCATGCAAGTTCAAAACTTCGCATACAAAGAGTATGCAGAGCTTACGGATGGTGTACTGGCGCAACGGGCCTACAATGGGGATCAGAGCGCATTCGAGATGCTGGTAAAACGCTATAATACATCGCTCTTTCGTTTCATCTATCACTTTTTGAAAGACTATGACCTGGCAGGCGATATTTTGCAACAGGTGTTCCTGCAACTGTATCTTTCTCTCCCGAATTTGCATGCTTCGATGCCGCTCAAAGCCTGGCTCTTTCGCGTGGCACGGAATCGTTGCGTGGACGAGATACGCCGCCGCAATCGCCACAAAACAATGCTTTTCTCTGAGTTGGAAGTTATGCAACCTGACCTGGAGGAACAACCTATCTTCGTAGATATGCCCGATCCAGATCCTTTACCTGAAGAATTGACGGAGCATAAAGACACACAGCAATACATTCAGAAGGCCATTGATGCATTGCCACCGAAGTTTCGCGGGGTTGTGCTGCTGCGTTACGCCAGTCAACTCAGCTTTTCTGAAATTTCACGGGTACTGGATATACCGATACCGACGGCTAAGACCTATTTTCAGCGTGCCAAGCCCCTGCTGCGCGCTTCCCTGGAAAAACAACTCCAGGTGCAGCCTGCTTAACAGGTGCTGCACCTGCTCTCTCTGTCCTCGTAGTCTAGCAACGTGTTCATGCTCCGGCAGTAGGTGATCAAGCGTCCAAAGACAGAGAGGTTTTCGAGCGCAGGAGCGCAACCTATGAGTATCAACTTGCGTTGCGCACGAGTGAGGGCCACGTTCAGGCGATTGGGATTGATCAGAAATTCGCGGCGCTGACTCTCGGGCTCGGGTTCGCGCACAGTGGCAAATGACATGATAATCACCATACGTTCGCCGCCCTGGAAGCGATCTACTGTGTCAACGCTCAGTTCTGAAGCGGGAGCAAGAGCCTGCCAGTTGTTGGCTGGATCGCTGCTGAACAGGTGACGACGAATATTGGCGACCTGTGCACGGTAGGGTGCGATGATGCCAATATCTCTTGCTGCTATCCCACGCGCTAATAGTCCTGCAACTACAGCTCTTACGGCACGCGCTTCAGCATTGCTCAGTTTCAACTGTGCGTTTGCGCTTGTGTCGAGTACATTTAAGAAGACCAGCGGGAAATCTGGCTCGATAGCCTTTGTGATCGCGCTATCTTCCTGGTAAGAAGAGTCCGATTGTTGTGCTGACGGGCGTGTGAGTTGCAACTTGCGATTGGCAACTGAAGCGTGTGGCAGGAGTTGTTTGTCATAAAATACTGTTGATGAGAAGTTCGAGATCCATTTGTTCATACGATACTGGACGCGTAAAGGCACACAGGCACTGACCGCCATCGGGTGCTCGTTCATGTAGTCATCATCCTGTTGCTTGAGCGTGCGGAAGAGTGAGTCTGCCAGTCCTTGCTCTGCAGCCTCCTTGCTCAGGACCAGGGGTGGGAGCTGTTTTTCGTCGCCGACCAGGATAAAGCGTCTGGCGAAGCGCAATGCGCCCAACATGGCTGGTACGGTGAGCTGGCCAGCTTCGTCAATGATTGCTACATCAAAGTGCATGTCGAAGCTGGCCAGTTCACCATTGATTGGTTGTGGGGAGTATTTATCCGATGACCATGTAGCGGTAGTGGTAGCGACAACAGGCATCCTGCTAAGCACGTCACGAACATCCGTATCCGTATCCGTAGAGGCAGGGCTTGCCCCTGCCGTGTGTCCACAATCACCGGTACATCCAGCACCGGTACGTTCGACATCGGTACGCACGGCAGGGGCAAGCCCTGCCTCTACGAGTTCTTTCAGGAGGCGTGGCTTGATGGTTTCATCCACGCTGCGCTCATGTCCCAGGCGCAGATAGTCATGAAAACCCTCTTTATCAAGGCGCTTCAGCATGTTATCAACTGCCTGGTTGGTGAAGGCTGCCAGCATGACGCGTTGACCTTGCTGGCACAATCTTTTGACAATCTCTGCGATGACACTGGTTTTACCCGTACCTGGAGGACCGTGGATGAGCAGGTAATCCTGCATCTGCATAGCCCGTTCCACAGCCAGGTTCTGTTCATGGTTGAAATCGGCTCGTTTCTGGAAATCTTGTTGGATGAAGCGGGGGCGTATCTTGCCAGCTACGAGGTCGCGCAGGTGGAGATCGGCCTGGAACCAGCGCAGCAGATTTTGCTGTGTACGCACATGCACCAGGTCGTTATCGTAGCGATCGACGAGCACGGGATGGGCGATCAACTCACGCGTCCAGACTGTCACCTGCTCGGAACTGATAGCTATAATGGTCCCTGTCACCACTTCGCCTGTGATGGGATCGCCGTTACTGAGCAAAATTTCGTCGCCATCGCGCAATTCTGAGGCATTGGTGCAGCGGAAGGTCTGTTCCCACCCATCCTTATCCACGACAGGTCCAGCCAGTGGTTCCAGGCCCAGAATTGCTGTGCCGCGCTCAACACGTTCGGCTACGGGAGTTTTCCAGAGTAGCGCCTGTTGCTGTTCTCCTGCGCGTCCCTCTGTCTGTAGTAACCAGAAGTACTTTGAAAAAAATTCACGATTCTCAATCGTGTCAATGTCCGAGAGCCGTGTACTTGCCGCATGCGGTGCGGATGTGTCCGGGTCCGCCTTAGGCACATCGCGCTGAAAAGTCGCACGGCTATCTATTTCTGGTGGCTGCCATGCCAGTAAGGCCGAGACACTCTGGCACTGATTGAGCATGGCGCATTTCGTACAGCGCGCAGGTCCCGGCGGCGCGGTTGGAATTCCTGTGATCTGGCTAAGTATGAGGGTGTTGCGTGTCTCGTTGACGCGCTGGATCTCGCGTATACTTGCAGGAATGCCAAATGCCTGGGCATAGCCAGGTGTGCCTGTATAGAGCAGCGTGGCAAGCGCTCTCTTCATCTTTGAGTCGCGGCGCACTGTGAGCAGGGCATGGTAGCCATAGACCTGCCAGCGATGCTCACGCTTAGGCAGATCGCCACTCGCGCCACCAGTCTTCAATTCGAGTAAGCGTTGCCGACCAGACTGCTGCCAGAACAGATCAAGACGTCCGCGCAGACCGATCTCAGGCGCCAGAAGAAAGGTCTCCGCACGTACCTGGTTGCCAGATTGACGTTCCAACCGTTCCGCGCTGGATTCCTGCTCATCGACGTAAGTGGCTGGCATATCCCATAGTGTATTGCGTTCACTCTCATACCAGCGTGCAAGGCTTTGCAGATGGGGAATGACATCGGCGCGGATCGTATCAACCGAGACGTTTGCCAGCGCCATCTCGATGCTATTGAGTTGCAGTGCCTGCTCCAGGTGCCGATGCAGCACATCCAGTGCCGTTTCCTCTTCCTCGGTCTCGTCGAGCACCTTCTTATCAGCCTGATGTGTGAATTTGCCACGATCGTGCTCCTTGAGTAGTTCTTTAAAGCAATGATGCACCAGGTTCCCACGTATCGTAGCGGCTGATACCGATGATGGACTGAGACGATTGAGCATGTGCTGGCGTGGACAATACTCCGCCTGATTGAGATCGGTAATGTTCAGCAATGTATCGGGTTCCAGAACTGCCAGCGTATAGGCATTGCCTTTATAACAGCGTCTGCTTCTTTCTTTATATTCGACAATGGTAGGTGTGCCCGGCAGATGATAGACGCGCAGGGTGAGCTTATAGTTGCCGATCACATCTCCTCGAATCTTGAGTTCACGGATCAGGCTGCGGTAATACTGATCTGAAAGGTGCAATTCGACGCGAGAGGTGCCTGTATCAAGGATGACAACGGGGGTTTTTATGCCATCGATAACGCGCTCCTGGGCTGCTACAATGAGACCTTCAAGTTGCGCTTCGTTGCAAGGGCTTTTGGGGTCAAGGGTACAAAGAAAACATTCGTGTTGTATCTCTTCTTGCCTATTGACATCATATGTAGCCATTTCGCACTCCCCCGGGCGCTTCAAAAGATCCGTAGAGGCATGCCTTGCGTGTGCCTCCTCGAACGATGAGGCACCACCAGACGAGGCACACGCAAGGCATGCCTCTACGGGACCATAGCAATCTCCCAACGTCCGTTTTTGCCCTGTGCAGGCAGTGTAATGTAGGAACAAAGTTTCGTCAAGGGGTGAAGCATGGTAAAATGGATTAAATCCTTGTATACAACAAAAAAATGCATAGAAATGAGGATATATTTATGCTTACTCTCCCGGTACGTACAATCACACTCGGTGTTGCTGATGCGCATCCCCTCCAAAACGCCAGCAAGCGCCTGGGTGAAGCCGGGTACGAAGTGCAGACGGTGCGCCTCTCTACGCATCCGTTATTTGATGACCTGAGTGATTGGTCGTCGGAGGCGCTCATACAATACAGCAAGGATCTCCAGAGTATGCTTGATGATGCTGGCCTCGGTTTCTGTTCGCTTGGAACGGCACAGGTGGCGCGGCCCAATTTTCCCCTGGAGCGCCTGGATCTGCTGGCGGATATCTTGATTCCCACCAGTGCGCTTAATGCCACGGTGCAACTGGCAACGGTAGAGCATGCTCTGCGTGCCGAAGCTGCATTACCAACGGCGTTGATCGTCAAGCGCCTGGCTCAGGAGACGGCTGAGGGGCAGGGCAATTTCCGTTTTGCTATGCTGGCCTGTGTCGCGCCAGGAACGCCATTCTTTCCCGCTGCCTATCATGCGGGTCCGGACAGTCTTTCTATCGGTCTGCAAGGTGCCAGTATTGTTACCGATGCCTTGCAAGCGAACATCGCGAATACTGCTCAGGCAACTGATCTCGTGCTGGTTGAGCAGTGGGTGCGAACAGCTCTACTCGAACGTGCAACGCCCATCGTAACGTTGGGGCAAGAACTGGCGCAAGAACATAATTTGCTCTTTGGTGGCATAGACCTTTCGCCTGCGCCGATGGGAGCCGATAGCATTGCCGCAGCGATGGAATTGTGCGGTTATGGTCCAGTTGGTTCCTATGGAACGCTCGCCGTGGCTGCCGCATTAACAAGTGCATTGAAGAGGACAGGGTTGCCAACGTGTGGGTATTGCGGACTCATGTTGCCTGTTCTGGAGGATGCAGGTCTGGGAAGTCGTTGGGAAGCAGGATACATCAATGTGCACCAGCTCTTGCTCTACTCGGCTGTCTGCGGAACTGGTTTAGATACCGTGCCATTGCCAGGCGATTGTTCAGTTGAGACTATCGCGCATCTCTTGCTTGACGTAGCGACCCTGGCTCTGCGCCTGCAAAAGCCACTCTCTGCTCGTCTCTTCCCGGTGCCAGGCAAGCGTGCGGGAGAGCGTACCGCTTTCACCTCACCTTACCTGACCAATACAATAGTGAAATAAATCGGGTCCCTACTGATCGATATTAACATGTGTGCCCCAGAACGCATCCACGACACCATGGTAAGAGCTTTTGACGTTCTCATAGAGGCGCGCATTTTCAATTGCGAGCGCGGACAGGCTGGCCAGCACCGAAACGAACTGGATATCGTCATTGTTAAACGTTGTTGACTTATCCGTATACACGCGCATTACGCCGATTGCTTCGCCGCGTACCTCTAATGGTACACTGAGTATGGAAACCAGCCCTTCACGCCCGGCAGCTTCTTGATATTGAAAACGTGGATCGTTTCTGCAATCGGCAATGTAGACGGGCGAGCCACGTAATGCCTCACTATCAATAGCGCTATTCGCGACATCGACAGGACCTTTGGCAAGGTAGCTTTCGCTCAATCCATAAACTGCACTCAAGCGCAACTGGCCTGTACTCTTATCGAGCAAACGTAATCCGCAAGCCTTCACCTGCATCGCCTCCGTGATGCTCGTCACAACGCTCTGCAACACCTGGTCAAGTTCAAGGCTGGAAGAGATTGTCAAGGCAGCATGATAGAGAGCCGTATAGTAGTCTCTATGTGTACGGTTTGGAGGATCTGTCTCATGAGAGTTTGTTGTCATCTTCTTCTCCCGATCTGCACTGTTAATGTACATTCTATACAAACGTAGGCTTCGTTGGTAGTACGTCCTCATTGTACCATATAGATGCAGCGGGAACTAAGGAGTAAACACTCCTGGCCCACTTGCCTGAAGACCATGGTTACAACACCAGCTATCTCCGGTGGGCTAAATATACGCCATCACTACAGGCCCTGGATCAGGATCTTACCGGGTCGTCGCAGGGTGTGGTGAATCTTGCACAAGCCAGACACGACAGGGAGCGTTGGCCAGTACATAAGGTACAGTCTTGCCCAACTCATTCGAAGCTCTGTAGCCAGGACGCACATAGCCGATCAAAATGAGCGCACAATTATGGTCTTTCGCTTCGTCAACGATGGCAGGACCTGCGTCACGTGCCTGAACGACTTCGGCAACAGCTTCGCATCCGACGCGTTCAGCTATCTGCATAGGGACCTTACGTCTGGCTCCTTTTGCCATCTGACACCCAAGATAGACCAGGTTAAAATCGAGTTGCTCACCGCCGATGACAACAGCGATATCCCCGGTGACATTGCCACCCAGGGCCGACTTACTCATTTCTGTCTCTTCTCGGGACTTGGAGCCCCATAAGTGGACCATGATTTTTCCCCTCTTGAATGAGCGAGATAAACAGTAGAGTCGAGTACCTTCTTATCAGCATGGTTTGTCAATGCCTGACATTCGGGCTACTCTGAATTCTAATACTTAACACTACAGTAGTCAATGTTTCAAATATCTATAATGGAATTCTCCCTTTATGGGGGAATTCTTCCTTGTTATTTAGGATATTTTATCTCATAGACCTAATCTGGTTCAATAGTCGCCGTCAGTCCATAAGTGAGCAGGCGTTCCTGATAATATTCCGCCGCTTCCCTGGGGCAGACGATGACGACCGCGCTCCCGGTCAGATGGGCGGTGAGCATAATCTGCTCGGCTTCCTGGGGTGAGAGATTATTGACCGAATGGATAAGTGCAAAAACAACATAGTTCATTTCATTGTAATCATCATCGAACAAGATCACTTTGAAAGGAGGCAACAACTGCAGGCGGCGGCGTGTGATCTCCTCCGGCCTGGTCTGGAATCGAGGAAGCAGTAAATACTCATTAATCATAGCTAGTTTCTCCAGGTAGAGAATAAATTACTTCTTTGCAATGCTAAATGTATTGTAACTAAGAGTTACACATTTTTCTAGTGTTGTGGAAAAGTATCCCAGGGCTATTGAGGGAGTACAGGCTATGCGCC
>WNGE01003226.1_pt1 | contig 19398 bp, 16 predicted proteins | sample 5400651 | NCBI WGS metagenome assembly WNGE01 (sample SAMN13153370, study PRJNA577476) | soil metagenome | isolation source: 60 cm soil or saprolite under grassland replicate 2 | place: USA:California | collected 2016-06-15
GCGGCTGGCTGGTGCGCGCGCTGGCCGCCGTGGACCTCGCGGTGCTGGTGTTTCCCGGCCAGGTCTTCGGCGGTCTGAGCCACCTCGACGTGGCCGCGGTCGGACACCTGACCGCGGCGCTCACCGCCGCCGTGGCCACCGCCCTCATCCTGTTCCGCCGGAGCCGGAGCCGGAGTCGGCGCCGAGCCTCAGGCGCCTCAGGCGGCTACGTGACCGACGCCCACCCCGATCAGGTAGGTGATCGCGGCGGCGCAGGCGCCCAGGACCAGCTGCCGGACCGCGCCCCGCCAGAACGGCCGGTCGGTCAGCCGGGCCACCATGCCCCCGCCGGCGATCGCGGCGACCGCGGCGAGCCCGAGCGCGACGGCCAGCACATCTAGGCCGAACAGGTACGGGATCAGCGGGATGATCGCGCCGACCGCGAACGAGGCCAGCGAGGCGCCCGCGGCCACCACCGGCGAAGGCAGCTCGCCCGGATCCACCCCCAGCTCCTCCAGCGCGTGCACGGCCAGCGCCTTTTCCGGGTGCGCCGAGATCTCCGCGGCGGCCTGCCGCGCGGTGGCGGCGCTGACGCCGCGGGCCCGGAGCATGGTGGCCAGCTCGGCCTGCTCGAACACGGGATTGTTCTCCAGCTCGAGCCGTTCCTTGTTCACCTCGGCCTGGACGAGCTCGTTCTGCGAGGACACCGACACGTACTCCCCGGCCGCCATCGAGCAGGCGCCCGCGGCCAGGCCGGCCAGGCCGGTGAGGATGATGGTGTGCGACGACCCGCCGCCGCCGCCCACCCCGGCGATCAGCGACACGTTGGTGACCAGCCCGTCCATCGCGCCGAACACGGCCGGCCGCAGCCACCCGCCGGACACATCCCGGTGGTGGTGCCCGTGATCGTGTCCGTGCGTGTCGGGCCTGGCCCGCCTCTCGGTAGCCATTCGGACTGCATTCCCTTCGTGAGCTAGCGCACTCCAAGAGCCCGGGAGTGCGCTAGCTCAGGAGGCCCTAGCCCTTGCCCGCGTTGTACAGGAACAGGTGCCCGATCGCGGTCGGATAGGCACCGGTCACGCCCTGCGCCGACGCTGTCAGGAAATTGTAGAAGTACCCGAAGACGACCGGCGTCTGCTCCAGCAGCAGCGTCTCGATCTGCCCGGCGATGGTCTTCTGCGTGCCCACGTCCGAGGCCGCGACGTACTGCGCGGCCAGCTTGTCGTACTGCGCGTTGGCGAAGTGGGCGGCGTTCCACACCCCGGTCCCCGTCTTGGCGTTGTACGTCTCGAGCGCGGAGGTCAGGAACGCGTTCGGCACGCTCCGATGCCCGTAGTCGACCAGGCTCATGGTGGCGTCGAGCCAGTCGGAGTTCCCGAACGTGGCCTTGCCGTAGTACTGGGTCGAGCTCTCCACCTTCAGGCTGATGTTGACCCCGATCTCCTTGGCCGACTGGGCGATGATCTGCGCGTACTGGGGGATCTCGACGAAGTCCTCGGTGACCAGCTGGGTGCTGAAGCCCGAGCCGTGCCCGGCCGCGGCGAGCAGCGACTTGGCCTTGGCGATGTCCATCGTCCGCTGGGCCACGGTGGTGTCAGTGGACGGGTAGACGGGCGCGAACGGGCTGTCGTTGCCCACGTCGGCGTAGCCCTTGAACAGTGCCTTGACGATCGCGGGCCGGTCGAGGGTGAGCGCGATCGCCTGCCGGACCCGCGGATCGGTGAACGGGGCCTTGTCGCAGCGCATCGACAGCTGGCGGTGAGCTGCGGACTTCAGCTTGATGATGTTGTAGCTGCCGGTCAGCAGTTCCTGCGCGCCGGACACGGCGAACTGCCCGAGCACGTCGATCGTCCCGCCGGTCATTCCCAGGATCGACGGGTTCTGGGTGTCGTAGAAGGTGAACTGGGTCGACGAGGGCAGCGCCTTCTTGCCCCAGTAGCTCTCGTTACGCGTGAAGGTGGCCCCCGACTTCGGCGTGTACGAGCCGAGCTTGAACGGGCCGGTGCCGAGGAAGGTGCTCTCCCACTTGGCCGGGTCGTAGCCCTTCGGGATGATGATCATGTTGTAGTTGTCGGAGGAAGTCAGGTACGGGAAGTTCCCGTTCGGGGCGCTGAGGTGGAACTCCACCGTGAAGTCGTCGACCTTCTTCACGCCGGCCGGGAGCAGCACGCCGCCGAAGGCGGACAGCGCGTTCGACCCGCCCTTGGGGTTGGTGTGCAGCTGGTAGGTGTACACCACGTCGTCGGCGGTCAGCGCCTGGCCGTTGTGGAACTTGACCCCCTGGCGGATCTTGAACGTCCAGACATCGGCCTTGCTGTTCGGTGTCCAGCCGGTGGCCAGCACCGGCTGCAGGGTCAGCGTCTGGGTGGACAGGCACAGGTACTCGCCGGTCTGCCCGAGCATGTCCAGGCCGCCCTGGTCGGCCACGGTGACCGGGTTGATGGCCGCGGTGGGCGTGACGATGCCCGCCTTGATCACCGCGCCGGGCTTGGCCGAGGCCGAGGAGGAGCCGCCGGACGGCGACGAGCTGGACCCGCTGCTGCCGCAGGCCGCCAGGATGGACCCGAGCAGCGGCACGGAAATCCCGACGACGGTGCCGCGGCGGATGAAGTCGCGGCGGGACAGCCGTCCGGCGGCGAACTCGTCGATGATGTGGTTAGCGATCTCGCCCTGGCCCTCGCGGAGCTGCCCGAGGCGGTTGTGATTGATCTTCCGGGTCATGCGGAGCCTCCCTGGGATGGGGCGGGTTCATTGAGCTGTAGTTGCCGCAGCTCGGTGATCGGGATGTGGCAGCGGATCAGGTGACCCGGCTCTTCTTCGAGCAGGGGGGGTTCGGTGGATTCGCAGATTCCAGTGGACAGCCTGCGCGGACAGCGGGTGTGGAACACGCACCCACCGGGCGGATCGGCCGCGGAGGGTATCTCGCCCTGCAGCCTGATCCGGTCGGGTCGCTGGCCGTCCAGCGACGGCACGGCCGAGAACAGGGCCTCGGTGTACGGGTGGTGCGGTCCGGTGAAGACCGTCTCGGCCGGCCCGACCTCCATCACCCGTCCGAGGTACAGCACGACGATCCGGTCGGACAGGTACCTGACCAGGCCCAGGTCGTGCGAGATGAACAGGTACGTGGCGTGCTCCTGCTGCTGCAGGTCGGCCAGCAGGTTGAGGATGGCCGCCTGCACCGACACGTCCAGCGCCGAGGTCGGCTCGTCGCAAACCACCACGTCGGGCCGGGCGCCGAAGGCGCGCGCGATCGCGACCCGCTGCTTGAGGCCGCCGGACAGCTGCCCGGGGCGCAGCGCCAGGTGGCGGTCCTCCAGCCGGACCGAGGCGATCAGCTCGGCCAGCCGGTCCTGCAGCGCCGTCCCGGACAGCCCGGCCAGCCGGGTCAGCGGGCGGCTGATCAGGCTGCGCACCGTGTGCCGCCGGTTCAGCGCCGAGTCGGGGTTCTGGAACACGATCTGCAGCGCGCGCAGGATCTCCCGCGGCCGGCGCCGCGCGTCCGCGTTGAGCGGCTTGCCCTCCAGGGTAACGACCGAGCCCTGGTCGGGCGCGGTCAGCCCGAGCAGGACCCGGGCCAGCGTGGTCTTGCCGCTGCCCGACTCGCCGACCAGGCCGAGCGTCTCGCCGCGGTGCACGGCCAGGTCCACCCCGGCCAGCGCCTGGACGCCGCCCGCGAAGGTCTTCGACAGGCCCTCGACCTCCACCAGCGGGCCGCCGATCCCGTCGGTCGCCAGCGCCGGCACCGAGGACGGGGTGGCCCGGGGCAGTTCGGGTGCCTGCTCGTGATAGAAGCAGCGCGCGGTCCGCAGGTCGCCGACGTCGAAGAACGGCGGCGACTCGGACCGGCAGCGGTCCTGCACGAGCGCGCAGCGCGGCGCGAACACGCAGCCGCTTAGGGAGTGGCCGGGTGCGGGCAAGAAGCCGGGGATGGTGTCCAGCCGGTCGCGGTCCTTCCGCTGCCCGCGCCGCGGGATGCAGCGCAGCAGCCCGACCGTGTACGGGTGCCGCGGGTCGTCGAACACCTGCCGGGCCGGGCCCTCCTCGACCAGTTCGCCCGCGTAGAGTACGCCGACCCGGTCGCACATCTTGGCGATCACCGCCAGGTTGTGGCTGATGAACAGCACCGACGTGTCGAACTCCCGGCGCAGCGCCGCGACCAGGTCGAGCACCTCGGCCTCCACCGTGGCGTCCAGCGCGGTGGTCGGCTCGTCCAGGATCAGCAGCGACGGCGAAGCGGCCAGCGCCATCGCGATCACCGCCCGCTGCGCCATCCCGCCGGACAGCTCGTGCGGGTACCGTTGCATGACCCGGCCGGGATCGGAGATCTGGACCTTGCGCAGCATGTCCTCGGCCGAGGACATAGCCGACTCGGACGACTCCCCGGCGACCTCGAAGACCTCGGCGATCTGACGGCCCACCCGCAGGGACGGGTTCAGGGCCCGCCCGGGCTCCTGGTACACCATCGAGATGGTCCGGGCCCGCAGCTGGCGCAGCGCCCTCTTTCCCATTGACAGCGGATCCAGCCCGTTGATGCTGATCGTCCCGGCGCTCACCCGGCCGTTGCTCGGCAGGAAACGCACCAGCGCGAGCGCGGCCGTGGACTTCCCCGAGCCGGATTCGCCCACCAGCCCGTACGATTCGCCGCGTTCGACGGAGAACGAGACGTCGCGCAGGGCGAGGCGATCCTGGCCCCGCACGCGGTAGGTGACGTCCATGTTCGAGACGATGAGCGCCGGCCCGGAAGCCGCGAGAGCCGAAGACGGCGACGACGCCTGATCAGTGGTCATGCGCTGAGCACCTGCTCAATCGAGTCCGCGAGCAAGGCGACCGCGGTCACCAGCGTTGCGATGGCCAGCGCCGGGAACAGCGTCTGCCACCAGTAGCCGGCCAGCAGGCCGCTGTAGTTGGCCGCGATGTCCGTGCCCCAGTCCGGCGTGGGCGGCTGGATGCCGAAGCCGAGGAAGGACAGCGTGACCACCGCGAAGACCGCGTAGCCCAGCCGGACCGTGAACTCGACCACGATGGCGGGCATGACGTTGGGCAGGATCTCGCCGAACATGACCCGGGCCGGGCTCTCGCCGAGCAGCCGGGACGCGGACACGTAGTCCTGATGCCGCTCGACCAGCACGGCCGTCCGGACCGTCCGCGCGATCAGCGGCGTGAAGACGAGGCCGATGATGATGGTAATCGTCACGACGGTCGAGCCGAGGGCGACGACGAACAGGAACGCGATGATCACGAAGGGCAGCGCGAGGATGGCCTCCACGATCCGGCTGACCACCGTGTCAAACCAGCCGCCGATGTAGCCCATGGCCAGGCCGAGCGCGGTGCCGAGGACGGTGGCGAGCAGGGTGGCCAGCGGGGTGATGATCAGGATGTCCCTGGCGCCGGTGATGACCCGCGACAGCACGTCCCGGCCAAGCGGGTCGGTGCCGAACCAATGCACCCCGGACGGGGCGGCGTTGGCGGCGAGCAGGTTCTGTGCGAGCGGATTGAACGGCGCGAACAGGTACCCGAAGACGGCGCAGACCACCCAGAACAGCACGATGCTCGCGCCGGCCCAGAACGTCGCCTTGCGCAGTAGCAGCCGCCATCTGGCCGGCGTGGCCCGGCTGGCGGCCATCACCGCGGCCGCTCCGGTCGGCCCGAGATACCCGCCCGTGCGATCGATCGGCGCGACCGGGTCGACAGGTGACGCAGCGCCCGGCTCGGCCGGCTGCGGGACGGAGCCGCTCATTGCGTGCCCCCAATGCGCAGCCGCGGGTTGAGCCAGGTCAGCAGCAGGTCCGCTACCAGCGTGGCCACCACGTAGACCACGCCGATGATGAGGATCCCGGCCTCCAGCATCGCGAAGTCCTTGCCCTTCGCCGCCTTGAAGATCAGGTTCCCGAGACCCTGGTAGTTGAACAGGACCTCCACCACCACGAGCCCGCCGATCAGGTATCCGGTCTGGGTCGCGATGACCGTGATCGTCGGCAGCAGCGAGTTACGCAGCACGTGCCGCCGGATCACGGTCGCCCGCGGCAGCCCCTTGAGCGTTGCGGTCCGTGCGTAGTCCGAGTTCAGCGCCTCGATGGTCCCCGCCCTGGCCATACGGGCAATGTAGCCGAACAGCACGAAGACGAGCGGTATTGCGGGCAGGATCAAATGCCGGAACTGACTGAAGACTCCGGCACCGGCCCCGGCGGACGCGGTTACCGGCAGCACCTTCAGCGTCACGCCGAATATCACGATCAGCACGATGCCGGATACGAACTCAGGCACGCTGGACAGGGAAAGCCCGGTCACGGAAATGACCCGGTCCGCCGCGCGGCCCTCGTAGAGCGCGGCGATCACGCCGCCGATGATGCCGAGCGGCACCACGATGACGAATGCGAGCACGGCCAGCTTGACCGAATTGATCAGCGCGGCCCGGACGAAAGGCTCGACCGCGGTCTGGTACGTATACGAGGTGCCGAAATCCCCGTGCAACAGCCCGCCGAGCCAGCTCAGGTATCTGGTCAGCAGCGGCCGGTCTACGCCGAGCCGGTGATCGAGAGCCTGCACGGAGTCTTGCGAGGCGAGATTGCCGAGGATGGCCCGGCCCGGGTCACCGGGGAGAACCTGCCCGGCGAAGAATATGATCAGGCTGAGAAGCCACAACGTCAGGATCATAAAGCCGAGGCGCCTCAGAAGGAACGCCGCCATCGCTGGCCTCCTTGATGCTGGCCGCCTCAGGGATGTATGAGCCGCCTCATGCGGAACGCCCCCGGGTGGCAGAGCCTAGCTCAGTTATAGATGGGTGAGCAATTAATGACGATCACGCTGAATGGAAGTGACCTGACTGTTACGCAGGTCGTAGCGGCCGCCCGGCACGGCGAGGCGGTCGCGCTGGCGCCGGAGGCGGTCGCCGCCATGCGCCGGTCCCGTGCGATCGTCCAGGACGTTCTCGCCGGCGGCGAGCCGGTATACGGCCTGACCACGGGGGTGGGCGAGCGCAAGGCGTACCTGCTCGACCCGGCCGCGCGGCAGCGGTTCAACCACCGCCTGGTGCTCAACCACAGGATCGCCCAGGGCGACGCGGCCCCGGCCGACGTGGTCCGCGGCGCCATGCTCTGCCTGGCCAACAGCTACGCCAAGGGCGTCACCGGCGTCCGTCCCGAACTGGCCGAGATGATCGTCACGCTGCTGAACGAGGGGTTCGCGCCGCCGGTGCGCCGGCTTGGCTCGATCGGCCAGGGGGACCTCGGCCCGATGGCCGACCTTGCTCATGGCCTTATTACTCGCAGCGGATTCGAGGTGGCCGAGAACGAGGGGCTCGCCCTGGTCAGCAGCAACGCCTTCACCACGGCCTGGGCCTGTCTGGCCACCGCCGACACGGGGGCCCTGCTGGCGGTGTTCGACGTGGCGGGCGCGCTCGACCTGGAGGCGTTCGGCGCCAACGTGGCCTGCCTGGACCCGGTCATCGAGCAGATCAGGCCGTTCCCCGGCCTGGCCGCCACGCTGCACCAGCTGCGGCTGCTGCTGGCGGGCAGCTACCTGTGGCAGCCGGGTGCGGCCAGGTTCCTGCAGGATCCGCTGACCTTCCGGTGCCTGCCGCAGATCCACGGCGCGGCCAGGGACGCGCTCGGCTACGTCATGAACATCCTGCAGATCGAGCTCAACTCCTCGCAGTCCAACCCGGTCGTGGTGCCCGCCGGAAAGGTGCCCGCCGGAAATGAGCCCGGAGAGCCCGGAAATGGGCCCGGAAATGATCAGGGCCGGATCGTGTCGGTCGGCAACTTCGACATCGGCCATCTCGCCGCCGCCCTCGACTTCCTGCGCATCGCGCTCGCCCCGGTGGTGACCAGCGCGAACGAACGCGCGGTCAAGCTGCTGCAGGCGCCGTACTCCGGGCTCCCGGCCGGCCTGGCCGCCGGTGTGGGCTCGCCGGACGACGCGCTGGCCGAGCTGGCGGTGGCCGGGCAGGCCATCACCGTCGAGGCCCGCACGCTGGCTCACCCGGTCTCCTACGAGCTGGCCAGCTCGGTGAAGGGCGAGGGCATCGAGGACCGGGCCACCATGGCGCCGCTGTCCGCGCGGCGGCTGGCCGACATGATCGCCCTGTCCGCCCGGGTCGCGGCGATCGAGTTCGTGGTCGCGGCCCAGGCCATCGACCTGCGCGCGCCCGGTCAGCTCGGCTTGGGCACCGGCCGTGCCTACCGGATGATCAGGGAGCTCGTCCCGTTCACCCACACCGACGGCACGCTGCCGGCCGACCTGGAACCGCTGGTCGAGCTGGTTACCAGGGGAACCCTGACCCCGGCCGCCTGAGCAGCCAAGACCGCTGGATACGATGCCCCCATGCAGGACCAGAACCGGACATCACGGGTGCTAATCGGCGAGAGCTTCGTAGGGGAGGGCGCCGAGGCGGCGCACATCAACACGGTGCTCGGCGGCCGCGACGGGCCGGTCGGCACGGCCTGGGCCACGGCACTGGCCATGCCGAGGCCGGGACACGCGGCCTTCGTCACGATCCTGCGGCCGAACCTGCCGGTCAAGCCGCTGACCCTGTTCGTGAACAAGGCGGCCATGGCCGACGAGCGGCACGGCGACCTCACCTGGGGCGCGGCCCAGGCGGGCGTGGCCGGCGGCGTCGCGGACGCGGTCGCCGACGGCGTGATCAGCGCGGAAGAAGCCGAGGACCTGCTGCTCATCGCGGCCATCTGGGTCAACCCCGCCGCCCGGGATGCCGCGCTGGTCTACCAGAACAACCGGGCCGCCACCAGGAAGGCACTGGAAAACGGCGCCACCGGCGCGCCGAAGCTGGACGAGATCCTGGCCGCCAGGCACGAGCCGGCCAACCCGTTCTTCACCGCAGGATTATCCCGAACGGACCGGGTTCCCCGCCTCGGTGCCCTGCGTCGATTTCCTCCCGTAACCCACCCGGAGCGCAGCATGAAAGTCGGCTTCATCGGGCTCGGCTTCATGGGCGCACCCATGAGCCGCAACGTCCTGGCCGCCGGGCACGACCTGCTCGTGCACGACCTCCGCCGCGAGGCAGCGGCCGGCCTGGAGGTCGCCGGGGCGGGCTGGGCCGCGACCCCGCGGGAGGTCGCGGCGGGTCGCGAGGCGGTGATCACCATGCTGCCGGCCCCCGCGCACGTGGAGCGGGTGCTGCTCGGCCCGGATGGCCTGCTTTCCGGGCTGGTTCCGGGCTCGGTCTGGATCGACATGTCCACCAGCGTCCCCGCCGTCGCGGACCGGGTCCGGGCGGTGGCCGGCGACGTGGCCGTCCTCGACGCCCCGGTGAGCGGCATGGCCGCCGGGGCCAGGGCGGGCACGCTGCAGATCTTCGTCGGCGGGGAGGAGCCGGTCTTCCGCCGGGTCCGGCCGCTGCTGGAGGCGATGGGCGATCCGGAGCGGATCTTGTACGTGGGCGGCCACGGCGCGGGCTACACGGTCAAGCTCATGATCAACCTGCTCTGGTTCGCGCACCTGGTGGCCACGGCCGAGGTACTCACCATCGGCACCCGGGCCGGGGTGGACTTGGCCACCTTGCGCCGGTGCCTGCTGGCCAGCCCCGCGGCGAGCAACTTCCTCGAGCGCGACGTGCTGTCCGTGCTCGAGGCCGGCGACTACGACGACTCGTTCGCGCTCGCCCTGGCCTGCAAGGACCTCGGCCTTGCCGTCGACCTGGCCGGCCACGCGGGGGTGCCGGCGGAGGTGAGCGCCGTGGTGGAGCAGGTCTACCGCCGCGCCCGCGCCCAGTACGGCGACGCCGGCGGCGAGATGCTCCCGATCAAGCTCTACGAAGACCTCACCCGCACCCCCCTCCGCCTCCCGCCCGTGTCTACCTCCCCATCCCCCGCGCCTCCGCCTCCCCTCACCCCTCCGCTTCCTCCTGCCCCTCCGTCTCCCCTCACCCCTCCGTCTCCTCCTGCCCCTCCGCCTCCCCCTGTCGCCTCCCCGTCCGCATGATCGCGGCCCTTCGAGCCGCATGGCCCCCGGGAGGCGTCGCGCAGGCGCGAAATGGGGTACTCCCGGTTATGTGGCCGGTCGCGCGGCCCGCGGCGAGGACGCGAGAACGGACGCTCCCGCAACACCAAGCACTTCGCCACCAGCGCCCCGGCGCCCGCGCGTGGCCTTGCCATGATCACGAAGGGTTCACTACCCTATGCAGTAGTAGAGTCTTCGCGATCATGGAAATGTCGTTGCTGCGCGGCGTTATTCGAGAGCTTTGTCACTCCAGCACCACCCACACCAGGTCGTATGACGTGGATGCCGCCTTCATGCTGGCCCCAGCTCGATATCGCTGAGCTTAAGTTGATCATGAAGATCGGCCTGCTGCTGTACGCCGTGGAACCCGGCTTTCACTGCGTCAGAACGCACTGGATCCGGGGATTTCATGGCGTTCCAGCTGGCTCGGCACACACACACGTGATGCTGATGGTGCCAGCGTGACCTGAGTCCGGTCTCCGGGAACGAGCGCAGCAACACCAGGGGTAAACCGGGCATGCGCCCGGGCGACGTTCGGGGGACGTGCCGCCCCCAAAGGCATGGCCCCGGTGAACATCCCCGCGCCACCGTGCTGGCCGGTGCGGGACTAGTGGGAAGCTTGTGCTGTGTCCGATGCGGAAAGCACGCTGATCACCGGGATCGGTGAACTGGTCAGCAACGACGGCGAGCCGAACGACGGCAAGCCGGGCTCCTTTGCCGCGATGACCGACGCTGCGCTGGTCATCGCCGGAGGAAAGGTGGCCTGGACCGGCCCGGCGTCGCGCGCGCCCGCCGCCGACAACGTGGTGGACGCGGCCGGGCGGGCCGTGCTGCCCGGGTTCGCCGACTCGCACGCGCATCTGGTCTTCGCCGGGGAGCGCAGCGCGGAGTTCGCCGCCCGGATGGCGGGCCGGCCGTACCGGGCGGGTGGCATCCTGGGCACGGTCGAGGCGACCCGCGCCGCCTCGGACGGGGCGCTGCGGGCCAACCTCCGGCGGCTAGCGGCCGAGATGCTCCGCCAGGGCACGACCACGTTCGAGTGCAAGTCCGGATACGGGCTGACCGTGCCGGACGAGGCGCGCGGGCTGGCGCTGGCGGCCGAGGTCACCCCCGAGGTGACCTACCTCGGCGCGCACGTCGTGCCGCCCGAGTTCGCCGCCGACCCGGCCGGCTACGTCGACCTGGTATGCGGGCCGATGCTAGAAGCCTGCGCGCCGTCGGCCCGCTGGGTCGACGTGTTCTGCGAGGACGGGGCGTTCGGCGCGGACGAGGCCGCCGCGGTGCTCGCGGCAGGCCAGGCTGCGGGCCTGCACGCCCGCGTGCACGCCAACCAGCTCGGCCCGGGCCCCGGCGTCCGGGTCGCGGCCGAGGCGGGCGCCGCGTCGGCGGACCACTGCACGTTCCTGACCGACACTGACGTGGACGCGCTCACCTCGACTCCGGTGGTCGCGACTCTGCTGCCCGGCGTGGAGTTCAGCTGCAGGCAGCCGTTCCCGCGGGCGCGCCGGCTGCTCGACGCGGGCGCCGTCGTGGCCCTGGCCACCGACTGCAACCCGGGCTCCTCGTTCACGTCCAGCATGCCGTTTTGCATCGCGCTCGCCGTGCGCGAGATGGGGATGACCACCGAGGAGGCGGTCTGGGCCGCCACCGCGGGCGGCGCCAGGGCACTGCGCCGGACCGACATCGGCCATCTCGGCGTCGGGGCCCGGGCCGACCTGATCCTGCTGGACGCACCGTCGCACACCTACCTGGCCTACCGCCCCGCCGTCCCGCAGATCGCCGCCGTCTGGCAGGCAGGCAGGCTGGTCGCGGGCGCGGTTCCCTGACCCGCGCGGCCAGCCCGGGCCCGGCGCGGCCAGCCCGGGCCCGGCCCGCTAGCCCCGCCCGGCCCGCTAGCCCGGGCTCGGCCCGCTACCGACCCGGGCCGGCAGGTAACGGCCGCGGAACCTGATCAGCGGCTCGCCCAAGCCGGCCACATAGACCACGCCGGTGACATAAGCGATAACCAGGATGTGGTCTCCGGCGGTGACCAGCCGCTCCGCCGCGCACTCCAGCGCGGCCAGGCCGCCCTCCGGGATCAGCGCCCCGGAGCCCGGGCCGCGCCGGTGCGGCACGTCGTCGAGCATCAGCCTGGCCGCGGGCCGTCCCGAGGCGGCGAACCGGCCGGCCAGCACCCGCTGTCCGGCCGCGAGCAGCGTCACCGCGAACCGCGTGACCGGCTCATCCGGGCGGCTGAACAGCTCCGCCGGATAGGAACCGGACATCAGCGACACCAGTACCAGGGGTGGTTCCGCGGACACCGGGCTGAACGAGCTGACCGTGGCCCCGATATCGTCTCGCCCGTCCGCCACTGTCACCAGCGTGACCGCGCCTGCCCAGGCCGCCCGAACCCCCGCCAGGTCCGCCCCCGTGTCCACGCCAGTCACACCCTCCGAGGGGCGTGGGGGGTGACCGGGGCGGGAAAGCCGGTCCGTTCGGTCATCTGATTGTCCAGCGGCCCGGCAGCATCAGCGGCCCGTACGGCGACAAGCCGGCCTGGGCGGCGAACCGCCAGGCGGGACCCCAGGCGTCGGCGAACCGGAGGTCCAGCGTGGCCGCGGCGGCCGGGCGAGACTCGCTCGACTCCGGCGCTCGCAGCTGGTCGAACGGGGTCAGCCGGGGGTAGGCGCGCAGCGGAGCGTCGGCAGGCAGCCCGGCCCGGCGGCGGGCGATCTCGGCCGCGGCCGACATCCCGCCAAGCTCGTCGACCAGGCCGTTCCGCGCCGCGTCGGCGCCGGTCCAGACCCGCCCTCTGGCGATCTCGTGCACCTGCTCCACCGTCATCCGGCGGCCCGAGGCCACCTTCTCCGTGAAGTCGCGGTAGATCGCGTCGAGCCAGTTGTTGATCCGCTGCCACTCGTCTTCGCTGAACGGGTGCGTGGGCGCGAACATGGTCGCCCCGCGGCCCACGGACACCGAATCGGTCGTGATGCCGATCCGCCCGAACGCCTCCTCGAACACCGGCTTGCCGGCGATCACGCCGATCGACCCGGTGAGCGTGCCCGGCTGCGCCACGATGATGTCGGCCGCCATCGAGATGTAGTACCCGCCCGAAGCCGCCACGTCGCTCATCGACACCACGACCGGCTTGCCCGCCGCGCGGGTCCTGGCCACCTCACGCCAGATCGTGTCCGACGCGACGGCGGATCCGCCGGGGCTGTTGACCCGCAGCAGCACGGCGCGGACCCGGTCATCCGAGGTCGCCGAGCGCAGCGCGGCCGCCACCGTGTCCGAGCCCATCGAGCTGCCGCCCACCGGGCTCCGGCCGCTGCGGCCCTGCCTGATCGGCCCGGTCGCGTAGATCACCGCGACGAAGCGCTCACGCGGGTTGGGCAGCTTCTTGGCTCGCTGGGTCAGCGTGTGCGACCGCTGGTAGCGGGCGACGAACTGCAAGATCGCGTCCGGCCCGGCCTCCTTGCGCACCTCCGCGTAGACCTCGTCCCGGTAGGCGAGCGCGTCGACCAGGCCCGCGGCGAGGGCGTCTTCGGCCAGGAACGGCCCCTGGTCGAGCAGCGCGCGGGCCTGCTCCGCGGTCTTGCCGCGGCGCTCGGCGATCGCGGCGATGATCTGCTCGGCGATGGATGCGGCCAGGCGTTCGGCGGCCTCCCGGGTCGGTCCGGTGAAGCCGCGTTCGGTCAGGTTGTCGGCGGCGGACTTGTATTCGTATCGCTTGGCACTCTGGAAGGCGACGCCGGCCTTGGCCAGGGCGTCGTGCAGGAACAGCTGCTCGACCGCCACGCCGGTAAGCCCGACCGACCCGGACGGCTGCAGGTAGATCCGGTCGAACGCGGTGGCCAGGTAGTACGGCACGTTGCCGTGGGTGAACTCGCCGAAGGTCTCGGACCAGGCCACGGCGAGCTTGCCCGATTCGCGGAACACGCCGACCGCCTCGCGCAGCTCCTGCATCCGGGCCAGCCCGATCCGGCCGCCGCCCACCTTGACCACGAGGGCGCGGACCCGGTCGTCCCGGCCCGCGCGCCGCAGGCCATCGACGATGTCCTGCATGCGCGCCTTGCGGCGCGACAAGATCGCCGACAGCGGATCACCGACCGGGCCCTCCCCGATCCCGTCGGTCAGGTCGAGCTCGAGGATCAGCGGGGCCGTCTGGCGCTGCCGTAGCCTGGTGACCTGTTCGGTGATTTGCCGGGCGAGTATCGCATCTGCCATGCGGCCAGCTTACGGTGCGGAGGAGATGGGAATCGGCGGGCAACCGGTGACAATCGTCGTAGACGTCGCCAACGTGATGGGCTCGCGCCCCGATGGCTGGTGGCGGGACCGGGCCGGGGCCGCGGTGCGGCTACACGCCGACATAGCCCGGCTGGCCGCCAGCGGCCGCGCCATCCTGCCGGACGAGCCGGGGGAGACAGGGACCGAACGGGCGGGCGCTCCCGGGTTCGTCATGGTGCTTGAGGGCGCGGCCAAAGCCGCCGCCGCCCGCCTGGCTCAAGCCGAGCCAGCCGCGCGAGCCGAGCCAGCCGCGCGAGCCGAGGCGGATGCGGCGGACGGGAGAGCGGCGCCGGACGGGAGAGCCGCGCCGGACGGGGGCCTGCGGCCGGTGCGGCCGGGTGAGGTGCGCGTGGTCCAGGCGGCCGGTTCGGGGGACGACGCGATCGTCGCCGTGGTGCGCGAGCAGCCCGGGCGGCGCGTGGTCGTGACCGCAGATCGAGGGCTGCGCGAGAGGTGCGTGGCGGTCGGCGCGGAGATCCGGGGGCCGGGCTGGCTGCTCGGCCTGCTGCGCGGCTGAGCCGAACCGCTGCCGCCGCCTTAGCCGACATCATCGCTGGTCGCGGGCTGGTGTTCGGGCCACCCGGCCCGTTCAACCGGGTGGCCCACTTCCCCTTGCAGGCCGGCACGCTGGGGCGCCGGAGCGAGAATCGTAGCAGTCACACAGCCGCACTCGCCCGAGATAGGTGCAGACGTACGGTTTGGAGAATCCTGTGAGCACCGGCTTTACTGGGGCCATCACCCTGGCCCGGACACCGGAACGGAAGATGCCCGTGGGAGTCCTGATCGCTGTCCTTATTCTCTTGTTCGTTTGCCTGCTGGCCGCCGCCGTCGACCGGGCCATCAAGACGACCAAACGCAACCGCCGCCGCCTCGACGCCACCCGGCGGCTCGTCGCCGCGACGGAGCAGGCGGAGGTCAAGCACAGACGGCGGAAGGCAGCCGAACAGGTCAGCGGGGCCCTCACCTCGGTTATGCCGACCATCCATGACATCGACACCCGCCACGTGGACGAGCCGGGCGAAACCACCACGAAGTGACCATGCGTGGGCCCTCGCTCACGATATCGCTAGGTGACCGTCGAACTCCCGCCCGCGCCGCCGCATTCCCGGCCCTCGCTGCCCCCGCCCCACCCGCGGCATCCCCATCGCGCGCCGGGGCGGCGGGGGAGGCCGGACAAGCGACCAGCGACAATGGTTCCGTGCAGGTCGTCGTGCTGGCTGACACTCACGCGCCGCGCCGGTGGCGGGTCTGCCCGCCGCGGGTGGCCGAACACCTGCGCACGGCCGACCGCATCCTGCACGCGGGCGACGTCTGCACCGCCGCGGTTCTCGCCGAACTGGCGGAGTACGCCCCGGTGACCGCCGTGCTCGGCAACAACGACGGCCCCGACGTAGCCGAATGGGGCGCGCAAAGGACCGCCGAACTCGACCTCGACGGCCTGAAGGTAAACATGGTGCACGACGGCGGCGCGGCTGCCGGGCGGCTGACCCGGCTGCGCCGCAGGTTCCCCGGCGCGGACCTCGTGGTGTTCGGGCACTCCCACATCCCGCTCGATGAGTCCGCGCCCGGAGCGCCCGGAGCGCCCGGGGCACCCGGAACGCCCGGAACGCCCGGGCTGCGGATCTTCAACCCGGGATCGCCCACCGATCGCAGGCGCCAGCCGCACGGCACGCTCGGCCTGCTCCAGATCGCCGGCGGCCGCCTGATCACGGCCGCCATCGTGCCGGTCACCTAGCCGAATAGACAATAAAAATAAACAAGACAATAAACAAAGGCGCGCACCCTCCCGCCGAAGCGGTCCGGCGCGCGCCTTCGCAGAACGCGGCTAGCGGTTACTGAGCCCTACTCAGTCCACCAGTCCTCGTCGTCTTCCTTGCCGTTGGCGCCCTGCTTGGCATTGGCCTGCGTCGCGGCGGGCGAGCCGCCGTTGGCGGGCCGCTGCTGAGCCGCCGCAGCCGCCGACGAGACCTGGGTGGCCTGGTGGCTGGCCGACTGGGCGGGCTGCACGGCGGTGGGCGGCGCCGAGCCGCCGTTGCCGTTGCGCGGCGCGCTGGCCGGAGCCGCCGGGGCGGCCGGAGCCACCTGGGTCGGGGGAGCGGCCGGAGCCGACTCCGCCGCGATGGCCGGCTTGGCGGCCGGCGCCTGCATCGTCGCGGCGTCCATGCCAGGCAGCAGCTGGCCGCCGAGCAGCTGGCGCACCTGCGCCAGGTGGGTGGCGATGCTGTCCTTTTGCCGGGTGAGCTCGTCGACGTCGCGCTGGGCGGCGGCGCGGCGGCGCTCGGCGTCGGCCTTGGTCTCGGCGAGGAGCTGATCGGCCTGGGCCTTGGCCTGCGACACGATCTGGTCGGCGTTCTTCTTCGCATTAGACACCAGCTGCCGGGCGTGCGAGTCGGCGTCGCGCCGGGTCTGGTCCGCCTGCGCGGACGCCTTCGCGGCCCGCTGCTCGGCGGTGGAGGCCCGCTGCTCGGCTTCGGAGACGAGCTTCTGCGTGGCGGACTGGGCAGCGGCGAGCCGCTCGGCTTCCTGCCGCTCGGCCTCTTCGCGCCGCGCCGCGAGCTGGATCTCGAACTCGGCCTCGGCCTGGGCCCGCTGCGCCTCGCTCTCCTCCAGGATCCGCTGCGCCTGGCTGCGCATCTCGTCGGCCTGCCGCTTGGAAGTGGTGAGGATCTCGTCCCGCTCCCGCTTGGCGGTGGCCTTCAGCTGGGCCACCTCGCGCTCGGTGCTGGTCCGCAGCTTGGCGATGTCACGCTCGGCCCCGGCCCGCTTGTCCGCGACCTCATGGTCCGCCGTGGCGCGGAGCTTGGCCACCTCGCGCTCGGTGGTGTTGGTCAGCTCGTCGGCCTCGCGCCGGGCGGTGGTCCGGATCGAGTCCGCCTCGCGCTCGGCCGCACCGCGCAGGTCGTCGGTCTCGCGCTTGGCGTTGGCGCGCAGCTCGGTGGCCTCGTTCTCGGCGGCGGCCCGGAACTCCGCCGCGTCGACCTTGGCCGCGGCCTTGATCTCGTTCGCCTCGGACCTGGCCGCCTGGACCAGTTCGGTGGCCTGTTCCTCGGCCAGCCTGAGCAACTGCTCAATACGGGCACCCAGGCCGGAGTACGTGGGGCGCTCCTGCTCCTGGATCTGGCGATGCGCGTCCGTCAGCTGCTGCCGCAGCCCTTGGGTCTGCTCGCGGTGCTGGCGCACTTCGGTTTCGATCTGCCTGATGTGCTCGTCGACCTGATGGCGGTCGTAGCCGCGCATCACCGTCGCGAACTCGCGCGGCGGGGCCTCTTCGAAGAAGTTGGTCAGCTGGGCGTCAATGTCCGATTGCATATGGCCTAATCCTGGCTAGACGTGAAGGCGACGGAATTTTTACGGCGGGTGTCAGCCATGGCGGGTACGACTCTCGCCCGGTGACAGGCAGACTACTCTTACTCGGGTGATTTGGCGGGTCCTTCAGAGTTCTCTATCCTATCCGTCCGGTTAAATCACCTTATCGACAGTATGGGGCATCACGCTCAGCATCACGCCCAGCACCACGCTCAGCTGAGCGGCTGTACGAGTTCGGTCAGCACGCCCCCCAGATCGCCCGGGTGCAGGAAGGCGATCGAGGCTCCCATGGACCCGTGCCTGGGCCGCTCGTCGACCAGCCTAATGCCGGTCCCGGCCACCGTGGCCAGGGCTTCTCTGATATCCGCGACCCCGTACCCGACGTGGTGGATCCCCTCGCCGCGCCGGGCGATGAACCTGCCCACCGGCGTGTCCGGGGACAGCGGCTCGAGCAGCTGGATGTAACCCACCCCCAGCGAACCCGGGCCGGCACCGGAAGGCCCGACGGCCAGCATGGCCTCGCGGACCCCCTGCTCCTCGTTCTCCTCCAGGGTCAGCACTCCGAGCCCGAACGTCTCCCGGTACATGTCGATGGCACGGCGCAGGTCGCGGCAGGCGATGCCGACGTGATCGAGGCGGGTCAGCAGCGGTAGCACCATGATCTCCTTCCGGATACCACTAGGTATCGTTGCAGACATGAGCGATTCACGTCAGCCGGTCATTGCCGGGGCGGCGAGGACACCGGTAGGCCGCCTGCTCGGAGCCCTCGCCAGCAAGTCTGCCAGCGAGCTCGGCGGCGTCGCGATCGCGGCGGCGCTGCAGCGGGCCGGGGTCGCGCCGGGGCAGGTCCAGTACGTGATCATGGGGCAGGTGCTGCAGGCGGGCGCCGGGCAGATCACCGCCAGGCAGGCCGCGGTGGCGGCGGGCATCGGCATGTCTGTTCCAGCGCTGACGGTGAACAAAGTGTGCCTGTCCGGCCTGGACGCCATCGCGCTCGCGTCGCAGCTGATCCGGCTGGGCGAGCACGACGTGGTGGTGGCCGGCGGGATGGAGTCCATGACCAGGGCGCCGCACCTGCTGCTGAACTCCCGGGCCGGCTACAAGTACGGGCCGGTCACGGCCGAGGACTCGATGGCACTCGACGGGCTGACCGACGCCTTCGACCACCTGTCCATGGGCGAGTCCACCGAGCGGAGCGGGCGCGAGCTCGGCATCACCCGCGAGCAGCAGGACGAGTTCGCCGCCCTGTCCCACCAGCGCGCCGCCGCGGCGGCCAAGAACGGCCTGTTCGCCGCCGAGATCGCCGGCGTCCCGGTCCGGCACAAAGGCGAGCAGCTCACCGTGACCGAGGACGAGGGCATCCGCCCCGGCACCACGGCCGAGACGCTGGCCAGGCTCAAGCCGGTCTTCAGCACCGACGGCACGATCACGGCCGGGACCGCCTCGCAGATCTCGGACGGTGCGGCCGCCGTCGTGGTGACGTCCGCGGAATATGCCGAACGGGCTGGGCTGAACGTCATAGCAGAGATCGGGGCGCACGGGAACGTGGCCGGCCCCGGCAACTCGCTGCACTCCCAGCCGTCCAACGCCGTCAAGCAGGCCCTGCACAAGGCCGGCCTGGCCGTTTCCGACCTGGACCTGATCGAGATCAACGAGGCGTTCGCGGTGGTGGCGCTGCAGTCAATGCGCGAGCTTGGCGTCGGCCCGGACGTGGTGAACGTGAACGGCGGCGCGATCGCCATCGGCCACCCGATCGGGGCCTCCGGCGCCCGGCTCGCGGTGCACCTGTGCTACGAGCTCGGCCGCCGCGGCGGCGGGCTCGGCGCGGCCGCCCTGTGCGGCGGCGGCGGCCAGGGCGAGGCGCTGCTGTTCCGGGTCCACGGCTAGCCG
>WNGE01003227.1_pt1 | contig 19396 bp, 17 predicted proteins | sample 5400651 | NCBI WGS metagenome assembly WNGE01 (sample SAMN13153370, study PRJNA577476) | soil metagenome | isolation source: 60 cm soil or saprolite under grassland replicate 2 | place: USA:California | collected 2016-06-15
CCGGCGATCGACCTGGTGGCGCTGGCCAAGACGATCGGCCAGGCGGGCAGCTTCGCCTCCTACCGCAGCCGGGTGCGCGGGCTGCCCGAGTTCGGCGGCGAGCTGCCCGCGGTGACCATGTCCGAGGAGATCCAGACGCCCGGCGACGGCCAGATCCGGGCGATGATCACCGCAGCCGGCAACCCGGTGCTGTCCATCCCGAACGGCCGCCGGCTGGATAAGGCCCTGGACCAGCTCGAGTTCATGGTGTCCATCGACCCGTACCTGAACGAGACGACCCGGCACGCCGACGTCATCCTGCCGCCCACCGCACAGCTGGAGCGCTCGCACTACGAGCTCCTGCTGACCGTTGTCTCGGTCCGCAACTGGGCGAAGTACAGCCCGGCGGTGTTCCCGCGCGGGGCGGACCAGCGGCACGACTGGGAGATCTGCCTGGAGCTGAGCGGCCGGCTTCTCGGGCCGGACACCCCGCTGGCGCGGCTGCTCGGGCGGCTCGGCGCGGCGGCCGGGCGCCGGCTCGGGCCGGAGGGACTGGTCGCGCTCGGACTGCGCACCGGCCGGTACGGCCTGCGCAAGCCGCGCGGCGGCTTGTCACTGCGCAAGCTGCGCCGTGAGCCGCATGGCGTCGACCTGGGCCCGCTCGAACGGCGGCTACCCGGGCGGCTGTACACCAAGGACCGCAAGATCCACCTCGCGCCGGGCGAGTACCTGGACGACCTGGACCGGCTACACGGCCGGATGGAGTCCTGGGCGCCCGGTGAGCTGGTGCTCATCGGCCGCCGGCAGCTGCGCAGCGGCAACTCGTGGCTGCACAACAGCGCGCGGCTAGTCAAGGGCAAGCCCCGCTGCACGCTGCTGGTCAACCCGGCCGACGCGGAGCGCTACGGCCTGGCCGACCACGAGCCCGCGGTGCTCTCCTCGGCCGCGGGCGAGGTCGAGGTCCCGGTCGAGCTGACCGACCAGATGATGCCCGGGGTGGTGAGCCTCCCGCACGGCTGGGGTCACAGCCGGCCTGGCGTCCGGCTCGACGTGGCCAGCAAGCACGCGGGCGCGAGCATCAACGACGTCACCGACGACCAGTTCGTCGACGAACTCACCGGAACGGCGGCGCTGTCCGGGCAGCGGGTCAAGGTCCGCGCTGTGCAGCCCGCCGCAACCTGACGGCAGCCTGGCCTGCTCAGCCACACCATGGCCCGGATTAGTGCGCAGATTCACCCACCACAAGCCGAGAACCCGCTGGTCACACCCTACGAGCCCGCCGCGAGTTCATGATCGTAAGCCAAGTCAGGTTTTGGGTTTCCGCGCTCGTTGGGACCATTCCGGGGCTGGATGATCCCCCATGCCAGGCTCGGCCGCCGCCGTGAGGGGACACATCCACGCCGTCAGGTGAAGATGGCCAGCGCTTCACGCGACGCAGGATCCCAACCGGGATCCTTCGCACCCATACCTCCACGCGCGAATGTCTGTTATGCGCGACCACGACCGCATCGGGCCCGCGCAACGTACCCGCCCAGATTGGGCGGTTATCTTAAGTCCATTCGGGATAAGTCCTGGTCATGAGGGGTTTTGCGTCTGAGACATGTCGCTTACGTGAGGTTATGGGCGCGGCTCAGAAGTCAAAAGCGCAGCGACAAAGAGATAGACGCAGGTCACGTGCGTGACATCGCTTCCGTTGCGTCGTATACACCACTTAAGATAACGCGTCCACCATGCAGCTCCAAGGCGCGTAAAGCTACATGGGAGACGCCCCAAAGCGGGCTTGAGATAACCAGCGTAAGAAGCGGTGCGTCAAGTGGTTCCGGGGGGTTTCTGGTGGTCTTGGTGAATAAGTTCTGATCTGGGGTTTTACGACGCTGGCCCCTGCTGGGGCGGGCGTTCGCCGGATGCGGCATGGGGAATTCCGCGCCGGGCCAGTGGCCGTTCTACGGCGCGGTTGCGGTGCCCGTGATCCGGGTCTTCTCGCCCTATGGGTGCAAGCGGGCTGGGCCCGCCCGCGGGTGCGGGCGAGCCTGCTCCTACAGCGTTCAACAGGGCTGGTGAGAAGGTCCGGGCGACCAGGGGAGAGCTGCCCGGGGTTATCTGCGAGGTGATCCTCGGGGCGGATGCGGGCTCGCTCTCCCCTCATCGGGGAGAAGGTCTAGGGCACCGGCGCGGGTGCGTGCCGCGAAGCGCTGCTCAGGCGGCCTCCGCCTGGCAGCGGGGGGCGTGCTGGCAGCTGGCGGCGCCAGAGGCGACGTCAGGATCCCAGCCGGTGGCGCAGTCGGCCATGGTGTAGATCCAGCGCAGCAGCGAGGCGGCGCACGCGACCCGGGCCTTGGCGCGCCGCGCCTGGGCCGCGGCCGCCGCGCTGGCCTGCCGTGAACCCGTCCCGGGCTGCGCTTGCGTGGCCTGCGCCGCGGCGGCGTCGGCGGCCGCGATCATCGCCGCGTATTTCGCGGCCATCACGGAGTTGCGGATGAGCAGCGGCCAGATCGCGCGCCACACGGTCAGCCGCAGGCCGGGCCGGCCGCGGCCGGAGATGCGCCCTGGCCCTCAAAAGCGCCTGAGGCGTTCCCGGACGGGGACAGCCCGGCCTGCCTGGCCAGCGATGATGAGCTGTCATACCGGCGGGGATCACCGGTCTCGGCCAAGACCGCCGCCGCGCCGGCAGCGGTCAGCCCGGGGATGGCCGCCAGCCGGGACAGGCCGAGCTCGCCCAGCACGGCGGCCATGCCGGCCTCCACGGCCCGCAGCTGGGCACGGGTCCGCTGCAGATCACCCAGCTCATCGGCGCACCGCCGCAGCAGCGCCCGCCGGTGGGATACCACCACCCCTCGGTGCTGGTCAGCGCGGCGAACACGGCCCGGCATACCACGCTGCCGGGCCGCTGGCGCCCCACCCGGCCACGGCCTGGCGGACCAGGGCGGTGAATTCCGCCAGCCCGATGGCAGCCAGCTTTTCCGGCCGCCCGCCGCACCGCGGCGCCACTACCTGCATCGCCGTCAGCCAGGTCACCGACTCAAACGGGTGCGCGCACGCCTCAGGCGCTACCGGCCAGGCCACCGACAGGAAATCCCGGACCCGCTGCATCGACGCGGCCGCCGACGTGATCAGCCGGGCGCGCCGCCGCCCCAGGTGCCGCCGCCCCAGGTGCCGCAGCTGCGCCCACGTCTCATCCAGCTCCTCCGGGATATAGCAGTGCAACTCGATAGCCAGCCGGGCGATCATCACGCTGCCGGACTCACCGGTCTTATGCGTCGTGTAATCCTGCTGCTGGCGGGCCAAGCCCGGACTATCGCACCAGGAGAACGTCCCCGCATCAACCACATCCCCGCAAGACAAACGCCCCTAGCGCGTTGTCCTATTACTACGGCGGGTACTTGGGCGCGAGGCGCGGATCAGAGCCGATCACTCAGCGTCATATGGCTTGAGGCCCGGCGCGCCGACGGCCGAGTATGCGACGTATGTCCCTGGCGTGCTGGCCGCGGCTGCGCGGTCCAGGATGGTCAGTTCGGTGGTTAGTTCCCCGCCTGGGATCCGTATGCTTGATCGGCCGGGAAGTCCGGCGTGGCCGGGCATCAGTAAGCGCGCCAGTGACGGATCGTCGTACGGATACCGGTGCGATCCCTGCCGGTTCATTGGCATGCCCGATCTGTTCATCAAGCTCACCTGGCTCCGCAGGCTGGCCCGGGATGTCTTCGATGGACAGGTAAAACGGGTTATTGGCCGGGTCCGGTAGCGACGCGGCAATGATCGTTGGCTGGAAGTCGTACGTCGTCGCGCGCGCCGCCAGCACCCGTGCCTCGGTGGTGCCGGAAATCAACGCCCCACCCGTCCCTGCGCCGCGGCCGACCCGCCGTCGGCTCCACCGGGCTCATCGAGCAGCCCGGCATCGGCCAATGCCAGCTGGCGGGCCGCTCGCCCGGGTTCGTAGCCGGGCATCTGGCCGCCGAGCGGCCCAGGCCAAGGACACGGCGACGGCTAACTGATTCTGCGACCCGGAGAACAGGGACAGGGCCTGGCCGAAGTCGGGGGTTTCCATGTAGGCGACGAAATGGTCCCCGCCCGGGGTGCGGGCGAGGTACCAGGCCTCCTTGGTGATGCCGATCCGCCGTTCGGACCGGTCGTAGTAGGGCTTGCGCTTTTCTTCCAGTTCCCGCATGAAGTCCCTGGCGTCCTGGGTCTTGCCGGGCGTGATCGGGACCACCAGGCAGATCTGGTCCATGGCGTCCTCCCTCCGGGCCGCTGCGGCCTCGAGCAGCTTGGCCCGATCGTGACGTGGGACCCTCACCGTGAGGCGGGCATCGCCCGCCTAGGGCAGAGGTCCGGGTGCGGTGGGCCGGTGCAGGTGGGCGATCGGGGGCTCGGCCGCGAACGAGGAGGCGTTCTCGGTGATGAGCGCGTGCGGGACGCGGCGGTGGTCATGGCAGGCGCGTCTGCAGTTCGACGAGCCGGCGGGTGGCGTAGTTCATCTCGCGCACGGTCAGGCGGAGCCGGTACCACAGAAGCCGGAGCCGCTCGCGGCAGGTCCAGGAGACCAGCTTTTCGGCGGACTGCGTCGGCTGTTCGGTGCTGTGGGAGTGGTTCATGGCAGATCCGTTCCGTTCGGGCGGTGCCGGCCCGGTAGCGGCCGGTGATCCGCGGTCGGCTGGCAGGCTGGCGGCGGCATCCCCGGCTGCTACCGGTGGTGCCGGCCTGCCGCCTGGCTCGGATGGGAGCCGTAACCGGGCAGGGAACGGTTGTTCACCGGCGATGAACCGAAGCCGACCCCCGCGGTCAGGTACGCCAGGTGATCGGGGCTCGCGGATCGGGTGCGTAGCAGCAGAACGTCCCGGTGTGGATGGTCGCATCGAGGTGATCCGCGAGGGTGGGGCTGTGGGCGCGGATGCGTGCCAGGGCGGCCCTGATGGCCCGGGTGATGTTCACCCAGGCCCGCTCGGCCGGGGATCCGGCTCGGCGGTCCCGGCCGCCCAGCCCTACGGCCGCGGCCAGCTGGTCGGCCAGGAACTGCATCTCCTGGCGCGCTCTGGCGGCCCGGACCGGGTCTGCCCACGATGTCGCCTCGGCCAGTTCCTCCTCCAGCTCGCGCAGCCGCGCCCGGTAGGCCGTCTTCGCCTGCTCATCCAAGATGGGCCCGGTGTCGGAGAGCCGGGCCGGGCGCAGATCGTCGTCCGGCGCCGGGCTCATCCGCGGGCCGCCTGCCTGAACCGCTTGCCCGGCCGCCGCCAGGTCCAGCACGTGGAATTCCCGGCCGGGATTGCGCAGCAGGTGGGCCAGGTAGTGCAGGCCCTTGACGTCCTTCAGCCGGAACCCCTGCCCGGCGAAGGCGATCGACCAGTACTCACCCTCACGCCGGCACACCGACCACGAGGCGATGCCGTCCGCTGCCCGGGCCGACCGGGGCTGCGCCTGTCCCGGGTGGCCGTCCCCGCCGGCGCGGGCGAGGACGTCCCCGGCCCGCTGCGTGAAGGCCGTCATCCCGAGCCGCCTGGCCGTGCCGAGCGCGGCCGCCAGCAGCTCGGCCGCCTGCTCCCGGTCACCTGGCTGGTCGCGGGCCAGCAGCAGGGCGGCCAGGTCGGCCTGGGTCCGGGCCGTCCACGGGCGGGCGCCGATCCGGGTGTTCAGGTCAACGGCGTCGCGCAGGTGCCGCTCGGCCGCGGGCAGGTCGCCGGCGGTCAGCGCCGCGAGCCCCAGATAGCGGTCCACCGCGCCGGTGCTCGACTCCAGGGTGTCCACGACCAGGCCGCGGTAGGGGAGCAGCAGGCAGCGCAGCACCGCGCCCGAGCCGGCGTCGCGGAGGAACCAGGCGACCTCGGCCAGGTGGCTCAGGCTGAGCAGCAGGTCATTGTTCACCGGGATGCCGCCGAACCGGCCCGTGGCCAGCTGCTCGAAGACCGACCGGGCCTGGTCCTGGTCCCCGAGCTCGGTGAGCAGCCGGGCGAGCAGGCAGCCGAACAGCGGGCGGGTGGGAAACTCCTCCACCGAGCGGCGGATCGCCGGCTCCAGCTCCGCCAGCCGGCCGTCCTCCAGGCGCAGGGCGAACCGCTGCACCCGGGAGAAGATGACGGCGTCCCACGGCATGGAGCTGCCGCCGGATCGGAGCGCCGATTCGACCAGGGCCTCGGCGTCGGCGAATCGCCCCTCCAGCAGCGCCAGGCTCGCCTGGACCACGGTGGCCATGAAGCGCGACGCCGGCAGGCGCAGCTCGGCGACCAGGCGCTGCACCGCGTCGAGGGTCTCCCGGTACTCCGCCATCCGGCCGGTCTCCAGGAACACCATGGCGCGGTGGTACTCGCCTGCGGATTCCAGCTCCTTGTCCTGCAGGGCACGGCCCACCGATCGCAGCTCCTCGGCGACCGCCAGCCGCCCCTGCGGGTCGCCGGGGCCCATCAGCTCAATCAGCCGGCCGGTCAGGGTGTAACCCAGCGTCGGCGGGTCACCGCACGCCCGGGCCAGAGCGACCGCCTCCCGGCTGAGCGCATCGCGGGGCACGCGGTCGGGCTGGTCGCGGAGCGCGACCGCCAGCGCGGCGAGCACCCGCGCGCGGACCGGCCCTGCATCTTCTATGCCTGCTAGCATGGCCCGCGCGTCCTGCAGGAGGGGGATCATCTGCCGGTCGCTGGCGCCGCGCTCCCACCCGAACCCCGCATAGGCCAGCGCGGCCCGGCCCAGCTCCTCGGCCATCTGGTACCGGCGCGCGATGCCGGCCGCCTCGCGGAGCTCTTCCCTGGCCGCCTGCCGCTCGCCCATCCTGGTCAGCGCATCCCCCAGCGCGACCAGCAGCCGGCACCGCCTCTGGTCCTCCCCGGGCGGCCGGGCCAGGCTGAGGGCGGCCAGGGCCATCCGGAACAGCCGGACCGCCTCTTCGTATGCCAGCAGCCCGACGGCGCGGTGCCCGCCGCGCTCGGCGTAGCCGACCGCCTTGCCGGCCTCGCCGACCGCCGCGGCCTCGAAGAAATGGCGGGCCAGCTCGGCCAGGTGCGGGTCCGGGTCCTGCCGGTAAAACGCCTCCAGGGCCTCGCCGGCCTGCTGGTGCAGCCGAAGCCGCTGCCCGGCCGGGATGGCCTCATACAAGGTGTCGCGGATCAGCGCGTGGCTGAACCGCAGCCGGCCGGGCGCGCCGGGAACCGCGGCCACCAGGCCGGCCGCAATGGCCTCCTCCAGGACGTCCAGCAGCTCGCCCGCACCCACACCGCACAGCCGTTCCAGCGCCGGAAGCCAGAAGTCGCGGCCGAACACCGACGCCAGGCCCAGGACCCGGCCGCACGGCTCAGGCAGGCGCGCCACCCGCCGCCCGATGACCTCGCGGATCCCTTCCGGGATGGCCAGCACCATCCCCGCCGGATCACCGGCCCGCTCCAGGCGGCCCTCGGCGGCCAGCAGCCGGGCCACCTCCCCCACGAACAGCGGGTTCCCCTCGGTGTCGCGGTGCACGGCCGCCGCCACGCCCTCCCGCGGCACGACCCCGGTGACCTCCCGGATGAGGCGGGCCACGCCGGCCTCATCCAGGCCGGACAGCCGAACGTGCCGGGTCGCAGGTTCCCGGGACAGCTCCGCCAGCGCCACCGCCAGCGGGTGGCCGCGGTCCAGCTCCATGTCGCGGTAGGCGCCCAGCACCAGGACCCGGGCCTCACCGAGCTCCCGGGCGACAAACCGCAGCAACAAGATCGACGGCGCGTCCGCGGCGTGCAGATCATCCAGGACAACCATCAGCGGCTGCCCGGCCCCGGCATTGCGCAAGAACGCGGCCACCGCATCAAACAGGCCGAACCGGGCCGCCTCCGCCCCCATCGGCGGCGGCGGGCCGACCTCCGGCAAGATCTCGGCCACCTCCGCCACGATCTGCGCCACGAAGGGGGCGCCCGCCCCCAGCTGCGGCACCAGTTCCTCGCGGCCAACGCCGCGGACCAAGGCCCGCAGCGCCTGCACCCACGGCCAGTACGCCGGTGCCCCGCCGGCCTCCCAGCACCGCCCCCACACCACCTTGAACCCGCGATCCCGGGCCCGCGCCGCCGCCTCATACGCCAGGCGGCTCTTCCCGATCCCGGGGTCCCCGGCCAGCAAGAACAACCGGCCGGCCCCGCAGGCCGCGTCGTCGAGCCCGGCCAGCAGTTCGCCCAGCTCGCCGTCCCGGCCCACCAGTACCGGTGGCGCCCTCAGCCGATCCCGCACTAGGCCCCCTCTCCTGCCTGCTCACCCCGATTCTGCCCACGCCACCGCCGAAGCGGAAGGGAGCCGGACCCGACGCGGCCCGAACACCTCGCGACCCGGCCGCCTGGGCGACCTGATCCCCTGCGAACTGTCCGGGTGATCGCGGCCGCTGCCCGCACAGGCAAACGCCAGGCCGTCAGCCAGCCCAGGCTCGCAGCAGGCAGCGGTCGCTCAGATCGAACAGCTATGTGCGGCCACCGCCGGGAGGAGGCCGCGCCCAGTTGCCGCGCCTAACGGGCGGGTACGCGCGCGCAGGCTCCGCCAGCGATGCTAGCTGAGCGTCACAAGCGCTGCGGATCGAAGGCGACGTGGTCGCTCTGCCCTTACCAGCTGCCTTGCCGGTGGGCTACGGCCTGTGCGCGGAAAGCCCCGCTTCTGATCTGCTCTGGCGACTAGCCGCCGGGGATTGCCTTGCGGTTCCTCAGCGACCAGGGACTAGAGGTTGTAGCCGCCGGATACCTCGATGTTCTGGGCGGTGACCCAGCGGCTGTCGTCGGAGATCAGCGTGGCGATCATCGCGCCGATGTCGTCGGGTTCGCCGACCCGGCCGAGCGCGGTCCTCGCGGCGAGGGCCGGGATGACCTCGGGGTGCCGGGTGAAGGCGTCGCCGGCGATCCGGGTGCGGGTCGATCCCGGCGAGATCGCGTTGACGCGGATGCCCCGCGTGCTGAATTCCTTGGCCATGTACCGGGTCAGCACGTTGAGGCCGCCCTTCATCGACCCGTAGACCGAGTAGCCGGGCTCCAGGCCGGCTGTCGCTGCCGCGTTGCTGCTCGTGTTGACGATGGCCCCGCCGTCGGCCACCAGGGGCAGCAGCCGCTGCGTGAGGAAGTACGGTCCCTTGAGCAGGACCCGCATGAGCCCGTCGAATGTCTCCTCGGTGGTGTCCTGGATCAGCGACGTCTGGGCGAAGCCGGCGTTGTTCACCAGGTAGTCGAACGTGTCGCGCTGCCAGGTGTCGCGCAGGACACCGGCTACCGTGTCCCGGAAGGCCGCGAAGGTGCCGGCCTCGCCCACGTCCAGCGGCAGTGCGACGGCCGTGCCGCCGTCCTTCTCGATGGCGGCGGCCGTCTCCAGCCCTCCTTGTCGGTTGTTGCCATAGGTCAGGATGACTCCGGTTCCGCGCTTGGCGATCTGGACCGCGGCGCTTCGTCCGATGCCGGAGCTGGCGCCGGTGACGATGGCGACCTTCATGGTGTTCCTCCTGATGTGCAGTCGTGCGCGGGTGAGTGGGCTGGCAGCGCTATACGGCGAGGTCCTGGGACAGGACCCGCGCGAGCCAGCCGGTGCGGGTCCGGCGGGCGGTGGCCGCGATGCGCGCCTGGGGGAACAGCGCGTCGAAGCCATGGAAGCCGCCCGCCCAGACGTGCAGTTCGGCCTGGCCGCCGGCCGCCCAGATGCGGGTGGCGTAGCCGGCGTCCTCGTCGCGGAAGACTTCGGCGGAACCTGTGTCGATGTAGGTGGTCGGCAGGCCCGAGAGGTCGCTGGCTAGCGCGGGTGAGACGTACTCGGGTACCTCGTCGTCGGTGAGGTCGCCGAGGACGGCGTGCCATCCGAACTCGTTCATCTCGCAGGTCCAGACCCCAGGGCCGCCGGAGTACTGGCGGCTGGAGGTGCTGGTGCTGCGGTGGTCGAGCATGGGGCCGATCAGTACCTGTGCGGCGATCGCCGGGGTTCCGAGGTCGCGGGCCAGCAACGTGACGCCGGCGGCGAGGCCGCCGCCCGCGCTGGCGCCGGCGACGACGATCCGGGCGGGGTCAATGCCCAGCTCGGCAGCACGCCCGGCGACCCAGAGCAGTCCCTGGTAGCAGTCGTCGACCAGGGTGACGCCGCCGGCCTCCGGCGCGAGCCGGTAGTCAACGGAGACCACCACCGCGCCGAGCTCGCCGAGCCACTCCAGCGGGATGTCGATCTGCGAGAAGCGGTCGCCCATCACCATCCCGCCGCCGTGCATCCAGTAGACGCAGGGTGCGGCGGCGGTGCGATCGGCGTTCGCGGGGCTGAAAACTGACAGCGGGATCAGGGCGCCGTCCCTGGCGGGCACGGTGACCTCGCGCCGACTGGCCTGCCAGCGGGCGAGGAGGGACTCGACGGGCGTTGCGGGGAGCTGTCGCAGTTGCGCGAGGATTTCCGGGCTGAGCTGGGACATGAGGGGCATGCTTGTTAGCAGTTCACGCAGTTCGGGGTCCAGATCGGGTCGCGCCGGGGTCACGGGTTGCCGCCTTTCGCGGAAGGGGTGCCGGACGGGTGAGGAGGTGACCGCCGCGGCGGGCACCGAGGCGGCAGAAGTGCAGGGGGATCGATCCGAGGGCTTCAGAAGGCGGCCTTGCCGCGGACCGGGACGAAGTCGGTGTACTCCGACTCCTTGGCCAGCAGTGCGTCGAACTGCGCCACGATGGCCTGGGCGGCCTCGCTGGCGAAGATCCGGTGGTGGTCCTCCTCACTGGTCCAGCCCTCGGTGATGCGGACGACGTCGGGGTCGGACGCGGACCGGGAGACGAGGTAGACGACGCAGTGCTCGCTCGCGCCGGGGTTGCCCTCGTTCAGGCCGGTCAGCAGCAGGTCGACCAGCCGGCCGCCCATTCCGGGCTTCGCGGTCATGGTGGCGGTGAAGCCGTAGTTGACAGTCATGGGTTCTCCGTCTGCGGTGGGGAGTGAGGTAATCCCATTCAACCGGCTGACCTGCGGAAACGTTAGAACGATGCTCGCCCGTACTTGCACGATCCTCCCGCGAGTTGGGAGATGCGGCCCGGTGGGTGCTGCAATGGACCCATGTACCTCGACGAGCTGTGCAGCCTGCTCGCCCGGCATGCCCGGCCCGACTGGACCACCGCCATCGACGGCGTCCTCATCTCGAAGGTCGACCGGGCCGACCCGCCTGCGCCCTCGATGTCCGGCACGGTGCTGGCAGTCATCGCCCAGGGCGCTAAGCGACTAGCCCTCGGCAACCGGGTGTATGAGTATCGCGCCGGGCAGTACCTGGTGACGTCGGTCGACCTGCCCGTCACCGGTCAGTTCACCCAGGCCGACCCCGGGCAGCCGGCGCTGGGGTTCGGCCTCACGCTGGAGCCGGCCGCCGTCGCCGAACTCCTGCTTCAGGCCGGGCCCGGAGACACCCACCGCGCCAGCGGTGGCGCGCCACCAGGGATCGCCGTCAGCGATGCGCCGCCCGCGCTGCTCGACGCCGTGGTCCGGATGCTGCGCCTGCTCGACGAGCCCCGCGACCGGGCCGCGCTCGCGCCGCTGGTCAAACGCGAGATTCTGTGGCGGCTGATCACCGGTGATCAGGGCGAGACGGTCCGTCAGCTCGGCCTCGCCGACAGCAGCCTCCATCATATCTCCCGGGCCGTGCGCTGGATCCGCGAGCACTACGCGCAGCCCTTCCGGGTCCAGGACTTGGCACGGCAATCCGGCATGAGCGCCTCCGCCTTCTACCGCAACTTCCAGGCGGTGACCGCGATGAGTCCCATCCAGTTCCAGAAGCAGATCCGGCTGCAAGAGGCACGGCTACTGCTCGCTACCCGCCCGGGCGATGTCACCGGAGCCGGCCACCGCGTCGGCTACGACAACCCGTCACAGTTCAGCCGGGAATACCGCCGCCAGTTCGGCGTACCCCCCAGCCAGGACGCCGCCCGCCTGCGCCAAGCCGTGCGCACACCGGCAGGTGCTCTCCCCTGAGCGTGCCCGGAGCGACTTCTTCGGGCTGCCGCCGGATGAAACACCGAGTCCTGCGGATGGTTAATCCGGCACAGTCAGTACAGCACCTATCTGCGGCACCCGGCCTGGTACCAGACCCTGCGCCTCGATTGCTCATGATCATCCGGAAAGCCCACAAGACCGCATTGCTCACCGGCCAGAACGCCGCAGGTCAGCGGCATGTGATTGCTCATGATCGCCCGGATCCTACACGGCGCTCACGCCGGTTAGTTAGAGGACAAGCCCAGCGCCAGCATGGTCTGCTCGTGGTCCTCGGCGTGCCAGTCGACCCGGCCGCCGACCTCCGGCATCCACAGCCCGACGCCGTAGTGCTCGAGCAGCGGCGCCATCGAGGCGTACTGGCTGGCGTAGAACGCGCGCTCGTACTCCCCGATCACGACCGCGTCCCAGCCCCGGCCCGGATCCGCCAGGGCGGCCACCAGCGCGGCGGCCTGCGGGCGCCGCCCCCACGCCAGCGTGCGGCTCTCCCCGGCATCGAAGAACTCGGCCACGATCGTGCCATGTCCCGCTACTAGCATCAGGCCTGCTGCAGCTGCCGTGCCCGCGACGTCTCCGGATCCTGCCAGTCCTCCGTCGACACCCGCCCGTAAAACGCGAACCGCAGGCACCCGCGGCCATGCGTCCCTCCCCGGCGGCGGCCGAGGTTCTCCGCCCACGCCTCCAGCCTGTCAGCATCCGTGCTCGCGCCAGGTCCGCTGCCCGGAATCCGTATCGGCACCACCGGGCGCATCTCTCGCTGCTGACGCACCGCGCCCGGTCTGATCACGGTTCCCAATTACCACTCCCGTTTGGGGGCAAACATCAAGATGCCGCCACACCAGCCTTGTCCGGCTTTCGACAGCCCGCGATCCGCTGAGGCACAGGAAGGGGACAACCATCCAGATCGCCCATTCCGCAGATCGACCCGGGTGCCGCGGCCCCCGCAGATCAGGTCGACGGATTATTAGCCGACGCGTTCTTACTACCCCATCGAGGTACTCGAGCAGGACTACGTGGAACGCCTGTCCGGCGTCCGGATGGCACGCAACGGCTCAGACATTCTCGTAGACCTGCTCTTCGCCAGCTCAGGGGTCGAGAACGAAGTCGTAGCGAGTGCTGACCATCTCGAGGTGCTGCCCCGCCTGACTGTTCCGGTCGCGACCACGCCGCATCTGATCGCGCTCAAGGTACTGGCCCGGCGCAGCCAGGATCTCACAGACCTTGGCTACCTCATCCCGTCAGCGTCATCCGCCGAACTCGATGCCGCCCGTGAAGCAGTCAAGCTCATCTAGGCACGCGGATTCAGCCAGGCCCGTGGAGCCGACGGTCGGCACGCCGTGCGCCGGAGCTGCAGAAACGATCAGACGGTCCCGCTGGCTACGACCGCAGATAGCCGATACCGGCGGTGACCAGCCACGTCGCGGACTCGGAGGTGAGGTCCCACGGGTGCGAACGCAGGACCTGGCGAAGGAGCTTACGGTCGGCCACCAGGGGCGGCTCGCGTGCCAGGCGTTTCCTGAGCTCCCCGCCCTGTCCCCAGTGCGTGTCAGCCGGATCCTCAAGGGCCAGTAGCAACCTGTCCACCAGGTCAGGCCAGCGCGGATGACCCCACCAGTGCGGGCAGGCCAGCGCGCCGTGCGCAGCGGTCCGCGCCATGCCGAAGCGCGCTCCCCGGTCGGCGGCTTGCCTAGCGAATCCCCCCAGCCGCAAGCTGGCATCGTCTTCATACTCCAGCAGGTCACCACGGGCAAGCTCGGCCAGCGTAACGCCGGTAATCAGCCTCCGGCTCGGGTTCACCAGCCACCGGAACACCCGGACCGTGAGCCATTCGACATCCTCCGCGGCGACATCGTCGAGCGCCGATAGCGGCCCGTCGGCGGCCAAGCCGGTCTCGGTCATCCAGCGGTGCAGGATCTGGCGGGCACGCCAGGTCATATGGCTGCTGACCCGCATCATGTCGCCGTCGTGCAGACGGCCCTCGGCGTGCCAGCCCTCAACGCAGGTGTTCCGCCACGCGCTGTTGACCAGGCCCAGCGCCGCCAGGTCAATGACCGGACCCAGCCTGCCCGGATCGATGGCACCTCGCTCGCGGAGCATTTCGACGATAAGGCGCTCTTCACGTTCAGGGCTGAGCTCATCGGTCATGGCTTATGTGTCCTGCCCTGATTCCTCACGCCAGCACGCAGCTCAGCCCCACGCAGCCTGATCCAGCTGTTGCCTGTCGAGGGGAACGATCCGCAGGCAATCCAAGGGCCGGGCCCTGGTGGGATGGACCACCTCGAGCCATTCCGCGCCGCCGAAGGTCGTCAGGCATGCCCGGACCGACCTGAAGTACCGCAACCCGAGCCCGGCGAAATACTGCGTTTCCCTGTCACGGATATCAACTCCGTGAAGGTGGCAACGGCCAGGATCGATGCCGCGCTGCTCCCAGTAGCGGACGACCGACGTGGCCGCCCGGTGCAGCGGACTCGAGGTCTTCCACCGGCCCGCCAGGTGCTCTGCGGCGATACGGCTCGTGATCGGGCCCTCCGGTAGCACGACGCGGTCCAGCCCGATGGCCTTGCTGCTGACAGCCGCGCAGAGGACTTCGCGATACGGGCGGCTCATCCATGCGTCGAGTCCTTCGAACTGCGGCAGCATGGAATCGCGTGGCGCCCGTCCCGCCGCAGGGTCAGCCTTGATCGCGTGCAGGCGCTTCAGCGCCGTAGCGAGGCTCTCGCCCCTGCGCCACAGCAAGGTCAGTTCGAAATCTGCCTGCTCGCGGAAGTTAAAGGTGAACTGGCAGCCACGTTTGCCGGTGGCGAGCCGCTGACGCATCAGCGCGTTAGGATCGCGGCCGTAGGCAAGCGAAGTGGCGAAATGCGAGCACCACTTGTCGTCGTTCTCGTGCTCTACATCGATGTCGAGATCGTGCGGGGCCAGCGCGCCGCGGGTGAACGAGCCGAACAGGTAAACCTCGGTGACCAGGCTCAGCGGCCAGCTCTGCTGGCCGTCATGGGCACTCCGCAAGACATGCTCGGCAAGCCTGACGGCACGCTCCCGCTGCACCTCTTGAGTATGCCCCACGTCCCGGCCTGTTGCTGCCGAAAGTGACCATATGAACACAAACGAGCGGTATCAGCGCACACCTCCGGGCGACTACTTCGGCGTCCGCGCTTGCCTAAGGCAGTCTGACCCCGAATGTTCCCCGACAAGAACCTCGGACGGCAAACGCCTGGAGATGAGGAGCGCGATCGCGCGGGCGTCCCCGCGCGGAGCCTGCCGTCGCGTTCAGCGATGCCGCCGCCGACCGCTCTTGCGCGGCCGGGCGGACCGTGATCTGGCCTTTTTCTTCCGATGCGGGGCGGTCACCGCCGCCTGCGCTGCCAGGCGGGCTCGCCGGGCAGCGTGCGCCACATCCGGGTCCGGGTGCTGGGACAGCGGCCCGGCCAGGAGCGCGAAGGTGCCGGGCGCCGCGCCCGCGATCGCGGCGAGCAGGACGGCAGCGCCGCCGGGCCAGCTATCCGCGGCGTGGTCGAAGGCTTCCTTCAGTTCCGGCGGCAGCCATGGGTCGCTGCCGGGGTCGGTGCCGGCCATCCGGCGAGCGAGGAACGCCGCGCGGCTCACCTCCTGGAGCTCGTCCGCCAGGAGCACGGCCCGGGCGGAGGCGGGCACGTCCGCGTCACCGGCCGGGAGCCCGCGCAGGCGCAGGGCACGCTCGGCGAAAGCCCCGATGACTCCGTCCGGCACGGCACCGCGCAGCGCTTCGGCCGGCGCGGCGCCGAGGTCGAGCAGGCGCAGCAGGCCAGGCCCCGCCGGAGCGGCATCCTCGGACGGGAGCGCGCTCAGCGCAGGCAGAAGCGTTTCCCAAGCATCCGCGCCGCGGGCCGCCAGCCAGTCGCGCAGCACCTGCCGCGCCGCCGCCTCCGGCCAGTTGCCGGCGGCGCCGGCTAGCTGCCCGGCATCCCAGGACAGCACCTCGTCCCGGGTCGGGAACGACGACGCCGCGTTCTCGTCCAGTTCCGCCGTTCCCAGGATCAGCGCGTCGCGCACCAGCGCCGCGCCCAGCAGCGTCAGGGCGATCGCGTCACCGGCGCGGGTGGTGATGCCGAGCCCGGCCAGCCGGTCGACAACGCGAGCCAGCCGCAAGGCAGCAGGCTCCAGCTCGTCGCGGTCGTCCTCGGTAAGGCCCGGGATGCCGGTGAGCTGCGACAGAACCGCGACGACGGGCAGCTGGTAAGGCCCGGCGTCCGCGGCGGCAGCGTCCGGTGCGTCCGCTGTCTCCGGGGAGAGGATCCATTCCTCTGCCACTGCCGCCTGCCAAGCCAGGGACTGCGGGATCCCGGCACGCTCGTAGAGGGAGTACAGCAGCAGGAGGTTCTCGCCGGGGAATTCCTCGGCGGTCTCCTCGTCCCGTGCCAGCTGGGCGAGCAGCGCGCCCAGCATGTCCAGGGCCAGTCCGGCCAGCTCGGCAGGCGTGCCGTCCTCCCAGATCTCGGCGGCGGTACCGGGCAGCAGCGAGCCTTCCGCGCCGCGCCGCAGGAAGCCGCTGGCCAGCGCCAGATCCAGCAGCAGCGCGTCAGCGTGGTCAGGGCCGGCGGAGGTCGCGGCGAGCGACGCGGGCAGCGGCGCCGCGCGCACGGCGGCGGCCAGCTCCTGGGCGGTAGCGGGCAGCGGCGCAGGGGCCAGCGGGACGACGCCGGGCCCGAACATCTCCCGGTGCGTGGCGGCGAGCTCCTCCGCCACACCCAGCAGCGGAGCAGGCCGGTCCAGGCCGGGCGCGAGCCGAGCGGCCCGCCCGCGCAGCAGCGCGTCCAGCCCGGCCGCCGTCCAGCGGTCCGCCAGAAGCCCGGCCTGGGCGTCATACCACGTGTCCGCGACCTCCTGGTCCTCCATGTCCTGCGGGGCTCCGGCGATCAGCGGCGTGCCGTCGTGCCCGGCCAGCTGCTCGGTCAGTACGACGGACTCCAGCCGCTGGGCCAGCAGCAGGCGGGCCTGCCGCGAGCGCTCGCCGGTCAGCGCCCGGGCGAACGCCGCCGAGGCGAGCGGGGCCGCCCCGCCGCTCTCCCCCGCACCGGAACCACCGAAGGCCGCCAGGCCCAGCGCTGCGCGCCGCTGCGGGTAAGGACGGCCCGCCAAGGCGTCCACCCAGGCGCCGACGGCCTGCGGATCGGCGGCGTCGACGCCCTCGGCGCGCAGCAGCTGGCCGTACAGCCGCGCCCACGTGACGCGACGCTGGCTGGTCATCGCCGACTCGAACTGCGGCCGCAGCGTTTCGACCTCGGCAATGAGCCGGTCCCGCCGCTTGGCGTTCAGCTTGCCCGCCTGATGTGTGTAGCCGATAAGCGCGACCAGCACGGCTGGGTAACCGGCCAGGTCGGCCGGGATGGCGCTGACATACAACGGCAGCAGAACGAGCATCAGCTCCTTCACCAGCTCAGCAGCTGGTTCAGGCAAGCCGGTCCGGCGCCGGGCCCCGGACAGCGCCAGCAGGCCGACGACGGCCTCGGCCGCACGCGGGTCCAGCGGATCGCCGTGCCGACTGCCCCAGTCGAGAAGCGGGGCAAGATCGAGGTTGAAAGGCGCAATGCTGTTCACCTGGGCAGCGTAACCACCGCCCGCGGTCAACAGGCCGCACATCAGATCAGCCGATTCCGCACGACACCGGGCGGCTGCCGCGGCGACCGGGTCGGCCGGTCACTTGACCGTGTGCATCGCCCCGCTCATCGCGGAAGGCAGCCCGGACCGGCCGCGCAGGCCCCAGCTGACAAAGCAGATGGCCCATACCTGCCATCCAGCCATGCATAGGACAGGTGAAAGATCAAATGGCGAACACGCCGCTGAATAGCCAGTCATGTTCGACCTGCAGACCTGACCGTCACCGACGACATCTCAGCACCCGAGAACGGGCCAACGCCTTGCCTAACGAAGTCGGCTTGCTCTCGGCGGAACCGGATGTGAATGACCAGTTCCCGGTAGCTGGAATGGCAGGAGCAGATGAGCACGACGTGTCGGCGGGGGGACCAACGCCCTTCTCGTCACATAGGATCCACTATGATCGCGGGGTTCCTGGAGCGCGTGTGGAGAATCACGATGGATGACGAGCAGCTTGCAGCACTTGAACAGGGTATGCGCGCCATGCTCACCGACTTCGGGCTGGACTGGGTCCGGGAAAATATCGAAGAGCGCATCGCGGCCGGAAAGAAAGCAGCCGCCCCTTATATTACAGTTGCAGTTTTTCGATCCGTGATCGCGCTGCAGCTCAGCGTGGCTCGTGGTTCAGATGCGATGCTTACTTAGTGTCACCTCCTTCCGGCCGCCGCCGGTCAGGTCACGGCGGGTGTCAGGCGTGCGGCGTAGTGGTGCCAGCGGGCGCGGGCCTGGTGGCGTCGGCGCCATGCGGACCAGCGCAGATGGAAGGCGAGGCGGGCCCGGCTGATGAGGCCGGCTTTCCAGTCGCGAGCCAGCCGGTCGATGCGGGCGGTCTCGGCGGCCGACAGCTCGATAGGGGGGATGCGGGGCGGGCAGGGCTGGCCGCCGAGGTCCGGCAGCGGCGCGGTCCCTGTCCAGAACTGCAGGTCAGCGCCATCGGCGGGCAGCTCGCCGGCGACCGGCTCGCAGGCGGGCGGCGGGGCGGCGGCGGGTGCGGGAGGCAGGGCTGCGGTTCCGGTGAGCGCGGCCTGGATCGCGGTGGTGCGCAGCTGGGCGAGGGCGGTCAGCGCGGTGTGCCTGCTGATCGCGTGCCAGTTCCTGGCCTGGCTCCGGTCCCAGCCGAGGGCATCCTTCCCTGTTTTGAAAGTTATTTCTACTGGCCACCTGCGGCCTGCGATGGTGATGAAGTAGGTCAGGGTCGCGGGACGGCCTTCCGGCGCCCGGCACAGGTAGAACGCGTACTGGTTTTTGTCCCGGTCCGGGAACCGGCGGATCAGCAGGAACTCCCGTGGGTCCGAGGTGCCCGCCAGCGCCCAGCCGCCGTAGCGGGGGCCTTTCGTCCCGTTCCCGCACGACCGCTCCTCGAACACCGCATCACGGACAGCCTCGTCAGCGCGGATGACGGTGCCGGAGGCGAGGGTGATCCGGTAGTCGCACGGGATGATGACGACGTAGGCCAGCGACAGCGCCCGCAGCGCCTCCCGGAACTCCCCGCACCGTCCGTACACCTCGTCAGCGGCGGCCCAGGTGACCCGCAGCCCGGCCGCCATCAGCCGTTTCACCTGCGCGATCGCCAGGTCCGGCTTCGTGGCGAACGCCAGCGTCTCCGGGATCCCGGCCGTCCTCCTGCGCGCCGGATCCGCCGCCCGGCACTTGGGCATGTACACGTCGAAGTCGGCCCAGGCCTGCCCGAGCGCGGTGACCAGGGCCGCGAACACCCAGGGTAGGGTGGGCCGCCCGGCGAGGTCCCGTGTTCATTCTGGATGAACCCGGGCCTTTTCCGGGCAGCCTCCCTCCGAACCCGGCGTGCACCTTTCAGTGCACCGGGCTCTCCCGCGATTTATGCCGCGTGCGCGACGGGGTTTGCGTGGATCCAGTC
>WNGE01004308.1_pt1 | contig 19392 bp, 15 predicted proteins | sample 5400651 | NCBI WGS metagenome assembly WNGE01 (sample SAMN13153370, study PRJNA577476) | soil metagenome | isolation source: 60 cm soil or saprolite under grassland replicate 2 | place: USA:California | collected 2016-06-15
TGCCTCACTGACCGGATAATAAACGGCGAGCTTTCGGAGTTGATCGATCAGTTCCGGGGTTAACCAAAAACCACCAATCTCAGATCCGAATCGATTGTGAACTGAAAGTTCCAACGCGCTGCGATGAATTGGCCTCAGATATTTCGCCGAATTCTGATCAACTTCCACAACGCATTCATGGAGTGCGAAACCGAAAAACGTCACATCTGTTTTCAGATTCTCTTCCTCTGACTTGGGCATAGGTTTCTTCGCGCCGCACAGCTTGCATGAAATTCAGGGTTGTACAGGCGTCACGCGATCATATCTGCGGATGAGCCCGCGGACGACACCCTGAATTCCAATTCGCTCAGGAGTCTTGATGAAAATTGGTTTGAACTGCGGATTGGCAGGCTCGAGTCGAATGAAGTCAGGTTCGCGGTAGAACTTTTTCACGGTCGCATAGTTTCCGTCGATTAAGGCCACAACCATCTGGCCATTCTCGGCGGTTGGTTGTGACGTGACGATAATGATGTCGCCATCCTGGATGTTTTCCTCAATCATCGAGTCACCCCGTACCTTGAGGGCAAAAGTGCGCCCGTTTCCGATCATGTCACGTGGGACGGAAACCATGTCATGGGTAAGAATCGCTTCGATCGGCTGTCCTGCCGCCACTGTACCAAGCAGAGGAATCTCGTAACTATCGGTTCCGGCCTCTTGCTTGACTATTTCAATGCCGCGACTGACGTTAGGGATACGCTGGATGAGGCCCTCTCGCTCCAGAGCTGACAGAATGCTATGGACGCTTGCCGAAGAACTCATCTTGAACTGTTTTCCAATCTCGGCAATGGTTGGCGGTTGCCTATTTACCTCAAGAAAGCGGGTAATGAACTCATAGACCTGCCGCTGCCGTGCAGTAACTGGCATTTCAATCTCCTTTCTTGAATCCGTTTGAGCGTTATGGTAGATTTTCGCCGGCGTCCGAAAATCAAGCGAATATTATCGAAATGGCATAAGGGCGTCAAGGGCGATTTTGAGTCGGTAACGAGACGGGTTTACGAGGGAAGATTTACTGGAATAAAAGCGTCGACAAGTCGTCCCAGTGCAAAACTATTTAATAACCTGCGCGAGTTTTTTGAGGTCGTCGACAAACTGGCGATGCTCAAGTCGGCGGGTTTCATCGTCCGGTGCACGCAGAATTGAGGAAGGGTGAACAGTCGCCATCACATAAGGAGCGAGATTGGATTCGATGAACTGTCCACGCTGCTTGGTGACTCGAAATTGCGGACCAAGTAATGCCTGGGCTGCAGTGGCGCCGAGAGCAACAATTATTTTCGGTTTGATCAGGGCAATCTCCGCTTCGAGCCAGGGACGGCAGGCGGCAATCTCCTGCCCATTAGGTTTTTTATGGATGCGCCGTTTTCCGCGAGGCTCCCACTTGAAGTGCTTAACAACATTCGTGACGTAAGTTTGTGAGCGATCTATGCCGACTTCTTCCAGTGCCTGGTCAAGCAATCGTCCCGCGGGCCCAACAAATGGTTGGCCTGAGAGGTCTTCTTCGTTTCCTGGTTGCTCGCCAATGAACATGACTATTGAGCCGCGCCGCCCTTCACCAAAGACAGTTTGCGTGCCGAGTTTCCAGAGATCGCAAGCTTTGCAATCGGCAGCGGCTTCGCGCAGCAAACTCAGCGTAGGACGATCCGGAATTAGATCTTCTGCGGATTGTTGTGAAGATTTACGCGGCGTCATATTCCCTCAGGTCAAATGTTGATGAATGAGGTATCACGCCCGGGTATGAAAATACAAGAGAAGAAATTGTTCACCTGGCGGAGAGCGGAGGATTAGAAAAGCCTAAGTAGTAAAGCTTTGAGCGGTTAGTTGACTCCGTAGCGAGAAACAAAATCATGAAAGCTGCCGTTTCCAAAACCCAAATTGAATCTGAAATCACGAGTCGCTTCGCTGCTGCCTTCAAACCCTCTGACAAACCGCCACTTGCTGTTATGTCTACAGGGATCTCGCAAGTGGACTATCTTATCGGCGGACTTCCCCGGGGGGCAATTACGGAGATTTTTGGATCCGCATCTTCCGGTCGCACCAGCTTCATGCTTGCAACGCTGGCGTACGCGACGAAGCATGAAGAAATATGTGTATTAATAGATACGAACGATTCCTTCGATCCTGTATCGGCCGCGCAGGCCGAGATGAATTTAGAAAAATTGCTATGGGTACGCTGTGCTGCAAATATGGAGCACGCATTCAAAGCTGCTGATCTCATTTTGCAAGGTGGCGGCTTTGGTCTGGTTGTGCTCGATCTCGGCGATGTGCCTCCACAAGAGGCACGACGAATCATCTCATCCTGGTGGTATCGCTTCCGCCGCGTAGTGGAAAACACTCCTACCGCGTTTGTCGTGATTGCGCAGGACTCGTGTGTTCGTTCCTGCGCGTCGCTGGCTTTGCAATTGAAACGAGAGGCTGACGTATGGTCTTCGGCGAACGTGATTGCTCCGATTAATTCTAACCGCCTGTCCCTCGTCACTCGTCAGCCGTCACGGGAAAAGCCCACTCATTCAGATCTCCTGAGCATCATACAACTTCAGATTTCTCGTCAGAAGCCAGTTCATTTAGGCGTAGGAGAGATACAGTTTCGAGCAAGCGCTAACTGATTGCTCGGGTTTCCAGGAGATTCTGACACTCCGCTTGACAGTCTTCGCTGATTTTCGCTAATCTTCGTTCCAGCGCCTTATCCCTATTTCGACCAGGAAAGATGCAAAAATGTTTGCTTGTCTTTTTGGCTCAAAAATTCCGAACGGGGTGTCTTTGGCGGATTTTGCCTACACTTTTTCACCTTTGGTGGAAGAGACAGCAGTCAATACAGTAGTTATTGACGTTGAAGGCTGTGAACTGCTTTTTGGCTCGGCTTATGAACTGGCGAACGAGATCGCGAACGGAGCTGCCAGACCAATAAGGGCGGGCGGGCTGGGATGCAAGATCAATGTTGCTTTAGCGGGGAATCCGGATGCGGCCATACAGGCGGCAAGATTCTTTAAAGGCATCAGCTTCATTTCCCCAGGTGAAGAACTTACCGCCCTGGGTGACTTACCGGTTACTGAATTAAGTCCAAAGTCCAAGGTCCAAAGTCCAAAGTCTAAAGAAACACCTGCAGGTCCAACCAACCAGACTTTGGACCTTGGACCTTGGACCTTGGACGAAAAGAAGCGATCCGATGAAATACAGAAGATCCTGGAAACGCTGACGCTTTGGGGTGTTCGCACTTTTCGTGAGTTTGCCGCGCTGCCCACCACAGGTGTAGCAGAACGTCTGGGGCAACTGGGAGTCACGCTCCAACAACTTGCCAGCGGTAAAACTGAGCGGCACTTGAAACTCAAACAAGCAGCGCCTGTTTTCGAAAACTCCATCGAACTAGAGCATCCCCTCGGGGAACTCGAACCACTCTCTTTCATTTTTGCGCGCTTGCTCAATCAACTCTGCGCCAGTTTGAATGCTTATGCGCTGGCGACTAATGAGTTGCGTGTGCGGATGAGGTTGGAAGATAAATCCTCACACGAACGAACGCTTAACCTTCCTTCACCGATGTGCGATCACAAAGTTTTTCTGAAGCTTCTGCTGCTCGACACGGAAATGCATCCGCCGCAAGCGGCAGTTATCGCAGTATCGATAGCTTGCGAACCAGTAAAGCCGCGGGTGCTTCAGAACGGACTCTTCATCCCTTTAGCGCCACAGCCTGAGAAGCTGGAACTGACGCTCGCCAGGCTGGTAAAGCTGCTTGGTCCAGACAACATTGGCTCACCTGAGTTGGTTGATACACACCGGCCGGGGGCCTTTCACGTGAAGAGGTTTACCTTGAAAGAAAAAGTTAATCCCAGGAAACACAGAGGACACGGATTAAGCAATCGGCAATCGGCAATTGGAAATCGGCAATGTCTTCTGGGGTTCAGAGTTTTTCGGCCGCCCTTGCGCGCGATGGTCCAGGCTGACCGCGGTTATCCGACCCAGATCAGTGCCTGGCGTATGAATCAGAGCGTACACGGACACGTGGTGCGTTTGGCTGGTCCATGGCGCACGACGGGCGATTGGTGGCGCGATGATTGTTGGGCTAGAGATGAGTGGGATGTGGCAGTGGAAAGCCGTACAGATTCGACAGTGAGCCGATCGCTGCTAGTTCTTTATCGTATTTATCGTGAATTGCGAAATGGATCGTGGTTTGTCGAAGGAATGTATGACTAGGGAGCACATTGCCGATTTCCAATTGAGATCATTGCCGATTTCCAATTGCCAATTGCCAATTGCCAATTTGAGTAACCGGGAATCAATCTGCAGGTTCATCGTTGAACTAAGCGTCAGTTGAACGGAAAATCGCGATGCGCAATTGGCAAATGATCTCAATCGGCAATCGGCAATCGGAAATTGGCAATGAGTTACGTTGAGTTGCACGCCAAGTCAGCATTCAGCTTTTTGGAGGGTGCTTCGGTGCCTGAAGAGTTGATAGCCGCGGCACTTAGTTTTGAAATGCCAGCCATGGCGCTGTTGGATCGTAATGGTGTGTATGGAGCGCCACGTTTTCATCTAGCGGCGAAAAAGAATGAGATCAAAGCACATATCGGGGCGGAAATAACTGTCCAAAGTCCAAAGTCCAAAGTCCAAAGTCAAAGCCGGAGGAATGTCGAACATTCCGACATCACACGTCAAAGCACAGACCTTGGACTTCGGACTTTGGACTTTGGACATCCTGTCGTAACGATACCCGTACTGGTTCGCAACCGCACTGGCTATCAGAATCTCTGTCGACTAATCACCTTGATGAAGTTGCGTGTACCGAAGCACGCTGGGCCGGGTGAGTGTGCTGTTACATCTCAGGAACTGGCCGCGCATGCGGAGGGGTTGATCTGTTTGACGGGCGGAGAAAATGGACCACTAAGAGCGGAAGACACGCGAGGATGGGGAGACACCGAGAAGACTCAAAGAAACGCCGAATGGTTGGTAGATATTTTTGGCAAAGGAAATGTTTATGCGGAGCTGCAACGACATTTCAATCGCGAAGAGGAGGCCCGCAATCAGGCAGTCACCGAGATTGCTGGACGGTTGAAACTACCCTTACTCGCCACCAATGGTGTTTGTCATGCAACTCCTGCTCAGCGCGAAGTTGCCGACGTGTTTACCTGCATCAGAAATCACGTCAAATTGGAAACTGCCGGCCGTTTGCTCGCTCAGAATGCTGAAGCATTTCTAAAACCGGCAAAGATGATGGTTAAACTGTTTGCCGACTTGCCTGAAGCAATCGCCAGCACACTTGAACTTTCATCCAGGCTGGAATTTACGCTCGAAGATCTGGGCTACGAATTTCCGAAATACTCAGTCCCGCCGGGTGAGACGATGATCTCATTCCTGCGCCAACGCACCGTCGAAGGAGCGCGGTTACGTTATACAGGCAATAAGGGGGCGCCTTCATATGAGCATGCCCGACCGCAGATTGAACGCGAATTGGCATTGATCGAAAAGCTCAAACTCGAAGGGTACTTCCTAATCGTTTGGGACATCGTGCAGTTTTGTAAGCAACGCAATATTTTGATTCAAGGGCGCGGGTCAGCCGCAAACAGCGCCGTCTGTTACTCGCTGGGAATTACCGCCGTTGATCCAGTGGGAATGGAGCTGTTGTTCGAACGTTTTCTTTCCGAGGAGCGTGGCGAATGGCCAGACATCGATCTGGATCTGCCGAGCGGCGATCAGCGCGAGCGTACCATTCAGTATGTTTACGAGCGTTATGGAAAATTGGGGGCGGCGATGACGGCTAACGTTATTACCTATCGTGGCAAATCGGCAGCACGCGAAGTGGGAAAAGTTCTCGGCTTTGACGAAGAGACGCTCGGCCGCCTGTCAGGTTTGGTGCATACGTGGGAATGGAAGGATCCCAATGATTCAACCGCGCGGCAGTTTCGCGATGCGGGGTTGGATATTCGCAACCCGCGCATCAAAAAATTCTTTCAGCTCTATCAGCAAGTGCAAGATCTACCACGTCACCTGGGGCAGCATTCGGGTGGCATGGTGATTTGTCAGGGACAACTCGATTCCGTAGTTCCGCTCGAGCCCGCCGCGATGCCCGGCCGCGTCGTAGTGCAATGGGACAAAGAAGACTGTGCCGACCTTGGCCTAATCAAAGTGGATTTGCTTGGTTTAGGTATGATGGCAGTCCTGGAGGATTCGATTCAATTAATACGCGATGCATATCGAGAGGAAGTTGATCTGGCACATCTTCCTCCGGACGACCCGCTAGTTTATGCGGCACTGCAGAAAGCCGATACGATTGGAATGTTTCAGGTTGAGAGCCGGGCCCAGATGTCCTGTCTGCCGCGGCTGCGGCCGCAAAAGTTTTATGACATCGTAGTGCAAGTGGCTATTATTCGTCCCGGTCCCATCGTCGGGAATATGGTCCATCCTTACCTGAAGCGCAGGCAGGGACGAGAGCCGATTATCTATCCGCATCCAGCGCTCGCGCCTGTATTAAAGCGAACGTTGGGTGTGCCTCTGTTCCAGGAACAATTGCTCAAAATGGCCATGATCTGTGCAGGGTTCTCCGGCGGCGAGGCCGAGGAACTGCGACGCGCTTTTGGGTTCAAACGCTCTGAAGCACGGATGAAGGAGGTCGAGGTAAAACTGCGACGAGGAATGGAACGCAATGGTATTGCGGGCAAAGCCCAGGATGGTATCGTGCAGGCAATCACCTCATTTGCGCTTTACGGCTTTCCTGAGTCACACGCGGCAAGTTTTGCGTTGATTGCATATGCCAGCGCCTTCCTCAAATGTAATTATCTGGCGGCTTTTACGGCTGCAATCTTGAACAATCAGCCAATGGGTTTCTATCAGCCCTTTACCATTATCAAGGATGCGCAACGGCACGGTTTAAAAGTGAAGCCTGTTGATGTTATGCGCTCTGATTGGTTGTGTACGATTGAGGAAGAAACGGCGGCAAACGCGTCCAAAGTCCAAAGTCCAAAGTCCAAAGTCGAAAAATCAGACAACACCAAAGACGTTGGACATTGGACTTTGGACTTTGGACGCGTTTCCCGTCTCTTAGTCCTTCGTCTCGGCTTGAGATATGTAAAAGGTCTGAGCGAAGCATCAGGTCGGGCCATCGAGCAAGAAAGAAAGAAACACCCTTTTCTGAGTTTTGATGATCTACGCAATCGTGTAACTCAACTACGGAAGGATGAATTGCGCAAGCTGGCCTCAGTTGGCGCGCTGAATTTTATTCAAGCCCAGGAAATAAGTCCAAAGTCCAATGTCCAAAGTCCAAAGTCGACGTTGGACCTTGGACCTTGGACCTTGGACAAACAATTTACAGGAACAAATCGCCGTGACGCTCTCTGGCAAGTGGAGCGCGTTGCTCGCCCGGCCAGCCCTCTTTATCAAGAGCTTCATGAAAGTGGTAACAGCTCGCCCCTGGCCCCGATGAGTTTGTCTGAAAGAATGGAAGCAGACTTTCGTGGCACCGGATTAACAATCGGCCGGCATCCAGTTGCACACAATCGAAATGAGCTGAATAAACTGGGAGCTTCCCGCGCGATCGATATTAGCGAGATGCGTAATGGCAGTGCGGTGCGTGTGGCAGGCTGGGTCATTGTTCGCCAGCGACCGGGCACAGCAAAGGGATTTGTGTTTCTAACTTTGGAGGACGAAACAGGGGTGGCGAATGTCATCGTCACACCGCAACTCTTTGATAAGAACCGGCTGGTGTTGGTGGACCACCCATTTCTTTTAATCGAAGGAACACTCCAGAACCAGGACAATGTTGTTTCGGTCAAAGCAAAGCGCGTGAGGCCGCTCTCATTCAAAGTGGCCGCCGCAGTCTCGCACGACTTTCACTGAGTCGCGCCCCGGCATCAAAACGTTGACGGCAAGCTTCACATCGGTGATCTATTCAGCCGACAGAGAAATGGAAAAAATCTGCGGAAAGAGTGGCTTGCTGAGGTCTTGGTTGGTTTTAAGGAATAGCTACGCCGACTTTACAACCTTGCCGGGAGACTCAATCAGTCCCTGAACTACCTGGGCTACCTGGGAAAGTGGTTTTGGTTTGCGGAGAAAAGCATCGGCGCCGTTTCTTCTCGCTTCATCTTCCATTTCCGCAGAACCGTAAGCTGTAAGGACAACAATTCGCGTTTCAGGGTGATTTATATGAGCCAGCTTGATGATGTCAAGTCCGTCGGGATCCCGTGTGATGCCGAGGCGTAGATCCTGGATGATCACCTGGTAGGTAGTGCTTCCAATAAGTCTCTCGGCTTCTTCCCTCTCCCGCGCGGTATCGACCAGGTATCCATGAAGTGAGAAATATTCGCTCATGGAGAAACAGATAGACTCCTCATCATCAACAATTAACAGGCGAGGCATTTGGGGTTCCTCTTGAATGGCTTGTCCGCCTAGCATACGTCTCAGCCGCCCCGAGACCTTTCTTAGCGTTCCAAATCGAGTTTGCTTCACCACCATGCTTGGACCACAGAGCAGCAGAGCGAGCCCGAGTCTCGTATTCTTGCCGCACGACTTTCAAAATAATGCCGGGGACGTGGGGGCGTCGACAGCTTTGGTTCTCAAACAATTTACACTGCCCGTGGCTCGAAAAACGGTTCGCTCGCAATAACGTCGGTTGTGAAAACAAAGAATCAGTTTGATGTCCGATAAGCTTTATTAGCTTGTCGTTCCGCGCGACAAACTGAAGTTTGTCGGACATTCGCGTCGAAACTGACCGCCACCTAAACCTAAGTGGGTTGAGTCACCAGAGCAAAACCTGAAAACCAACGGCGTACAGTCTGACCCCGCTGTCCGCCGACGCGGCATTGCTAAGGGTCTGATTAAGAAGATTGATGGAAAGGTTTCCTCGTGCTGAACTCATCTTTTCAGCTCCCCTAAAACGCGAGACGGCGATCCGATGAGGCCAGGCAGAGGACTCAAAATGAAAGATCTTAGGGGGTGAGATTACTGCCCGGCCCAGACGCTATATCGCTATAGCAGCCCGCACATTGGGCCTCCGCGGCATCAGTGCTCGTATTCGACCAGAAACGGACGGGGAAAGAGGTTTCGTGATTATGTACATCAGAACTTCACAGACCTCCCGCGTGCCGGTTCCGATTGTATTTCCGTTTTCATCCTGCAGGGCGTAAATCCTGCCCAGACTATCGAGGGGGAGGATCATCGGCTTCGTGTACATAGTTACAACCTTATAACCTTGACCGCTGCCGCCCATGGGTTTAACCATGGGCGGCTTCGGCAAGGAGTTCTAGCCCACAACCGACATCCCGGGGATTCATAACTCAGTCGAACCGTGATTGTTCAGGCTGGGCTATTTGTTGAACCGTCTTCGAAAAGCTCCAGCAAGTCCCACCAACCCCGTACCCAGCAAAAGCATACTTGCTGGTTCGGGCACAACAACCGGCGAAAATGCAGGATTGTTTTGCGCCACACCATCAATAATGGCGTAGTTTCCGGTTGTAAACTGTGTCGCATTTGTCCGGATCACGAAAGCGAGGTTTGTGGTGCCTGGGACAAACAGACTGGCGGGACCACCCAGTACAGAAAAAGTCTGCCCAACAGTACTACCGTTGTCCCGATCCGCGCTGAGCGAAAGAACGGTTCCATTCTGCCAACCAGCACCGATGCTTGCTCCATTTGTGATCTGAAACACATTCGTGGTGATCACGGCGCCATCAAAATTGAAATTACTCGTCCGAGTAACGGAATCAAGAGTGGCTCCACCAGTGTTCGTGAACTGGTAATAGAAATCCAGGCATCCCGCACATGCACCGCTGCCTCCACTGAACACAGCTACTCTCGCAGTGCCCGCGAGGGCCCCATTACTAAATGTATTCGACGCGCTGGCCTGGAACACACCCCCAAAAAAGCCTGTTGTTGAAGGACCTGCAATCGTAGTCATTGGAAGAAGCGCATCAGCCTTGGCTGATGTTGCCAGTCCCATTACTCCTGTGAGCAAGGCCACCATCAGCCCGGCTTTGAGAAAAGTTTTCATTGTTAGACTCCTTTTTCGACTTCTTGTTAAGAACTTCAAAACCCCAAGGAAGTTCGGTTGTTCGCACTCCCAAGCCACCTTTTCAGAGGCCATCAGAGCGGAAACTTCTATCGACGTTATAGGTCAGGATTGTCGACAGAAGGCTGTCAAAGGCTGGGATAAAATAGAGCTATGCGGGGCAAGTGCAAGCTCCAAGAGATCCTAGCGATTCAGTCCCTTTCGATCATTATCGAAAGCCATATTCAGGAGGCACGTTCCTTCATTAGCAAATACAAGACCAAAGCTCTTCAACTTCCAGTCGCGACAGAAACCCCAACTTTGCTGAGCGTTTTTCATAAGGACCTGTCCAGTTAACCCCCCTAACGTCTGGGATCCAGACCGCAATTCTAGACTTCGGACGGCGTGGTTTAAAGCTCGTTGATCGATGGGGGTTGCGTGGTCATGCCCAAGTCTGACTGGCTCTCGAAATTCCGCGCGATCTGGGAGCGCTCAGTTTCGCATAATCCCAAATCTCTGACAATGCCATCTTGTGCTCGCGCGTTTGGAAAAACTTAGGAGGACGTGAGGTGATGCTTCTTGATTTTTTGGTAGAGAGAACTGCGCGGAATGCCGAGTCTCTTGGCTGCTTTTTCCACTCGTCCCTGTTCCTCGAGGAGAACCCTTTGGATGTGCTGCTTTTCGACTTCAGTAAGCGTAAGATTTGAGTCCAGGTACGAGGCCCGACTTCCCGAGTGCCCGTCGAAGTGCAGGTCCTCCAGCCGAATGTTTTTATGTGCGCTGAGCAGCACTGCCCGTTCGATTACATTGCGCAGTTCTCTTACATTGCCGGGCCATGAGTAAGCCTGCAAGGCCCGGATGGAGTCTGGCTCAAGCTGAATATCGCTGCGGCCAAGATCCGTCGCTAGCTTATCCAGTAAGTACCCAGCCATAATCGGAATGTCCTCGACCCGCTCACGCAAAGCCGGAAAAGATAGTGGTATGGTGCTGACGCGAAAATAAAGATCGTCTCTGAATTTCCTCTCTCGCACCAACTGCCCAATATCCTGGTGTGTGGCTGCGATTAAGCGGACATCAACTTGCCGGTCACGAACGTCTCCCACCCTTCTGAAGCGCTTGTCTTCAAGAACCTTCAGAAGCTTTGGTTGAATCTGCAAGTCCACATCGCCAATCTCGTCCAGAAAAATCGTTCCCCGATGGGCCACCTCAAATAGTCCCTGCTTTGAAGCCGTGGCGCTCGTAAAAGCACCCTTCTCGTGACCGAAAAGCTCGGTTTCGAGCAATTCCCGGGAAAGGCCCGCACAGTTAAGATCAACGAAAGCCTCTTCTGCCCTGGGGCTGTTTTCATGTAGCCAGCGCGCCAGGACACCTTTGCCTGTTCCGGTTTCGCCCAGAATTAATACCGGGCTTTCAGTGATCAGCACCCTGTTTGCCTGGTCGGCCAAAGCACGAATTGCAGCACTAACTCCGATGAACGGATCCAGGGCCTTGCGCACCTGACGCGTCTTGCTGGCCAGCTGCTTGTGATGATTTCGTTGGTTTTCCAGTAGACGTTTGAGGATTACCATCAAGGCGGGCAGTTCAAGCGGCTTTGTCAGAAACTGCTCTGCGCCTTCTTTAATGGCCCGCACTGCCAAATCAATAGAACCATGGGCGGTGAGAATCAGCAGCGGAATATCGGGATTAATCTCCTTCAAACGGGGAATGAGATCCAGGGCCGTGCCATCGGGCAACATGTAATCGGTGATGACGATGTCAGGCCGCGAAGTTCTAAAGATGGTTTGTGCATCCCGGCAGCTCTCGGCTTCGTCAATCTCGTAGCCCTGAAGCTCGAGAAAATCGCGGATGCCAAAGCGCAGGCCAGGCTCGTCATCAACAACCAGAATGCGATTTCTAGGCATCGATGGTTTCCTCGAGGTTCGGTACCGGGAATCTGGCAATCATGCACGCGCCTCCCTGGGGGTTATTGTCCGCGATTAGCTTCCCACCGTGCTCGCTCATTATCCTTTGCGCTATGGCCAGTCCCAGTCCGGTGCCACCACGACGTTTTGAAAAGAAGGGCTCGAAAATCTTTGGCACATCCTCCGACCGAACGCCGGGACCGCAATCCCTCACGGCGTAGTCTACCCAGCGCTGATTACCTTCAACCACCTCATCGGCATCAACACTTACGACCCCATCCGCAAGAGAGTGCTGGATGGCGTTTTCGATCAGGTTAACGAAGACTTTCGACAGGCGTCGACGATCGATCATCAGGTCGGGAAGCTCTTTGCAAATCTTGTTCAGCAATTCCACCTTGGCAGTCTCGGCCGCAGGTGAGCAGGCGCGTAAACTCTTGGTCACAACGTCAGCCACTGAGCCGGAGTAGAGTTCACCCCTGAACGGTCTACCGTATTCGAGCAACTCTTCCATCAGAACCGTCAGCCGTCCAACCTCGTCGCGCAGGACATTCGTATACCGAAGATAGTCTGTTCGATCACTGAAGCGGGTCTCAAATGCGTCGAGGATGGAGGAAATCCCAAACAGTGGGTTTCTAACTTCGTGGGCCACTCCAGCAACCAGCGACCCCAGCAAGGCCATCATTTCGCCCTGCCGCAACGAAGCTTCCAGTTCCGTCCGCTTGGTGATGTCTTGCGCGATGAGGATTGCCCGCTCGCCAACCGATCCGAATTCATGTATCAAATACAGCGTAATTGCCCAAGTCTTGCCTGTGGAATTGTCCTTTATCTCTGCGCCAATCGAGCCGCCATTATCCTGAATCGCTTTGATAAGCTCGGAGGCCTTCATCCAAAGCTGACTGCCTCCGAGTTCCGCGAGGTTGCGGCCCACAATCTCCTCGGCACCAGAGCCGGCGATGGCCTCTGCCGCTTGATTAAGCCGCTTCACGTGGCCTTGAAGATCAACGATCAAAACTGGGAAATCGATAGCATTAAAGGTCTGACGCCACTCTAGTGCTGAGTGCTGAAGCGAAGCGTGCATGCTACGCTGCTTCTCGTCCAGCAATTTTCTCTCACTAACATCGTTGGCTATAACCAGCCTTGCATTGCGATCATTAAAGACAAGAGCATGCGAGATAACCTCCACGTAGATCGCGCTTTTGTCCTTACGCTGGTGTCTCCAGGGACTGGAAATGAGTGGTTCGCCCATTGGCCCGGGAGAGTTAATCAGAATAGAGGGAACATCCTCGTGCGAGCGAATATCGTCAATCCTAAGCTCCAGGAACTCTTCTTGAGAATAGCCATAAGTATTAATTGCAGCCTCATTTACGGCAAGTACTGCGTGGGTTTCCTCGTCATAAACCAGGATGGGCTGTGGGGTCGAATCAAACAGCAGGCGATAACGCTCCTGCGATTCCCGCAGTGCCAACTCGATTTGCTTCCGTTCGGTGATATCCCGCGCCACGGCTCGAAAACCGATTGTTTCTCCCAGACGGTCCTTAATAGCTGAGGTCACGATCTCGAGCCAACGCTCCCGACCTTCAGCATCAGGTGCCTTCAATTGATGATAAACCTCACCGCCCGCTTCGATTCGCTCTTGATCTTGTAGCTGCGCAATTCTCGGTAAGTTGATGTTGAATTTGTTCCCGAAAGAACTTTCCACCGAACGACCCTTGGTATGGCCAAGAAATCGCTTTCCGGCAGAATTAATACTGGTCAAGTGCCCCCGCATATCTTGAGTAAATATGATGTCACTGGCTTTTTCTACCAGATCACGATAGGAAGCCTCAAGTTTGGAACGTTCGAGTAATCGGGACACTTTGGCGATCAACCGCGTCGAATCAAAGGGCACTTCAAGGTAGTCGTCGGCTCCCGATCTGAGACCCTCGACCACACTGTCGGTGTCTTTTCGGTGAGCGCTAACGAGCAGGATAGGTATGGACCGTAAGTCGTCATCCTCGCGAATAAGCCTGCAAAACTCAATCCCATTTATACGCGGCATCGAAACGTCGCTGATAACGACATCGGGCCGTTCGCGCCTGGCGACTTCGAAAGCTTCAAGCCCGTCCCCCGCGGTAAGTACGGAATAGCCAGCTTTCCGCAAAAGTCCATCCATCAAACTCAACTGTTCGGGTACGTCGTTGACGATCAACACCGAATCGTCATCGTGACCGTTGCTAGAATAATGTACTCGAGGCAGTGAAAGTCTCAATTGGGGCCCTATCGCTGTTTGGTATTTGGGCTAAAGCTAGAGATCAAACTCTAGTTCGCGGGAGAATGACGGTTTCTACACTAACATCGTGGAGAAATCAAATCGAACTGAATGGCCCAAATTATAGCACACGCAGCCCCCATCTCAACTAACTGAGATCGCTTCGCGAATAGAAGAATTCATGCGCAAACCCGCCCTGCAGGCTCCGGTCTCCCGACAGTTTTATCTTCTATTCTAATAGAAGTTCTATTAGCCCTCGTTTTCCGACACAAGTTCAATTAATTGCCTTTTTTAACACATACGTTAGCTAAGCAGCTTTAAGTTTTTTCAGCCGACTGAGGCGGCAAGATAAACCAGCATTGCCGGATTTAAACGGAACGTCGTGCCGATCCCTCCGGCGAGAGCTCTGAAAACAACTTGACTGTCTCATGCATTCGTCGTTACGTTGCGAAGAACCTAAATCGCAGCGCGCCTGACGGATCGCGCGATGCTGTGGAGCGGTGCTGCATTATGAAGGACGACTTGGAAACTACAGACCGTTTTGACCGGCGACCCTGGGGATCTTTTACAGTGCTTGATGAAGGCGCGGGCTTCAAGGTCAAGCGTATTGAAGTCTTGCCAGGAAAGCGATTGAGTTACCAAAAACATGCCAAGCGTGCGGAACACTGGGTCGTCGTGCAGGGAACAGCGAAAGTTACACTTGACGAACGCGAGTTGATTATTACTACTGGAGAAGCGATAGACATAGCCGTCGGGGCAGCGCACCGGGTTGAAAGCGCAAGCGCTGAAACACTCATCTTCATTGAAGTTCAACTGGGCAGCTACCTCGGCGAAGATGATATCGTCCGTCTGCAGGACGACTATGGTAGAACGCCAGTGTGAGAATGCCGCCAAATGGTTTTCTCTGCCGCTAACGTTCCCGATACATTTAGAGACTCTAGCCCACCTTATTATTCGAACGGCCGGCAACAATGATTGCCACCGAGTTGTTGGCCTGGTTTCCACCGTGCTTGCGGAATAGAACCTATGTCAAATGTTGAGGAGATGAAGCCTCTCCAACAGCCGGAAGCGCCTCTTGCGTCGGCCCGCTATGAGGCTGCCGCTCCAGAGCACGGGCAGAGCTGGTGGGAAGCGATCCGCGAATCTCTGCGCGGTAGTCACCGCGACTACACCACAGGACCGGTCGGCCGCTCAATCATCTTGCTTGCCATTCCTATGGTGCTTGAAATGCTCATGGAGAGCGTTTTTGTTGTTGTCGACATCTTTTGGGTAGCCCATCTCGGCGCTGACGCGGTGGCAACAGTGGGCCTTACCGAGTCGATGTTGACCTTGATGTATGCAGTCGCGATCGGACTAGGAATCGGCGCGACCGCGATGGTAGCTCGGCGCATTGGGGAACGCGATCCTCAAGGAGCAGCGCGCGCGGCCGTGCAGGCCATAGCATTGGGCCTCATCGTTTCTGTTGTAGTCGCAATCCTCGGAGTTACTTTTTCGACGAAACTTCTCGCGGCGATGGGTGGCTCTCCCTGGGTATTACAGCATGGCTCAAGCTTCACGAGGATCATGTTCGCGGGAAACGCGAGCATCCTGCTACTCTTTTTGATCAATGCAATCTTTCGCGGCGCTGGCGATGCGGCGATTGCGATGCGAGTACTCTGGCTGGCAAACATCATTAATATTCTGCTCGGCCCCTGCTTCATCTTCGGCGTGGGCCCTTTTCCCGAACTTGGCCTGGCAGGAGCAGCCGTAGGTACAACGATCGGGCGCAGCACAGGGGTGATCTACGCATTCAGCCGACTAATCAGGTCAGGTGGCCGTTTTGATATCACCCGGCACCTGGTGAAACTCGAACCCGCAATTATGGCGCGACTTATCCGGCTTTCAGCAACTGCGACGTTTCAGGTCTTTATCGGAATGGCGAGCTGGATTGGTTTGATTCGAACAATATCGAGCTTTGGCAGCGATGCTGTGGCCGGCTACACAATCGGGATTCGCGTGATCGTCTTTGCACTCCTGCCTTCATGGGGCATGTCTAATGCGGCTGCAACTATGGTGGGACAGGCGCTCGGTGCAAAAAAGCCTGATCGCGCGGAACGCGCAGTTTGGAAAGCAAGCTTCTACAACATGATTTGCCTCGGCATCGTCGGACTGGCATTCGTGGTCTTCGCTCGTCAGATCATTGGCTTGTTTACGTCTGACCCGAATGTAGTGCCGTATGGCGTCGATTGTCTGCGCATTGTTGCTTGTGGATTCCCGCGAGGAGTTTTTCTCGCAATGCTGATCGCATTCTCGACTCTGGCTGTGGTCAGTGCTGTGGTCTTTCGCAGAGGGCGATGGAAGACGCGAATAGTCTGAATCACCTCTTCAGCTTGGGCATCGGATTGAGAAGAGGATAAAAAGAAAGCCTCGCAGGTTACGATTCGAGAGCCGCCTTGTCACTTCGGCAGGCCGCCTCATCACAAAAAATCGTTATTCAGGTTAGTGGCGGCCTTATCTGTTTCTGTTCAATCATAGCGTTAACACCACGGAAAGCAGCGTCACAACCGACAAGGATTTCGCCAAAAGATTCGCTAAGGAGTCTTCGGATGAAAAATGTTCTTTGCTTTACAATTTGTTCTCTAGTTCTGGCTGGGACTGCAACTGTGCAGAAGAAGGTTCCCGTACCAACGATAACCTCGCTCGTGGAAACAGAGAGAGCGTTTGCCAAAGCTTCAAAAGAAAAAGGTACGCGCGAAGCGTTTTTGGCTTTCATTGCCGAAGACGGCACGCTGTTTCGACCTACGGCCGTGAAAGGCAAAAAGTGGCTACTTGAGCATCCTTCACCTCCATCAACCAAGCGCTCATTGCTAGCGTGGGAACCTTCATTTGCAGAGGTAGCTCGCGCGGGAGACATGGGATACACATTCGGTCCCTGGGAATTTAAGCAAGACATCAAAGACGAAAAGCCAATTGCCTATGGCCATTTCGTTACTGTGTGGCAAAAGCAGGCAGATGGCTCGTGGAAGTTTGCGGTAGACCTCGGCGTTGAACACTCGCAACTAACAAACCCGATCAAGTCCTGGCAGCTCTCTGCAAATCACAAACAAGAGACCTGGAAGCCTGAAAAGCTCGATCTTGAGTCCGCTCGCGCGACCCTCGTTGGTCTTGACCGCGAGTTCTCGAGTGCTTCATCAGTAAAAGGCCAAGTGGAAGCGTTTTTAGCCTACTCCGCACCGGAGGTAAGGCTCTTCCGGAATGATCACTATCCTCTTTTGGGCAGCGAGGCTATCAGACAGATACTTTCAACAAACGCGGACACTCTCTTGACCTGGGAGCCGTTGGCCTCGGACGTTTCTCAATCTGGAGACCTGGGCTACACGCACGGAACCTATACCTCACAAAGTAGCAGCGAACCGGCAAAGGTAGTCGAGCACGGGAATTACCTTCGTATCTGGAGGCGGCATAATGGGGCCTGGAAGGTGGTGGTTGATGTTGCGAATCCACTGCCGCCCGAGGTTAAGACCTAGCAGCGCAATGCATCACTGGCACCGACGAAGTGACTGTGTGAAAGCGGACGACCCGATCCAAAGAGGTCACTCCTCAGTGCGGCGACCTGTCGCCGCTTTTGTTTGAGAGCCATTCAACCTTTGAAAAGCTGCGCCAGGCCGCAGCACTCCAAAGAGGGCCCTCTGTTAGAGACACAGAAATTGGGGAGCAGCGCGAGGCTGCTCCCCATTTCAACAGCGGCTCATCCTGCAAGCCGAATTTGATCTTCTCGCTTAGAAGATAAACTTGGCGCGCAATTGAATTGGGAAAGGCAAAGGACACAGCGCCGATCCCGAAAAAATTGGTTCCGTTAAAGTCGTTCTGGTTCACAAAGAACGGTGAACCAAAGTCGCCAATGGTACGGATCCGTTGGTTGAATAGGTTTCCGACCTCTGCTGCAAACTGCACAGTGTATCGTTCTCCCGCGAAACTAACGTTCTTCACGAACGTCATGTCCGTGCGGTTCCAGTTGTTGGTGCGCAGTGTGTTACGCCCTGCATTAGCGAGTGCGCCGTATCCTGCCTGGATATACTGAGCGTTGGGGTTAATCGCGACATAAGCGACTGTAGAAGGATCGCCAAGCAGGTCTGCCCCACTGGCATCCACGATCCGCACGCCGGCCGCGTTTACGCCATAAACACCGCTGCCTGTTCCGGGAACACCATTCAGATTCACAATGGTCCGATCCCCAGCAGCGTCGCGGTTGCGATTGCTGTCAATCACTGACTGCGGCGTCATTAGCTGCCCGGATTGAGTTTGGAAAACCCCGTTAATTTGCCATCCGCCCAGCACTCCTCTCAAGAGACTATTGTCACTATGGTTAAAGAAAGGAACGTCATAATTAAATGACGCGGCGAAACGGTGTGGCACGTCGATCGCAGAAAGGGATCGCTCCTGACTCAGGTCAAAATTATCCTGTGCTCGCCTCGGGTTAACGGTGCTCGAGAAGAGCTCGTTTGTTGCGTTGTCAATGGCCTTGCTGAACGTGTAGGCCGCCGTCAGCGCCAGGCCTTTTGTAAACCGACGTGTCAAACTCACCGAGGCGCCATCGTAAACAGAGTTTCCCTCAGGCTCGAATGAGGTTACGTTGCCTGTGAACCCGAAGCCCCCTAACCGCCTTGGAAACCGGTGCTGCGTGCCATCTTCATCCACGTGCAAATTCAGACTTCCAAGTGTCGGCCTGCCAGCCAGTTGTGCGGCAACAGGATTTGCGAGAAAAGTTGGCATCACTAGCTTGCTGTTGTCGACGACTCCGCCGTTGAGCCGAATTTGCACCGGCAGATGCCGTCCTGCGGTATGCAGGTAGCGCAACTCCAGCGCGGTCCCTGGCGCTATCTCGCGCTGGTATGACACAGTGCCAGACATGATATACGGCTCAGTCGCGTCTACGATGAATGACGATGTCGCGTCACGCGCTGCTGCCGTTGTATTGGGTGGAATCGGCGTCGGCGGTATGCCGCCACGCTGCAGAAACGGAGGAGTAAAGCCCTGAGCCGAAGCGCTAATCTCCTGCTGAAACTGCGGAGGCAGATTTAACAGGTACAGATTCTGGTAAGTCTCGTAGTAGTTGATCCCAAACGCGGCCCTAATCGAACTCTGGCCGCGTGAGCCGGAAATGAGTCTTCCCAATCTGCTGCCGAACTGGGGCGAGTAAGCCAGACCCAGGCGCGGAGAAAGATTGTTCTTGTCCGTTTTGGGAACATTGAATTCGATCA
>WNGE01003230.1_pt1 | contig 19387 bp, 31 predicted proteins | sample 5400651 | NCBI WGS metagenome assembly WNGE01 (sample SAMN13153370, study PRJNA577476) | soil metagenome | isolation source: 60 cm soil or saprolite under grassland replicate 2 | place: USA:California | collected 2016-06-15
CTGGGGGGATTTCCGGCCGTGCTGACAATGATTGCGCTCGCCGGCATCATCGGCGCCGCGCTGAGCCGCGGCATTGCAGCGACGGCATAAGCTTCCGTTTCTTACTCGGCCCCGGCACCTTGTCGCCGAGCGCGCCACCAATGACACAAAACCGTACGCGGCGGTAGTTAGATAAGCTCCGCCGCAGCGGGGCGGTGAGAAAATGGCGGCAGGGAACTTTTTGCAATCATCGCTGACGATGTCGGCCTGAAGATCCTTTGGTTAATTTTGGGGTCTCGCCGACGATCCTTCCAATCGCATTTGAACCAATTGAGCGGCCAAGCGACAAATAGTCGGGAGCCATCCCTCCGGCGATCGCGCCGGAACATGGGATGGTAAAATTTGGGGGCGCCTTGCACGGACAAAGTGGGCTCTGACTGCGATTCCGCTGGTAACGGCGGCTTGCGCTGGTGCCGTGCCCGCATTCTGCGTTTCGCGCTGCAGGACCGACCTGTCTGTTGGGGGGACATGTCTATGAGCGGATACGAACGCGGGGCGGCGAGGATCAGGGCTAACACCGCGCCGGCGAGAACGTGGACCGTTGCAATCGGCCTGGCTCAAATCTCGCCCTCGCATTGGCTGCGAGTTGCCGGTCTACTGATGACGTTGCTGATTGCGTGCGCTGGGCGGGATCAGGCGGAAGCTCGTTCTCCGCGCAGCGATCCCCCGCGACGCGTGATTCACGGACCCAATTATCGGCCGCCCTATGCAGCCATCGTGGTCGATGACAAATCGGGCTTCGTGCTGCACGAGGTCGGCGCCGATGAACCGCGCCATCCGGCATCGCTGACGAAGATCATGACGCTTTACCTGCTTTTCGAGCAGCTTGAGGCTGGCACGCTCACGCTTGACACCCCGCTGCAGATCTCGACCCGCGCGGCGATGCAGAACCCCACGAAGCTCGGGCTCAAGGCCAATCAGACCATCAAGGTCGAGGACGCGATCAAAGGGCTTGTCACAAAATCCGCGAACGACGCGGCGGTCGTTGTCGCTGAAGCCATCGGCGGCAGCGAAGAGGAATTCGCCAAGCTGATGACCTTGAAAGCAAAAGCGCTGGGCATGACGAGCACGACCTATGTCAATGCCTCAGGGTTGCCCGCCGAAGAGCAAATAACGACCGCCCGCGACCAGGCCGTTCTGGGGCGTGCCATTCAACACCGATTTCCCGGCTACTACCAATATTTTGCAACTCCGAGCTTTCGCTATAAGGGGGCCGAGATGCGCAATCACAACGCCCTACTTGGACAGGTGAAGGGCGTTGACGGGATCAAGACCGGTTATACCGAGGCTTCTGGATACAACTTGGTGTCATCGGTTCGCCGCGATGAGAAACACATCGTCGCGGTGGTCCTCGGTGGAACCTCGAATGCTGCGCGCGATGCTCGCATGCGCCAATTGATCGAAGACAATATTTCTCTCGCCTCGACACGTCGGACGCTACCGATCATCTTGGAAGCGAACGGTGAGCGCATCGCAGATGGGGGATGGGCGCTCTATCTTGCCGCGCAGCGGCTCAAGGATGAGCGCTGGCGTTACCAGTCGCCGTCGCGTATCGCCCGCTTCTACGGCGATCTGCGTTGGAAGGGCGCCGACGCGCAGCTCCATCTGGTCGCGAGCAAGGCCGACAATTTCTTCGGCGTGATCGTTCCGTGAAGAACTTCAGGTTGATTTGAGCCGGGCTGCTAGTCGTCGCCATTGCCTGCCGGCAGCTTGACGTAGGCCGGAATGGTGCCCGAGGCGGTGCGGATGGCCGCGCCCGGACCGCCGTGCGACTTCACGGCCGCCAGGAATGCTGAATTCATGCCGCCATCGGCGCCGGTCGTAACCGACGCAGTCGCAATGCCGCGGTTGATCAGCTCGGCGGTCTCGATCTCGTCACGGCGCTGCTTCTCGCGTACCGCGGCGGCGATGTCCTCGGCGACGTTGTAGGCCGGACAACGGTCGGCAGGGCTGAAGCCGTCCATCGATTCGGCGTCGAAAATGTAGCGCTTCTCGCATACGCCGACCTTGGGCTCGAGACGTGTGACCTCGAAATGGTCATAGCCCTGTTTGATCATTTTCCAGAATGCCATGTGCGGCAAATTGCGGTGGCGGGCCATGTTGAGCGGCGTCATGCGGAACGGGTAGGCCTGCAGCTGGAACGACCCCTGGCCGCCGTAGAATGCTTCGCGGGCGAGCGCGTAGATTTCGGCGATCTGCTCGTCGGTCATGGCGTAGCAGCCGGATGACGAACAGCCGCCGTGGATCATCAGGAACGCGCCGGTGCGGCCGTTCGCCCGATCATATGCATTCGGGAAGCCGGTATTGATCGCGAGATACTGGCTTGAATCGGGATTCATGAGGCCAGGGGTGATGGTGTAGAAGCCCTCCGGCGCCTGGCGGTCGCCTTGTTTGATCTTGGGGCCGAGCTCGCCCGACCAGCGGCAGATCGGATACGTGCGAAGGAGTGCGAAGCGCCCGCTGTCGTCCTGCTTCCAGATCTCAAGCTCCGCCTCCTCCTTGAAGACGCGCATGAGGATCGGAGAGTCCTTCTCCATGTTCTTTGCTTTGAGCGTGGCCAGCATGCGTTCCGACAGCGGCTGCATGTGGCGGCCGCTGGTGACCGGTACGCCGCCCCCGCATCCGGCAAGCGTCATCTGCGCGGCGATCGCGGCCGACGCCAGCAGCGCATGCAGGTGAGGTCGTGAGAGCGTAAATTGATAACGCACGCCACCCCTAATTCCCGAACATAAGGACGCTAGGTCCGGACTTGGGTGAGATCAGGGCCCAAGGCCGACCGACCCACAATTCAATTAAATTGGAAAACAAAAGCTTACCCCACCATTCGGCGATGTGGTTGTTTTCCAGAACGACATCCATGTTCGCGCGCCGAGCGGTACATCCGCACCAACTCAGTGTGCTTCGTCTGCAACGGCGCGCTTCGTCGCGGCGATTTCGAATGTAGGCGAGCGGCCAACCCCGCTTAAGGAAGCGCATTGCCGCCATCTACCCCGCCTCGTGGCAGAATTTCTTCGAGCAACTGTGGTGCTATTGCAACACTCTTAAGACTTTTACACAGCGCCACATTGCCGGGCGGATTCCTTGGTCGCATCCCAACGTATTCAGCGAATTGGGGGCTTATCATGAGCATCGGCAGCTTGACATCGAGTGAGCAAACAACAGCCATCAAAGCAGTCTTTGCCACCAACGATGTCCGCACTCTCGTTGCCAAGCATCTTGGGGTTAGCCTCGGTCGTATCACGGATGAAGCGCACTTCACTCATGATCTAGGGGCCGACTGGCTCGACCGTCTGGAATTAATGATGATGCTCGAAGAGCAATTCGACGGCTTGGAAATCACAGATGACGATGTAGATCGGATAGAACTTGTCGGTGATCTAATCCGCCACATTGAAACGTTGGATAACGAAAAGCGACGACGAGGCGCCGCTCCAGTGGTGCGCAAGTTATTCGGGCCACATTTAGCTCCCGCAGTGAAGCCGACCAAACAGCAAAAACGCGAGGATGTAGCTCTCTTTTTTTTGCGACTTGGGGGCGACGCGGTGCGTAGTCTCATTGGTTGGTGCCAAGAGACCCGACAGGCGGTTGATCTTCAACTTTACGTTGACGACGCGACCTTCGCCTGCATCTCGTCCCAGTCGGTACGGTTTCAATGTCCGCACTGCGGAGTTAAACATGAGACGAAGGTGGAGCGGCTTGCCTCGAAGCCACTCTCGGTCGAACCTCCCAAAACGAAACGCACGGGGCATCAGCCGGCCGGCAAGAACGCGTTGCAGCCCCCAGTGCCTCAGGGAAAGCGATAGAGACGCTGCGCAGCAGACAGATCGACCTCAAAGAGAGAGCATCGGCAGCGAAGACCGCTGCCTGGACGAAGGCGGTCGAGAAGCTCCGCAGCAAACAGGCGGCTCTGGCGGAACAGGCGTCGCAAGCCGCCGAAAGCTTGCCGAAGACGTGCGGGTTCCTGCACCCCCCCGCCAGCGTCCCCAATCCCCAACGGGCCAACTGAGCGCTAGCGCCTGGGAGCACGCGGCGGGCAATGTGCGCTCATAAGCGTTTTGGCCGCGGGCGCGGCGATGGAACTGCGGCGCGATCCACCGCTCTTTGCATGGGTTGGATGGCAGCTTGATTTGAGTCTAGAGCGAGGAACGCAGCCATTGAATCGTTGGGAGACCTACGAACGGCAGACGACTTTGGAATGGAGCCTGTGAGCAGTTCTTCAGCGGGTGCCTGTTTCGCGCCACTGTTGACTTTCAGAAGCGCGATGATGCTGAACACTAGGATCACCGCAACCACAATGCTGAGCAGAGTCTGGCGACCAGAACTTAGCCAGCGCGCCGCAAGTAGGTTTTGCATTGTCAGAGCACCTCGCCGGGAAGCGCATTTGGCGCCCAGCGGGATGGAAATTACGAGTTCCCGCTTAACAGACTATTAGAGATCGGCGGGCCTCGCATGATCTCGGTCGGGCGGCCTCATCACTCACCCGCCGAGGAAAACAACACGGCCCATAAAATTGATCTGTCCTTCCCCTTTCCATTCGAATCGACCTGGACTGTGTTGAAGACGCAACACTCCCTGCAAATTCGCGCCTACCGCTTCACCGGTAGCCAAGCACACCCGCAGCTCCCGGATAGCGTGGCAAATTGCGGGTCGGGTGCCCGGACCGTTCCAGAGCGCCCGACTAAAGAACCGCCAACGATCTGACCTGAGGAGACCTCCCGATATGTCCAGAGCAGCGCATCTTGCGGAGCTGGAAAGGCGCCATCGGGCGCTGGAAGCAGAATTAGTCGAAGCCCGCGCGCACCCGTCGATAGATAATCTCGAGATCGTGGAGTTGAAGCGTCGCAAGTTGCTGGTGAAGGACGAAATCGCACGCCTGAAGACACTAACGGGGATGCGGGCAGGAGCCTCGAGCAATTTTCGGAATATAGAAGCCCCCGTATCCGGCGGCTCGTATTGAACACGCGCGCAGCCTGAGCAGATGATTTGAGATCGCAGTTGAGGAAATGGGCTGCGGACGCCGCGATTTTTCACCATCGCGCCGCTTCGTGTGGGGCGTAGGCGTAGCGCGTCGGCGGAACAGATCGCTGCTTGCACTCACTCAGCGCCTGGCACCCAATGCGGTCGCCAGGTATCCAAGTGCCCCTTACGCCTTAGGGTGTGATTATTGTGCAACGGCTTGCCGCGATCTTATTGTTGGGTGGACCTATTCCACGCAGAATGAATTGGCCTCTCTGAGCAGCCTGTGCGCTGTGAAGAGGAGGGCTGGGGTATGTCGTCCTACGCAAGTTACTGTCAGGATCAATCCACCGACTGCGCGCGACGAGCAAGGTTGGCGAGTTCACCAGAGGTAGCAACCTACTGGCGATGTTTGGGGCTTCGCTGGCTGCGGCTTGCAGAGCAAGCACAGGGACCGGGTGGTGCCTTGGTCAATGCGAGCGACGAAGTAGAGGCATCGAGCTTCCATTTTTTCGACTTAGACCTGGAACGCGAAACAACACACGCTAAGACCAATGCGGACGCGCGAAGCCTATAAGCAGTGCGAGAGTGCGCAGTCGATTGCGGGCAAGGTCATCGAAAAGCTGCCGACCGTTGCGACCAGCGCCACCAGGCTCTCCAGCCGCATCGACTTTTCGGCGGCGGCGTAGCTCATCCGCACTCAGCGGACGAACATCAGGAATCCGGTCTCGTCGCCCACGACGGTGATGTGTCCCTTGCAGGGCGAGGTGTCCTCCAACCGAAAGACGCTGCCGGGACGCAGTCGTCTCGTCTCCCCGTCGGTCGTGGTGATGGAAAAGACACCTTGCAGAACGATGCCGAATTGAGTTGCCGGAGTGGGATGGTTGAGTCGGTTCTCCAGGTCGTGAGCGCCCCAGCCCGCGTCGAAGCCGCCGAAGAATGTTTTCGAGGCCGCAAAGTCGCTTCCGATGTGGATTGGAGGCGCCGGCGGCGCGAAATTCGTCTTCCGCAGCTCGACCGTCACGTCCTGAAAGTGCGAGTTTCCGTCGGGCGAGCAATAGAGCCGTGCGTACGTGAACTGCGAAGCATTCTCCTCGCCTCGCGCTGGCACGGCAAACAAGGCGACAAGGACGAACACGAACGGGAATATCTTGGTCTTCCAGCGCATCGGTCACCTTCCTTGGTTGAGCTTCTGCTCTCGGCTCAGCTCGAGCCATCGAACTGCGATTGAACCTAAGTCCGCCATCGTCCTAGGGCCAATTCTGAAATCTCCTGAATCCGCACAGACAGGGCGGCTGCTTCCGCGCCGCGTCCGCTTGGGGACCGATTGCCGTCGTTGCCAGGCTCGACACTGAAGGTTGAGTCGCGAGGCAACCGGAACGCCGTTCGCGCTTGGACCGCCGGAGTCGCCGTGATGCGATGAATCAGTGGCCGTAGCAGGAATAATCGCAGAAGTTGCCCCAGCCCGCGCCGGACACCCCATGCATGCAGGCGCGAAAGCACGCCGCCCCCGCTTTACCCGACAGCTTTTTCGCGTGCGGCGTCGCCGGACCGCCCGGAGCCGCCGGGCCGCCGCCAGGCTTCGGTGCAACGCGCGAAGCGGCGGGCGCAACGCTCGCGATGGGCGCGCCGAACGCGCCGGGGCCGCTGCCGGGGCCAAAGGCGAGGCTCGCTTCGGCAGGAACGGCGACGGCCGCAAGTGCAATGACTGCCATAGCGACGGTGTGATACATGAGCGTCTCCTTGGTTTGGATGTTCGTTCAATGCTGCAGGTGCGAGCCGGGTTCAATCGGCTCCGGGCCGGGGCTTCGGCGGAACGAAGGGCCCGTGGAATTTCTGCCGAGTGCGACGAAATGAGAGGAAGCAGCTAACGGATCGGTGGCGCATACATGATGCCGCCGGCGTTCCATAATTCATTGAGCCCGCGCGGTATGCCGAGATCCGACTCGATGCCGACGTTGCGCTCATAGACTTCGCCATAGTTGCCGACGTGGCGAATGATGCGCACGGCCCAATCCTTGGTGAGGCCGAGCTCCTCGCCGTACGCGCCCTCGGTGCCGACAAACCGCATGATATCCGGTTTCTTGGATTTGAGCGCCTCGTCGATATTGCGAGACGTAATCCCAAGCTCTTCGGCGTTGACCATCGCGTAGAACGTCCACTTCACGATCAAAAGCCAGTCATCATCCTTTTGCCGCACGACCGGCGCGAGCGGTTCCTTCGAAATGACATCCGGTAAAATGACATGATCGTTCGGCTTCGAAAGCTTGAGCCGCATCGCGTAAAGCCGCGACACATCGGCAGTCAAAACGTCGCATTGCCCGGTATCGTAAGCCTTGGAGACGTCCTCCGCTTTGGCGAATTTCATTTCCTGATACTTCATATTGTTGGCGCGGAAATAGTCGGCGAGGTTCAACTCGGTGGTCGTATTCGACTGCACGCAGACCTTGGCCGCATCAAGCTCCAGGCCGGACTCGACGTTGCGCGACTTGGGCACCATGAATCCCTGGCCGTCGTAGTAGGACACCGCAGCGAAATGCAGACCGTAATTGGTTTCGCGCGACAGATTCCAGGTCGAGTTGCGCGACAGCACATCCACCTTGCGCTTCTGCAGCTCGGTGAAGCGTTCGCTGGCATCGAGCGGGACGAACTTGACCTTGCTGGGATCGTCGAAAATCGCAGCCGCAATGGCGCGACAAAAATCGACATCGAAGCCGGACCAATTTCCCTTCTCGTCGGCGCTCGAGAAGCCGGGCAGGCCGGTGTTGACCCCGCAAAGCACCGCGTCCCGCCGCACGGTTCTTTTCAGAGTTTGCGTGTCGTATCGCTCGTAAGTAATGGCGGCCGCCGCAACCGCGATCGCGACTGCAAAACCAATCAAGAGGCCGGTTCGAAAGTTCAGCGCCAAGAACCTGCGCATGTTTTATCTCGCTTCTGAAGGTTGCATCGCATGATCACAATTCCGGCTTCTGCCGGACGATAACCTTGGTCCCGACCGGAATTCGATCGTAGAGATCGATGACGTCGCCATTGACCAGCCGGAAGCATCCGGACGAAACCGCAGTTCCGATGGTCTTCGGCTGATTGGTGCCGTGGATACGATAGACCGTCTCACCAAGATACAAGGCACGCGCACCCATGGGATTGCCGGGCCCTCCGGCCATGAAGCGGGGCAGGTAGGGCTGCCGCTCGATCATTTCCGACGGTGGAGTCCAGTCGGGCCATTCCTGCTTGCGGGTGATGCGCAGCAGGCCCTGCCATTGAAAACCGTCGCGACCGACACCGATCCCGTAGCGGAGCGCACGCCCGTTCGGCTGCACGACGTAGAGAAACCGCTCCGAGGTATGAACAATGATCGTGCCGGGAGCCTCGGTAGAGCGATAAAGGACGATCTGGCGCCGAAACTGCAGCGGCAGCTCTTCATCGGCAGCATTGGGAATGAGCCCCGGCTGCTCGCCGATATCTTCGCGCTGCGCGAAAGCGTGCGACACCGGGACGGCAAGAAACGCCAACAGGATGATCTGGAAACAGAAGAAGCGAAACAGCAGCATCTGGAATCCCGCATTGGACCTGAATGGTGGCGGTTGCATGAAATAATTCATCCGGGGTGGGCAAGGTCGTGCGTGGATATCCTATTGAATTGAAATTTGGCGGGACTAAGCCGCAAGTAGCCCGGATTGAGCCTTAAGCGCGCTCACGCGCGTCCGTAGCCCGTCCTAAAGCGCGTTGACGCCCGTCTTCGCGGGCTATGGACAGGCGTGATGCGCTCGAGGCCTCGCAAAAGCTCAACGCCGCCGACGCCGAGATTGTCGCGCTCAAAAGCGCCGTGGCGAGGCTGCAAAAAACCGTGGAGCAATTTCAGGCCGCGCAGAAGGCGGCCGGCGAGAAGAAGCCCTCGACCAAGTAGCCGCACCGCGTAAAATGGCTGCGCTAGCAGTTCCCAAAATATGCGTCAGACCGGCCGCGGCGCGCGGATGATGACCCGTTTCGACGGGGTCCGCCATTGGCACCCGTAGGGCCACGGTTCCTGTGCACAAGCCCAGCTACTGCCGGACGCAAGGATCTCGGAACGGTCTTCTTTGGCGGCCACTGGAGCCGGTCCCGTCGCTGCTTTGCTGCCAACGTCGACCGGGTTGGTTATGAAGGCGGCAACGAAGGCTAGACCGACTATGCTCGCCACAATCCTGACCATAGACATGGAGCTGCTCGCTGACGGGTTAGGCCGGAACCCACATCGACGACAGCACAAGAAACATGCCGACGATTGTGTACATGAGGACGCCCGCGCTGTCCGAAGTCCAGATCATGATTATCCCCCTCTCGAGCCTGTATCTGGGCGTTAGGGATATAGAGGCAGCGCCGCGTCGTCTGTGATCTGCGTCACTTTTTGTGCGTATTGCAGAGAGCAGCCCGGATCGAGCCTCAAGCGCGTTCACGCGCGTCTTCAACGCGCTATGGCGAAATCCGCGATGTCATGGCCTGAATTTGGATCCGGCTGGAACGAGCGTCGGTCAGAGTCCTCGGTCCGTTAAACGAGGCTCCGCTTGCTTTGGCTCCGAGCGCAACATCTGGGAAAGATAGGCTTCGATATCAGGCAGACTAAGCGGCCATAAGGAATGCGGCCCCGTTGAGGTAGCGACCGATGAGCTATCCGAGCCGACGCTGGTATCTTTTCCGGCGGCATGGGCAACCCGGGAGCAGACGTTTTCTCTACCGCGCCGCCGGATTGGCAGCCGTCGTCGTCTGCTTGTTCAAGGTATCGTTCTCGGTTGGGGTGCTTGCCCTAGGCAGTGAGGCCGGCGTATCTGCATTTCCAAGAATGACCGGCAGGCCGTCTTTGCCGCTGCCGATGATGACCACCTTCGAATTCGTGGATTGGGAAAGCTGAAGCGTCGCCTCAATGCCGCGCCAACGTAGGTACGACTCCGAAATGCCCTGGCTCACGGTCTGTTGAAAATCGCGTATGCCTTCGCCCTCGATCTTCTTGCGTTCCGACTCTCTTTTTTCGCGCTCGACGCGAAATTTATATTCCTCCGCGATGTAGTACTGCTCGGTTTTGCGATTAATGGCGGCCATTATAGCCGCCGGCAATTCGATGCCAGTCACGAGTATATCATAGAGGATGATGGTATCCCGCATCGAGACGCGATACGACTCCTCCTCGCCTTCGTGCTCCATCATCTTCTCGGATAACCTGGCCTCCGCAAGGTTTCGGATTTTGTCCTGAATTTCCTGGCGTGCCGTCGAGTACACCTGCTCGGCAGTGTATTCAGCAATGACCTCCCGCGTCAGACTGCCGATTCCGGGCTGCACCAGTATTTTCTGGTAATTCGGTCCGATCGCCTGGTGCAGCACCGGCACTGCATCGCGCTGCAGCCGAAACCGGACAACGACTGATGCATTTATGCTTACGCCGTCGCTGGAGATCGCGTTGTAGGACTCCGTAAGGGATTGCAGCCTCAGGTCATATAGAAAGACTAAATTCCAGGGCAGAATGAGATTGAAACCCTCGTTCTTCAGCCGCCGCGGGTCGAGCACGGTGCCGCCGCCAAAGCGTTTCCACAGCACTCCGACATGCCCGCTGGGAACCGTTATCGCCATGTGAGGATAGAGCACTACCCCCACAAGAGTCGCGACCATCAAGTAGATCACTACACTTGGGAGATGGCGCTCAACGGCCCGCCGCCACCTCGATGGTGGTGTCGGGTGCGGCGTCCCATCTACCGGCCACAGATACGCTTTCATGACTGTTCTCCACCGCCTGCTGCGCAGTGTTTCATGCGCAGCCGCCAGCAGCAAGTCCAACCCGTAAATGCAGCAACCATCGTGGGATTTCACGCCGTGCTGACAATGATTGCGCTCCCCGGCATCATCGGCGCCGCCCTCAGCCGCGGGATTTCAGAGGCGGCATAGGTTCGTAGAACAGCGTAGCGCTGAGCAATCACCGGCACGCCGATCGCGCGGGCCGCAAGCTTCGCGGGCAGAACCCGGATGTCGCTTTCGCTCCATCCGGGCCACGCGGTTGTGGATTTGAAGTTCCTGTGCGAGGCTACCGCAGAGACGGCAGAAACTCCCACCGCAATACGCTTCCCGATCCATCGATGACAGCAACGCAGGGAGACCCCATGCGATATCTTGCCCTGGTATTGGCAGTTGTCGGCGCCGCGACGGCGGCAGGCGCGCAAGATGCGATTCCCGATATCAAGGATACCTGGACGGGCAAAGGCAAAGTTGCCGTGTTTGGCAGCAACGTCCACAATCCCGGCACACACACGACGGCAGATGCGCCGCGCATGCGCGACATCGAGATGACCGACGTCGTCGAAGGCCAGGACGGCCGGCTCGCCTGGGGCCGCTCATCGTCCGCCGTCATGGAAACCAAGGAGCCTTTTGCCTGGGCGATCTCGTCGGACAACAAGTCAATCGTCGGCGCCGACACGGACGGTTACTTCCACATCACTCTGCTTGGGCCCGACCGCATGGAGAAGTGCTACGTGCATAACGGGGTCAGTCCGAGCAAATCGGTGGTCGCGACCTGCTATGCGATGCAGCGAGTGAAGAAGTAGGCCCGCAGCAGGCGATGGGTTTCGCGATAGCCAGCCTCGAGGGGCGTTGACGCCCTAACGCTCAACCCATCCCACGGCCTAATAGGCGCGCCGATGACGCCTTGGCGCGTCGGGGGGATTCCAGCTTCCCGCGGAGGTCCCGTAGGCCGTTCCGGGATATGGATTCGGGTAACAAAATCCACCAAGGCCGCGGACCGTGGCCATGCACTCGTCCGACGAGGAATAGCCGCAACTCGTACTGCCCAGTCTAAACGTCCCACACCATGGACCGGCATCGGCAGAAGTACCGGTCAACGACATCCCCGTGAGTAGGATTGCGACAAGAACGATCGTTCGCATGATTGCCTCCTCGGCAGGCGAGGGAGCGCAGCGACACTCGGAATTTGCAACGTCGTCGGCGAGTTCACTTTATTGCCAAACCTTAATGCGGCGGAAATCCCGCGGCAATGCGGCTTACTTATCTCACCGCCAGAGGGGGTGTTGCGAGTAGGCGCACAACGCCGATGGAGCTGGACGAGCGACGAATTCGCCGCCCCGCGGTCGCCTGCGCCGGACAGCCGCGTCACAACCTCCAACTGGAGGAAAGCTGCATGACCAAATCGGAGAATCGCTGCGCAAACTGTGGCGGAAAGTTAGGCCTTGTCAGCCACCACTATCGAGGCCTGCGCTTCTGCCGCAAAGCCTGCAAGGAAAACTTCCTTGCGAAAACGGCGAAGGACCATGCGTGCATGCGACGGTGGTTTGGCTTCGGGCCTCGCCAGGCTTCGTCGGTGTAGCCTGGATTGAGCGTAGGCGTAGCCCGGATTGAGCGCGGCGAAATCCGGGGTTCTGCTGGCAGCTTCGTTTCCCCCGGGTGTCGTTCTGCTCCACCGGGGCTACATGCTTCGCTCACCCGCATCTAGGCTACGCGAAACCTATCAATCCATGCCACGCGCTGGAATAACCCGTCCATGCCCCGAGGCGGGGCGAACCTCAAGAGTTAGCGCACTGACCACAAATAAATCGCAGTCAAGACCGCGCCGACGAATGACACAGCCATGAGGCCAATATAGACCTCAGGTTGATGCCAATACGATCTTGGTTCTTCCACCTGCACATCCAACCCAACACGCTCATCTGCGGTGAAGTAGGTCCTGTAAATCCAAGCCAGGCGATTTCTAAACTTGTCGATCTCGCGTTGAAATAGGTGCAGCATGTACCAGTGGATAATAAACGTAGCGATTGTAAGTACGCCAAGCCAATTTCTTGCAATGTCAGTTCGATTAAAGTAGTGAGCGGAGATCAGGAAAATAGCCGCATATAAAAGTAGAGCGTAGTTGGTCGCCAGCCACTGCTGTCTTTTCAGAAAGAGTATGTTGTCCACTGCGTCCTTATAGGCTGCGCCTACATGCTCGGGCATTTGCTCAGCAGCGTTTGCCATCGATGCCTCCCTCAAGCGTCGCTCCGGCAAATATATACCGTTCTCTGTTGTGGTTACACTGTTGGTCTGGGGCCCTGTCGCGGCCGTCGCATCCGCCCTGGGCAGCTACGTTGAAGCGTTGTGTTGCGGGAAGGCGCATGATGACCTCGGGCCGTTATACTTATCGGCAGCTCACGAGCACCGACGTGGCGCTGCTCAAAGACTTGCTGCGGGTGTTCGCAGAGGCATTCGCAGAAGTCGATACGTATCAACGTCGCATGCCGAGCAACGAGTATCTGACACGGTTGCTGAATAAGCAGCATTTCATCGCCGTGGTCGCTCTGCAGGGCAAGAAGGTTGTCGGCGGCCTTGCGGCTTACGAGTTGGACAAGTTCGAGCAAGAGCGGCGGGAGATCTACATTTACGATCTCGCCGTCCTGGAGGGGCAGCGGCGCAAGGGCATTGCCACTGGAATGATCGGCGCGCTGAGGAAGATCGCCGCAGAGCGAAACGTATACGTTATCTTCGTGCAAGCCGACCTGGGGGATGGTCCGGCAATCGCGCTGTATGAGGCGTTGGGAACGAAAGAGACAGCACATCATTTCGATATCGAAGTGCGCGCACCGGGGCGCCGCGAAACGTTCGGCCAGAAAAAAGCCCCGCTGAAGAAACGGGGCTAGGCGGAGGGACAGGATCGGCAGTCTTGCCGATGCGTGCGACAATCTGATGAACGGTGGCCCTGTGAATTATGGCCGTCGATCGCCGCCCGACCCATTAGCGCTGCGAGTTGATGCGTGCCTTCAAGATGGCCGATGGCTTGAACAGGAGCACACGGCGCGCCGGGATCTCCACCTGCTTACCGGTCTTCGGATTGCGACCCAGGCGCTGGCGTCGCTTGCAAACGATGAACGACCCGAACGAGGACAGTCGCACCGGCTCGCCGCGCTCGAGACACTCCTTGATTTCCCTAAAAAAGGCCTCGACGAGCGCGGCCGATTGGATGCGCGAGACATGGGCGGTCTTATAGACGGCCTCAGCCAAATGCAGCCGGGTAATCGTTTTTTGGACCATACCGAGACGCTATTTCACATTTGACCGCCCGCTGAGGCGCGACTGATGCGCTCGCGCCACACTCGTCGCAAATTGCGGCTCGTCACACTCATTTGTCGGTCGTCAACGGCGAAGCACCCGTCGGGAGGTTCGAAGCGCGCTATTGCGCGCTGCGGCGCTGCCCGCCTGCCCTTCTCCGCCTGTCATCGAGCACGCCGCAGGCCCAGTTTCGCACCACGCGGCGTCCTTCCGCAGTCAGGGAGGGCCGGAACGACTTGTGCATCATGGGAGCCTCCATCGGTTCAAGAACGATGATTGCTCCTCGACCGATCTCCCGAAGGTGCGGCGCTTCACAGAAGCCTGTCTGGCGCGCCTTTATATTTTTGCAGCGTACCCCAAACCGTGTTCGGTGCAGGCGACGCGCCAACTCGCAAGGGAGCACCATGCACCAGCGGCGCGAGGGGCGCGGTTGTAGCCCGCACATTTCTCAGAATTGTGAAAGGCTCGCGCAATTCCATGAATTTTGCGCCCACCTGCGCACGATGCAAATCATGGCAGCGGATGAGGCAACTGCCGCAACTTGCGGCACGATGCCTCGCTGGTGTGCGGTAGAATTCACGACACACTGCATCTTGGTATCGGTCGAATTCGCAAGAAGCAGAAAATTTTTAGCTGCGTGAATGTCTTTCATTTAGAACTCACAATCCCTTGCACGACTGTCATCCGACTTACATGTCCGGCAGCTACTGCTGCTTTGTTGAGCGCAGGTGACGCGTCGACGAAGCGTCTTGGTACACCGTTCTCTGGCATTTGATTCGTGGGATGACAGGAGCGGTCGTGCGCATTGGGGCACTCTGATTTCGCCTTCATCGCCTTGGTCGCCGTGTTGCTGCTGGTGTGGGCTAAATTCGGCCAATGAACGGCCGGCGCTCCAACGAATAGTCGGCGCACCGCGTGCCTGACCGGCGCTACGCCGGTTCTTGGTGTCGCGATGACACGAAAAGACCGCCGGCAACACCCAGTGAGTGCGTCACCCGAGTCGCTTGTCTGCGACGCCTGATTGTCGATCTGTGACGCCGGTCACACCGAATTCGCAGGTCTCGGGACTACGCTCGGGTCATCTCCCGCCTACCAGACGGAGCGGCGTGTCATGGGAAAAGGCCAGATTGCATCTTACTATAAGAGGATGTCCGCGGAGGATCAGCGCACATTCAATCGATGGCTCAAAGCAAATGCCATATTAGGATCGATCTTCACCGCCGGCATTATCGCAATGGCATTGGCTGGCTCCATGTCTGCGGGACCCCGTGATGCGGCGGTCGCCAGCAGTACGAGAGCTCCCGGCGGCGCAATGCCGGAACAGCGCCGCAGCCCAACCGGCGTCGTGATCACCCAGGAACCGACGATCCGACAGAAACTGTTCTGAGTGTGTGCGGCACCGCCAAGTAGCCCGCATTGAGCCATAGCGCGTCGAAGACGCGCGTAAACGCGCTTATGGCTCCATCCGGGCTACGGGCTACGCGCTACAAACGCGGATCGAGCGACGCAAGCCCGAACATGATGCGCCCGGCATTCACCGCCTGAATGTCCCACGCCATCGTGATCTGCGAGACGGCGGCATGGATGTCGCGCCACGCCAGCAGAAACAGGCTGTCGGGATCATTGATGCCGCGCGCGCCGGCCAGCGGATGCAGCCGCTCGATCGCGCGCAGGCAGAGCTGACCGGCGAAGGCATTGTTCAGACGCCATCGGCCGCGCAGCTCGAGCGGCGCCCGCTCGCCGGTCTCGCCGAACGTCATCGCGTCCTCGCAGTCCTTGAGCAACAAGGCATGGGCCGCCTCGATCTCCGCCAACGCCTCGGCCACGCGGACCTGCACGGTCGGCACCTCTGCCATCTTCACGCCGGCGACCGACAGGCGCGTGCGCATCTCCTCGACCACGAACTCGAGCGCGCCGCGGGCAATGCCGAGCGCCGGTCCCGAGAACACCTTGGTGCCGACCGACCACGGCGGCACCTTGTAGAGCGCGTGCGGGTTGACGGCGCTGCCCGGCGAGGGACCGCCGCCAATGAGCTGCGTATTGAGCACGCGGTGCTCGGGCACGAACACGTTGTCGCACACGATGGATTTGCTCCCGGTCCCGGCCAGGCCGGTGGCGCGCCAATCATCCTTGATCGTGAAGTCGCGCTTGGGAACGAGCACGAAGCGATGATCGGGAGGCCCTCCCTGCTTCGGGATGAAGCATTGCAGGTTCTCCCAGTCGGCAAAATCGATGCCGCTGGCAAAGCTCCACACGCCGTTGAGCACGAGACCACCTTCGACGTAACGACCGGTGCCGCCTTGGGTGGGAAAGGACGAAGCCGCGAGCGCATCCGGGTTCGCGCCCCAGACATCCTCCTGGGCCTGCGGGTGGTGCATGCCGATGATCCAGTTCTGCACCGCCAGGTTGGTGAAGATCCAGGCGCTGGATCCGCAGCCACGGCCGAGCTCGCCGGCAACCTCCACCATCATGCCGATCGGCATCTCGTAGCCGCCGTAGCGCGCGGGCTGAAACAGCCGGTAGAATCCGGCGTCCCGAAATTCCTCGTGGGTCCGGCGCGGGATGAGCCGATCGCGCTCCGCCTGCAATGCGTGGCTGCGCAGGGTCGCGACCATGGCGCGCGCACGATCGAGGATTTCGCCGCGGCTGGGCGGCTTCGGGATGACTCTGCCCGGCATTGACATGATCGCTCTCCCGAGCGGATTGCTCACCTGCGTTTCGTTCAGCGACGAACCGTGCCCCGATCTTGGAGAACACGGCTCTGAACAAGGTAGCGCTGGTCGACGATCTTGGCGAAATCAAACGGCTGCGCGCGGGCAATGAGTCCGGCCGATTGCAAGGATTCGAAGACGTAGGCGAGGCCCGCTTCCGAGACCGCCAGAACTTCTGAGAGTATCTTCAGCCTGGCGGTATCCTCGAGAGCGATCCCCACCGGAGCGGCAGCCGCAGCAACGGCGGAAAAGGCGGTCGAGAGAATGAGCGTCGCCGGGAGAGCCGTGAACCATCGTCGCATCCGTTTTCTCCCATGAGCAGTCGCGTCCCAGGAGGCGAAAATGTCAATCAGGATAGAACTTGCGCTTGCCGCCGCAATCGTTCTTGGCGCCGCGGCTGTGGCATCGGCCGCGCCCAAGCGCAATAAACCTGCAGTTTATCGGAGCGTCCCACCCGCTTCGGCCACGCTTCCGCGCACCGCCCCGTTCGCCGACCCGAATAGTCCGGAAGCCACAGGTGGTGGTAGTCCTGGCTACAATCGCAGCGTCCTCATCGCGAGGTAAAGGGCTCTTTACCTACCAAGTAGCCCGGCCGGGCTGCGCGCGCAGCGCCATGCATCAGCGCTCGTTTGACGGGCTTATCGCAGCAAGCCAGCGACTTTTGGGCCGGACGGCGGGACAAATTGTCTACCGTTTCGATCGTCCTGCACGAACAGCGGCTCATAATAATCGAGAAGCTTCCTGCTTTCGACCACTGCCAGGGTGCGGTTATCCAAAATGAACCATTGCCCTGCATGGCGAACAGCGACCACCGCGTGGTTGTTGCGCAGTGATTTGACCCTGACAACGACAAGACGCAGGTCATCCGGGGCGAAGCCGGCCTCCTCCAGGACCGCATACTTCAAAACGGCATATTGCTTGCAATCGCCGACCCCTGCGGCAAGGGCACTGAGCGGTGATGTCCACGCCGTCTGAATAACGGCGCTTATGGCCAGATTGACTGCGCGATTGATGCGTCCGATCCGAACGAGACCTTCATGCTGATCGCCTTCTTTGACGAGCGCTATGAAGCGCAGAGCGGCCGGCGAAGGGCAAGCGTGCGGTTGTGCACGACATTGAGCAATGATGCGCTTTTCCGATCGAATCTGTGATTGCAACTCCCGCCAAGTCGCCCACGACGAGTCTGCGGACACCACGACGGTGGGGAGCCCGAACGGATCGTTGATGTCCGCCAGCGAGACTTCTGCTGCAGAGGAATCCCTGATGAGGGTCACCAACATTACAATGGCAGCCGCGACCGCGGCGACCATGACCTTGCCGAAATCCCTTTTCCTTTCTGTCGAACCGACCATCGACTCTCCTCCCTTCATCGATGACGAAGGGTCACCTCGCAGCCGAGGCGCGACGCGAACGTCTTGCAGAAGGAGAGTCGTCCCCAGCGAGCGTTACGGTACAACCCCGGCATGCCATTGATGTCTAGGCCGCCGCGGGGGACTGCGCATTGACTCAGATCAAGGGGGCGCGAAAATCCGGAATCGGCACAGCACTGGCAACGCGCTGTCTTTTTCGTCACCAGTTCCAGAGATTTTGATTGTAGCCGAGGCTTCCGCCGCCCGTGGCTTGCGGACTGTCCGAGTTGACATACGGAGCAGCGGGCGGAGCGCCGCGGCGAACCGAGCCGCGGCTTTGAGGCGTGTTGGCTGGCGCGGAATAGGTTCGACGAGCACCGTAGGGGCTGTAGGCCTGTGCATTCGCCGTCTCAGCGGCGAGGGTCACAGCCAAAATCCCCGCGCTTACGAAAGCGATGAGAGCGCGCTTCATCATGACCTCCCTTTGGCGAACAAGGGCGGAAGCAGACTACGCCGTATGAGGTGAACATCTCCGTAAATTAGATGTGCGTTTCGATAAATTGTGCGTCACTTGCGGAGAAGTTCTAGAGCGCCCTCGCATAACGCATCGGGATCGCGCTCGCCCTCCTTCGCAAGCTCGATGATGAACTTCGCAACCACCACTGCCAGAGGGTCTCGACGATCGGATAGCCCGAGCTTGCTGAACGCGAGCTCGAACGCGGCCGTCAACTTTTCAAGGTCTTCCGGCTCAAACCAAACGTCACCGTGGAGAAGTACCCGGATTGGCACAGGGGCGGATCCCGTAAATTGCGCCCCGCCAAGTGAAAGCCAAAATATGCACATCTGCCGTCGCGTGCCATTACGGGGTTTACCGGAGGTTCTCGCTGGCCCCAGATCGGCAATGCCGCAACTCTTGCGCGTCACAACGTAAGTAAGCGTCGGTCTGCGAGCGCCTATTGTGAGTACGAGAGGCCTCGCCTAGGCTGAACGCCGGCTTATGCGAGAAGCGCATGGCTTCGTATGAGCTACTCCGCCGGCGTCCAGCGCGGGGGTGCAAACCGACCATACGAGAGGAGAAGGGCGTATGCGCAAAGGGCGGCAGGCTCAATCTTCATTGCGTGCGTGCACGTGGCTCGCGCTCGCGGCAGCGCTGCTCGTATCGGGCGCCGCGCAGGCGCAGCAGTCGCCGCCACCCACCAAGCTGCCGCTGCCGAAAGCGGAGCCGCCGGCGAAGCGGATCATTACGCAGGGACCGGGGACGATGCTCACCGAAGACCT
>WNGE01003231.1_pt1 | contig 19385 bp, 12 predicted proteins | sample 5400651 | NCBI WGS metagenome assembly WNGE01 (sample SAMN13153370, study PRJNA577476) | soil metagenome | isolation source: 60 cm soil or saprolite under grassland replicate 2 | place: USA:California | collected 2016-06-15
CGACCAGCGCTGCTTTGTCACGATCGCCGACGAGCGGACCATCTTGCACTTCGGCTCGTCCTACGGCGGCAACGCGCTGCTCGGCAAGATCGCACACGGTCTGCGGCAGGCCGCCTACGACGGCTGGGCGTCCGGCGAGTTCCTCGCCGAGCAGTTCATGCTCATCGGCATTACCGACAAGCTGACCGGCAAGCGGTACCACGTCTGCGGCGGTTTCCCGAGCGCTTCGGGCAAGACGAACCTCGCGATGATGCTCCCGCCCGACGCGCTCGCCGACCGGTACCGCGTCGACTTCTACGGCGACGACATCGCGTGGCTGCGTGTCGACCCCGATGACGGCAAGATCTACGCGATCAACCCGGAGTTCGGCGTGTTCGGCGTCGCGAAGGACACCAGCGAGGTCACCAACCCGGCTGCCCTCGCGGCGGTGGCACCGGGCACCGGCACGGTGTTCACCAATGTCGCCTATAACGACCTCACTCAGGAGGTGTGGTGGGAGGGCCGCACGCCTGTGCCGCCCACCGACCTCGCCGGCTGGCGTGACTGGACCGGCACGCTCATCTCCGAGCGGTCGGCCGAGGACACCGACGCGCCGTGGGCGCATCCGAACAGCCGGTTCACCACCGCACTTGACAACGTGCCGAACGTCGCGCCGGACTTCGGCGCCCCGAAGGGCGTGCCGATCGACGCGATCATTTTCGGCGGCCGCGCGCGTGACCGTGAGCCGCTCATCCGCGCGATCGCCGACCTGGCCGAGGGGGTCTACGACGGCTTGACGCTCGGCGCCGAGGCGACGTTCGCCGCCGAGGGCGTCGAGGGACTGCTGCGCTACGACCCGATGTCGATGCGCCCGTTCATGTCCTATCCAGAGGGCGCATACGCCGCGCACTGGCTGAAGGTCATCGGCTCGGCGGCGAGCCAGCCGATCTTCGCACATGTCAACTGGTTCCAGCGCGACCCCGAAGACGGGCACTACCTGTGGCCCGGCTACCGCGACAACCTGCGGCCGCTGCTCTGGCTGCTGCGGCTCAAGGAGGGCGAGGTCCGCGGCAGGCAGACGCCGGCCGGGATCATCCCGGCAACCGGCGAGCTCGACCTCGACGGCGTCGCCACCACGCCGGAGGAGCTCAAGACGATCCTGACGATCAACACGCCACGGTGGAAGCAGGAGATGAAGCACCGCGAGCAGCACCTGCAGCAGTTCGCTGGCCTGCCCGAGGAGATCTGGCAGGCGCACCGCCGCGTCGCCGCGGCTCTCCACGACGCGGACTGAACGTCGGGGCGCCCCGCGCGTATGGCGGTGCGGATCCGGCCCGGCTCAGGTCAGGAGGGAGCCGACCGGTGCACGACGGCGCCCTTGTCGTCCGGTATGTGAGCCCGCCACCGCCGCAGCCCTCGCCGCGTTCGCTGCGACGTTCGCAATGCGCGTGGGACAAAACGCCCCCCATCGGCACCGCGGTTTCCGCGACGCCTTCGCCGAACTTGAGCAAGGGCTGCACCTCGCGCTCATGATAGCCGCATGACACGGCAGACATCCGGCTGACCTGGCCTAACCCCGTCGCGGCTACGCGAGTTCCGGCTCGTCCGACACGAACGCGAAGAGATCGGTGGGCACCTCAGTATCTCTGGGCCGGGCACCCAGCGATCGCGGGCGGCGGCGTCCACCACGTCCAGGCTGTCCCATCCCGTGTCGCCCCGTCTCCCCCGTCACGCTGCCAGGCCGCGCGGAGCCCTGCTCCTACTACACGTTTTACTACAGTGCCCGATACGCAAAAGGCCCTCTCCCGGCTGGGAAAGGGCCCTGAGCTGCGTAAACTAGTAGCGGGGGCGGGATTTGAACCCGCGACCTCTGGGTTATGAGCAAGCCGATCGCCGTCCCAGCCCGTCCCGGCCCGTCGCACACATCCATGCTGGCCTCAGCCGAGGATGCCTTGCGGTCTCAACCTGTCTCACCATGTCCGGCTCGTTGCGAGGTGTCTTGGTCACAATCACGGTCACGGGAGCCGGACGGTGGTCACAGGTGTGGTCTAACGACCTTACGCTTTTCAGTTCTAAGGACGCTTGTCCGCAGGCGTCCGCCTAGAGTGTCATTCGCCTGATCCAGGACATCACTTGGCCGCTAGCGGACTCCCGCAGACGGACATGAACGAGACGGGAACTGAGACGAAGAGCACGCCAGCGCGCAAGTGGCTCAACAGTACGGGTTCCAGCTCTCCTCGTACCACTCCCACTCGGGGCACTCGTCCGCCAGCGAGGGCAAAGAGGGGTGCAGTGGCTTCACCTTCGCGTACACGATGCGTGCAAGGTCGTCTGCCGCCCCGGGCAGGCCCATCCGGACAAGCAGCATATCTTCGTCGGTGTCCTCGCGGCATTCGTACAATCCGAGCAGGATGGCGGTCGCGATATCCGCGGCCGCTCGCCGGGCGCCGCGTTCCTTCCGCCGGGTGAGGTCATCGATGTACGGCTGGAGGACATCCAGGACCCGTCCCCGCCCCGTATCGACCGACACCGGCCCGCTCGCGCGTAGCGCCCGCAGCTTGGCCGTGATCTCGTCGGCGAGCTCCTGATCGTCTTCCACGACCAGCAGCGTGGACGTGATCTCCTCCACCTCGGCGACCAGCTCAGGGTGCCGCAGGAGCAACTCGGACAGCAGGACGGAACGCTCGTCATCGGACAGCCGTCGCTTCCAGGGGTGCACAGCACCATCATGCCGCCTGGCTGGCCGGGCGGGCCCCAGGTGCTGCGGACCGGGCACCTTGCCGCGACGCGTCGCCCCGCCGCTGCGGCCGGGCACGATCCAGATACCGAACGAGCGATGGTGACTCAGTTCGAAAAGACCCTGGGCGCCCACGGTGTGGACCGAAAGAGCCGGAAGGGCTATCCGGGAGGTCAGCCCAGTTTCCCTGGGTGGGCCGTCACAGTGTCTTCAGCGCCGCGGCATACCTCTCGTCATCGCCCCTGTGCGAGTCCCAGGTCCGCGCCAGCCGATCCAGCACCCGGTCCCGCGGTCCTGCGTCGCGCAGCCGCCGCGCTGCCTCCCACACCTCTGGCGGGTCGCCGTCCCATAGCTGCAGCACGACGGTGACGAAGGACGGGAACCGCTGCTGCGGCACCCCGCGCGCGCTGGCCTCCATCACCGTGATCAGGGTCCGGTCGCTCTGGACGGCCGCGTCCAGTTCGCTGGCCTCGCGCCGCGACCCGTCGCTTTGCTCTGCGAGCCCGTCGACCCGCTCGATCGGCAGCGGCACCGCGAACACCCGCCGTTCGATGACCGCGTTCACGACGTTGCCAGTGCTCGCGTCCTCGTCGCTGAGGTCCTCCAGGTACCGGCGCAGCGGATGCGCCGCGGGCCCGTACCACGCGTCGGGGAACCGGACCAGCGCCGCCCGCAGGCTGAACCCCAGTCGCCGCCGGGACCTGTCTGCCAGCTTGTTCCGTTCCGCGAGCCAGTCGGTCCAGGCCCGCACGGCCTGCGGCACGGCCTTGCCGAACCGGTCCGGCGCGATCGCCGCCCTCGGCAGCGCGTCCACCAGGACCCGCTCCAGCACCGACGGCCCGATCAGTGCCGGCTCGCACCCGAGGTGCCCGACGCAGCACATGGCCAGCATGTGCGGCACCTTGCGCGCGATCGGGTCCCGCAGCTCCGCCGCCTGCGGTGACGCCAGGAACTCCTCGACCAGCGCCCGCCGCGCCTCGGCCGGCCACCGCTCCGCCGCCGCGTCCGTGACCGCCGCGCCCGGAGCCAGCACCGCCGCACGGGCGCTCGCGATCGCCAGGCTCGAGCACAGCAGGCCGTACCTTTCGCCGCGGTCCGTGCCCGGTGCCGCCCCGTATTTCCAGAACGACGCGATCGCATCCCGCAGCAGCCTCCCGGCTTCGGCGGGGCTGACCTCGCGGACCTTGCTGCCGTGGCGCCGCGCGTCCTTCTCCATCCGGCCCAGTTGCTTGTCTCCTGGCTCATCCGCGACCACCAGCGTGGTGACCGCGCTGTGCCACGCCCTGTCGATCACCCCGAAGACGCAATGCGGCCCCGTCCCTCCCCGGTAGCTGAACTCGCACAGCACCGCGAGCGTCTCGCCGAACTCGTCCTCGGTGACGTGGCATGCCCCGGGCGTGACGCGTGCCAGGTCATCGACCCACGGAGGCGCTCCCGCTGCGGCCGAGGCGGTGCCGTCGCCCGCGCCCGGCAGCGCGCCGCGATCCCCCGCCAGCTCCGCGGCGGTCTCGGCTGCGTACCCGGCGACCTCCGGCGGCGCGAGCCCCGCGAGCGCCCGCAGCACCGGGTACGCGTACGGGGGAGTGCGCCGCTCAAGCCCCTCCATCATGTGGCGGATTGCCTCGACCAGCAGCTCGCGGGTGGTCTCCGGCATGATCCCCTGCTTGGTTCCCGCCTCGGTCACGTTCCCCAGCACGACGCTCGTCGCCACCTCGGCCTGGAAAGCCGACGGAACACTTTCCGGGTCACCCAGTACCTTCAGCTGGCCGGCCAGCGCGTCGGCGAACTCACTGCGGGCCGGCGACGGTGACTGCCAGGCAGCACCCGGCCGTGTCGCGGCCCCCGCTGACGCCCGCGCCGCATTCCCCCGGACCCGACGCTGCCCCCGCCTGCCCGTCTTGACCTTGCGACCACGACTCTTCGGACTCACCCGTCCGAGCATGCCACATCATCCATGGCGGCTGAGCCGCCGCGCGATCCGCGGAACAAGCACCGCCATCCGTTCGGAAATCTCATCTGACTTCGAACGGACGGTGGCGGCTATGCACAGCCCGCATGCCTCCGGCCGCGGTCTGACCGCTGCGCGCCTGCTCCGTGGCTTCGCGTGCGCGGGTGGCTAGGGTTGACAGGTGCGTACCTATTACGACATCGAGGAAACCGATGCCTACGTTGCCGCCCGCGAACTGCTGCTCAGGCGGTGCGGGACCTGGGCCGAGACGCATGGCCTGGTGATGTCGCTCCCGCTGGCCGAGACCCTGCTGGATTCGCGGCACTTCAGCTCGGACGGACGACTCGGCTACTGGACCCCGGCGCAGGTGCGCCGGGCGCTGCTGGAGTGGATCCCGGAGAAGGTCACGGCCCCCGACGAGGATCTGCTGGACGCGCCCGAGACGCTACGGACCCTGCTGCGCTACCTGGACGCTCACGGGCTGCGCGACCCGCGCGGCGCCGCCGTCCAGGAGAATGAGTCCGCCATCGACGCCGCTGCGAAACAGTTCGCTGACGCGATCGGCGACCGGGAGCGGTACGGGATGGCGAAGACGGTGGCGATGTCCGCCCGGGACCGCGGCGTGGACATCGGCGATCCCGCGGCGCTGACCGCCTTCCTGGATAATGTCAGGGAAGGCCGGGTGGTGCTCGATGAGGATCTGCTGGGGCGTGTGCTCAAGCGCCAGCTCGGCCGGTCCGCTCCGGGTCAGGAGCGGAAATTCGCCCAGCTTCCGGTGAGCCTGCCGACCCCGCAGGACCTCACCGCGGCGGCCGGACGCAGCAAGGTAGTCGCGCAACTCCGTGCGTTCGCGGAATGGCTTGGCCGCAGCGGCCGGGCGCTCACGCCGGCCGGGAACATCAGGCCCGCCGATGCCCGGGAGCTGATCGCGCTGCTCGGCACCGGCGATGAGGGGTTGAGGTTCCGCAGCGCCGCCGAGCTCCCGGGCCTGGACCTGATCGTGAACTGGGCGAAAAAGGCGCGCCTGGTCCGCAAGCAGGGCACGCGCCTGGTGCCGGTGGCGAAGGCGCGGCCGGTGCTGGCCGATGCCGGGGCCCTGTGGCAGCGCGCGTTCGAGGCGGCGTTCGATCTCGGCGACGCCGTCTGCCGTCCCCTCTGGGCGGACGAGCCGCCCTCGCCGGTGCGGCTCCTGTACGACGTGATCGTGCCCGACGTGCTGGCCGCCATCTACAGCATGGACGAACCGGTTCCGATGGCCCGGCTCGCCGAGCCGGTCTGGGAAACGGTCCGGGCACACTTCGACGTCGACTCCCTCAGCCCGCCTTCCCAGACGGGCCTGCACGGTCGGGTAGACAACGACGTGGAGCACATCTTCGACGCGTTCGAGGCGCTTGGCGCGGTGACCTCGACGCATGGCGTAGCCAGCGCGGTGTTCGCTGAAGACCTGGACGAGGGGTTCGACATGGCGGACCGGCCGTTCAGCGACGAGCGGGCCGCCGCGCTGCGGAAGCGGCTGGCCGAGCCCGGGCGCATGGTGAGCCTCACGCCGCTGGGCACCCGCGCGATGCGGCAGCGCATGCTGGCCGAGGGCCGGGAGGCAGGGCTCGTGGGCGAGCTAGTCGGCGGGTCGCCCGCCGAGGTGCTCGGCACGGTCGCCGAGCATTACACGCCCGAGACCACGGCGGAGGAGATCAGCGTCTGGCGGGCCGCCCACGGCGGCTCGCTGGACCCGCTCGTGCAGGCGATCCGCGACTGCTCGTTCCTCTCCCGGCGGGTCGCGTTGCTGAAGACCCTCGTCAACGCCGTCCCGGAGGGAGACGAGCTGCTGGCCAGCCTGCTGCGCGACCCGGAGCTCGGGCCGGTCGCCCTGCTCGCGGAAAAACACGACCGCAGGCCTGACGAGGTGAGCCCGGCGGAGGCCGCCTGGCTGATGGCCGGAAGCATCCTGGAATTGCTAGAGATCGCAGGGCCCGGCGCGGTACGCGAGCAGCTCGAGGAGCTGCCCCGCTCCCAGCGTGAGGATGCGGTCCGCGCCGTGCGTGACTCCGGCTACCCGGCGCGCGAGACGCTCGAGGACTTCCGGGTCCTCGTCGCCGAGCCGATCCTGCGCGCGCCATTCCGGCCGCGCACCGTCCGGAACGCTCCCCGGCGGCGTCCCCGCCCGGGTAAACGCCGCGGTCGCTGACAACACGCATGTCCGGACTGGACGGCCCTCACCCCGGACGACTTCGTCGCCGCTCGCACGGCCGCATGCCGGGCCGAGTCCGTCCCCGCGGCCGCCGTGCCGGAGACCGAGCGCCGCCTCGCCGGCGGTGTGCTGCAGGCCCGGGAACTGCACCCCGGTCGGCTCCACAGGCTCTCGGCTGGGATGCACACTTGGCGTCGGCTCCGCCCCTTCCACACCGATGACCAGAATCCTCAGCGTCGGTCCTGCGCAGCGCCGCCTGAGCGCCCGCAGCATACGATCTGCCCTCTCCGGCGGCATTGAGTTCGCCCGGGGGTCAACGCAGCAGGGCGCTCCACTCAGGCATGAGGTCAAGGAGCTCGACGGCGGGTAGCTCGATGCCGAACCTCGCGCAGTCGCGCACCACACCTGACGCGCGCTCGGCCGCGTAGTCCGGGGCGTACTCCAGCAGCGTCTCGGAGGTGCCGTGGCGGCAGTTGTACAGGCCGAGCAGGATGCCCGCCGCAAGTTCGGCGGTTGCGGATCGCATGCCGAGGCCAGCCAGGCGGTGAAGGTCGTCGAGGAAGGGCTGCAGGGCCTCGTCCAGGATCTCGTCGGCGGCTTCAGCCGGATGGACGTAGCCTCGGCCCGGCCGATGGCCGGCCCGGATGTTCAGTTCCTCGATGTCCCGGCCCTGCAGGGCGCTTTTGACATCATCGGCGACAGCCACCCGGTCGGCGTCGGTCATGACCTGGGCGGCGTAGGCTTCGGCCGGCTCACGCAGGTCCGGCCGGGCAGCGAGCAGTTCATCGAGCACGGCGGCTTTCTCGGCCGCGGACAGAGCCTCCAGCGCCGGCCTCTTACCGCTCACGTGTGCTCCCCCTGGGCCGCGTGCTGCTGAATCTCGTCGGCCGACCACCCGAGCGCGGCCAGGCAGGACGCGCGCAGCGGGCGCAACTGCTCCAGGGCGCCCTCCGGGTCACCGGTGCGCAGCGCCAGTTCCAGCCCGGTGGTCAGCCATTCCATGGCCTCGGCGTGGTCGCCGAGGTCGCCGTACTCGATGCCCGCCTGTACATAGACCCAGACGTCATCGGGGTAATCGGCGCGAGCCTGCTGCCACAGCGGCCTGGCCTGCGGCTCGTGTCCCGAGCGCATCAGCTTCTCGGCCAGTTCGCACAGCATCTCGGCGCCCTCAGCGTAGCCGCGGCGGGTGGCGTCGCCGATGGTCCGGACCGCGTCGTCGACCCGGCCGAGCGCCAAGTAGCTGTCGGCAAGATCCTCACTCCAGGCCGCGGCATCGAACCACGTCTCGTCCTCGTGGGCGCGCGCCAGTGCCAGGTACTCCTCCAGGGCGGCGGCCCGCTCGGCGTGATCGTCACCAGCTTGCTCCACCCGGTCCATGATCAGGTCGATGCGCTCTTCCAGCGAAGACGCCGTCGGCCACGACGAGCGCCGGGAGCCTTTGTCCGCTGGCCCCGGCGAGCGCCGGGAGCCTTTCTTCACCTTCCGGCGGCGGGAGCGGCGGGATAGGGGCGACATGGCCACTACCCTAGCGAGGCGAGCCCCGCCTGCAGCTGGCGCATCCGCACGGCGCTAGCTACCGCCCAGCCGGGCGTCGATGGCTGCCGCGCTGGCCTCGGGACCAAGGCCAGTGATGGTGACATGCAGGTCGGCCCGCTCATACGACCGCTTGAAATAGGAGATGTCGGCCTTGATCTCCTTAAGCTGAAGGGCTCGCTCCTCGTCGGTGAGGTGCTTATCTATGGGCCGCGAGTCGATGTCATAGAAGGTGATCCGCTCCAGAATGCTCTCCGGCGTGTCGTGGACGGCCACGGTCACGCAGGGCACGCGCCGGATGACCCGCAGGAAGGCGTCTCGCAGGCCGCTGGGAGGACCTGTGGTTCGCCGGGACGTTCCAGGCCAGCCTCGCGCCAGGTGAGGAGGTCGGGGTGACCGCGTGGGCCGACGACCCGGCCCAGCCGCCGCCCGCCACCTCGCAGATCATCGCCGCGGCTCAGGCCCCGGGCCCGGATGGCCGCCGGCCGCTGCCGACCGGGCGACGACACCGACCGGCTCCTGGCGGTGGCCGCCGACCAGCTGCTGATCGACGGCCGTGAGGGGCCCGCCGTGGTGGCCGGCTACCCGTGGTTCGGCGAATGGTCGCGCGACACCATGACCTCCTACGAGGGCCTGGTCCTGGAGATCGGCCGCGCCGGCCAGGGCCGGCTGCTCCTGCAACGGGCGGCGGCCTCGCTGTCGGAGGGGATGCTGGCAAACACCACCGACTTCGGGGTGGCGGAGTTCAACACCGCCGATGCCACGTTGTGGTTCCTGCACGCCGTCGACCAGCACGTGGCGGTGACCGGCGACCTTGACCTGGCGGCGTCACTGCTCGACGCCCTCGCCGAGGCGATCGAATACCACATGACCGGGACCCGGCACGGCATCCGGTCGACCCCGGCCGTTCTGGGCATTGAATTCATGCGCGGACGCGCGGAGCTGAAGTTTCGTAGTTATGCGGCGGCTGCGTCCCAGGCCGCGAGGACCGCGTGGATTTGTTCGGGTGCGGGCTGAGCTGGGCGAGTGCTGGAAATCCGGGCGGCGATCAGGACCCGGCGGAGCTTGATGAGCATGTCCTCGAAGGCGGGCTCGGTCTTGGTGCGGTACCAGGGCTGGGCGGCGCGGCGGTCGTCGATGTCGGCGGGGTCGTGGCCGTGCCTGGCGTACCAGCAGATGATCAGCGTGTGCACCAGCAGGGCGAAGGGGACGGTGCGCTCGACGGCGCGCCGGACCCGGTTGCGGGCCTCGCCGGCGCCCAGGACGTTGCGGGCGTCGGCGAAGGCCTGCTCGATGCCCCAGCGGGCGGCGTAACGCGCGACGAGCGCGGCGGGGGACGCCGCGCGGTCGGTGGTGATCAGGGCCAGGTCGTATCCGCTGGTGGTGTGCTGGTCGCGGGACAGGATCAGCCGGACGGTGCGGGTGTGCCAGGACCCGTACCACAGGCAGGTGACGGCGGTGACGTGCCTGACCTGCTCGCGGCCGTAGGCGGTGATGGTCACCGTGTCCCAGGACGCGTCAGCGGCGATGTCCTCGACGGTGCCCAGGCGGGCGCCCTTGGTGCGAGGCCGGCCGCGGCGGCCGGTGCGCGGCGGCGCCAGGTCATACAGCACCGCGTTGGCCGGGATGCGGCAGGTCCAGGTCACGTTCCCCGGCAAGGTCCGCAGGGCCGGGCCGTGATAGGCGGCATCAGCCACCACATGGACCATCCGGCCCGGGAACGCCAGGGCGAGCAGTTTGACCAGGGCGGCGGCCGTCTCCACCTTGCCCGGCCCGGTCCCCTTGCCGGGCAGGTGCAGCCGGGCCAGCACCGGCAGGCACACATCGCGCCGGCAGAACGGCAGCCTGACGAGGATCCCGGCGACCACGAAGCAGTTGCCGTAACTGAGCTTGTTCTTGCCCGGGGCGCTGCCGTCATGCTGCCAGCCCGCCCCGTGGACCTTGCGGCCGGCCCGGCGGAACACCGAGTCATCCACCGCCACCTGCAGGTCAGCGCCGGGTGGCAGCATCAGCAGCACCGCAAGCTGCGCGACCGCCAGGCCGAGCTGGTCCAGCTCCCAGCGGGCGCGGGCGAAGAAGTAGTGCGCCCGGTCATGCGGCCAGGCGTGCTGCAGGCAGGCACCCAGCAGCATGCCCACCACGGTGCGGCGGCGGACCTGCCCGGCCAGCCCGGCGACCAGGCCGCAGAACGTGACGAAGCCCGGCGCGGTGAAACACGGCCGAAGCTCATTCAGCAGGTCCAGCAGCGAGGCAGGTAGGTTCAGGGACGGAAGCATCGGCGGGTTCCCTCGGCACGAGGCGGACAGAAGCACCGCCGATGCTTCCGCCCTCAGCCCGCCAGATCACGCACCAAACCCTGCAAACCCGGCGTGTCGCGACATCCGCCGATCCGCCCGTCGGCAACCCCGACCCCCCGGGGGGCCACCAAAGTGCGAAACTCCAGCGCGGAGTCACGAGCACGTATTAAGCGTTCTGAGCGTGCTTGGCGCACGGGCATTGGCCATGCCGTGGCCTCGGCGAGTAATGCGCCGCCAGATATGCTTCCCGGCATGGGAGCGCGCTCAGGTCGGTCAAGCTCGGATGCCGGCGCACCGGCGCTACCTCCCGGGCCGGGCGCCCAGAGATCGCAGGCAATGTCGTCTGCCGGGTTCCGCGCTGTCTCGCTGCGTGCCAGCCCGTCTCACCTGTCAGGCCGCGGCGTACCGCACCGGCGCCCCCTTTGGTCACATTCCCGGTCACTCAAGGCCCTCTCCCTGCCGGGAGAGGGCCTTGACCTGCGGAAACTAGTAGCGGGGGCGGGATTTGAACCCGCGACCTCTGGGTTATGAGTCAGACGACCGTCGTCCACGACGGTCCCAGGAGTCCATCTAGTCCGGCAACCGTGCTGCACGGGGAACGGCGGTGTCTCCCGCCGTCTCGCACCGCTCCCCCGGTCCATGGCGTGTCTGCTACACATGCTGCTACATCAGTGAGAGCTAATCGTGCGGGCGACTGAGTAATAACTGAGTAATAGTCGCCGGGTTCCCGGGTTGCCGGGTGACTTCCTGCCCCCTCTGGCTGCCGCGGCGAAGCCCCGGCCCTCGGCGTATGGTCGCTCACTGCGTCTGTAGCGCCGGCGCTTTCTCGCTGCGTCGCTTCACATCCACCGTGTTGCGGCATCCAGGCCGAAGTTGTGGCGGTAGTTGAGAACTGACCGTTGACCACTCGAAGGCCGCCACGGACCTCCGCTCCTCGCAGCTGGGAAGGTTTGAATCTCTGAGCTGCCGACTACGACGGCTTGATAGGGGCTCCGGTTGTCCGCATGACCGAACCCCAAGTCGCGGCGCGCTGGCGGCCGGTTTACCGTGCTGCTCCAGCTTCGGCGATGCTGGGAGGATGCTAGCGTGGCCCCGGTTCGAGATGCCCGAGAGCCTGCTGCGCTCGGCCGCGGAGGACGAAGACTACGGCGCGGCCCGCCGCGCCTGGCTCGCCAGCCTGCCGGTCACCGTGGCCGGCCTGGCGCGCCGCTGGTCGCTGGCCCTCGGGCGGCCGTTCCAGCCCGGGGGATGCACCTCCTGGGTGGCGCCCGCACGCACCATGTCCGGGCAGCGCCTGGTCCTGAAGGTCAGCTGGCACCACGAGGCGGCGGAGGAACTGCATGAGGCCGATGGCCTGACGGCGTGGGACGGGCACGGCACGGTGCGGCTGGTCGACTCCGTTACCGACGGCACGACGAGCGCCCTGCTGCTGGAGGCTTGCGAGCCCGGCACGCCGCTGTCGGATGCCCTGCCGCCCCGCGAGCAGGACGTGATCGCCGCCGGGCTGCTGCGGCGGCTGTGGATCAAGCCGCCGCCCGGCCACCCGTTCCGCCCGCTGCAGTCCATGTGCGACATGTGGGCCGCCGAGTTCGAGGCCAGCTACCATGCTGCCCCGCCGGGCAAGCAGTTGGATCCCGGCCTGGCCCGCGCCGGGATCGGCCTGTTCCGCAGCCTGCCCGCCACCGCCAGCCAGGCCGTGCTGCTGGCCACCGACCTGCACCCCGGCAACATCCTGGCGGCCCGGCGGGCGCCGTGGCTGGTCATCGACCCCAAGCCCTACGTCGGCGACCCCGCCTACGACCCGCTGCAGTACATGCTGAACTTCCCCGGCCGGCTCGCGGCCGACCCGGCCGCCTTCGCCCGCCGCATGGCAGACTTGCTGGACCTCAACCCGCAGCGATTGCGGCACTGGCTGTTCGCCCGATGCGTCCAGGAGTCCGTCAACGACCCGCACCTGCGCATCCCCGCCACTCAGCTCGCCCCCTGACAACGGCATGTCACGATCAGGCTGTCCTGGCCATGCCCGGGAGGTTCAACGGCTTCGAGGTTTCCCGGGCCCGCCGATGCGCGTGATGTTGCTGCTGGCTTCCAGGGCTTCCCGGAGCCGGGCGTTCTCCATGCCGAGACGCTGGATCTGGGCTGCGGCAAGCCGGAGATTGCCGGTCAGCACGTGATTGGCACGGCGGAGCCTTGCGTTGCGGGCGATCAGCACGTCGTAGCGTCTAGGCGGCTTCTCGGCCTCGCCAGCCAGCGGCTCAGTGCTGGAGCGGGCCTCGGAGATCTCCTTAGCCTGCTGCGGGAAGTGGCGGCGGAAGGTGGTATTGCTCATGCCCAGCGTCCTGGCCAGGGCCAGGACGCTGGGGCGCTTGCCGTTGTCGTGGCACTCGGCCAGGTACTGGTCTAGGGCGCGGCGGACGCGGTCCTCGGCGGGAATGTCTGCGGGCCTGCTCATGCGGACGCCTGGGTGGTGGTGTTCCGGGACAGGAACGCGGTGATCTCCGCGCGGCGGGCCTCCAGCCGGTGCCGCAGCAGCGGCGGCAGCGGCGGGCGGGCGGCGAGCCGCCGGCCGATGCGGTCGATCTCGCGCTGCCACGCTGCGGTGCTGGCGGGGGTGAGGGCGACGTTGCGGCAGGCCAGGGGCTTGCAGCCGCCGTGGTCGGGCAAGCCTTCGCCGCGGCCGTGGCGGGCTTTCTCACACAGGGCCTTGGTGTGGTCGTGGACGCAGGTGACGTACTCGCCGGGATAGACAGCCGGGTCGTGCCTGGCCATCAGCCGCCGCAGCCGGGCCTCATCGAGGATGACCGTGCCCTGGAAGCGGGCGCGCTCGCCGAAAGCCTCCAGGCGCCGAGCGGCCTCATCAGCGGCGGGGCCGGTGAGGCCGGTGTGCTCGTGGGCGTCGATCGCGGCCATGAGGTGCTCGCCGCGGGCCAGGGCCTGCTCGCTTTCCACCTCGGCGCGGAAACCCGATTCGCTGGTGCCCGCATAGCCTTCGAAGACCTGGACGCAGTGGTGCCGGTAGGCTAGGGCGCCGGCAATGACGCCGCCGGGGCGGCGGGCGATGAACCAGGCCAATGTGCGCCTGAACTGGCTGTTTGTCAGGTGCCAGGGCTGGTTGCTGACCAGGGGGATGCCGTCGGCCCGTCCGTAGCGCTGGCAGTAGTCGTTGACCCAGGCGGCGAAGGCGTTGAGGCGGGCGTTGGTGGCGCCGCTGGTCAGCACCTGGCTGACGGCGCCGGGCTTGGAGCCGGGGCTGTGCTGGAGGCGGGCGAAGAGGAACTCGGCGCCGGGTGGCTGCAACTGCTCCAGGACGGCGATGGCCCGGGCGGCGGGCTCTCCGATGTTCCAGGTGGCCGGGGCGCCGGCGGGGTCGTTCTCGGCCTTGAAGGCCAGGCTGTGCATTTTCCAGCGGTAGGGCGTCCCGTCCGCGTCGCACTCGGTCGTCAGGCCGCCGCGCGCCAGGTGCTTGATCTCGCTGTCGCGAGCGCCTGAAAGGAAGGCCAGGACCAGGTAGCAGGCGTCCTGCAGCAGGCGGGCCAGCGCGGCGAGGCTGTCGCGTTCGGTGTGGTCGGCCAGGATCACCGCGATCCACGGCTGGCCGTCGAGGCGGCCGCGGACCGGCTGGTCGCTGATCGTCTGGGGGGCGGTTCCCACGATGGCGGCGGCTTCGTCGATCAGGTGCCGGTAGCGTGCGAGGGAGATCCGGTTGCGGCCCAGCGCGTTTGCGATCGCGGTCGTGCTGGTCTTGCCGCGCCAGGCGGGAAGCGGCTGGCCTGCCGCGATGCGGGCGTCTAGCCAGGCTCGTAGCAAAACGGGCAGGTGGCCGTAGGTGCGGGGTTCGGCTGAGGGCGGCGGCGGGGTCCGCCACTCGCGGTCCGCGGCGAGGATGTCGGCGGAGAACTCGTCGATGAAGCGCATCGCCCAGACGAACAGCGGCCCGAGTACTTCTTCCGGGATGCGGGCGGTGGCGTTCTCGTAGGCGCCGTGGGTCGGCTCGCTCCAGCCGTCGATTTGCTTCGGGTCGAATCGCAGTGCGCCCGAGGGCAGCGCGCTCCGCCAGAGCCAGAACTTGCGCGCTCCCGCGCGGGCGCCCTGCCGGGCGCCGGCGGCCGGCAGGGACTTGGCCAGGAAGCGCTGGAAGTCCTCAAGGTCTGTGCCGGTCAAGGCGTCCAGGCGCGGGGCGCGGCCGGCTGCCCAGCGCAGGAACCGGACGTAGTGGGTGAAGGCGGTGCGGATGGTGCCGACCGCAGGTCGTTCCTCGCCCGCCGGGACGGCCCCGGAGAGCATCGCGTAACAGAGTTCCTTGGCGACCTGCCGGTGGATGACGGGGATGAGGGAGAAGTCGAGGATGAACCGGCGCTCGTGTTTCTTGAGCATCGCCTGGCCCAGGTTCCAGACATCGTCACTGAAAAGCGAGGTGTCCTCCAGCGCCCATCCCGCTCGCAGGCGACGGCCGTGAAAGACGAACGGATCACTCCCCTCCGCGCGGGACCGCAAGGAGGAGACGGCAGGCAGCGCCTGCAGGGCGGTTGTCATGGCAGTTCCCATGGGTTCTCGACCAGGTCGAGGAGCGCGTCATGCGGCTTGCCGGCCTGGGCCTGCTGGAGTTCAGCGGGGGTGAACTTGGCCAGGATGTCCTGGCGGACGGCGACCCAGGCCGGGCCATAGCGTGGCCACCAGACCTCTTCTGGCAGTTCGCGGCGGCGCTGGGTCAAGGCGTCGAGCAGAGCGAGCAGGCGAGGCAGGTGGTCGCGGGTGACCAGGCAGTTCCCGCAGTGGAAGCAGTCGAGGAAGATGACCTGGCACGGTTCCTGGGTGAGGGGGTGCTGATCGTGGTCGACGCAAGCAGTCCAGCCGGTATCCAGGTCCCCGTCGGCGACCTGGCGGGCCGTGTCGGGGTCAAGTCCGCTCGCTTCCAGGGCTGCGGAGCCGGCCGGTCCTGGAACGACGCGGGGGCCTCCGCCGGCGGCCCGCACCGCTCGCTCATGGGCCTGGCGGGCGGACTGCTCGGCGTCGAGGAGGGCCTCGCCGAGGACTTCCTCCGCCCAGGCGGTGATGACAGGGTCGCCGCTGAGGTAGTTCCGGAACAGGACCGGCATGCTGTTGGACTTGGCGGCCGACGGCAGGTGGCCGCCCATCCGCTTCGTGCGCCGCACCTCCATGCTGGTCTTGATCCGGTTGAAACTGACCTGCAGAGGCAGCCCCGGGGCGTGCATCGCCGGTGAAGCTCCGTCAGATCCGGCGGTCGCGGGCTGCGGGTCGGCCAGCAGTGGGCGGGGCCGGTTCGCCGCCCAGGCGGTCGGCAGGATCGATGTGCAGCTCAGCGAGTCCTGGAACGGCGCGGTGTGGTCGTCGGCGACTCCGAGTCTGGCCCCGTGCCCGTTGCGCCAGACACACCACAGCAGCGGCGAACCGCACCGCTCACGGCTGCGAGCGGTCAACTCCAGCATCAGCAGGTAAAACCCGCCCGGAGTGTTCAGTTCACGGCCCGGTGCCCCGATCTCCCAGGTCACGGTCTCGAACCAGCGCCGCGCGCCCCGGCGGCGCTTGACGATGACCAGCTCGACCGCCCGATCCTCCAGCACGCGGTGCCGGACGGGCAGCTCCTTGATCGTCTCGCCGTTGCGCTCCGAGAGCGCCGCGGCGAGCATCATCAGCGGCGGCAGATCACGCAGCGTCAGGAACAACTGCCCCGCCAGCTCCCGGCGATCCGAGGAGAACGGATGGGGCTCGGCTCCCGGTGGCGGGGGGACCTGCCCGGGGGCGGCCATCCACTGCAGCACCCGCCCCCGGTCCCGGTCCTCCTCCTCCAGCGCCAGAGGGCCGGCCTGGTAACGCCGGAGCAGGTCCTCGCCGACCCGGATACGGTCGCGGATCTTGGCGGCGTCCGCCCGCAGCGCGGCCAGGAGCCGGGCCAGTTCCCCGTCGGAGAAGCCGGTGGTCAGCCGCTTCGCGCCGGTCTCCGGCGGCGCGGGCTCGATACCGGGACCTGCGGCCAGGGTCCGGGGCTCGCGGGGCGCGGGCAGGCGGCGCTGGAGGTGGTCGAGCACCTCGGCGGAGACCTTATCGCGCAACGCGGGCAGCGCGAACAGCAGCCGGGCCTCGCTCATGTCCTGCAGGGCCGTGGCCGGCGTGGTCCTGGCCCGGTGGTCGTAGAAGGCTTCCAGATGGCCGGGAGTGAGCTGGTCCGGGCTGGCCGGGGGCTGCGGCAGGGATCCGAGGAACCGTACCAGGCGGCCCAGCGCTCCCCAGCCGGTCGTCGCCGCAGAGAAGGTGCGGAGCCCGCCGCTGGGGCCGGTTCGCTCGGCGACCGCTGCGGCCAGGGTCTGGTGCCAGCCGGGCAGCGGCAGCCCGGAGACGTCGAAGACCCGGCGTCGGTCGTCGTCGCCGTGGAAAGCCACCAGCAGGCGCCCGCCGGGCAGTTCGCGCACCGGCTCGGGCGGCTCGTAGCTGTGGTCCGGCATGGCCGAGGGCCGGCCGGGGCCGGTGCTGCCGCGTCCCCGGCGGTTCATCCGGCCGCCTCGATCGCGCCGGCCGGCGGCGTGTTATCGCCGATGCGCTGCAGCGGGGTGTCCCGGGGGTCCTCCCACGTATCGGGGACCAGGGCCATCCGCGTCTCCATCTCCAGCTCCTGCAGGGCGTGCAGGTAAATAGACGTGGTCAGGACTGACCGGTGCCCCAGCCTGCGCCGCACCCAGTCCAGCGGGTCCCCGAAGATCCGGGTGTAGTGGCCGCGCTGGGCCGCGTTGAGGTCAGCCAGCGCCGCGATGTGGCCGCGCTGCAGCTGTTCGAGGGTCACCACGGCGAACCCGTGCCGCAGCAGGTGGGCATGGCAGGACAAGGCAACCCCCTGGTCCCGGCAGCGCTGGCTGGCGCCGGCGAAGACGCTCTTCCAGGTCGGCACCGCCAGCGGCTGACCGTCCTCACCCAGCCAGAACATGGCCGGCTCCAGGCCGTCCGCGGTCTCCACCAGCAGCCGTCGCCGTTCCGCCGGCTTCAGCTCGCGCAGGTTCACCGCGCGGCGCTCGATACTGCCCGCAGCCCGGACCAAGTGAGGCCGTGACGGGTCGTCGACGACCAGCGGCCTGCGCCAGCGGTCGTAGCGTCCGGCGGCGCGGGCGTCCTGGACGACCTCAGCCCGGTCCAGTTCCGCATAGGCTGCCAGCTCACGCACCACGCTGTGCGGGACGTAGACCCAGCGCGCGGAGAAGTACTTCGCGATCGCCCCCGGCAGCCAGAACCGCTGGTAGCCGCCCATCCCCACCTGGAGCGGCATCTCCATCACGGTCAGGCTCGCCTGCTCCGACAGCCGCATCCCGGTGCGGGCCATCAGGTCGGTGAACGTCGCGTTACGCGCCGGCCAGCGGCCTTTGAACCGGTCCGAGGGCAGGCCGTCAGGCCCGTAGCCGCGCAATCCCACGTCCCGCCAGAGCCGGTAGGAGGCCGGCGGCAGCCACTCGATGCGCTCGCCGCCCTCGTCATGCGCGTAGGTCGCCGGGACCGTGCTCTCGGCGCAGGCGGCCTGCAGTGTGCCCGGCGGCGCAGACCGCCGGGAGCGGTGCGGGATCGGGACCGCGCCAATCTGGTTCTGCCGCACGGCCCACTCAAAGAACTGGTTGACGTGCGAGACCTCCTGGCTCCAGGTGCCGCCCGCCACCCTGGGGCCGGCCGGATCCCGGCGGCGCCACTGATGGAACGCCAGATGGTCGCTCTCGCTGGCCTGCCGCCACGACTTCCCGCCGCGCGCACGGTGCAGGAAGTTCAAGAAGGCAGCGAGCACCCGGGCCCGGTTGGCGTTGCTGTTCCACGGCGCGTCGATGAGGCTCACCCGATGGAAGTACGAGTTGAGCACCACGTCGTACTCATACCGAGGCGACAGCAGAAACGGCAGCCCGTCGGGAAGGCCCGCCTCGTCGAGCCACGGGGTCAGGTCTTCGGGCAGGTCACGCAGCCAGGGCAGCACCTCTGCGGGCCGGGCGACGTCGCGGCTGGTGAAGTGCACCGTCCACGCAGCCCCCTGAGTCACTCGCGAACCATACATGGTCAGTGACCAGTCGTGCACAAGCGATCATCACATCCGCTCGGGTGGCAACGCGAAGCCGCTCGGCCGCGCACGGACAGGAAGCTGCCGCGGCCGTCCAGGGCGTGGTGCCTGGACGGCAGCGGCCAGCTCAGCCCTGTGTCGTCAGGGCGTGGGGTCGAGGAAGGAGCCGCTGTAGATGTCGAGGTTCCCGAAGTCGGGCGGGCAGTCGGTCAGCGGGGACGGTGCGGCTATCGGGGACCCGTCGATCAAGGACTGCCGGTAGGCGTCCACCTTGGGGCAGTCCGTCGCGTCGCGCGCGTCCATCCAGACCACGACCCCGTAGTCACGCGAGGCCGCCGCGTACTGGTAGTCGTAGATCAGCTCGCGGTTGAGCGTCCTGGTGGTGCCCCTGGCGTCGCCGACCGCCCCCCGGTGCAGCGTCGTGAAGGTCCCGACCGCACCGCCCGGCCCAACGTCGGCGTGGCGGGCGACTCCCTGCATCCGGCGTGGGTTGGCCGTGGTCCTCTGGAACGGGTCCAGATAGGCGTTGTAGACGAGGTACAGGTCGGTGCCGTTGGGCGAGATCGCCACCGCCGGGTTGTCCGGCCGGTCGCCCGCCTGGGCGGCGTTGACCGGGGCGGACCAGGTCAGGCCGCGGTCGGCCGAGGTCTGCACGAGCGCCT